>Ga0307469_10000058_pt1 | contig 40853 bp, 32 predicted proteins | sample atmos_gasesAM2C__FD_203084 | JGI IMG/M metagenome (GOLD analysis project Ga0307469, IMG submission 203084) | Hardwood forest soil microbial communities from Morgan-Monroe State Forest, Indiana, United States - atmos_gasesAM2C_515 | ecosystem: Environmental > Terrestrial > Soil > Temperate... | reverse complement strand
CTTGCCCACTTCATAGTTCGCGATCAGGTAAACATTGTTGCCCAGCAGCGGCGACAACTCTTTCAGTCGCCGGATGTATCCCGGCTGAAACAGGAAGTACTGGTTGGTCAGCAGTTCGTTGCTGCCGTAAGCCGCCAAGTGCTGCGGCCCGCCCAGTCCAAACATGGGCAGGCCGGTGTTGCGGTACCCCATGGTGGATCCGCCCGAAGCCAGCAGGAATATCGAATTTGTTTTCAGGATCGGATGAAAATATCCCGTGCGCAGTTCCGCCAGCGGGAAGTGTTCCGTGGCGTCCGGATTGGCGTCATAAAACTCCAGTCGCGACTGCACCAGGTATCCCTTGCGCGGTAGCGTTGGATCGTCCGTGTGATCAATGATGTATCGCACCCGCGAAAATCCCTGCCGTCCGCTGACATTGGTCAACAACCCGGGAATACCGATGGTGCGCATCAATGACAGATGCTCAAGTTGATAACCAAAGCGCAGTTCCGAAAAGCGGTTGAAGGCGACGCCGAAGTCCAGGCCTCCGCCCGCCTCGTGCTCGCGATACGTGGCGATCCGGCTGTCGTCGAAGTACAGATCAAACGGCTTCGAACTGGCAAACAACCGCGGCGCTGCAAAGAAATGACTGAACCAGTTCAGCGGATGGTAATACTCGGAGGCCGCTCCGTAGGTCGAGCCTACGATGAAGTCATTGCGCATCTCGGAGCCGAATCCCCCGATATCATGAAACGTGACCCGCGCACCCATAGCAAACCGCACGTCCGTGTAGTCTGACCCATCGATCACAAACAGCGGATTCACCGTAGGAGGCGCATAGTCTTTTTCGTCCGCGCGGATCAGTAGTCCTTCTTGCCCGTTCTTGCGAGTCAATTGAAAACCTGCGCGAGAGAATCGCCCCAGCCCGGTTACGTCCGTCAGATCACTGTCCAGGCGCTTGAAGTCCACCGGCTTGCCGACGTTGTCCTGAAGGCTCTTCTGGATGCCTTCTGCAATCACGGACTGCGTTCCGGTGACCTCGATGAATTGCGGAATGGGGACCGGGCGTTTTCTCGCTTCCCGCAGCTTCACATACTCCGCCCAATCACGATCGTTCAGCGCGAGCCGCTCCAGCAGCGCCGCTCGTTCCTGCGCGCCCTGGTAACCGACCTCGATCAGCTTCTTGGCTGCCTGGTAGTCGGTCATGTTGTAGTCTTGCGTGTGTGCGGGAATCAGGAGGTCCGCCCTCTGGATACTCGCCAGCTCGTTCACACTGATCACCACGCCTACTGATCGCTGCAACACGCTGAAGGCAGAGAGACTCTCGTCGGGTTTCAGCGGAGGCACTTCCAGGTGCACAGCGATGACAATCTGCGCGCCCATGTTACGTGCGACATCTACCGGCAGATTCTCGATAATCCCGCCATCCACGTAAACGTGCCCGTCCAGGCGCACCGGACTGAAGATGGCCGGCAGCGACATGGTCGCGCGCAGCGCCTCCGATAGCGATCCTTGGCTGAACACAGTGGCCTGGCCGCTCACCAGGTCCGTCGCCACGCAGCGGAACGGCGTCGGCAGATCATCGAACGTTTTCAGATTCGAGTACGGCAGCGCTACGCGATCCAGGATGAGCCCCACCTGGTGCCCGGAGTTGAACCCGCTCGGAAACGCAATGCCGTGCTTCAACCCAAATTCGAGATCGTTCGGATAGTCCCGCTTGTCTTCTTTTCGTCGAAAGGAGCGCGATCGATAGGGCAACTCATTCCGAAATGACCGGTTCCAGTTAATCGTCTGCACAAACGACGAGATCTCATCTCCCGACATGCCCGTGGCGTAGAGGCCGCCGACCAATCCCCCCATGCTCGTGCCCGCCACGTAATCGACCGGAATGTGGTGCTCCTCGAACCACTGCAGCACGCCGACGTGCGCTAATCCCAGCGCACCTCCGCCCTCCAGCGCCAGGCCAATCGAAGCACGCTTTGCGGACTGCACCTCGGCGGGCGCCGGCTGGTTCTGCGTGCGATCTTTCTCCTGACTCTGAGCGACGGATGCAATCAGGACAAAGACAAGAAGGCAAAGATAGACGCGAGACTTCATAGGATCTCCGGAGAAAAAACAGGACCTGAGTATAGCGGCACAGAGTTAGCAGGGTGAATCAACGCAGAGCGAGCGGACAACGGAGAACCGGGCGGGGTAAAGCTGCCCGTTAGCGTTCCATTCCGACACGCGAAGGCAGTGAGCCAGGAGGAATCCGCTGTCCTGTGCGCGAAAACAAGAAGTCCGATCGTCAGCGGACGGCCGATGGTAAGTGAAGTGGAGGCGCCAGGCGCACCCGTACTCCGGTGCTTACTTCTTCTCGATGTGTTTCGGCGAAGCCTTGGTTAGAATCGCCAGCAACCGCCGCGCGGCCGCCGGGACCGGAACCTTGCCTTCGCGCACAATTTCCTTCGCGCTGAGTTCTTTTCCGTACAACGCCTTGTTGCCGCCATCATCGGAACGCAGCGTCGAGCCGGCCAAGGAGATCCCCGCGAACAGTCCCTTGGCACGGGAGTACGACAGAATTTCTGCCTTCAGCACCACATCGGTTTCTGCCGACGCATTGCGCCCCACCGGCCCGGCCACTGCCGAGGCATCCGCGCCCAGCTTGACCTTGCTGGTCATCACTGAATTGGCGCCGCTTTCGTTCATAATCAGCAGCACGAAGTCCGTGGCCTGCGCCCCGATCTGCAATCCGAAGCTTCCGCCTTCCAGTGCAAACATCGCGGGCGCGCTCCACGGGCCGCCGAATTCTTTGCCCGACCGGCATGTGATCACGCCGCGCCCGTAGCTGCCACCCACAATGAAGGCTGCCTTCTTCACCGACGGATACACCGCGACGCAGACGGCTTTATTCAGCAAATCTTTCGGAATGCCTTCCGGCATGCCCAGAATCTCCTTGAGCACCATGGCTGATTCATTCAGCCGGTCGACTTCTTTTTTTTCCTTCTTTTCCTTATCGGCACCGAGAGCGGGCAGTACGATCAGCAAGGCAACAATTGCGGCAAACAGTTTCCTGTTCATAATCTCTCCGTTGGACATACGTGTCTCCCGTCGCTCACCCCGGGTCTTATGCGATCAGCTGTTCAGGAACGGCGTCGGCCCGAGAATCTTATGCGTATGCTCGGAGAAAGAACAACTTTTCTCGCGATAAAAAATACTGAGCGAAACTTGCTGGGAAGAAATTCCCGCGGGCAACCTGGGAAATGGCGACGCTCCAATCCACACGCCCGGTGTGCGGCAAATTCTCCGCGATCTCTCCGGCCGCTCTTAGCGTCCTTTGCGGTTTAAGATTTCTTACCCCGCTAGAAACTGAAACTAGCCTGCAGTTCGATCTTCCGGCTGTATGCGGTGCCCGAGTACGGTCCGCCCGCGAGCTGCACCGATCGCCCAAAATTCGGAGAACTTAGGTTCCCTATCGGCACTGCCAGATTTTCACGGTTCAGCACATTGCGAGCATTCACGCTGAACGTCAGGTTGTAGCGGTGACTCGTATTCCCTGGCCCGAAGATCGCGCCCATTCCCGCCCCGGGACCGCGCCCAAATCCTCCCCCGCCTCGGGGACCGCCTCCGCCGCGACCTCCACCACCCGGTCCGCCTGCCGCGCCGCCGCCATTCTCTTTGCCGAATCCAAATGTCTTGCTGAGCCGAAGGTTCAAAGTGAACTGCGTCGGCCCGGTCAGGGAGTTGATGGGAATTCGCGCATTGCTTGCGACAGGCTGCATGTTGTAGCACTCGGGGTTCAGTGGGTCACCACATGAACCCAGCGACGGCCGATCGTTGTACAACGAGTCGCCATTCCAATCTTTCCCCAGTGTCACAGTGTACGGTGCCCCCGACGCGGCCACGAGAAATGGACTTAGCCGGAATCCGTAAGGCGCTGAAATCGATCCGCCGAAGAACACACGGTGCCGGATGTCGTAAGCCGCGCTCCCGTAGTCCAGGTCCAGATTGTATTGGTCCGAAGGAAACCCACCGGACGTGTTGCTCTTCACGGAGTTTAATGTGTAGTAACCAAACAGCGTCAGCTTGGTGCCCGCCCGCACATTGGAACTGACGATCAGTTGGTTCTGACGGAAAATCCCTTCCGAGGCGTATTGATAAACATTCTCCAACGTCCTCATCGGCCGCAAAGCAACGTCATTGGCGCTGATCGGATAGATCGAATCCGGGAGAGGAACGGGCGCATTGATGTTTCGTGTGAACAACTGGTCGTACCCGCGTGAGTTCAGGTACGACACTGACAAGTTCGCAACTTTGGTCAGTTGCCGCTCCACTGTTACCGCGGATTGCACGATGTAGGGAGAGTGCAGCCGCGGATCGATCCGATACAGCGTTGGAGAGCTCGACGATAGATCGCCCGGCGTTGGGATATTCGGATACTCAACGCCGGGAATCGGCGGTTGCGGATCGTCCGGATTCGCGGGCGGCGGTGCTTGCGCAATGTACTGCAATTGCGTCAGGCCATTCAAACGCGTCGCCTGTAACACATCGTCTTCGCCGAAGCGATCGTAAAACAATCCAAACCCCGCGCGAAGCACGGTCTTGGGCGCCGACTTTCCGCCGCCACCGATGCCCCACGCCAGGGCCACGCGCGGCGCGAAATCTCCGTGATCGTGAATTGCATTCTGCGTCTCGAAGCGCAGGCCGCAGCTCACTGTGAAGTTCGGGCGCACCCGCCAATCGTCCTGCACGTACAGTCCAGCATCCACCACGTTCACGGTGACCGTCGGGATGAAAGGTGTCGTGGCGTTCGGGACGGCATTGATGGAAAACTGATACGGCAACTCCTGCTGAAAGAACGCAAGGCTCTGGAAACCCCACGATCCGTTGAACCCCCCGGCATCCGTGTTAACGTCATGAACCACCCGCAGCCGGCCGCCGAATTTCAGGAAGTGCTTGCCCAGCGCCATCGACGTGTAGTTCTGCAGTTCGTAGTGTTCCTGCTGATCCGTTGTCCGGCCTCCACTGCTTCCGCCGGTCGTAAAGGCACCCGGGACGGAAACCGATGGCTGAGTGCTCAACGGATTCTCCTCGTTGCTCTCGCGCAAAAATTGAAAACGCGTCTCGTTGATCACTTTCGTCGACAGGACCTGGGTATCGCTGATCTGTACTGTGTGTTCCGTGTTGGTGCTGTTATAGCCCTGTTGCTGCAGCGAGAATAGTCCTACCCCGTTGTTTTCTTGCGTATTGCGAAAGAACTGATAGCGCGCCGTGAGCGTATTGTTCTTCGACACCTGGTAGTCGAATCGCGGGCTGAGATTCGTCCGCGTGTGCGGATAGGGAACCGCCGCCGAATATGCGCAAGTCACGTCCGTGCATCCGGCGACCACCGGAAACAAGGGAGCGAGTGTGGGATCCTGATTCACATTGGGGACGATGGCATTAATGATGGACACCTCGTCGATATTCCGGCGCTGCGCGTCGAAGAAGAACGACGCCTTTTTCCCCAGCGGTCCCCCAATATTGCCCATGTATTGCAGCGAGTGGTAGTCCGGCTCGGTGCCGGCCAGGAAGGGGTTCTGCGAGTTGAAGGCCGACGAGTTCCCCATCACCGAAACCTGTCCGTGATACTTGTCCGTACCCGGCTTCGTGAAAATCTCAATGCGCCCGTAACCCAGCTTGTCGTATTCCGCCGAAAACGGGTTCTGATTGATGCGGATTTCCCGGATCGACGATTTCGGCGGCAGTTGTCCGGCAGTGAACCCGTCGATGTAGATCTGTCCGCCATTCGGGCCCGCCGACGGCCCCGCCAGCGCCTCTAAGTCGGTCTGCAATTCGTCGGGATCATCCGGCAACGCATCCAGATCCTTGCCCGACAAAATTATCGCTCCCGCATTGGCTGCGGGGTTGGTATCGACGGCTGTCCCTTCGTCAGTGACGTTGACTTTCTCTTTTTCGACGGCGATGGCCAGGGGAATGTTCAGCAGTTGCGATTGCCCGGCGGCAACATTGATTTCGTCCTGTGCAAAATCCGCAAATCCCGCCGCGCTCACCGTGACCGTATATTTTCCCGGAGCGAGATTGTTGATCTCGTACCCGCCGGTTTTGTTGGTAGTCGCGGACTTCGCTTGTCCGTCCGGCGTAATCGCCATGACGGTGGCACCGGTTACCGCCGCGCCCGAAGGGTCGGTCACCGTTCCGTGCACACTTCCGTTATTGTTTTGTGCCCAAAGGCCATTCGCCATCGCCAGCACGGCGACCATCGCGAAGACCCGCAAGCTGCGTAGACAAAAATCCATTCTTGCTCCTGCCCCGACCTGCAAATTCATCAGATGAGACTGCGCGCTATGGGTTGGCTGCCGCTTCGGCATTCCCGGAACCGAGGCTCCAGGGGGAAAGCATCATCGCCTGGCTGGCATTGGGTGCAGCCGTGAGAATCGGCTCGACCCCGGCCAGCAAGGTGATGGCGTTAACCGTTCCCCCAGCATCGCCTTGCGTGCTGACGATCATCACCACATCGCCTTTTTGAAGATCGGTCAACGACGCGGGCGGTATGCGGCTCAGCATTTGCTGAACGTCGGGTGGGCCCCCGTTGCGGGCGCTCCCTCCTGGCCCACTTCCACCGGGCCCCCTGCCACCACCCGGGAATTGTCCTGCACCTCGCTCGCCCTTGCCTTCACCCGGCGTCCCGCCTGTCACCGCCGCCGCTCCCGGGATACCGCCGGCCGCCGCTCCTTTCAAACGCGTCGCGATTCGCTGCGCGAACTCAGCCGGCAGCTTGCGCACTTGCGCATCTTCTGTAACCTTCACGGCTACCGTTTGTTTGCTGAGAGAGTCCTTGAGCGTCAGCATGCCGGTTGCAGCATCCACCGCTACGATCGGTCCGGCCAGATTCCGAAAAGTTCCCGACACCACTTCCTCGGCCTCCAGTTCGGTGCCCTCCGCATTCCTGGTACCCCGGGCGCGCAGCTGATCGCCCACCTTGATTTGGTCGATGGGCGCAAGTTTGGCATCATCGAATTTCACGGAATGCGGCGCGTACCGCCGGAGGATGGTGCTCTTGGTGGTGTGAACAGCAGTCGTTTTCGTCCCGGTAAACGAAGTGGTGGAGAGCGTAATCGTGCCCGTCGCCGGATCCACCGCCGTTACCAGGCCGCCCACCCCGCGCTTCTGCCAGTCGTCGCGATCTTTCTGCTGCTTGGCAGCGACGTCGGCCTGCTTCATCACAACGATCACGCCCGCGGCGATCGAATGCGGGTCCCCACCCTCCTTGCCGCGAACCAGCACGCGATCCCCCACCTGCAAATCCTGCGTCTGCAAGGGAGTAGCGTTCTTCAGATCTTTCTCTCCGGGCGCGACCCGGAGAATCCGGGTCGAGTCCTGCAGCGTAACTTGCACCTCGTCGCCGCTGTCGGACGATAAGGTAAGACCGTGGCCTGTGATCGCCTTGATGGCGCCGACCGCTCGCTGCGCGGAGGCGTCGGGCGAAGACTTGGACGTCGCCTGTTCGCCTTGGGAACCCGAAGCGCCTTCGACGGGAATTCCAGTCGCGAGCAAGCCGAGAATCAGTACGCCAATCCCGGTGCCCGAGAAGCGAAAATTGCCAAACCCCATACCCTCCAATGTAGCATCGGGGGCTGAGCTAATGGCTTTCCTTTACAAAGTTTTACCCGCGTGTAACAGGCGGCAAAAAGAATTAAAAAGAAGACTCAGCACCACGGCCCGGGCCGGCCCAGGTCTCGCCACGGTCAGTCTCCGAACAGCGCGCGATACACGCCCCCGCCCAACGCCCCGCCAATGATGGGGGCAACCCAGAAGAGCCACAACTGCGCGACCGCCCAGCCTCCGACAAAGATCGCCGGACCGGTGCTGCGCGCGGGATTCACGGAAAGATTCGTAACCGGAATGCCGACCAGGTGAATCAGCGTCAGACACAGGCCGATCGCGATGGGAGCGAACCCCGCCGGCGCCCGCCGATCGGTCGACCCCATGATGACGAGCAGGAAGAACATCGTCAGCACCACTTCCGCAACAAAACATGCCAACAATGAATAGCCGCCGGGTGAGTGCGCGCCGTACCCGTTCGAAGCAAATCCACCGCTGACATCGAAATTCGCCTGCCCGCTGGCGATAATGTAGAGCACGCCAGCGCCCGCGATCCCGCCCAGCACTTGCGCAACCACGTAGTGCAATAGTTCTGACGCCGGAAACCGCTTGCCCGCAACCAGACCAATGGAAACCGCCGGATTCAGATGGGCGCCAGAAATATGCCCGATGGCAAAGGCCATCGTCAGAACTGTAAGCCCGAATGCCAGGGCCACGCCCAGAAAACCAATCCCCAGATTCGGAAACGCCGCAGCCAGAACCGCGCTGCCGCATCCGCCAAACACTAACCAGAAGGTTCCGAAGAATTCCGCTGCCGCACGCTTGCCCACACTCATGGCGCATCTCCCTGTCAGGTGAATTGTATTTTTCGGGGCCGGGGGTTCGATCCGTGCTTGAGACGAGCGCAAGGATGGTAGCAGTCGCAGTCTTTCTACGGAAGGGGTTAGCGCGGAAGAAGGCGACTCAAGTTAGAGGCGGGAAATTATTACTTAGTTCGGCGAATCGCGTAAATCGCCAGGCAAAAGAAAGGGCCGAGCCCAGAGTCGGAGTGTGTGCTCTCCCCCACGAGACCACAGCAGGGACCGATGGCCCGGCCAAAACGCGCCCATATTACGCTGGCCGAACAAAATGGCAAGTAAACTTTTACTTACAAAACTCGCGCAAACAGAAGGCTGGGCGGGCTATTTAGCCCGTCCGGGGAGAGCCGGGAGCACGGTGCCGCGCTCGCCCGACCTCATCGAACGCCAATCGTCAGCGCGCCGGTCATGCGCTTTCTTGCCGCGTCGATAGGATCAGGCCATTGCCTCGCTGCCGGCCGCCGGACTGGAAGCCGCACTTGCGGTCCGCGACTTCATCGCGCTCAGAACCGGCCGCGGCTTGAGCATTCGTGGAAGGAGCGGGAGCCCGCTCGTACTTCCACGCCCTTGTTATACTCACGTGCCATGCTCCGCAATACTCTGGAAGAGGGCAGGGTCGCGGCCGATCAAGCACTGGAGCGGCTGATCCCCGCAGAAACCCAGCACCCTGTTTCCATTCATAAGGCCATGCGCCACAGCGTTTTTGCCGGCGGCAAGCGACTTCGTCCGATTCTGTGCCGCGAAGCCGGCCACCTGGTCGCGCGCTCACTGCCCGAAAACATCGACGATCTCGGCGCCGCGCTCGAAATGCTCCACACCTACTCGCTCATCCACGACGACCTGCCCGCCCTCGATAACGACGATCTGCGCCGCGGACGGCCCACCTGTCACGTTGTCTTCGGAGAAGCCACCGCGATCCTGGCCGGAGACGCGTTGCAGACCCAGGCCTACGAAGTGCTCGCCCGGCTGCATTGCTCGGCCGATGCCCGCGTTCGCATCATCGAGGAAGTTGCGCACGGCACCGGAACCATCGACGGCATGATCGGTGGCCAGGTCGTGGATCTGGAAGCCGAGCATGCGAAGCCCGACCTGAAAACTCTGGAATATATTCACCGCGCGAAAACCGCCGCGCTCATCACTGCCAGCATGGTGAGTGGTGGCATTTACGCCGGCGGCAGTCCCGACGATATCAAACGGCTGCGCTGTTTCGGGCAGATGATCGGCCTCGCGTTTCAAATCGTGGACGACGTCCTGGACGTGACACAAACTTCCGAACAGCTCGGCAAGACCGCTGGGAAAGACACAGCCGCCGAAAAGACGACTTATCCCGCGTTATTCGGAATTGACGAGTCGCTCAAGAAAGCCGACCGACTCGTCGCCGACGCCTTCGCTCAACTCGAACCCTACGGCACGCGCGCCGAAACCCTGAAAGATCTCGCCCGCTACCTGGTCGAGCGAAAAAAGTAGTCGTGACACCTCGTCTACCGCTGGTTTTGGTTTTGGAGAGTGTCTCGACGGTGCCGCCTGTCCGGCACTCACATTAGTTCACTTATAGCTAAGGTATTGAAAGTGCGTGGCCGCTCCCTTCCTGGCTCGAAGACCACCCGCGACCATCGCGTGGAATGCCATTTAATCGCGTTTTGGGGCTCGTAGGGCGCGTCCCGTGGCTGTGGACATGGTTCAAGGGCTCGCCCGGCACCAAACAACGCAGCCTGGGACTTCCTGACGCAAAAATTATCTTTTAGTTAACGATACCATGGTGTCGGCGAAGGGGCGGGCGGGACGCCGGCGCTACACTGGGAACCTATCTCACATCAAGACCGAGAACTATAACCTGCCACGTGAGACCTACACCCCCTACTTCAGTTCCGCCGTCCAGTTCAGCACCAAGGTCATCGGCTGGGCGGATGCAGGGGGCTGGGTCAGCACCAGAAACCGTTTGCCATCGGGTGATACGTCGAAGGGGGATCCCAAGGCAAAGACATTTCGCACATCGAACAGGCTCTGAGAATTTCCCACTTCGAACTCTCCCGCGCGCGAGTTCACCTCCACCGCATAGAGATGGGAGTCGTAGCCGACGTAGTAGACCTCTTTTCCATCGCCTCGCCACACCGGAAAGGTTCCGCCCTCACGCGTGATCTGCCAGCGGCCGTTGCCGCTCGGGAAGGACGTGACGTAGACCTCTTCCCTTCCGCCGTCGTCGGCACTGTAGGCGAGCCAGTTGCCATCGGGAGAAATTCGCGCGAAAGCGATTTTGCCGCTTGGAGTTTCGGGCTTCACGATCCTCTGGGCCTGGCCGCCGCCGGAGGTGGACATCACCCAAACGGAGGCGCCCGTGGGTCCGGACTGCTGGATGTAAAGGAAGTATCGGCCATCCGGGGACCATTCCGGCCATAGCAACGAAACTGGCAACCCGCGATCGTCCTTGGGTGAGAGCAGCAATTCGTCCTGCCCGCCACCACTGGCCAGCCGTGCATGCAGAGACGTCCCACCGAGCAACGTGGGGCCGAACTGAACCATGTAAGCGACGCGCTGCCCATTGCCGGACCACGACGGCATCAGGTGCGTGCCATCGTCGAAGGTGAGCCGAGCACGGGAACCGCGCTCGAGGTCGAGCACCCAGATATCGGACTTGGGATTTCCCATCGATACAGCAAAGCGTTTGCCATCGGGTGACAGGCGACCTCCGCGAAAGCCCGCGCGTTCCCCGACGCGACTCAAGATCTTCCCTGTGCGATCCATCCAGAACAAGTCGGTGTCGCCCAGACCGTTTTCCGAGCCGGGTTCGTAGATCAGGACGCCGCGCTCCGCCACCGTAGCCACGGTATGAAAGACGCCGCTGTCGTGCTGCACATCGTTCGCGACCATGGTGGGGTCGCCCGAGAGAGTGCCGCGGTCGGGATCGAATTTCTGCGCCACCAGCGTGTTCTGCTGGTGGTAGAGCAAGTAGCCCGAGGAGTACAGCCCAGCGGAGTCGGTGGCGAGCACAAGCCGGGTCACATCATTGTCGAGCGAGCCCATGTAAATGCCGTTGTCCTCGCGGCGCCCTCCGGCGTGATTGGTGGCGTAGAAAAGGAAGTGCTTTCCGTCGGGCAGGAATGCCGGCCAGCGATGCGTGCTGTGCTTGCTGGGATCGAGTTTGGTCACGCGCTCGGGCGTGCCTCCGTTTGCGCTAACCTTCCAGAGCGAATCGCGGTAGTCGGGCGCATACAAGACAACATTGTTCGTGCTCCACGCGCCGCCGCGCGCGTTGGGAGCGTCGGCTAGAACCGTGGCGGGCCCGCCCGCGGCAGCGATCTTCCACAGCTTGCCATTTGCGAAGAAGCCGAGGTACTTTCCGTCCTGCGACCAGAACTGCGCGAAGCCCCCCTCGGTACCGGCAAGTTTTTCAGCCGTGGCGCTATCGAGCTGGCGCACCCAGATCGAGTTCCCTTCCTTTCCTGCGCGGGCCGCGAAGGCGACGCGTGTGCCATCGGGCGACAGCACAGGCGGGCCGGAAAAGTCACCCACGAAATCGAACCCGGCATCCGGCGGCGGCATGAGGGATGCGCGAATCACGCTCGGGTGCGGGCGCCAAAAGAAAGCCAACCACAAAACCAGCCCGAGGAGGAGAGCCAGTGCCGCCGCCCACCAGCCTCGCTCATTCCAGCGGCGATGCGGCAACGCAATCCGCCCGGTACTCGAGGTGACGTCCGCGGAACTCATCCACCGCAACTGGCGCGCAATATCGGCCGCGCTTTGCCAGCGCGAATCCGGATCCTTCATCAGCGCGCCCTGCACGACGTGCTGGAGGGTGGGCGGGGCTAACGGCTGGTGCGTCGAAATCGGCTCGGGATCCTTTTCCAGAATCGCCGATGCGACCGTCACCTGGCTCTTGCCTTCGAACGCGCGCCGTCCGGTCGCCATCTCGTAGAGCACGGCACCAAAACTGAAGATGTCGCTGCGCGCATCCGCTTCCCGACCTTCGAGCTGTTCGGGCGACATGTATTGGTAGGTACCGATGACGGTCCCCTCGGCCGTGAGCGGCTGGGACAGATTCGCCGAGGTCATGGTTGCCGACAAGCCGGACGCTTGCGGCATAACCGGCGCGGCAGTCTTGGCGAGGCCGAAGTCCAGAAGTTTCGCCCCCGTGCGCGTGATCATGATGTTGCCCGGCTTCAGATCGCGGTGCACGACGCCCATGCGATGCGCCTGCTCGAGGCCTTCGGCGATTTCGGCACCGTATCGCAAGACGAGTTCCATCGGCAGCCGGCCCTTGCCGAGCCGCGCCGATAGCGTTTCGCCCTCCAGAAACTCCATAACGATGTAGTGGATGCCGTCCTGTTGCCCGAGATCGTAGAGCTGGCAGATGTTGGCGTGACTGAGTTGCGAGATGGCGCGCGCCTCACGCTGAAAGCGCTCCAGCGCGGCCGGTTGCTGGGAAAGATGTGTTGGAAGGATCTTGATGGCGACCGTGCGATCAAGACGTGTATCCACCGCGCGGTACACTTCTCCCATGCCGCCCGCGCCCGCAGGCGAGACGATCTCATAAGGGCCAAGTTTTGTGCCGGAGGCGAGAGCCATGGATGCGGAGGATTATATCTTGAGGCTCTAGGCTGTAGGCTCTGGGCTTGGGCTCTGGGCTTGGGCTCTGGCCTCTAGACTCTGGGGCTGCTATTTCCTTCACCACGACGTCATTCTGAGCGGAGATCGGCTAGAGCCCACAGCCTAAAGCCTAGAGCCTGATCCACCATCTGTGATAAAACTTCCTCACGGCGATGGAGTTCGCCATAACCGCCCGCCTGGGCTGATAACTCCTACCAAACTTGTTTGGGAGGACTCCATCGTGCTCGACTTCCTTGCCATCTCACTGGGTGCCGTGGTTGGCGCCAACCTGCGTTACTGGATGAGCCGTTCGGCGCTGCGCATCCTGGGACCGGTTTTTCCTTACAGCACGCTCACGATCAATGTGATTGGCAGCTTCGTGCTGGGCTTCTTCCTGATGTGGACGACCGAACGCGCCACCGTGGATCCGCGCTGGCGCCTGCTGGTCGCCGTGGGGTTCTGTGGAGGCTACACCACGTTTTCGAGCTATGCCTATGAGAGCATGTCGTTCCTCCAGCAGGGCCAGTGGGGATTGCTCGCCATCAACGTTCTCTCCAACAATCTTCTGTCAAGCGCCGCAGTACTGGCCGGCGTAATGCTGGCGCGAGTGCTGTAGAATGGCCGGCGCAATGGCAGTCCAGGTCACGATGTATCTGAATGAAGGCGATCAGTGGCACCACCGGCCGCTGCAGCTCGAGGTTCTGAACTACCTGCGCAAGGAAGGTGTGTACGCGGCGACTGCCGTACATGTGGTAGCAGGATTTCTAGGGCGGCACCGAGTCGAGACATCTCACCTGGTGGACGCAGGGGGAAAACTTCCGGTCATCCTCACATTCGTCGATACCGATGAACACGTAAACCGCGTGTTGCCGACTCTAAAAGAGATGGCCGCGCACCGGCTGATCGTGCGCGAGAACGTGGTGATCGAACAGGGGAGTCTCGATTAACATGCCTGCCCCCTCTGGCCCTTCTTCCGACGACGTCAAACCTCTCGACATTCTCGCCATCGCCGCTCACCGTGACGATGTGGAGCAGACGTGCGGAGGCACGCTGCTGAAGATGGCGGAGAGGGGATATCGCACCGGTATCCTTGACCTGACACGGGGCGAGATGGGCACACGGGGATCGGCTGAAGATCGCGAGCGGGAGGCGACGGAGGCGGCGCGGATTTTGAAAGCTTCGTGGCGCGAAGCTCTCGACATTCCCGACGGGCGCGTCGAAAACACTTGGGAGAACAAACTGAAGGTTGCACGCGTGCTTCGCGAGCAGCGACCGCGAGTGGTCATCTTGCCTTACTGGAAAGGACGGCATCCGGATCACTACACGGCATCGACGCTGGGATATGAGGCGTGTTTTCTGTCAGGTCTAAAAAAGCTCGACTGCAGCGCCGCCCCTTCGGCTGGGTCGGCGGCAGTCGTGGGGAACGTCCCACCCGCCACTTTGAGGGCGGGACGCCCCCAAGACAGCCGGCAAGATGCCGGCGCTACGCCGCACCGGCCTTTCAAAATAATTTACGCGACTCTGTATTACGACGTGCGGCCCACCTTCGTGGTCGACATTACCGGGCAATTCGAGGCGCGCTTCCAGTCGCTGATGGCTTACAAGACGCAGTTCTCGGATCAGGAAGCCGGGAAAGATCTCTTCCCCGCCCAAAAAGAAATTCGCACGCGCATCGAGGCGATGGCGCGTTTCTACGGAATGCTCGGCGGAGTTGAGTTCGCGGAACCCTTCCTGCAGAAAGAAGTCGGGCTGGTGGACGATCTTCTGATGATCCCTGTGAAGTCGATCTAGTCAGTCGTCAGTCGCTAGTCGTCAGTCACCAGCGAACACATCGATCCCGCGTCGATCACATTGGTTGCAGATCGTTCTCAATCGTTAGCAGTCGCCACTCCCGAACACCGAGCCGGAGTTTTTGCTGAAGACTGACGACTGGAGACTGGCGACTAAACCCTCACCGCCACCGCCACTCCATCCCGCACCGGCATGATGGTCGGGTAAAAATCCTTCGACTTGTAGAGTTCGCGGTTGAATTCCAGAATGGCTTTAGTGGTAGCGTCGGGGTTTTTCTCTACGACGCGGCCGCTCCAAAGCGTGTTATCGGTGACGAACAATCCGCCTTTTTTGATTCGTGGCGGCACCATGCGCAGCACGCGCGGATAGTCGTCCTTGTCGATATCGTTGAACACGATATCGAAGGCTTCCTTCTGCTCTGAAAGCAGTTCGATGGCGTCTCCCGTGTGAACCTTGATGCGATCGGCCACGCCGGCGCGCTGGAAGTAGCGGCGCGCCTTTTCGGCGTTTTTGGAGTCGCCGTCGGTGTAATGCACGTGGCCGCCCTCTCCGACCGCACGCGCCCACCAGATGGTCGAGTAACCGATGGCCGAGCCCATCTCGAAAACCGTCTTGGCGCCGGTCATCATCACCAGTTGCTTGAAAAAACTCGCGACGACTGGCCCCACGATGGGGATCTTGTGCTTCGTCGCTTCGGCTTCCATTTCCGCAAGCACTTCGTCGCGCGGAGGCAGCAATGTATAAAGATAGTTGTCGACGTCAGGTTGCGTGACGTAACCATGATGACGCCAGCTGGCGGTATTCGGTGCAGTGGACAAGGAAAACCCCCCAACTTTCAGATTGATGATTTCAGATTTAAGATTCTAAAACGTTTGCCCGTCCCGATGTCTGGTGGTGTAAGTCAACAACCCCAGTTGACCCATAAACTCACAATCTGCAGTCAAGAGAATATTGCTGTAAATGTATCCCGAGATTCGTGACTTCAGATCTCATGCCTTTCAATCTGCAATCTGAAATCGCAAATCTGAAATCAAATCGTCTGTCCCGGCTTCATCTCCAGCACCTCCACATTGGGCAGCAGGTTCTGCAGTTCGCTTGGCCTGCCCGTCAGCACCGGAAAAGTACCGAAGTGCATCGGGATAATTGTTTTTGACTGCAGCAGGTTGGCGGCATACGCCGCCTCGCGAGGCGACATGGTGTAGTGGTCGCCAATGGGTAGCATGGCGATTTCGGGGGCGTACAGGTCGTGGATGATTTTCATGTCGCCGAAAACATTGGTGTCGCCAGCATGGTAGATCTTCACACCGTTCCCGAATTCGATCACGAAGCCAACCGCTTCTCCGCCATAAAGAGTCTGGTCGCCGTCCTGAATGCCGCAGGAATGATCCGCGTGCACCATGGTGACCTTGATGTCGGCAACCTTCACGGTCCCTCCCTTGTTCATCTCCACCAGATTCTGTAGTCCCTTCCTGCCGAGCCAGCGCGCCAGTTCCGGAATGGCCACGACCGCGGGCTTGTGTTTCTTGCCGATCTCGACCGCGTCCCCGATGTGGTCGCCGTGCGCATGCGTACAAAGCATCACGTCCACATGCTTAAGTGTCTTTTCCTTCTCCGGGCACATGGGATTGTTCATGACCCAGGGATCTATCAGGATGATCTTTCCGCCCGGCGTCTCGAAGCGAAACGTGGCGTGGCCTAACCAGGTGAGCTTGATGCCTCTTAAGTTCATGGTCGTCGGTCGTCGGTCCTTGGTCGTTGGCGAAACCTGGTTGATGGCTGGTCGTCGTTGGTTACTAGGATGCCGCCGCTTCGATGGTTTTGAATGACAGGAAGCGTTGTGCACTTCAGTCTCGGCGCATTCTACTACCAAGGCGGAACCGCGGCGCTGCAGTCCCAGGGTTTTGCCAACGACCTAGGACTAACGACCAACGACCGTCCCTGGATTTTTTCTGCCTGCGGTTCGGGAATTCTGTAATATGTGTGCCGTGTCGGACCTTAAAATCCTTCTTACCCGCCAACAAATTGATGCCAGAGTGAAAGAACTGGGTGCGGACATTACCCGCGACTTTGCCGGACAGTCGGTCATTTTCGTGGGCGTGCTGAAAGGCGCTGCCATCTTTTTGAGCGACCTCGCGCGCCAGGTGAACCTCGACTCCACCTTCGACTTCATCGGCGTCACCAGCTACGGCAACCGGCCCGATCCCTCGCACGAACTGCAGCACGGCTGGGATTCCACCGGCGAGGTGAAGCTGACCAAGGACGTCGACCAGTCCATGGAAGGCAAAAACGTCATCCTGGTGGAAGACATCCTCGACACCGGCCTGACGCTGACCTTCCTGAAGAAATTTCTGCTGGCCCACAAGCCTCGCGCCTTGAAGATCGCCGCCCTGCTCGACAAGCCCTCCCGCCGCAAGATGCCCATCGAAGGAGACTACGTAGGTTTCAAGATTCCAGATGAATTCGTGGTGGGGTACGGGCTCGACTACGCGGAACGGTACCGAAATCTGCCAGATGTTTGCGTGGTCCCACGGGAGTGAGCGAGAACTGTAGATTCCGATCATAGTATTGAAGCCTCTGATTTCTTGGGCAGGATCGGTTGACTCGTGACGGGGAGCACGACTCCCAAGACACAACAGTCCCCCTCCTCCCGGCTGCTATCATAGGGCTGGTGGATTCCGTCTCAACTCAATCAGATCAGCAGCTTAAGATTGATCCTTTGCTGCTGGAAGTCGCCGACGTGGTCAATACCACGCTCGACCTCGACACGACCCTGCGCCGGGTTGCCGAACTCGTGCGCAAGGTCATTGATTACGAAATCTTCGCCATCCTTTTGCTGAACGAGCGGACGCAGGAACTACGCTTCCGCTTCCAGGTGGGCTATCCGCGGGAATATGCCGACCGGGCGAAAATCAAGGTCGGACAAGGCGTCACCGGGCGGGCGGCGCAAACGCGCCAGGCTGTGCTGGTGGAGGACGTCACCCAGGAAGGCGACTATATCGAAGCCGTCCCCAACGTGCGTTCGGAACTGGCGATTCCCTTGATCGTCAAGAATCGCGTGATCGGCGTGATCGACCTCGAGGCGCGCGAACCCGGCTACTTCACCGAAGAACACAAGCGGCTGCTCACGCTGATCGGTTCGCGCATGGCCGTCGGCATTGAGAATGCGCAACTCTACACGCGTACCACGCGGCAGGCCCGCACGCTGCTATTGCTGAACGAGATTGCGCGCGAGCTGACCTCGATTCTCAACGTCGATGAACTTTTGAAGCGCATCGCGGAACTGTTGAACCGAATTATCGACTACCAGATGTTCAGCATCCTCCTGATCGATGACAGCGGCGAAAAACTCGTGCACCGCTTCTCGCTGCGTTTCCAGGAAAGCATCCACCTGAAGCACGACATTCCGCTGGCCAAGGGGCTGGTGGGCGCCGCGGCCACGGAGAAGGCCGCCGTGCTGGTTCCCGACGTGAGCAAGGATCCACGCTACGTAATGGCGAATCCGGAAACGAAATCGGAGCTGGCGGTTCCCCTGATCTACAAAGACAAAGTGATTGGCGTCCTCGACCTTGAGCACACGCGGCGGGGATTTTTTAACGAAGATCACAAGCGCACCATCACGACGCTGGCGGCGCAAGTGGCAATCGCGCTTGAGAACGCCCGCCTCTACGAGCAGATTGCCCGCCAGGAGCGGCGTCTGGAACGCGACCTCGCTCTCGCACGTGAGTTGCAGTTCCGGCTGTTGCCGCAGGCCATGCCCAAGGTGGCGCATCTGGAGGTCGCGGCCAGGTTTGCCCCGGCGCGTGCCATTGGCGGCGACATGTACGATTTCGTGCACTACTCGCTCTCGCGGTTGGGCATCATCGTCGGCGATGTAAGCGGCAAGGGCGCACCCGCGGCCATCTATGCCGCGCTGGTGAGCGGCATCTTGCGCTCGCACGCGCCGATCGAACCGGCGCCCGCCGAGATGCTCTCGGCCGTGAATTTCTCGCTGAGCGAGCGGCGCATCGAAGCGCAGTACATCTGCCTGTTGTACGCGGTGTGGGACGACGAGAAACGCACGCTGCAGATTGCCAACTCCGGGCTGCCGCGGCCGATTTACGTGCATGACGGCAAGATGGAAATTATCGAAGCCACCGGCCTGCCGCCAGGATTGTTCGACGACGCCGAGTACGAGGAGGTCACCTTCCGCACGAAGCCGGGCGACATGTTCGTGTTCTTCAGTGACGGAATTCTCGACGCTCGCAACCGCGCCGGCGAGATGTTCGGCCGCAGTGGCGTCGAGCGCGTGATTGCTGCCTGTCCCGACCAATCTCCCGAATGCGTGGTGACTTCCCTGTTCCAAGCGGTGGAAGATCACGCGGCCGGCGAAGAAGCCTTCGACGATCAGACCGTGGTCGCCATCAAGGTCAAAGGGAGCGCCTCGAGGCGCAAGTGAGCCGAACCCGCGCGACTCCCGCAGAACGGCCCCCGGCATTCTCTTATCGCGAAGTGCGACGCGGCCTGCTCCGCCGGAAAGCCGGCGCAGTGCTGTGTTGCGATCAAATTCCCCTGACGCAGCTTGCGGACAAATTCGGCACGCCACTCTACGTCTATTCTGCTTCCACGATTCGCGAGCGCATGGCCGCGTTCCAGAACGCGTTTCGCAGAATTCCGCACACCGTCTGCTATTCGGTAAAAGCGAATTCCAACCTGACCATTCTGCGCCTGCTCGCGAATCTGGAGTGCGGTTTCGATGTTGTCTCGGGCGGCGAACTCGAGAGAGTTCTGCGCGCCGACCGCCACGCCGCCCGGAACGTGGTGTTCTCCGGCGTGGGCAAAACGCGCGAGGAGATGAGAGCCGCGTTGAAGGCGGGCATCCTGCTGTTCAACGTGGAAAGCGAATCGGAGCTGTGGACGCTAGCCGAATGCTCCGCTCAGCTGCGCATGCAGGCCAGGATTGCATTCCGCGTAAATCCCGATGTTCCGGCCAACACGCATCCTTACATCTCGACTGGCCTGCATAAACATAAATTCGGCGTACCCATTGCAGAAGCGCGCGAGCTTTATGCGAAGGCGTCGAGCACACGGCATCTGAAAGTGGCGGGAGTCAGCGTGCATATCGGCTCGCAGATCACCGACGTGGCACCCTTCGCCGCCACCATGGAGCGCGTGGCGGCGCTGGTGCGGACGCTGCGCAACGATGGCCATGAAATTCACTACGTCGACGCTGGAGGTGGCTTGGGAATTGCTTACGGGCATGGCGCCGCTGACGGCAGCGAGCCACCGCGCACGAACGGGCACTTGGCGTCAGATTTTGCCGAGCATGTTTCCAAGTATGCTGAGGCGTTGCTGGGCGAATTGCGCGGGTTGCGGGTCCACTTGCTGCTCGAGCCGGGGCGGTCGATTGTTGGGCCGGCCGGCGCACTCGTGACTGCCGTGCTCTATCGCAAGACGAACAACGGCAAAAAGTTTCTGATCGTGGACGCGGGTATGAACGATCTGCTGCGGCCATCGCTCTATAACGCCTTTCACGAGATCGTTCCCGTCGAAGTGCACCGGCCGGAGCTCGCCAATGAAACCGTCGATGTGGTCGGCCCGGTGTGCGAGACGGGCGACTTCTTTGCGCGCGATCGCGAATTGCCCGTGGTCGATGAGGGAGACTGGGTGGCCATTCTGGACGCGGGTGCCTACGGAATGTCCTTAACCTCGCACTACAACACGCGGCCGCGCGCGGCCGAGGTGCTGGTGGATGGGAAGTCGGTGAAGGTCATTCGAAAGCGGGAGACGGTGCGGGATCTGATGAGGCAGGAGCCGTAGGGAGTTTCGAGTTTCAGGCGTCGACTTGAGCGTTACTTCCGGCCTCCAACCATTTCAGCATCCCAGATCAACTTCCCTCCCACAAACGTCTTCAGTACGTTGACGTCGCGAATCTTCACCGGATCGATCTTGAAGATGTCGTCGCTCAAGATCACCATGTCGGCCAGTTTGCCCACGGTGATGGACCCTTTCTCTTTGTCCTGGAATTCCGCATAGGCCGAGCCAATGGTGTAGGCCTCAACCGCTTCGGCAGCGGTCAACTTCTGTTCCGGGAACCAGCCGTTGGGATTCTTCCCGTCGAGCGTGGCGCGTGTGACGGCCGCGTACAGGCCGAGCATCGGGTTCAGCGGGGCGACGTCCCAGTCGGTACCGAAGGCAAGCCGGACGCCGTGATCAAGGAAGGTTTGGAAGGCATAGGTGCGGCTGGCGCGTTCGTGGCCGATGCGGCCTTCGGCCCAGCGGCCATCGTCGATGGCGTGGTATGGCTGCATGGAAGCAATCACGCCCAGCTTCGCAAAGCGGTCGAAATCTTTCGCGGCCATGTGCTGCGCGTGCTCGATACGGAAGCGGCGGTCGGCGGGGCCGTGTTCTTTGACGATGTCGGCGTAAAAGTCGAGGATGATTGAGATGCCTTCATCGCCGATGGCGTGCGTGCACAACTGGATTCCGGAGGCGTCGGCTTTCATCATGCGATCGCGCATCGCCGAGGGCGGCTGCATCTCGTCGGATAGCAGTCCGCGATTGCTGGGCGTGTCGCTGAACGGTTCGAAGAAATAAGCCGTGCGCGAGCCCAGAGATCCGTCGGCGAAGCCTTTCACCGCGCCAATGCGCAGGTAAGAATCGCCAAACGCGCGTCGGACACCGATTTTCGCCAGGCTTTCAAAGTCCGTGATCAATGGAACGGCGTAGATGCGGGTGGTCAGTTCTCCGCGGTCGCGTAGTTCGTCGTAAACCGCGATATCGGCGTAGTCGGCCATCATGTGCTGCACGCTGGTCACCCCGAGCGAGGCGGCGTGCGCCAAAGCGCGTTGCACCGCATGCCGGCGTTCATCGTGCGAACGCGGTGGGACATGCTGGTAAAGCATGTCCTGGGCTGCATCTTTGAGAGCCCCTGTAGGGTTTCCCTTGGCGTCGCGGACGATGGCGCCACCCGGCGGATCGGGCGTCTGCGCGGTGATGCCGGCGGCTCGCAAGGCTGACGAGTTCGCCAGGCCCATATGGCCGTCGTAGCGGGAAACAAACACGGGCGTGTCGCCGGTGAGCGGATCAATCAATTCCCTGGTGGGAAGTTCCGCGGGCGTCCACTTGGTTTCGTCCCAATCGCCGCCGAGGATCCATGAACCCTTACGCGTAACTTTCGCGCGTTCTCCGATGCGGCGCGCAAATTCCTGGGCGCTGGTGGTGTCGTTGAGTTGCACATTGTCGAGTTGCGCGCCGCCGCTGACGAAATGCACGTGGGCGTCGTTGAAGCCGGGCAGGAGCAGCTTGCCAGCTGCATCGATGACTTTGGTCTGAGGCCCGCGCCAAGCGGCAACGTCAGCGTCGCTGCCCACGGCGACGATGCGATCTCTCAGGATGGCGACAGCCTCGGCTTGGGTGTGAGACGGGTCCACGGTCCAGATATTGGCGTGCGTGATGATCAGATCGGCGGCGGGCTGGGTTTGAGCCTGGGAAGAGGCGATTGCGTTGCCGAACAGGACGACGAGCAGAAGGCTGAGAAGATGCGCGTTAGTTTTGTTCATGAGATTCGCTAGTTATGGGTTCGACGGGCGAGGACGCCCGTCGCTCCACTGGCAGAGCGGAAATCGCTCCCCTGTATGTATCGTCATTCCGAAACTGAAGACTTTGACACTTGAGACTCTGAAACTGCTCTACCGCTGTCCCCACTTTAACTTCGTGCGCAACACTTCGAAGAATGCGCGTCGAATGCGGAGCAGTTGCACCTGATATTCGGCTTTGCGGCAGAGGACCTTGTCACCATCGCGCACCGGCATGCCGACCTGGCCGTCGACGCTGAGATAGGCTTCTTCGTCGCCGGTCTTCACGATGATTTCGATCTCCACCGAGTCTCGCACGACCAGCGGCCGATGCGTGAGCGAGTGGGGAGAGACCGGAGTAATCACGAAAGCGTCGACGGACGGCATCAGGATGGGACCGCCCGCCGCCATCGAGTAGGCCGTTGAGCCGGTGGGGGTCGAGATGATCAGGCCGTCGGCCTTATAAGTCGTAACAAATGTCCTGTCAATGAAAAGCTCGTAGGTATTCAGGCGAGCCAGCGCGCTTTTGTTGACGATCACGTCGTTCAGCGCCGAGTAGCTCATGATCGATCGCTCATCGCGCGAGAGCTCGCAATGCACCAGCGAACGCGCCTCGACCGTGGCGCGCTTTTGATCGACGTCCTCCAGGGCCTGGTACAACTCCGGCAATGGCACCTCGGTGAGGAAACCGAGAGAACCGAGATTCACGCCCAGCACTGGTATGCCCGATTGCGCGACTGCGCGCGAGGTCGAGAGCAGCGTGCCGTCGCCGCCCAGCACGACCACGAAGTCGAGCGGGAGCGAGGCCATCTGCTTGCGATCAATAACCTCGGGGCCGGGGGCGTACGTGGCAGTCTCGCGGTCGATGACGACGCGGTAGCCACGCTCCCCAAACCAGGAAAACAGGGGCGGAAGAATCTGAGCGAGCTCGGGTTTCTGCGGTTTCGAAATGATGCCAACGAACTTCGTGCGGCCAGAGGGAGTCGTCGCGCCTGTGGGCATGATGAAGGGAGCATTGTAGCTCAGGTCTCAGGTCACGGGTCACGGGTCACGGGAAATGATCGGGGCCACTCGTGATGATTTCGAAGTTGACTTGGGTAATGGGAGGATCGAGTCGCAGCGCCGCGCCTGAAACCTGAAACTGGAAACTCGAAACTGCCCCTAGAACTTTGCGTACAGCAGGAATTCGCGGTTGCCTTCTGCGCCCAGGATTGGCGAGTCGATGGAGTCGATGGCGCTTGCTCCCAACTCCCGAACGCATTGGCGGACTCGCTCGAGGGCGGCGCGTTGTGCCGCCTCATCGCGCACGATGCCGCCCTTCCCCACTTCGCCGCGTCCTACTTCGAATTGGGGCTTGACCAGCACAACCATACGGGACGGCGCCATGCGCGCCCCGGCAGGCGGAAACGCCGCAGGGATTACGGCGGGCAAAACCAGGGTTGCGGAAATGAAGGAAACATCCATCGCTACGAAAGAGACACATTCTCCGATGGCTTGGTGAGTGAGATAGCGAGCGTTGGTCTTCTCGATCACGCGGACGCGCGAGTCCTGGCGCAGACGGAAATCCATCTGGCCGTAGCCGGTATCCACGGCGATGACCCGCGCGGCGCGGTGTTGCAGAAGGCAATCTGTGAAGCCGCCCGTGGATGCGCCCACGTCGAGGCAGGTGTTGCCTGAGACGTCGATCTGCCAATGTTCGAGTGCCTTCTCCAGTTTGAGCCCGCCTCGACTTACATACCGCAGATCATCTCCGAGCAAGCGCAACGCGACATCCGGGTCGACAGCCGCTCCCGATTTTTCGATCTTCTGATCATTGACAAGGATTTTGCCGGCAAGAATCAGGGCCTGCGCACGCTCCCGCGACGGCACCAGCCCGCGCTCCACGAGCAATTTGTCGAGCCGTATTTTCATTTCGCCTGGTGGTGAAGAAAATTAGTGGATATAGCTGAGAAGTTGTACCACGAACGTGCCAGCATCGCTCCGTGTGCAAGGTGTTAAACCGGCTGTCACACAACCACTTAACGAACGACTTTCCTCGATTTCCACAGTATTTTGCACCGGAGTGTTGAAAACTACAGGGATGCCTGTAAATGGGGCGAACGAAAAGTAAAGCCGCCCTTGCGGGGCGGCTTGAAAAATCATGTGTAGAACGATCAGCCCGCGACTTCTTCCAGCAGCTTCTGATCGATGTCGAAGTTTGCATGCACGTTCTGCACGTCGTCTTGCTCTTCCAAAGCTTCGAGCAGTCGGATCATCTGGGCTGCCGCCGCGCCCTCCAGCTTGATGTAGTTTTGGGGAATCATTGAGACGCTGGAAGAACTGGGAGTGATGCCGGCCTTTTTCACGGCGTCGAGCACGGCTTCGTAGGCGGAGGGTTCGGTGAGGATTTCCCAGTTATCGCCATCATCGCGGAGGTCCTCGCCGCCCGCCTCGAGCACAATGGCCATCAGATCATCTTCTTTGGCGGCCGACTTCGGGATCACGATGTCGCCTTTCTTGTGAAACATCCAGGAGACGGCGCCGGCTTCCGCCATGTTGCCATTGTTCTTGCCGAAGACGTGGCGGATTTCGCTCACGGTGCGGTTGCGATTGTCGGTATTGATCTCGGCAAGAATCGCGACACCGCCCGGGCCGTAGCCTTCGAGCGTGAACTCTTCGTAGGTCGCGCCGGGAAGTTCGCCGGTGCCGCGCTGAATAGCGCGTTTGATATTGTCGGCAGGCATATTCTCAGCCTTGGCCGCGAGGATGGCAGTGCGCAGGCGAGGGTTGCTGTCCGGATCGCCGCCGCCGTTCTTGGCGGCAATGCCGATTTCCTTAATCAGACGGGTGAAGATCTTGCCGCGCTTGGCATCAAGCGCACCCTTCTTGTGTTTAATTGTGGCCCATTTTGAATGGCCAGACATAGGGATACCTCGTCTCTAAAGAACTGGAATTACGAAGGATTCGCCTTTGGAGGAAATCACAGGATAGCCTCGGAAACAGAAGCAGGCGAAGGTTGATTATAGCATGGCCGTTTGGGCAGATCGAAGGGGCGGGAACAGGAAGAGTAAGCCATCCGCTGCCAACGATAAGGCCTGAAAGGACAAGGACCGCTCACTCCGGATGGGATAGAAAACGGGCTGCCTCGCGCGATTGGTTCGCGAAGCAGCCTGTCGATTTAAAGTGGGCCAGGGACTGTGATCTTCACGATCTGACCGATTCCTGCCGGCGCCGGGACGGCGCCGAAGTTGGAAACATAGAGGCTCCCGTCCGCACCCATGGTCATGCCGGTGGGTACGGTCAGGCCGGTGGCGATCGTCAGAAAAACTCCGTTGCGCAGACGGACAACCTTGCCGTTCCCTGGTCCGGGGAAACCGGGGGCATCGCTCAGTTCAAGGAAGTAAGTGTCGCCTGCGCTGTAGACCACCGCCACAACCGTCGTTAACCCGGTCTTCACCTGCGAAACTCCGCCGAGGTTGGTGATCGAGTAGCGGGCCGAACTTCCGGGAACGATCGGGAATGTGTTCAGATTCCCAACGAAGAAGCCCGACGGCGTCCGCGCGATCGAGGTCGGTACCACGTGACCCTGCGTCTCCGACAGATCAATGAGCCGTGTTACCACACCGCTCGGAGCAATCTGGTCGACTTCGCCGTGGTTGGGCTCGACCGCGTAGAGCAGGCCGTCGGCCGCGATGAGGTTGTACCACGTTCCGTCCGGTTCGAAATCATCGGGCTCGGGATTCTTGGTGGGATGCAGTTTCAGATAGCTGCTCAAGTTGACGAACTTGGACCAGCTTCCGTCGGAGTTCACCTTCAGAAGCCAGTTTGCGAAATTCGCATGTCCATGGGAGCAGCCAGCCCCGGCGAGAAGCGCGTACATCTGGTCGCCCAGGAAAGCAATGTCGGCCACTCCTTCGACATCTCCGATGGCGGCGCTGGTCGAGGGCAAGTGATCCACTAACGTGGTGCGCGTGCCATCGGGAGCGACCTTGGAGATGCGCGCAGAGAATCCGCCGGTGTAGGGTCCAACCGGTGGTGGCACCTGGGCGCAATTGCTGGGCGGCGGAATCTGTCCACCTGTTCCCCCTTCCGCCACGTAGAGGTTGCCATCCGGTCCCCACTTCAAACCGCGCGGGTTCGAAAACCCGGTGGCAAATACAGAAACATTTGAGGATGTTTGTGCGAAGGCGCTCGCGACGCAAAGCGCCAATACCCCGATCACTAGCCACCTGGAAGTCTTCATTGCCATCTCCTTTGTTCAAGCGGCGAGAGTATAGGAGCGGCGTGCGCTTAAATCAATCGGAGATGCAGTTAAAGCTTTGGATGAAGTTTTTAACGGGGGCTCACGCTTGTACAGCATTTGCCGGAATTCACTTCTGGAATGAGACTATGCTTTTATTTTCAATGCATTGCGGGCCGAGAGAGCACGAAAGCCGTGTCCAGCAAGGCTTTTACGAGACCGTTGTTTGAACTCCCGCAAGAAGCAGCCAAACGCGATTTTCCGAGGGTCAAGACTGGCCAGCCGCTTTCGCCTGCCGTTCCTTGTAGGCGTAGACCACGGCGAGCAATGGCGCGGAAATCAGCACACCCCAGAAAGGAAAAATAATCCCGAGCACGATGGGGGTAAGGATGGACGCCCACACCGGCACGCGTGCGGTACGCTTCATGATGTAAGGCTGAAGCAGAAAACCGTCGACGACCACGATCCCCGCGTAGAGCATGAGCACGTAGAGCGAGTGTCGCAGGTTGCCCCAGTGAATCCATGCTGCGAGGACGGGCCCCAGCAGGCTCAGCACCGGGCCGATGTGCGGAACAATCTGCAGCGCGGCCGCGAGCACGGCCCAGAACGGCGCCCACGGAACCTTAAGCAGGTAGAGTCCCAGCCACCACAGCAGGCCGACTGCGAGCGAATCCTGGAACTGGGCGATCGCCCAACTCTTCAGGGCGCCTCCGGTGATGCGAGCATGTTCGGTGAGGCTCACCGTCTTTCAATCTCCCCAGGTTTTCCAAAATGCAGCGAATTTGGGTGGCGTGTCAACCTTACCGCCTGCAAATTCGTCCATACTAACAACAGCCAACACCCATTCTATGGAGACCGCACTGACTTCCGCGCTGGGCGCCGCGGCACAAAATATCACGGCTGAGGAGTTTGACGCGATCGTGCGCCGGCACCAGCGGCGTGTCCACCGATTCTTATTGATGTTGCTACGCGACCCGGAGGAAGCCGACAACCTGACTCAGGAATGCTTTCTGCGCGCTTATCAGAGCCGGTCGAGTTTTCGAGGGGAGTCGAGCCTGGAAACATGGCTGCTGCGCATTGCCGCAAATCTTGCTAAGGACCACGGGCGCAATCGCAAGACCAGCTTCTGGAAGCGGCTGCTCGGCCTGGATGGTGACGGCGAGGAGGGAGCGGCGCAAAAGGTAGCGTCGGGAACGGCCTCGCCGGAGGAAGTGCTGTTGGCGCGCGAAGACGTTCGCGCGGTGTGGGAAGTCGCGAACCAGCTATCGCAGCAACAACGCGCCGTTTTTCTTTTGCGGTTCGTGGAGGAAATGGAACTGAACGAAATCGCCTCGGCGCTGGGATTGCAGGTGGGCAGCGTCAAGACGCATTTATTTCGTGCCGTGCAAAACGTGCGCACGAAGTTGAGGGACCTAGGATGAATTCCAACGAGAACTCGCACGATCCGCTGGTGGAGCGCGCGCTGGTGAGTTTCGACCTGGCGGCCGAGCATCATCTCGCGGGCTGCCCGCCGTGCCAAACCGCGCGCGACCGCGTGGAAGGTGCCTTGCGCCAGTTTGCGGCCGCCAATCGCGAATATGCGAATCGTCCGGAGAGCTTCTGGCAGCAGCAGGCATTGTGCATCGAAGCCGCGCGCAGGAAATCCGAAATGCGATCGCGGCTCACGGCGACGCTCGTCCCGGCCGTCGTGGCTCTGCTACTGACGGCATTTGCCATACTGGGACGCGCTCCGGGAGTGCGACCGATGGCGACCGTGACCCCAACGGCACAGGTCGATCCAGACCACGAACTGCTGCTCGAGGTGGAGCGCGCGATTCAGAGCGATACCCCCAGGGCTCTGGAACCGGCCACATTAATGGTGGACGAGCGCGACACCAATCTGCCCCTCGGTTCGACGTCCAACAGAAAGGAAATTCGTTCTCATGAAAACTAGATGGATCATTGCTCTAAGCACAGTGGCGCTAGTGAGTGCTTCCTGGGGACAGGAGGCAGGTACGGCACTGGGTGGAAGCATGGCAGGGCCCGCGCACGTCGGCAAAGGCCCCCACAACGTGATGATGTTCAAGCGCGAGATGGGTAAATGGTGGCAGAACCCGGAAGTGGTTTCGAAGCTGAGCCTGACCGATGCGCAGGTCAGCCAACTCAACCAGGTCTTCTACAACCACAAGATGAAGCTGATCGATTACGGGGCAGACATGGAGAAGCAGGACCTGAAGCTGCAAACCATGCTTGACGCCGACCAGCCCGACGAAAGCCAGGTCAACACGCAAGTGGACCAGGTGCTGGCCGCTCGCGGCAAACTGGAGCGCGAGTTTACCGCGATGAATCTCGACCTGCGCAAGCAATTAGCGCTGGAACAATGGCGGCAGCTGAAGACGATTCGCGGCGCCGAGGGTATGCCGGGCAATCACATGTACTTCTTCAAGCAGAAGGTGATGCCACCGGGCGGGCCAGGCGGTCCGGGTGCTCCCGACGAGATGCCGCTGCCTCCGCCTCCACCGGGTATGGACTAGCACTTCCTGACCGGTAACGAATGTTGTACGGGCCGTCTGGCATTTCCCCAAGAGCCAGGCGGCTTTGATTTTTGCCGTGGTAGACTCGAAATATCCCACCTGCAGGGGCCTTTGGAATGAAATTCGGCGTCCTTATCTTCCCCGGTTCGAATTGCGATCACGATGCTTATTGGACGATCCAGCAGGTCGCCAAGCAGCCGGTGACTTTCCTGTGGCACGAATCGCACGACCTGGAGAATTGCGATGCCATCATCGTGCCCGGCGGATTTGCCTATGGCGACTACCTGCGCACGGGCGCCATCGCGAAGTTCTCTGCGGTCATGGAGTCGGTGCGGAAGTTTGCTGACGGCGGCGGGATTGTGCTCGGCATCTGCAATGGCTTTCAGATTCTGTGCGAGTCGGGACTGCTGCCCGGAGCGCTGATGAGGAACGTCGGATTGAAATATATCTGCAAGCCGGTTCAGGTGCGCGTGGAGAACACCGACACGATGTTCACCAACGCCTGCAAGCAGGGTGAAGTTCTGACGATTCCCATCGGCCACATGGAAGGCAACTACTTCTGTGACGAGGCGACGCTTGCGGAACTGCAGCGCGAGCATCGCATCGTATTCCGATATTCAACCGCAGACGGGCGAATCACGCCCGAAGCTAATCCGAATGGCTCCCTCGACAATATTGCCGGGATTTGCAGTGCGGGACGGAATGTTTTGGGGATGATGCCGCATCCGGAGCGGTCGGCTGAGCCGGAACTGGGATGCACCGACGGCTTCAAGGTGTTCCAGTCGCTGGTGGGAGCGATGGCAGCGCGGTAGTGCGTCAATAATTCCAGCATTCGTTTGCTGTCGAAGAACGACGGGCGGGACGCCCGTGGCTCCACCGGCAAGATCTTTTCCGGACTCCTAGCCCCACTCCGACCAATCCTGCGATACTCTTTTCTCCTTATGGTTCGCTTTGGAATTGCGGGTTTCGGTCTGCACGCCGTGCGGCGGCTCATGCCAGGATTTGCGCTGGCGCGCAGCTGCCGGGTGAGCGCTTTCTCGCGCCGCGACCTGGCCAAGGCCAAGGCTGCGTCGGCTGAATACAAGATTCCTCTGGTCTTCACTTCCACTGCCGATCTCTGCCGTTCGCCAGAGGTCGATGCCGTACTGGTAACCACGCCGAACGCGCTGCATCTCCCGGACGTACTGACGGCGATCGAGGCCGGGAAACCCGTGTTATGCGAAAAGCCGATGGGCATGAACGCGGCCGAGTGCAAGCAAATGGTCGAAGCGGCTCGCGCGGCGAAAGTGCTTCTCGGGGTTGCCCAGATCTTCCGCTTCGAAGACAGCACGGCCCGGCTCAAGGAGCGCATCGCGGCCGGACAGATCGGGCGGCCGATTTTCGCGCGCTCGGAATTCTCCTATCCGGGGAAACATCATGCGCGCACCTGGCTGAACGACGCGAAGCTCGCCGGCAGCGGTCCCATCGGCGATGTAGGCGTGCATTGCATCGACACGCTGCGCTACATCCTGCGTGACGAAGTGGTTCGCGTCAGCGCTCGCGGAATGTGGGATGCAGCTTCCGGCGACGTCGAGGCAGCCGCCATGATGAACCTGGAATTTTCCCGCGGAACCCTGGGAGCCGTGCTCGTATCTATGCGAGCCGACTATCGCACGCCCATCGAATTTGTCGGCGAGGAAGGCGTGTTGCGCGCCGATGATGGGCTGACGGTTGACCGTCCGATCAACCTGCAACTGCGCCGCAACAGCGCGAACGTGGAGACCGAGGTAATTTCCAACCAGTACGCGTACGCCCGCCAGGTCGACATGTTCGCGGCCGCCGTGCGCGGAGAAGCCGCCTTTCCGGTGCCCGGAGAAGAGGGTTGGCAGAACCAGGAAGTTCTGGACGCGGCACTGCGGAGTTTGAAGAGCGGCAGAGCGGAAGAAGTGCGGCGCGTGGCGATGCGTGATTATGCGTAGCGCGGTCCGGACCACCCCTAGGGGATAACCGCATTATTCGTCGGCGACAGCGGGGTGCTGAGTGCCGAGTCTTCCGGCCGGGGTGGAATTCCTCGCGCCTGCACGATCGTCCAATGCCATTCCTGGTCGGGAGGCACGGTCGCGCTTAACGGAGCTTTGAACACCACCGTCGAGGAAGGCAGCGCGACGGCTCGCAAATGATAGAGCGTGGTCGTCACGTCGGCCGGTTTCTGCGACGTGATCGTCGTTTGCTGAGCAGCGGAAACCAGCTTGGCCAGCCCGCGATGAACCGCAACCGCGCTGGCACTCTTCACCAGAGTCAGGCCCACGGTGATCTCTTCCACGCGCCACTGCGTGCCGTTGAACACGGCCACCTGCAATCCCTCTTCGTTGATGGTTGCCGGCCCTTCCAGCTTTCGTACCTCGTCGTCCGGAAGATCCATCTGGATGAACGGGCGGGACAGCAACGAATTCATCTTTCCGTTGAAGGAGAGGCTGCAGGTCACATCGGGTGAGGAAACTTGAAAAGTCTTGCCGGTACCGTTGAACGAATACAGAAAGCTGGTGCTGGTGAGGTGCCGGCTCTCGGCTTCCTCGACGACTTGCGAGAGATTGTCATTGTCGATGATGGTGTGAGCGGGAGCGGGTGGCGCCGGTGTTGCAGCGGCAGAAGAATCCGCAGACAGTTGCGGCGGCTCTTTCTTTTTGCGCATGGAGCGCGCGACATCCCCCAGTGGAATGGGACGATCCTCCGATTGACCCCACGCCGGTGCGGCCAAAAGAAATCCGCACAGCATCAGGATCAGCTTCCGAAAAATCCCCTGGCCCAAGGTCCCAGACTCGATCATTCGAATACGTTCTCTGGCCTGCGGCGACGGCGGGAGGAGGCGCCTTCGTGGCCGCAGGCACACCAAACCTGCTGACAAAATTGTATCGAGTCGGGACCAAGACAGAACGAACGTAGGTGCTAGAACCGTTGACGGTGGGTCCGCGTTTCGCTACAGGTGGGTGGGGGCACGTAAATTCAATGATTTACGCGAAACGTTACCAAGCTGTATCCGCTCATCTAGCGGGAATCCTCTCGATTGATGAGCAGTCCTTCGGAGTCAATGAGGGTAATGCGGATTAACGCAGATTGACCCACAGCAATCACGCATACTCCCGTCGCGTGAGTAATCGCGAGGACGCGCTCTCAGCCGTCCGACGCCTTGCCACAAGCGAATGCACCAAGCTAGCGAATGTGGGCTAGTAGCAGGGTCTCGTTGCATCGACTATGAACCTGCTTGGACCGCACTGCTTTGACACCCGACTCTTCGCGGTTGCACCTGCCGGACAGGAGGTCGGGCTATAACTTTCGTGACAAATCCCGCCGCGCGTACCTGTGAGGCAGTAGCCGTTTAGTCTGCCGCTATTCGCGACCATACAAAGCCGGATCAGACAGTTGGACGGAAGCGGGCACCCAGTCTGAGGTTCCACAATCGCTGCGAGGATGTCAGGGTCTCGCAACTCGAAAGCCGAAACTGACTGCCCTCCTAGCGCCTCCGTATCCGCCAGCTTGAGGGAGTGTGGGAGTGCGGATTGCGATGCTCCGATTTGAGATTGCTCGGCGTGAGTGAAACACAGACAAAAAACCGCGATGGTACAAAACAACGTGAAAGGACTTTTCATAAACCCTCCTTCGAACGAAAGGGTCACATGGGTGGTGGTATTGGAGATTGTGACCACGATTTATTCGCTTTTTTGTGCTGTGCGAACATAGCGCCGGCGATCACCTCCGCCACATAATTGTTGTGCTAGCAAGCCTGAACCATTCCGCCTCCGAGTCTAAAAACATCCGGAGGGCACCTGCTCGCACTGGCACGACACGACTCATCCAGAACTTGTCCTGTCGTTAGCGATCATAAGGGGCCCGAATCGCTTCCTACGGTTTGCGCTTGTGCATTTGGTGTGCCAAGAGGACCTACTAGCTGGCCTCGTTAAATTGAGCGTTTTCAGACCGACGCGGACTGATGTTGAAAGAAGAGTCGCCCACACGAAGCTGCGGGAGTTCGCTGGTCTATCCGATCGGATAGTTGTTATTAACAATTCGGCTGCTGACCTCGATACGACAACTAAGTCTCAAGCGATGCGGATAACTGTCGTAATCGCATAAGAGGGCGCCCCTTATGGAGTAGGTGGTCATCGTTGGCATGATCACCTACGAAAGGAGCACCGCTCGATGAGCGGTGAAAAGTATATTGGGCTGGACGTTCATCAAGCAACGATCTCGGTCGCGGTGATGGATTCCCAGGGCAAAGTCATCATGGAATCCATCTTGGAAACCAAAGCCTCCACCCTTCTGGAGTTCTTCGCTGGACTGCGCGGCAGCCTGTTCGTGACCTTCGAGGAAGGCACCTGGGCAGCCTGGCTCTACGACCTGCTCAAGCCGCGTGTGACCGAGGTCCTGGTGTGCAATCCGCGCAAGAACGCGCTGCTCAAACATGGCAACAAGAGTGACAAGATCGATGCTCGCCAACTTGCCGAGCGGCTGCGGCTCCACCAGCAATAATCCCCGACTCTCCTAAACGTTGTGTGGCACTTCGCGGCGCGCTTGCTGGCGCAAGTGTTGCAGCATGTCCAATTGCTGATAGAGTTGCTCGGCTCGCCGGCGCGTCCCCGCTTCGGGAATCTTCTCCAGCCATTGGCTGCGATGGCGGGTATAGTAAACGTCCCAGCCGGCACAGGGGATCGCCCAGCTGCGATACAGCGCTTTCAGGCGATTCACAACGTGAAACCAAACAATCGCCGATTCGGGCAACCGATCTTGAATTCCGACAAACTGAACCCACCGCTGCAAGCGTAGACTCGATAGTCATTCCTTCGAGGAAGGCCAGCATCATGTCGCTTACTGCCTCTGTCCTGGTCGCTGTGGCGTTGATACTGAGTTCGACTCTCCCCTCTGTCGCGTTCGGACCAAAAAGAGAATTTACCGGGCACTGGGAGGGCACCATGGTTCGTGAGGGTGTCCCGCTAGAGGTAAGCTTCGATTTCAAGGAGTCCGAGGCTCATCCAAACGGCACGTTCACTTCGTTAACTCAGAAGGCTATGGACTATCCGCTCGACGCGCTCACCGTAAGCGGAGATGCGGTCCACTTTGCGCTGGGTGATTCGTTGGTATTCGATGGCAAACTGAGCGCAAACCAGATCACTGGAACCTTTACAGACGATGGTGCCAAAGGCGACTTCATTTTACGTCGCACCGTAGCGAAGCCTCTGCCATACGACGCAGTCGATGTCAGCTTTCACAACGGACCTGTCACGCTCGCTGGTACGCTCTGTATCCCCCGTTCTCCAGGCCTACACGCGGCCGTTGTCCTCCTGCAAGGTAGCGGTGGCGAAACACGCTGGGGCACCAACCGCTTTATCGCGGATCAGTTCGCCCGTTCAGGGATTGCTGCTCTGGTCTATGACAAACGAGGATCGGGCGCTTCCACTGGGGATTGGAAGATGTCTTCTTATGATGATCTGGCGAATGACGCTATCGCCGGAATCGACTTTCTTGCTTCGAGACCGGACATCGATGTAAAACGAATTGGTCTGCATGGACATAGCGAAGGCGGAATAATCGCACCCATCGCTTCTGTGCGCGCCCGTTCGAAAGTCGCATTCATCGTTGCGGAAGACACTGTGGCTGGTTTCGTACGTGATCAGGATGTGTATCGGGTGAGTCACCAGATTCGGGAGGCAGGGTTTACCGATGCTCAGATCGAACGCGCCTTGGATTTGTACAAGCTGATGATTGAAGTGCTTCGGGGGGCTAAGCCGTACCACGAACTTGAGACTGCAAGTCGGTCGGTCCGACATGAAGACTGGTATCAGTGGCTAGCAATACCACCCGAGAATTCCTACTTGTGGACTTGGTATCCAAGAGTTGGCGACCTCGATACTCTCGTCTTCTGGAAGCAAGTACATGCACCGGTGCTTTTGATCTATGGCGAGCATGACCAGCTTGAGCCGGTCGATGAAAGTCTGGCGAAAATTGAGGCTTCCCTCGATGCCGTGAACACTCCTTATGCTGCTGTGATCGTGCCCAACGCACAGCACAATCTGACGGTGCAACCGGCAGCTGGAGCGCCTTTCTTTTGGTGGAAGGCGGCTCCTGGCCTGGTGGACCTCGTTGTCGCGTGGGTGAAGCAGCGGACGGCGGAATCGCGATAGCTATTGTAATATGGCGCTAACACTCAATGACACCCTTGGCTACTACCGGCATCGTTGGGGTGTCGCGATATTTCGACAGCAACGGGCAAACGAGCCCTAATTCCACAAAAAGCCTGAATTAGTGCCCTCCGGCTACATGCATTGCAGTACAAAACGTCTGAGTTTTTCACAGCTTTTTTCTGCAAAGATGTCGATTCTTGCCGTGCCCCATCGTCTATATACGAAGGGGCAGCCCGAGGTGTGGACCAAACAGCCTTGGGCAGGACGCTCTCAGCGCCAATTCATAAACCAGGAACAACAAAGCTGAAAAGGAGATAAGCAGACATGAGTGCAAAGCCAACACACGAACAAGCGCAACTACATCTTCAGGTTTACGATCAGCGCCGCGAGGCCAAGTTGCGCCAGGCGCGTGACTGGTTTTTCAAGAATTATCATGTGACCAGCCTTGATGACGCCATGCGGATTGCTCCCATGGGGTCGGAAACGGGCGCGTTCGCCAGTATGGTCATCAGTTATTGGGAACAAACCTGTGCTCTGCTCAACTACGATTTGCTCCATGAAGACTTGTTTTTCGAAACCAGCGGAGAATTTTTCGGTGTCTGGGAGATGGTCAAGCCGGTGGTCCCCGCATTCCGAGAGCGTTTCGTCGCCAAGACGTTCTGCGCCAACCTGGAAAAAGCTGCGCAACATTATGAGAAATGGATCGAAAGTCGCTCGCCAGGGCACATCGCGGCCATGCGCGAGTTCATGAAACAGATGCGCACGCAAATGGCGAAAGCCGCTTAACTTCCGAACGGGATGCCCCGTCCTGCTCTCTTCGTTCGAGAGACAGGGCGGGGATTTTTGAGCCCCCTCCGCGCCCTTCCATTGTGAATCCATAGAGTCAACTGGCAATCGAAGGTGGCGCAACCTCGAGGCCACAAATTTCGGCTGCTCTGATTGTCGGATTTCTCAATAGGAATCGCCAACTTCCAGCAACTACGGATCAATGAGTGGAATGGCAATGTTTCGCCAGTAACGAACGGCGGCGGCGGCTCAGAAAAGCCTCGACTTGCGGCTCTCGATCATGAGCGCCGCGTGACACCAGGTGCGCAGCAAGAATGACACCGCCCAGCCGAATGTCCCCGCTACCATGTAGAAATCATGGAAGCGCAGCGTTTTGAAGGACCCCAGAAGGATAGTGGCTCCGATTGGAAGCACCCACTGACTCCACATTCTGAGCGCGTTCAAGCTTGGGTCCGATATTCGTATCGGAGGGAGCGCACATGTGGATAAGCGTAAAAAGCGCCGACAAATTGTTGGACAGATTCGTTGCCCATCGAGGATCGTAAGACACTTCAATTGCAGTGTACAGAAAGAGCGCCGTTCAGGCTCTTCGACTTATTGCGAGGATGCCGCCGTTTCTCGCGAGCGCTTAAGCGCCGCCAGCCGAAACGCCGCTTTCGCGAAAGGTCTTGTCAAGTATTGAATCGCCCAAACGATGAACGATGCGTGTATTCCTGCGATGATCATACTCGCGGAAGGTTTTTCTTCGGCCAGTCGGACTGGAATGCGAACAAGCTCAATCGCAAGTATCGCGATACTCGCCCAGCGTGACCAGCCTTGCATCTTATAGAGTCCCCCAGCGACAAAGAGCAGTGCCACGACATTCGCTAAAAGGGTCAAGCTTTGGAGTAAGGGCAATCGTGGAAGTCTATCAATAAGAGGGAATACCGTGCTCGCTCCCACTAGAAAGTAACCCATGATCACCAGTACGCCGATGGGTTGCTTCATGACAGCGGCAGCATACTCTCGTGAGCGGGCGATTCCAACCTGAATGCCGTTCCTGTCGTAAACCGGTGTTGACACTCATTGGCCACATTCCAAGGGCGCGTGGTCCACTTGCCAGGAATCCCCGGTTCAGGAATGTCCAAGGGCCCGCCGAGCCTTGGAGTAGTCGCCCGTTCGACTCGTCCAGTTGCTTGCCAAAGTTCCTAAGGCCCAGCCCAAAGCAAATAGACAAAACCATCCGCTCCGGGGAACCGCGGAGCGCCATGCCCACAACGCTGCGAGCGTCGGAACGATGGCCGAGGCGGTCACACCGGCAGACCACATCAACGCCTTCGCACCGGCACTGACGCGTTGCATCGAGACCTGGTCTGTCTGCACGCCGAAAAAAGGGAGATGCTCAAAGATCCAACGCACCCCCCACGGCCAACCCTCGGGATTGCCTGTTCCGCCCACCGTATAAAACAGAAAACGAATGCCCACCAACCGCCCGACCAGCCAGTGCGCAATCGCGTGCGAGCAGAAATAAAGAAGAACCCACGCAAGCATCATGGTGGCGACGGCAACGGCGGGCGAGTGTGCTGACCGGGACGTCATCAATGCGAAATACGCAGCCACGATTCCGGCGGTCTGCACGGTATTGCCTGCAGCAATCGAGAGTCGCGCAAAGACCTTGCGTTTGGTGCTGTCGGCTGGACTCACGGGTCTCCCTTCCAGGCCAGCCCGCAGACTTTATCGCAGCGATCGCGGCCTGATGGACCATTCGCAAGCCGTCGCTTGCGGAAGAATCAGAATTGAGACTGGTAAACAACTCATGCACGTCTGGAACGAAGGTCTACTTCTTCCCTTTCAGAGATCGCCACATAATCAGCGAATGAACTCGTACTCCCAACCTTGTTTCCCCGCGCTTGCATTTCGGAGGTTCGACGCTTATGGGCCAGCCAGGCCTCCTGCGGTGTCTTGCAAGGTGGAGTCCTGACAATCTGCAAGTTGGAATGCCGGTTAGAGTCCTGAAAGTCAGCGTGGCTCGGGAGTGTTGATGAGATCAAAAGAGAATGGTCAGAAAAATTTGTGTACAACTTAACACCCATCCCCATGCAGCAAGCGATTGAAGGAGGTTCACCGTGGACGTACAACACATTGGCTAACGCGAGACGCAAAGGGAACGGAAACACTAGAACTTCTCGCGCCTGTCGCATAAGCGGCAAGAGTGGGAGCCACAACACGGCAGAGAACGGGCCGCGTGCTTCGAGCTTGAAAGCAAGTTGACGAAACCCCAATCCCTCAAGAGCCGCAATTTCGACCTCGTAACGACTACGCACTCGTGACTGAAGTCTGGAATCTGTGATTTCTGCATATTCCGTCATGCGGAGATACAAGTCCCGTGGTTTATTCCTTCTGGCGAAGTTGCAGTATAACTGACGAAATCGGCCGATACACTCATTGACCTCGACCACCCACCTGAGACGGCTTAGGGCCTTCCCATGTGGTGGTATCCGCAGCGTCCGTAAACCGCATAGGTGCGTCCTTGATTGCGACGGCGGAGGATTGGCGGCTTTGCGCCGCAGGGGCGGCGGGCGGTGAGTGGGGCAGAGCGTCCGGTTGAGGAACTCACAGCGTTGTTTGGGCGCCGCGGCCACTAAAGAACGTCGACCACGATAAGCGTAATGTCATCCTGCTGGTTCACTGCAGGAGTCCGCCACCTCCGGAGTTCGGAGAGCACTTGACGCGACAGTTCCGAAGCCGACTGCAATCGATGATTGTGCACGACCCGTTCCAGTTGCCGGTCGCCAAACGCCTCTCCCACAGCGTTCTCAGTTTCGGTCACGCCGTCGGTGTAGAGCAGGAAGCGATCGGAGGGTTCAAGCGGCACGCTGCACACCGGGTACCGAGAGTCAGGTTCGACTCCGAACAGCAGTCCGTTGCTTTCGATACGCTGCATTTCGCCCCTTGTATTCCGCCAGCACAGTAGCGGCGGATGTCCTGCAGCCGAGTAGAGCGCGGTGCGGTTCTCGGTGTCGATCCAGACATAAGCCGCCGAGGCAAACTGGCCGTGCGCCTCACTCGACAGGATGCGATTCAAGCCGCCAAGCACCTGCGCCGGATCATCGGCGTGGACGGCAACGGACTGCATGGCCACTTTGATCATCGAAGAAATGAGAGCGGCCGGGATGCCATGTCCGGAAACGTCTGCCACAAGAATGCCCAAATGGTTCTTGTCGGACTGGACAAAGTGGTAGAAATCGCCCGCAACGGCAGTCATCGGATGGTACGAGGCAGCAATACGGAGGTTCGCAAGCTCGGGAACGCTCGCCGGAAGAATGGAAGACTGTATCTGCCGGGCCATCTCCAGTTCCGTCTCGATGGAAAGCAGGCGGCGCTCATTCGCGAACATGATCTCCAGGGCCACGTACCCCAGCGAAAACAGGAGCGCGCCAAAGCCCAGCGACGCTACCATTGGCACAACGCGATACTGCAACACGCTCGACAAATTGGTGTATACGACCTCCAAGGCAAAAATGAGTGTAGCGGCGGTGAGAATACGATGATTGGTGATTACCAGGAACTTGGAAAACTTTGGAACGATCACGACGACGAGCAGCACCAGCATGGCAAAAACGATAAGCAGGTGGTTGTAGACCATCCATTTGTCGGCCGGGCCGCCGAGTACGAAAGTGCCAATACCGATCGCAGCAATCGCTAGCGCAGCTAAGATTTCCAGGTTGGTGAGCAGCCTGAGTTTGCCCACGCTCAGCTCTCGCCACGCGAGCAAGCCCGAAACCAGGAGCAGGTACATGGCCGCCGTATTTACGTAGGGCGCCGCAGATTTCAGGGCCTGGGGTAAAACCGCTAAAACAGCGGGAGTCTGGACCAGGGTTTGAAGTCCGAAAATTCCGCTGAAGATTCCCCACCACACGAGGATGCGCACGCCCCTGCGCCAGCGGATCGCTGCGATCGCGCAGGCGAACGTTCCAATGGACAGGAAAATTGTTCCGAGGACAATATCCACCACTTGACCGCGGAGCGTTTCCAGCGCTGCTTCTGCCGTGTCCATGCATTCATCCAACACGATCATATTCTTTGAGCCGTCCCTCGGACGGTTGGCCCACACGAGTTGCGGGTGGCCCAGTCAAGGAGATGGTGGCTACCCTGTCGTACCCCCCGCATAATTTTCCTTCCTATTTGAGGGAACTCCCTTCCCGTTTTCGCCTATTCAGACAAGGGCCCCATCTCAAAGGAGTCCCCGGATTTTGCGAGTCCAGTAAGACGTCGGTTTGCGGGGATGTCGAGGGTATACACTTCCGCGCACTCGCGAAAGGAATGTCGATGGCCAATCTCGCCCGACTTGGGTTTGCTCTGATCCTGTCGATCGCCCTCGTTTCATTGGCCGCTGCGCAACAGTCGGCGGCGTCTCCGGGGGCATGGAGCGGCTGGGCTCGCTGCCAGATCAACGTGAGTGGCCAGGGGTACAGCGATCAGCAGACGCACACGTGGATGATCCGTGGCGGGGCTCCAAGAGTCGAGGGAGCGTTTCGCGTGTACCCGGCGACGTGGAGTGTGCTGGGCGGAGGGTCTCTGCATCGAACGCAGGGAAATCAGACTCTCACGGCCCAATGGGCGACGACTGCCCAGAATTTGAGCGCACCCCTGGCGGTGTTCGTTCGTGCCTCGGACGGACGGATGTTCATCCAGGCCAGACACACGCAAGTGCGCGCCCCGGGTTCCGTCAACGGCTATCAGCAGCAAACGATCGACGGGAACGTCCGGATGCCAGGGGCGATCGCGGCCGAAGCTTTCGAGTGGGCATTCCCTGTAATTGAGGTGTCGCGCCCGAAGGGGAGCCCGAAAGC
>Ga0307469_10000057_pt1 | contig 41073 bp, 39 predicted proteins | sample atmos_gasesAM2C__FD_203084 | JGI IMG/M metagenome (GOLD analysis project Ga0307469, IMG submission 203084) | Hardwood forest soil microbial communities from Morgan-Monroe State Forest, Indiana, United States - atmos_gasesAM2C_515 | ecosystem: Environmental > Terrestrial > Soil > Temperate... | reverse complement strand
GGACCGCGAGAACGCCCTTGATGCGCGCGAGCTCGTCGATCAGGCCCTTGCCGACCGGGCTGTCGACGTCGACCAGGGTATACGCCATCTCGCCCTTCGAGCGGTTGATCATGTTGTGGATGTTCAAGCCCGCCTTGGCCATCGCGCCCGAGATCTGGCCGACCATGTTGGGCACGTTGGCGTTCGCCACGCCGACGCGGTAGGGCGCCTCGCGCCCCATCACCACGTCGGGGAAGTTGACCGCGTTCTGGATGTTGCCGTGCTCGAGGTAATCGCGCAGCTGGTCGACGACCATCACCGCGCTGTTGTCCTCGGCCTCGCGGGTCGAGGCGCCCAGGTGAGGCAGCGCGATCACCGCGGGATTGCCGGCGAGCGCGGCTGCGGGAAAATCGGTGACGTAGCGCCCGAGCTTGTGCGCCTTGAGCGCCGCGGCCACCGCTTTGGCGTCGACCACCTCCTCGCGCGAGAAATTCAAGAGGATCGCGCCCGAGTGCACCAGCTCCAGCTTCTTCGCGTCGATCAGATGCTTGGTCACGGCGAGGAGCGGCACGTGCACCGTCACGAAGTGGCTCGCCTTGAGCACCTCCTCGATCGAGTGCGCCTTCTTCACCTGCGAGGGCAGGCTCCAGGCTGCGTCGACCGTGATCTCGGGGTCGTACCCGAGCACGCTCATGCCGAGCTTGATCGCCGCGTCGGCGACGAGGCTGCCGATCTTCCCCAGGCCGATCACCCCGAGCGTGTGCCCGGGAAGCTCCATCCCGGCGAATTCCTTCTTCCTTTCCTCGACCTTCTCCGAGAGCTGCTTGTCGTCGCCCGAGAGCGAGGACACGAAGCCGAGCGCCGGCGCGAGATTGCGCGCCGCGATCAGCATCCCGGCGAGCACCAGCTCCTTCACCGCGTTCGCGTTCGCGCCGGGCGCGTTGAACACCGGAACGCCCCGACCGCTCATCGCCTTGACTGGAATGTTGTTCGTTCCAGCACCGGCCCGGCCGATCGCGCGCACGCTGTCGGCGATCGCCATAGCGTGCATGTCGTGCGAGCGGACGAGGATCGCGTCGGGATGCCTGGCGTCCTTGCCGACGACGTAGCTCTTCGCGGGGAAGCGCTTCAGGCCGACTTGCGCGATCTGGTTGAGGACCAGGATTTCGTATTTTTTCGCTGCCACCTCGGAATCATAAACTACGGGAGTGCGGCGCGGAATTCGCCGTCCGTCAGGCATCTTCCTTCCGGTCCTGACCTTTCTTTCCGAGCTTCTCCATCAGTTCCGCGGCCGCTTTCGTCGAGCTCTCCTCGAGCTCACGACGTTTCTCGGGCGGCAGATCTCTTTCGGGAAACAGGTCGGTCTCTTTTGGAGTCCGCCCGCGCCGCCGCATGGTCTTTCGAAGCCACGGAATCACGGCCCAGGCACTGTGGCCGTCGAACGGCCCAATGGGAAGGAGCGCCACGACCATCAGGAATATGTTCAACTTGGTGAATACGAACAGGACCGGTCCGGCAACCATCCCCACGATCGGACTCGCCAATGGCTCCAGCGCGTAGCCGACGGCCACGGCGACCAGCAAGACGACGACCTGCGCTCCGACGCCACCCCATGCAATGAGGATTTCGTCCGTCGCCGAAGCCCACCCGTGCGAAGTCCTGCCGTGGATGCCGAAGAGCTCGATACTCTCGACCGGAATCTTCCGCTTGCGAAGAACCGCGACATGCCCGAACTCGTGCGCGACCAGCAACGCGAAGAAGGCCACCGAGGCAATCGCGGTTGCGAGCAGGTCCCAAAAGAAGAGATACAGCCAGGCGACCGCGATCAGCACCGTCCAGTGCATGGATACCGGGATCCGGCGCCAAGTGCCGAGTTGCCAGTAGTTCTGTTCCATGCGATTCCTCCGAGATTATTGGGCGGGTCCGCGCGTGCCGCCGAGTGCCGGGAACTCGCCCTGCTCCGGACTGGGCTTGGCGCGCAGGATGGCAAGACGCCGCTTCATTCCCTCGATTTCGACAACCTGGCTCGCGATGATCTCCTCGGCGAGCTTGCGCGTGAGCGGATCACGGCCATGGATCAGCACCAGCCGCGCCATTTCCACGGCGCCTTCGTGGTGCGGAATCATCATCGCGAGAAAATCGACGTCGGCATTGTTCGTGTAACCCGGCGCGTGCATGTCGCGCATCATCTTGTCCATGCCGGCATCCATTTCGGACGCGAAGGGCGCGGGCGGATTGCCCCCGCGCATTTCGTGGTGTGGGTGCTGCGCGAACACCGTTCCGCAATTGAGTCCCAGCAGCAGGAGTATCCATCGCATCGCGCGCCTCCTATGCCGTCTGGCCCTTGTACCCCGGCCTCACGTAGACGAGGTTGATACTCTTCTTGTTGCGCAGCTCGCCCGAAGGCAGCTTCAGTGCGCCGAGCGGGATCTGCGCGATGAATTTCGGGCTGAAGGGATCGGACACCTCGAACGCGGAGCAGCAGGTTTGCCCGGCGTTGGGCGTGCCCGGCAGCTCGTCTTGCTCGTGCGCGATGTAAAGCAGGTCGTTTGCGGGATTGGTCCAGATGCCGTGCGCCTCGCGCGCGCGGGAGAAGAACGTCCCCGCCACCTTGCGCGTTCCGGGCGCACCGCTGCGATCGATGATGGCGATCTGGCTGGCGGCGACTCCGCCCGGACCGTTGTCGTCGACCCGCGCGAGGCTTACATAGATCACCTTCCCCTTGCGGTTCTCGACGAATTCGACGTGATTGGGTCGCGCCAGATTGCCGAGCGGCACCGCGTCGAGCAAACCGAAAGGATCGCTCGTCGAGCGCGCAGACACCGCATCGGCGAGCTTGTGCGAGAACCAGACTTCCCCGCCGTCCGGAGAAGTCTTGAGAAAGGGCGTGAATCCCGGCTTGTCCTGCGCGGCGATGTCGAGCGTCGCCAGCCGCTCGGGGCGCGAATGGCCGTTCGGATCCGGATCGACGCGGAACACATCGACTTTCGATACTTTCTGGCTCGCGACGAACGCGAGCGCGCCCTTGGCATCGAACCAGACCTGCGCAGGTCCATTGATGGTGTTGACGAAGCGCAGGATCGCGCCCGACTCGACGCCTTCCGCCTGACGCATGGCGCGAGCCACATCGAGGATGGCGATCCGGTCCTCGCCGCGCAGCGTCACCCACAGCTCCTTGCCGTTGCGCGTGAAGGTCGGCTCGTGCGGCTCGCGGCCGACCAGAATGCCGCTCGAAAGCCGTTCGGCGTTGGTGGTGGGCCCGGCAAGCGGGTTGGGAGTGTTGCCCACCACCTTCCTGTTGACGGCGTCGATGAGGTAGATGTTGCTCGAGCCGCGGCCGCTGGTGGCGAGGAACTTGCCGTCCGGCGAGGGTACGGCCCCGTGCGCGTCGATGCAGCCGTGATAGAGCGGCTTGTGGATCATCGCGGCGTGCGTCGGCATCATGCCGGCGGTCACCAGGCGGAACGGCGGACGCGCGTCCTCGTCGAAGCTGGTCAGATTGATCGTGGTCTCGACAGCGTTGCTGCGCGGGTCGATTACCGTGATGGTGTTCGAATCCTCGTTGGTGATATACACCCGGTCGCCGGGCTCGATGCTCGCGCTGCTTTGCGCGAACACCCGCCCCTGACCGAGCGCGCCGGCCGCCGCCGCAGCGGCGCCAAGCTTCAGGAAGTCGCGTCTCGTTTCATTCATGGTTGCTCTCCTGAGTAAGAACGGGCTGCCCAACGGCGCCCTATGGCGGTAAGGATCCAGATTGCGTCGTCTACGCTCACGCTTGCCACTCGGCGTAGTGCGCAAATGCTCTGGACACTTTGCCACTGGGACTGAATTGGAGCACCTCGGCAGCCAACCCACTGTGCCCCTTGTAGTAAAGAGTGACGCTGTTCACGCCCGCCAGCACAGTGAGCAGCTCAAAGCGAAGACTAGGAATCGTCTTTAGCGCCTTTGCCCAATACGCGCGAACCGCGGGTTTGCCTTTGAGCTTGCCGGAAGCTTCGCCCATTAGACTTCTGATGATGGGGGAGGACATTTCGAAGTCGTCCTCGTAGTGCGAAAGGACGCGATCGAGATCATGAGCGTTCCAGGCTGCCACCCATTCCTTGCCAAACCGCTCAGCAAAGCCAGGTTCCATCGTGACCTCTAACGTTTGCAGCCACCGGCGCGCGGCCATGATGGTGAGAAAAGGAACGCCGCTTCACGCGCGTCCGGGTGGGCTGCGGGGTTAGGCCTCATCTATCAGCACTGTGCAGCATCAGTCGCGCAGGTCTTTTCAATTGATTGGGGGTAAGCACTTGAAACGTCAGTGCGTAGGCTGTTGATTCCTCCGCGGTGAAGAAGGTGCCCCAACCGCCGGAAGCTTTGAAGCCAATACGTTGTCCTCTCGTCCCACCGGTCGGGAGCGGTATGTCCTTACCTTCGCCTCTGCGTGACAGGAATGACTTGACGTCGCGAAAGCTGTAGCCCCATGACCAATTCTCAAGGCGTCCATCCTCGAGAACTATGATCTCTCCGTTCGCGGCCTTAAGTTCGAGGCGAACGTGAGCCCTATGATCGGGCCGCAGAAACTCATTCGGCTGCAGCTCTAAGATCTCAATGCCAATAACGAACTCGGCATTCGGAAGGTTGTTTAGCGTGTATGAGTAAGTGCCCATCGTGGAGATATCTATGGGTCCCAGGTCGAGAACGTACCTGCCCGAAGTCAACCGCCATCCGTTGTCAGCTAGTCGACCGTCTCCGGTGTATGACGAGACTCCATAGCAAGCTGATAAAGTACTCAACGCTCCAATAATCAATGATCGCAGGACAACGCGGGTCACTTGAGGCCTAATGTTAGATATACGGACGGTGCAAGATTACCAGCACCAGCGGGAGAAACAAACGCCTACGGCGACGCAAGCGCGCGCAGGGCCTGCGCCGCTTCAGGACGCGAAGGCGCGGCTTGCCGGAGCTCGGCCAGCAGCGCGCGCGCGGCGGCGGGATCGGTGCGCGCGAGCGCGCTCGCCATGCGCAGCAGCGGGTCGTAGGCGGGGCGGAAATCCGGGCTGATGCGCAGCACCGCGAGGAGCGGCTCGCGCACCTGCGAGAGCATCTGCCGCACGTCGCTCGTGGGCCGCACGTCGCGGCCGGCCTCGAGGTAGCGGTTGCGCGCCGACCAGTACGCCGCGAGGCGCGCGCGCCAGGCGGCGTCGGCCGAGGCGACGAGCTCCTCCGGGCCGATGTCGAGCTCGCGCAGCAGGGCGAGCAGCCGGTCGCGCGGCAGGGAATCGGGAGCGTAGGTGATGCGCGGCGCGGTGTAGGCGACGACCGGGCGGTCGTCGCTGTTGAGCGGCGCGTCGCCGGCGAAGCGCGCGAGCGCCCGCGGGCCGGCGACGAAGCTCCCGAGCAGCGCGAGCTCGTCGTCGATCCCGAATTCGGCGGGCCCGATCGCCGCATCCCTCAGGCGCTCGCGCACGGCGTCGAGCTGGAAGCGATCGCCGTCGTGCAGCGCGACAAGGCCGAGGACAGGTGTTTCGAGGCTGTTCGTCGCGAGCATCGCAAAGGCGCCAGGATACGCGGCGACGAAGGCGCGCACGATGCTGCGCAGGGTTTCGAGATCGAGCTGATGCAGCGGCAGCCACTGGCAGATAAGCCCTCCGGGTGCGAGCCGCTCCCGCGCCGCCCTGAAGTGCTCCACTGTATACAGCGAGCCCGAGCCGCTGCGCGCAGGGTGGAAGTTGTCGGACACGATCAGGTCATAGCGCTCCCCCGTCGCGCGCACGAAGCGCCTCGCGTCGGCGGACATGACGTGCAAGCGTCGCGTATCGTCGGCCCTGCGCCGGAAGTACGCCGACGCCTCGATGACCTCGGGCAGTAGCTCCACCGCGTCGACCTGCAGCGCCGGATCCTGCGCGGCCGCAGAAGCGGTGATCCCGGTGCCGAGGCCGAGGAACAGCGCGCGCCGCGGCTCGGGGTGCAGGAGGAGCGGCAGCAGCGCCTGCCTCGAATCGGCGAGCCGCGTGGCGCTGCTTCCCTCCTGCTGCCGGTTGTCGATGCGCAGCCGCAGCACGCCACCCGAGTCTTCCACCACGCTCACCGCGGCCATCGCGCCTTCCTTGTAGCTGACGATGTGGCCGCCTTCGGGAACGTCGACAAACGCGAGCGGCGGCAAGACCGCGGCGCCCGCCATGACCCCTGCGGTCGCTCCCCACAGCGCCGGTGCGCGCCACACGCGCCACGACAAGGCCAGATAACCGGCGGTGACGAGCAGCAGCGCGAACTTGACCCCGAGCGCGGGCAGCAGCAACACTCCGAAGACGAGCGGCGCGACCGCGGCTCCCGCCGTGTTGACGCCGAGAGCGCGCCCGAAGCTCATGCCGGCGGCGCGCGCGTGCGTGCAGAGATGGCTGAAAACCACACCCATCATGGCAGTGGGGAGCAGGAACGCCGCGACCGCGAGCGCCGCTTCGGCGGCCAGCGCCGCCGCCATGCTCGGTCCTAGCACAAAAAGGACGACCGCCTTGAAGAATTCGGCGCCCCACAGATTCAGGGTCCCGAGCAGACAGGCGGCCGCGAGCATCGATAGCAGCCGGTCGCGCAGCCGATCGTCGCGGCCGGACAGCCAGCGCGTGTACGCCGCTGCGCCCGCCGCGGCGCCCACGAGATATACCGCGAGCAGCATCGCGAACGTATACACCGTGTTCTCGGCCACTTGGGAGAGGACGCGCACGACCAGCACTTCGTAGCCGATGCCGAGGAGGCCGGTCGCGGCGAGCAGCAGCAGGGCTCCGCTCGCGTCCGGACGCGCCGGCGGCTCTTCGCCCGCACTTTCGAAGAGCTTCAACGCGAGCGCGGCGCACGCGAGGTTCAGCGCCGCGCACGCGGCCGCGGTGCGCGCGAGGCCGAATGCGGGCACCAGCCAGAACGCCGCCGCGAGCACGCCGACAACGGCGCCGAAGGTATTGCCCGCGTACAGCGCTGCGATCGAAGATCCCTCGCGGCGCAGCCGCGCAAGGATTCTCTCCATCGCGGGCAGCGTGGCGCCCATCGCCGCGGTGGCGGGCAGCAGCAGGAGAAAGGTTCCGCCGAAAGCCACCGACCAGTGCCACGCGGGCGAAGGCTGCGGACCGATGAGGGCGAGCAGCCAGGCGGAGACCGGCGCCACCAGAAACGCGAGCGCGAGGCTCCACAGTCCGATCGCGGCCTCGCACGCCGCGTACCAGAGCGCGGGGCGCGGGCTCGCGTCGATGCGGGGCCCTAGCGCCAGGGCGCCGACCGCGAGTCCTCCGAAGAACGCGGCCACGACCGCGAGCACCGCCGCCGTCTCGTGGCCCAGCCACACCGCGGCCTGCTGCGTCCAGACGATCTGAAGGCCCAGGGCCGAGAAGCCCGAGGCCGCCATCAGGCCGAGCGCGAGGGTGGTCCGTTTCAGCCGCTGAACCCGATCGCGTAGCCCCAGGAGTCCAGGCGCGTGGGGATCGCGTTGAACGACATCGTGATGCGCCGCTCGCCCGGATTGGGCGGCACCGCGTGCATGAGGTAGCTCGGAAACATCACCAGGTCGCCGGGCGAAGGCGCAGGGCTAATCCACTTGTCCGCGCTGTAAGGTCCCTTGCTCGTCCCGGCGTGATCGTTCTTGAAAGCGAAGTCGGTGCCCCCGGGCGACTTCATGAACACGGTGCGGGCCTCCAGATGGGTGGGTGTCAGGTAGACCACCCCGGAAATGAAGCTGTTGGCGTGGTTGTGCATCGCCTGCCGGCCGCCGGTGTCGAGCACGTTGACCCACATCTCCTTCAGCGACCACCCCAGCCGCTCGCCGAAGAGGAGCAGCCCGAATTCCGCGAGCTGCGGCGTGATGAGCTCCGCGGCGCGGACCAATAGCGGGCTGTCGCTCGGCTTGAGCATCGCGGTGTGCGACAAATTGGGCGATGACTTGTTGGCCTGGTCGGCCGTGTTGCTGAAATGTTTCACGAGCCCCGCCACCAGCTCTGCGCCGAGCGCGCCCGGCACGCGCATGAAAGGCGTGGGAAAGAGTCCGATGACTTCCTGCATGGGCCAACTATAAATCGATCAAGCCGCGGCCGCTGTAATTGGATCTTCACATTGCCTCTATAAATTTGGGGACCTCACACCAAGGGGGTCATCGATGAAATTCCGATTCAGCAGAAGCCAGATCGCACTCGCAGTCTCCGCGGCGCTCGGCGCCACGGCCATGGGCGCCTTGCCGAGCATCGCCAACGCAGAAAAAGACCGCGACCGGGGCAATGGAACCTACGTCTCGGGCGACTTCCACAACCACACCACCTGCTCCGACGGCTCGATCTCGATGCAGAAGCTGGTGAAGAAGGCCACCGACACGGTCGAGACGCCCTGGGGCCTGGACTGGTTCGTGCAGGCCGGCCACGGCGCGAGCGGCGGCACGCGCAACTGCACCCTGGTGGAGGATGCCACTCTCAGCACCCCCGTGTACCCGTTCGTTTCCGGCCTGGGCCCGCAGACGACCTGGAACAACAGCATCGGCTCTGAGAACGTCAAGGGCGACGGCAACGGCGCCGGCGGCGCGGGGTCCATGTGGCGCTGGCAGTCGGTCCAGGAATTCCAGTATCCCCTGATCGAGTACCTCAACGCGTTCCTGAACCGGCCGCTGTTCATCGGCCTGGAATCGATCGTCGCGGGTCACGAGCACTCGTCGATGTCGGTCATCACCGGGCAGATCCCCCGTGAGCTCGACGCGGCCGCGCTGCCGAACGTCCCGGGCCCGATCACCGCGCGCTACACTCCGCTCGGCAACGCCAACGCGCTGTCGCAGTGGGCCTATTGCTTCGACGCAGGGGTCACGGACACGAGCCGGGGCAACGTCACCGACCTGGCCGCGCCCGGCCGCAAGGGCCCGGGCAGCGGCATCGGCAACAACTGGGACTGCACCAACCCTGCCAGCGCCGGCTCGATCGATCCGGCCATCGGCTGGTCCGACCTCGCCAAGAAGCTCATCCAGCCCGGAGGCGCGGGCACCGGCACCAAGGGCCACGCGAAGACCGTCGAGGCGGTGAAGTGGATGGTCGCGTTCCATCCGGACGGCAGCTATTACGTTCCCGCTCACCTGGAGCGCGCCGGCCCGTTCAACCCGAACGGCAACAACGGCTACAACATCGAGCACCTGCGCGACTTCAACAACGCCGCGCCCAACATCGCCTTCGGCATGGAGACCCAGCCGGGCCACGGCGCATCCGACGCGCGCGGCGAATACACGATACGCCGCAACAACATCGGCGGCGTCAACACCGACTCCGTCGGAGGCACCACCTACGGCGGCACGGGCGTCTACGGCGCGCAGATCGGCGGCGTGTGGGACGCGCTCCTCGGCGAAGGACGCAACTTCTGGTTCTTCGCCAGCTCCGACTGGCACAACCGCGGCGCCTTCGGCCCCGACGACCGCCGCTCGAGCCAGGACTTCTTCCCGGGCGAGTACCAGCGCACCTACGTCATGGTCAGCCGCAAGCACCATCACCACAACAAGCAGCTGCGCCCGCAGTCCATCGTCGACGGCCTGCGCACCGGCAACGCATTCGCCGCTTCGGGCCAGCTGATCGATCGCCTGGCGTTCGTCGCCTGCGCCGACCGCAGCACCCATGCCGCAGAGGCAGCCGCGGTGGACGCCGCGCTCGAGAACAACGCTCCCGACAGCGAGCGCTGCGTCACGATGGGCGAGAAGCTCGTGGTGAGGCCGGGAGACGACGTCGCGGTGGCGATCGTGGTGCGCGATCCGTCGGGCGCGAACTTCTCGCCGTACACCTTCGACAACCCGTCGCTCGCGCAGGTCGGCATCAAGCAGCCGCTCAACATGCCGGAGCTCGACCACATCGACGTCATCCGCGGCATGGTCTCGGGCTACAAGGCGCCGGGCTCGCCCGAATACTCGGGCCAGTGGCCGAGCGACTGGATCAGGAACCCGAACCTCGGGAACGTGCCGGCCGGAGCGAAAAACACCACGGCCGGGGTCATCAAGACATTCAACGACCGCACCTGGGCGACGCTCAAGCACGACAGCGAGTTCAAGGTGATGACGTTCAAGATCGAGAACGTGAAGCAGTCGCAGTACATCCGCCTGCGCGGCACCAACATGCCGGCGAACGTGCCCTTCGAGACCGACGCGAACGGCAACCCGCTGGCCGACCTGTTCACCAACGCCGCGGCCGTGAACCCGACGGTCTCGAATCCGAACAGCGGCGACGGCCAGCCCGCGGGCGCCAACCTGAAGATCGCCTGCAAGGCGGTGGGCTCGAGCGACTTCGACGGCTGCCCGTCGCACCTGTTCGTGGTCAACGGCCAGAAGATGGTGAGCTTCGACGTGGCCGCGTGGTCGGACCTGTGGTTCTACAGCAACCCGATCTACATCGAGGTCAAGGGCTCGACCGTCGTAGCCGGAGTCAAGTAAGCGTCGTACCCGAGGCGCCGCGCCTCATTTTCGTGATGAGTTGCGCGGCGCTTCTTATTTTTTTGTTTCGAGGCTGAAAAATGTCTACGGTCCTTCCGACATCCTTCCCTGATCGGCTCAAGTCTTCCTTTCTCCGCGTGACGTGGCCGAAGTGGACTCGCGAGCCGCTCTTGCATTTCGCGGTCCTCGGCGCCCTGCTCTTCGCCGCCGACCACTTCATCGTAGGCCGGGCCGACGACCCGCGCACGATCGTAGTCGACGCCGCGGTGGACTACCAGGCGATCCAGGTGTTCAAAGCGGCGCGCGGCCGCGAGCCGAACAAGGAGGAGCTGTACGCGCTGCGCCGGGTGTGGCTCGACAACGAGGTGCTCTATCGGGAAGGCCTCGCGCTGCAGGTCGACCGCGGAGATCCGGCGATCCGCGAGCGGGTGATCTTCAAGGCCTTGAGCGTGGTCGACGCGAACCTCAAAGCGCCGCTTTTCGACGAAAACGTCCTGCGCGAATGGTTCGACGCCAACCGGGCGAAGTACGACGAGCCGGCGCGCTACACCTTCCAGGAGGCGGTGCTCGCCGGCGAGAGCTCGGAGGCCGCCGTGCGCGCCTTCGCCGACATGCTGAACAGAGGCAGATCGGGCGGCGAGCTGAACGCCGGGTTGCGCGTGTACAGAAACCGGCCGCACTCCAACGTCGTCCAGGGCTACGGCGAGGAGTTCGCAAGAGCGCTCGAGGAATCGCCGCCGGGCGTCTGGCGCGCCCATCCCACGCGCGACGGCTGGCGGGCGATGCAGCTCGGTACCGTCACGCCCGCCAAACCGGCGGAGTTCGAGGCGCTGCGGGGAGTGGTGCTGCAGGACTGGCTCGATGCGAAGATGAGCGAGCAGCGCACCGCGGCCGTGCGCGCCTTAGCCAAGAAGTACACCGTGAAGGTCGAGGGAGCGGCGAAATGAAAGCTTGGCTTCTTACAGGCCTCGCGCTGCTCGCGGGCCCGGTCTGCGCTCACGAGATGAGCATGGCCGAGATGGAGATGCGCCAGATCTCGGCCGGGGACTTCCTGTGGCAGTGGACCGCGAGCGGCGCGAAGCCCGCGGCCCAGGAGCTCACCCCGGTGTGGCCGGAGGGCTGCGCGAGCGCACCCGAAACCAACCTCCTGCGCTGCGGCGAAAGAGGCCTCTCCGGCACGATGAAGGTCGAAGGCGTCGGCAAGCGCTACTCGGCCGCCATCGTCAGGGTGTACTGGCTCGACGGCCAGACCCGCGTCTACACCATGACCGCGGGCCAGCCGGCTGTGCGCCTGTACGGATCCGCCGACGACCGGCGCGGCATGGGCGAGATCGCGTCCGCGTATACCGTGCTCGGCGTCGAGCACATCCTCTCCGGCTACGACCACCTGATGTTCGTCTTCGCGCTGCTGTTCCTCGTGGGCTTCAACAAGCGCCTCGTGTGGACCATCACCGCGTTCACCGCGGCGCACAGCGTGACGCTCGCGCTCGCGGCGCTGGGCCTCTTGACGCTGCGCTCGCCGCCCGTCGAGGCGACGATCGCGCTGTCGATCGTGCTCGTCGCGGGGGAGGCGCTGCACACGCGCGAGACGCTCGCGCGCCGCTGGCCCGCGCTGCTGGCTTTCATCTTCGGGCTCGTCCACGGCCTGGGCTTCGCTGGCGCCTTGAAAGAGATCGGCCTGCCGCAGAACCACCTGCCGGTCGCGCTGCTGACCTTCAACGCCGGCGTCGAGCTCGGCCAGCTCGCGGTGGTGGCCTTCGCCTTCGCCGTGTGGCGGTCTCTCGCCGCGTGGCCGATATTCGCCGTCGCGCGCGCCCCAGCGCTCTACGCCATCGGCAGCGTCGCCGCGTACTGGTCGATCGGAAGGATCGCCGGCATCCTCGCCTAGCGGGAGGTGGAGCGAGCGGTCAGGTCGGCGGGGTTTTGGGGCATTCCACGGAAATATTGGGACTTGCGACTTGATAAAGTCGCAATGGCGCCCCATATACACTACACCGATGGACAGTCATTCACCGTCGATCGGTTCAAGTTGTTTTCAGAGGAGAACAAAATGCTAAACATCACACGCTTCAATCCGCTCGAGGATGCATTCGAGAACTTTTTCCGTGGCGTCCCGGTATGGCTGCCCAGCGCCGAGACGCGTGCAGCTCCGCCGACGCAGTTCCGCATGGACGTAACCGAGAACGACAAGGAGTATCAAGTGCGGGCCGACTTGCCCGGCCTCAAGAAGGAAGAAATCAGCATAACCATCAGCGGCAACCAGGTCGCGGTCTCCGCGGAGGTCAAGCACGAAAAAGAGGTCGACAACGACGTGCTTCTCGCCGAGCGCTATTACGGCAAGATCCAGCGCGCGTTTTCGCTCGCTCAGGAGGTCGACGAAGCGACTGCCCAGGCCAAGTACAACGACGGCGTGCTGGAGCTCACGCTGCCGAAGAAAACCGTAGCGGCAGCGAAAAGGCTCGCGGTGCATTGAGCAGTTGAGTCGCAGGTACACAAGCCCCGCTTCGGCGGGGTTTTTGTTTCATGCAGATGATCGCGCAAACGGATAGGCAGGAAGCGTCGTCAGGCGCGCATCGTCCACGGCGCCTCCCGCGGTGAAGTGATACAGGCTCTGCCACGCCTTCCCTCGTAGGCCCAGCAGCGCGTGCATCTCGTCATCGAAAAAGCAGCCGATCCCGGTGGCGCGGATGCCGGCGGCCTCGGCCTCGAGGTATAGCACCTGCCCGAGCATTCCGCATTCCCAATAGAGTCTCCGATAGCGCCAAGGCTCCTTTTCCGCGATCTCGTAGTGAGCGAGCATTCCCAGCGCGTAGCAGGAATGGGCGGCGATCTCCTGATGACAGCAGATGAGCCGCGCGGAGTCGCGCAGGTCATGGGGGATGAGCAGATACAGCGGCAGCTCGGGCGGGCCGATCTTGTGCCACAGCCAGTCGGGCCGAAGCGAAGCCTTCAGGGGCGCGAGCGCCTCAGGGCAGCGCACGAGCACATAGAGGCCGGGATCGAGCCCGTCCACGCGGTGAATCAAGATCGCAGGGTGCACTTCGGCCGCCCAGGGCCAGGCGCACCAGGGCGGCGCGCCGGAACGCGCCAGCGTCGCGTCGAGCATTGCGAAAAACGCGTCGGCGGCGATACTCGTGGAGCCGTCGAACGCCACAGCGCTGCGCCGTTGTCGAAAGATTTGCGCCGCCGAGAGATTGCATTTGGGCTCCCCCGCGGTCTCGTGGACCGCGCCTCCCTGGTTCGCGGGCTCGTTATCCAGGCGCGGCTTGCCGGTGAGCCGATGTGCCTGTTCGATATCCGGCCACTCGACGTGATCGGAGCTCAGTCGATTGGCCTTGCCATGCCAGCGTAACGGGGCGGGCGGCAGCTCTGCCGGCGGCGGCTCGATCGTAGAGATCCACAATAGGCAATCCGGCGCCTCGGTTTCGGCCGAGACTGCGTCGCGATGGAGTCCGAGCAGGGCCGCGATTTCCGCGTCGCCCGGCGCGGCGAGCAGGCGCGAGCGCCAGCCCAGCGCGGCTGCGGCGTAGCTCACCGCGGCAATGGCGTGGCCGCAGTCGTGCTGGCAGTAGCGAAACGCCCGCATGCCGTACTTCCAGGCTTCGCGCCAGACGATGCTTGCGAGCCCGATCAGAAAGCCGCGAAGCTCGACCGGCCCCTCCCAATCGCCGCGGCGCTCTAGAACGTGATCGCAGCTCAGGTAGTGGTAGACGCCGGCCGTAAGGCCCGGCACGCCGCCCGTCGCCAGATAGCCTTCCGTGGGATGGAGATTGCCGCTCGAGGGATTGCAGCGCAGCGCCCAGGTGGTTTCGCCGTAGGCCTTCCAGGCCGAGATGCCGAGCGAGAGCTCGAAAAGGGCCGCTATCGAATCGACGTCGAAAGCGCGCGGTGCGGGCATGCGCCCGCGGCGCAATGCGTTGTAGCGCGTCTCGAGACCGTCCGCAAGAAGCGGCAGCTCGATGCGCACAGCGCCTTCGTAGCGGCGGAATGGATTCGGCTGGTTGGCCCAGTCCAGCCGCCCCGGCCCCGGTGCGTAGCGGTTCAGTCGATGCTTGCTGCGCTCGTGGTAGTCGAGGAGTGTGTAATCGGTCATAAGGCGGGCGATTGGCGCAAACAAGCGTATCACCGCGCTGCAGTTCCGGATGGCCGGCGAGTGTAGAATTCGCGGGAAAACTTCCCGCCCCATCCGCATGTCGCGCTGGAGAGCCTCCGGAATCCACCTGCTGCTGAGCTGCCTGATCGTCGGCTCGGTGCTCGTGTTCATGATCGCGGTGTGGTACCGCTGGCCGCTCTTCGAGCTCGCCGGCGGCGGCGGGCTCACGCTGATCCTGGCAGGGGTCGACATCACGCTAGGGCCGCTCATCACGCTCGTCATCTTCAAGTCCGGCAAGAAGGGCCTGAAGTTCGACCTGTCGGTGATCGCGGTGCTCCAGTTCGCGGCGCTCGTCTACGGGATCCACGTCGTCTACCTGGCGCGGCCGGTGTACCTCGTGTTCGCGTACGACCGGTTCGAGCTGGTGACCGCGAAGGACATCGACCTCGCCGACCTCGCCAAGGTGACGCGCGAGGAGTTCAAGCGCCTGCCGCTGGGGCGCCCGGTCACCATCGCGGCCGAGCCTCCCCGCGATCCCAAGCTGCAGCTCGAAATCATCCTGACGGCGCTGCAGGGCAAGGACTTGCACCTGTATCCCCAGTACTACGTGCCCTACGCGGAGCAGGCGCAGAACGCGCTCAAGAAGGCGAAGCCGGTGAGCACGCTGCTCCAGCGCGACCCGGAAGCGGTGCAGCGCACCTTGCGCTCAGCCGGGCTGTCGCCGGAAGCGGTCAGGTTCCTGGTCCTGCGCGGCCGGACCGAGGACGCCGCGGTCCTGATCGACGCGGCTTCGGGCGCCCCGCTCGAGATCCTGCGGATCTATCCGTGGTGAGCCGAAACGGCGGGGCCTTCAGTTGCTAGCTAGGTATGCTCGCGCGGTGCCGATCTCGGGGCGGGGACCGGCCGATCCGGCCATGTCGACGAGCCGGGCGAAGTACTGCTTCGCCTTCGCCTTGTCTCCCGACAGCGAGGCGGCCGTGCCCGCTCCGTAGAGGCCGCGGTAGCGGTTGGGCTCGCGCGCCTGCGAGGCCTCGTATTCCTTCAGCGCCTCGGCCGGGCGCTTCATCTCGAGCAGCATGTCACCGAGCTGCTCGCGCGCGGGCAGCAGGCGCCCGGGCGTGACGATGTTCTTCTCGCTCTTGTCCTCGATGTCGGCGGCCTGGCGCATGAGGACCAGCGCCTCGTCCGCGCTCTTCTGCGCGAGCGCGGCCCAGGCGAGCGACGAAAGGCGCATCACCTCGACCTCGTTCGCCCAATACTCGTTCTTCGCCGCCTTGAGCTCGTCGCGCAACGCCGCGATCCGCTCGGCGTCCTTCTGCGCGGCTGCCGGATCGCCGCTCCTCGCCGCGCCCAGCGCGCGCGCGAAATGCGTCATCGCCACGGTGAACGGAAACCTGCTCGCGCTCGGTTCGAGCCGCGCCGCGGCGCCCCAGTCGCCGCGCTCGACCGCGTAGCGCGCCGGCATCGCCGCAAGCGCGTACGGCGCGGTGGCGCGCGCCGGGTTGATCTCGGTCAACGTGGTGGCTTCGTCCCAGGTCCTGCGCGCGTCGCCGTCGCGGGCGAGCTGCAGGTAGGCGTAGGTCATGTAGTCCAGCGCGTGCAGCGCGTCGTCGGGGTCGTTGCTCCTCTTCGCGGCGTCGGCGGAGCGGCGGTTGGTCGCGGCCGAATCGGCCCAGGCGCCGACGCGGGTGAAGATGTGCGAGGGCATGTGCAGCGCGTGCGGCGCGTCGGGCGCGAGCCGGGCGTAGAGCCGCGCGGCGGGCATGCCCTGCTGAGCGATCGGCGGCGCGTCGTAGCTGTGGATCAGGTAGTGCGCAACGCCGGGATGATCGGGATGCTTCGCGAACTGCTTCTCGAGGATCCCGGCCGCCTTGAGCCAGGCGGAATACGTCTGATCGGTCGGCGACTGCGTCCCCGCGAGGTACAGCGCGTAGAAGATCTGCGCCTCGTCGTCTTTCGGATATTTCGCCGCGAGCGCCTCGTAGGCTTTGGCGCGCGCGAGCTGGCGGGCGCGCTCGGGACGGTTGGCGAAATCCTCGTAGTAGGCGGCCACCGCCTCGAGGTAGTCGCGCTCGCGCTCGGTCTTCGCGGCCATCTGCCGTCCCTTGTCGATCGCGCCTTGAGCCCGCGGCGCGTTCTTGGGCGAGGCGCCGATTCCCTGGAGAGGGTTCGACATCAGGATCGAAGCGAATCCCCAGGCCGCGACGGCGCAGGAATTGTCTTCCGCGGCGACCTCCTCGAAGGCTTTTTCCGTCGCCGAGTAGTAGAACGAGTGCAGCATCGCAATACCGCGCAGGAGCTTCTCCTGCACCGCGGGGCTGCACGAGTTCGGGAATTCGACCTTGCCGACCGTCTGGGCCCAGGCAGTGGCGGCTAGCGCGAGGGAAACCATTGCTGCCGCGCGAACGACGAGTTTCATCATGGCAATCCTCCCTTTGTAATTGGCGAAGAAATCGTACGCCGGCCGCCTCCGGATGGAAAGGTCCTAGAACTTAAGGAGTAGGCTTGCAGCCTACTCGGCCTTGATCCCGGCGGCCTTGGCGATCTTGGTGAAGCGGGCGATCTCGCTCTTGATGTGGGCGGCGAAGGCTTCGGGCGTGCCGGGCGCGACCTCCAGCCCCTGCGCGCCGAGCGTGGCCTTCACGTCCGCGCGGCCCAGCACCTTGACGGTCTCGGCGTTCAGCCTGGCAACGATGGGAGCCGGCGTCCCCGCGGGCACGAGCAATCCGAACCACGAGGTGACGACGAAATCCGGCAGCCCCGCTTCGGCCATCGTCGGCACCTCGGGCAGCGTGCTCGCGCGCTTTGGCGCGGTGACGGCGAGCGGCCTGACCTTCCCGGCCTTGATCTGCGATCCGATGTCGGCGACGTTGGAGAACATCATCGACACCTCGCCGCCGAGCAGGCCGGCGATTCCCGGCCCCGAGCCCTTGTAGGGAATGTGCTGGATGTCGATGCCGGTCATAGCCTTGAGCAGCTCGCCGCAGAAGTGGTGGGTGCTGCCGTTGCCCGCGGAGGCGTAGTTCAGCTTCCCGGGCCTCGCTTTCACGTACGCGATGAACTCCTGGACCGAGTTGACCGGCAGCTTGGGATCGACCACCAGCACGTAAGGCACCGAGGCGACGAACGAGACGGGCGCGAAATCCTTCACCGCGTCGTAGGGAAGCTTCGCGTATACGGCGGGGTTCGAGCCGTGGGTGGAATTGTTCCCCATGAACAGCGTATAGCCGTCGGGCGCCGACTTTGCTGCGACCTCCGTGCCGAGCACGCCGCCCGCTCCCGGCCGCGCGTCGATCACGATCGGCTGCCCCAGGCTCTCCGACAGCGGGTTCGCGACCACGCGGCTGATGACGTCGGTCGCGCTGCCCGGCGCCTGCGCGATGACGATGCGCAACGGCTTCGCCGGCCAGGTCTGCGCCAGCGCGGAATTCACGGCGAGGCCCGGAATCAGAATGCCGACGACGAACGCGATCCACTGCCTCATGACGTCTCCCGCGTAAGCGATGACCAGATCATAAACCAGCATCCGGACTGACAGTCAGGGTCTTGCAAGCCGGGGCGTGCTGAAATTATTCGAGGAAGTAAAGCCCCCGCTGGGAAGCGATGGACATCGCGACCCCTGACATTGTAAGTCGATGGGACGGACGGCAATTTACGCGTTTCGCCCACCTTGCCTTTTGGCGCCCCGCGCTGCGTGTCCTGTGCTACCACAGGGTTCATCCAAGTCGCCGTAATCGATTCACAGTAACAATTCAGCAATTCGACGCGCAATTAAGCTACCTCGTGCGCTCGGGCTTTCACTTCATCCACGTACGCGATTTGCTCTCGCATGCGCCATTGCCGAAACGTCCAATGCTTCTCACATTCGACGACGGGTACGTCGACAATCTCGCATATGCGCAGCCGGTCTTGCGTAGGCATGGTGCGAAAGCGACGATTTTCGTAGTCACGGCCCACGCGGGCGATCGCGCGCACTGGGCCCATGACGACGCGCCGTTGATGGGCCCTCAGCAACTACACGAACTGGATCCCGAAGTAATCGAGCTCGCGTTGCACTCTCACTCGCACCGCGCGTTTGAAACGATGCCCATCGACGAAATCGAAGACGATATAAGAAAGAATTTGGCGTTCTTTCGCGAGCACGGCATCTCTTTGACGCCTGCCTTGGCCTACCCCTACGGCTCCCGCCCGAAGCGCTCGATGTCCGCGCTATCGAGCCGGCTTGCGTCGTTAGGGATTCCGTTGGCATTTCGCCTGGGCAACCGGTTGAACCGGCTTCCGATTTCGAATCCATACGAAATCCAACGCATTGATGTGAGCGGCGAAGCCAGCGACGCGGTCTTTCGCCGCAAGCTTTGGATCGGAAAGCTGCTTTGATAATGAAGAGCGTTGCGGAGTCAGTGACTAGACTTAGCGCGATCCTGATCGTGCGAGACGAGGCGCATTGCCTCGAACGGTGTCTGCGCTCGGTTCGCCCGATTGCGGACGAGATCATCGTCCTCGATTCGGGTAGCACTGACGAGACCGTAGCGATCGCCCAATCTTTCGGCGCCGTCGTCGAAATCACCGATTGGCCGGGGTACGGCCCGCAGAAGAATCGTGCGCTCAATCGGGCACGCGGGGAGTGGGTCCTGTCGATCGACGCTGACGAGCACGTCACTCCTCGACTCGCCGCGTCGATTTGCGCGGCGGTCGAGTCGCCGCGGCAGGATGTGAACGGCTACTTCATCCGGTTTCTCGCCACCTGGTGCGGTAAGCCGGTGCACTTCGGCGACTGGGGCCGCAAGCGGCATCTTCGCTTGTTCCGCCGCATAGGCGCCCGCTTCACGGACGTCTCGGTCCACGAAGGAGTGATCTGTCGGCCTCCGTACGGAACCCTCGACGGAATCATGATCCACGATACCATCACAAACGAAGAAGAAGCGATCGAGAAAAACCGTCTATACGCCGAGCTCGGCGCTCGAGAGCTTCGCGCGCGCGCGCGCGGTGGACTTTCGTCTGCCGTTTTTCACAGCACTTGGGCGCTTCTGCGCGGATTTCTGCTCAAGGGCGGATTCTTGGACGGCGCCATCGGCTGGAAGGTGGCGTGGATAGTCGCGAAGCGTACGTGGCGGCGCTACCGCCTGGCGGGGCAGCGACCCGGCGTCGCTCACGAAACCGGCAGGCTCACCTTGGCCGGCAGCTTCCACGACTTCGACTTGAGCGGCGCCAGCTCCATGGCGGTATCGCTTGCCACGATCGCTCTGGTTGTCGCGCTCATATTGGCGTTATTCGATTCCCTTATGTGAGTTTTTCGGAAAGCGATGAGTCGAGACGATAGGAAAATTCTGTCCGGGCCGTTCAATCCCGTTGCGAGGCCTCCCACTCCTTCGCCGCCTTCACCAGCGCCTCGAAGGCGCCGCCGCTCTCGAGCAGCGCGCGCTTGAGCGCCCCCTCGAGCGGCTGCTCGATACCGGCTTCGTCGAGCGGCATCCTGTCCTCGCGCACCGCCTTCATCAGCCGCGCGATCTCGCCCGCGGCGTGCGCCGGGGTGTGCATCAGCACGAGGCGCCGCATCGGCAAGGGGTTATTGGGCATGTGGCAGCTCTCGCACTGCGCGTCGCGCATGCGCAGCGCCAGCGTCCGATACGCGAGATCGAGCTTGGGCAGATAAGGATTGTCCCGCCGGAACAGGCCGTCGAAGAGCGTGACCTGCGGCTGGATGCGGCCCTCGCCGTCCATCCACATCCATTTGCCGTCGAATTTGCGGCCCACGGCTTGCGTCGATGCGACGGCGCCGCCTGCGCCGCGCTCTGTGAACTGCGCGATGACGATCCTCGCGGTCTTGGGCTCGACCCACAGCAGCACGCTGTTCGCCGCCTGATAGACGCCCCATTTCGCCTCGTCGTGCCAGAACGGATACGGAAACTGCCCCGGCGGCAGCCGGTTGCGGAATCCCGCGCGCAGCCGGATCAGGTACATCCGCTCCCGCTCCACGTATTCGACGCTGTGCTCACCGCTGAACATGAAGAGCGAGAAGTACAGGCCGGCGAGCACGTCGGGCGCGAACTGCGTGAGATTGGTGTCCTTGAGCGCCGCCGCCGGATCCTGGTTCCGGCGGCCCCAGAGGAGCCGCGGCGCGAGGCTGCGGCGCAGCGCCGAATCGCCGAAGAGGCTGCGACGGCACCGGTCGAAGGCCGCCTGGTCGGCGGGCGATGCAGGCGGACAGACGCGCTGCAGCTCAAGCGCGACTTCCGAGGCCATGCTCTCGATCTCCTCGCCCAGGTCCGGAAGATCGTCGTCGACCGACGCCGCAGCGACCGCCGCCAGAAAGGCGGCCGCGCCGCACGATGCGAGGAGCTTGACCGCGGCCCAGCGCATGCCACTACCGCACCGGCTTCATGTGGTTCGCGACGATGTAGTCCGCGAGCTTCCGGCCCATCGCATCGCCCGTGTTCAGCGAATTCCTGAAGTGGATTCCGCCCCAGACGCGCACTTCTTTGTGCTCTTCCGCCATCTGCGCGACGCTGTCGAAGCGGCGCTGCAGGCGCGCGTCCGCCACGTCGGTCACGGCAAAGCTCTCGGGCGCGGTTCCGAAGACGGATTCCAGAATAGTTCTCGCGGTACCCGCGTTGATGCCCGCCTGCGACGGATATTCCGGATGCATCGGCGTGGCGTTGAGCGGCAGCCACCCCGCGTCGCGCTCGGTGGCATCGTTGCCGTCCTGGTCGCCGTTGCGGATCGCCGTGAGGGGCCGCCAGAACTGGTAGTGGAACTTCGCGTCCCAATCGAGGATGTAGTTGTTGGCGATGCCCATGGAGAGCAGCGCGAACAGGCGCGCGTTGTCGGCCAGCCCGAGCTGCTTGCGGGCTGAGATCTGCGCGGCGGCCTGGTACCACGAGGCAAAAAGATTGCCCTGCGACCAGAACCGCACTGCGTCGGACTGCGCGTCGGTTCGCTTCACGCTCTTCAGAGCGCCGAATTCCTTGGTCTCGTTGTAGTCGCGCGCATAGAGAGCGCTCGTGAGCTTCGGCGGCGCAGCCGGACGGAACTGGTTCGCCGCCTTCATTCCCCAGGGCTTCGCTTGTGCGTATTGCGAGAAGAGCGGCGGCGTCGTCGGGACCCACACGCCGGGCCGCGTCAGCGGGCGGTAGGTGTCGGGGACGTTCGTCTGGTCGTTCTGGCGGTCGGCGAAGACCGCGCCCGCGACTTTCTCGCCCAGAGCGATGCCAGCCGCCCTGGCGGGGCTATCCGGCACGGCCTCGAGCATCGCCGCGAACGTGACCTCGATGCGCGCCTTCTGTCCGGGATATTGCCGCATCAGAATCTCGCGTGCGGCCGCCGCTGCGGCGGCATCGGCAGATGCGCTCGGATCGGGCGCGATGTCCGGCATGAAGCTCGTGTATCGCTGCTGCACCGCATTGACAGAATCGGCCATCGACACGTGCATCATCGCCATGGTGCGCGTCCACGGATTGCCGGAGACGTTTACCGCTTTCATGACGTCGATGGCGGTTTGGTTCCAGTCGGTGATAAGGTCGGCGCGGGCGAGCGTCGTGCTCAAGACCAGCGCCAGGCCTGCGATTGCGGTTTTAAGCGTTTTCATCGTTCCCTCCCTTTGGGAAAATCAGGCTCTGATCCTCGCAGCAGCCCGCCGTCCCGGCAATACGACCGACGATCTAGGACATTCGATCATCCCCTCGAGGTGCTATTCTCTGCGCCGGTTCGACGGAGGAGGCAACGATGAAGAATTCCCGGATCCGGTTCCTGGCGGCCGCGGCGCTCGCAGCCTTCGCTCTGCCCTGCTCCGCCCAGCAATACCCCTCGAAGCCCATCCTGGCCGTGATGCCGCTGCAGGCGGGGAGCGCGGTCGACGTGATGATCCGCATCGTCGCGCAGAAGATGGGCGAGGGCCTGGGCCAGCAGATCGTGATCGAGAACCAGCCCGGCGCGGCCGGGTCGATCGGCGCCGAGCGCGTGAAGCGCGCGCCGCCCGACGGCTATACCGTCGGGGTGCTGAACGACAGCATCCTCACCATGATCCCGAACATCCGCCAGGTCGCCTACGATCCCGTGAAGGACTTCGTGCCCGTGGGCGTGGTGGCGGCGATCACCTGGGTGATGGTGGTGAACAACGAGCTGCCGGCGAAGTCGGTCTCCGAGTTCGTCGCGCTGGCGAAGAGCCGGCCCGGCAAGCTCGACTACTCCTCAGGCGGCAACGGCAGCCCGCAGCACGTCGCGATGGAGGCGTTCAAGGCGGCGACGGGGATCGACTTGGTGCACATCCCCTACCGCGGCGCGACGCAGGCCGCGGTCGACGTGATGTCGAACCGGGTGCAGGCGCATTTCGGCGCGGTGTCGATCGTGCTGCCCTACATCAAGGACGGCCGCATGCGCGCGCTCGGCGTGCCGAGCGCCGCGCGCTCGCCGCTCCTGCCCGACGTCCCGACCGTGAGCGAAGCGGGCGTCCCCGGATTCGAGTGGCGCACCTGGGCGTCGTTCGTCGTGCCGCTCGCCACGCCCAACACCGTCGTCGAGCGGCTGAACGCCGAGATGGTCAAGGCGGTGGGCTCGCCCGACGTCCGCGAGAAGCTGATCGCTCAGGGCCTCGAGCCGATCGGCTCCAGGCCCGAGATGGTCACGCAGTGGACGCGGGACGGATTGAAGCGCATGCACGACATCGTGCAGCGCGCGAAGATCCAGGCGGAGTAGCGCAATTCTCACCCGCATCGACCACGTCGCGATCGGCGTCGCCGACCTCCGCGCGGGAATCGACGCATACACGCGCCTCGGCTTCGACGTCGACGAGAGCGGCGTCGCGCGGAACGACGGCGATCATCTCGAGTTCCAGGTCGGCGGCGACGGCCTGGAGTCGATCGCCCTCGCGAGCGACGACCTCGCCGCGGATTTGGCCGGGGTGCGCGCCCGCGGAAACGCCGATTACCTGAGGCTCGTCGGAAAGAGCAACGCCCGAGCCGCGAGCCGCCACCCCAACGGCGTGCAGCGCATCGAGCGCGTCTACATCGCGGTCAAGGACGTCGCCGCGTCCGCCGCACGCTACGCCCGCGTGCTCGGCGTGCCGCCGCCCAAGATGGAGCGCGGCACCGTCATCCACGCCGACATGGCGATCTTCCAGTTCGGCGCGACGGCGCTCGGCCTCGCCCAGCCGGTTGCGCCGGGCGTCTGCGCCGACGCCTTGGCCCGCCGCGGCCCGGGACCGTTCCAGATCCTGTACCGAACCGGCAGCATGGACGCCGCCGCGAAATGGATGGCCGACCACGGCGTCCCGCCGCCCGTGCGAGGAGTCCGCAACACGGGCGAAGAAGCCATGCTCGTCATGCCGGAGCACGCGTGCGGGGTGTATATCGGGTTCGTCGGGCCGGCATAGTATCGATAGCGTCTTTCGGAAAGCTGACGACCGCTTCGGATCGTTACAATCGAGAAGCATCTCTGTGCGGTTTCCGGACTTATCTCATCTCAAGCAATCTCATCCCCAAGGGAGTTTTCTCATGAGAGACAAAGGAATGTGGCCGGCTGCAGTCTCCGCTTCGATAGTGTTCGCTCTTCTGATCGGATTTGGATCCTTGGAAGGAGCCCAAGCGCAAACGTCCGCGAAACCTCCATCCGAAAACGACCGCCTCATTTCCGGAAACGCGCGGCGCATGCTGAGCGAGGGCAGGCAGATCTTCCGCTTCGACACCTTCGGCTCCGAGGCCTTCTGGGGCGGCGCCTTGCAGCTGCACAAAGCGATCGCCGGCGACAAAAACGGCGGCGTCGGCGGCGGAGTGAGCCCGAAGACGGCGCTGTCGGTCGGCCTCAAGGTGGACACCGGGGCCTTGCCCGCGGCGCTGGTGGAGCAGATCAAGGCCGGCAAGGTGGATCTGGACGATCCGGCCACGACGCTCGCCCTGCTCAAGCTCAACGCCGTGGTCGGTGTGACCGGCAGGTTCGACAAGGCGGGCAAGATCCAATCGATGGGGATTCAGTGTTCCTTCTGCCATTCGACCGTCGACGACTCTTTCGCTCCCGGCATCGGCAAGCGCCTGGACGGCTGGGCCAACCGCGACCTGAACGTCGGCGCCATCGTCTCGCTCGCGCCGAATCTCAAGCCTTTCACCGATCTCCTCGGCGTCGATGTGGAGACGGTGAAGAAGGTGCTCGCGAGCTGGGGCCCCGGGCGCTTCGACGCCGAGCTCGACAAGGACGGCAAGGCGCTGCGCCCCGACGGCAAGCAGGCGGGGACGCTGATTCCGCCCGCGTTCGGTCTCGCCGGGGTCAACCTCCATACCTGGACCGGCTTCGGCTCCGTCCCGTACTGGAACGCCTACGTCGGCGTGACCGAGATGCACGGCTCGGGAACCTTCTTCGACCAGCGGCTCGCCGACAAGAATCAGTTCGCGGTGTCGGCCAAGAGCGGCGCGGGCAATACGCGGGGCACACCCGACAGAGTCACATCGAAGCTCGCCGCGCTTCATTTCTATCAGCTCGCCATTCCTGCGCCGAAGGCGCCCGCGGGCAGCTTCGACCCGGCGGCGGCCGCGCGAGGCAAAGACCTCTTCGACAAGAAGGCGCGGTGCGCGACCTGCCATGTCCCGCCGCTCTTCACCGAGCCGGGGCACAACCTGCACACGCCGGACGAGTTGGGGGTCGATTCGTTCCAGGCCGACCGCTCGCCGACCCACATGTACCGCACCGCTCCGCTCGCGGGACTGTGGACCCACCAGAAAGGCGGCTTCTATCACGACGGCCGCTTCGCGACCCTAAAGGACGTTCTCGAGCACTACAACGGCTTGCTCAAGCTTGGGCTAACGGATCAGGAAAAGAGCGAGCTGGTCGAGTACTTGAAGTCGCTGTAGCGCGCCGAATCGCGCGAGGGCGGGCTGACGGGAGCGATCGGAGGGCCTCCTCCAATCGCTCCCTGACTTGCGCTCGACTACTTTTCGAAGACGACGGTGTTGTTGGTCTTGACGCCCTGAGCGTTCGTTCCCTGACCGGTTTGCGTCCTCGTCTTCCCGTCGCGGGAGAAAACGGCTCGAATCGTGCCCACGACCTTGCCGCCCTTCTTATTGGTTATCTCGAACGTATACTCGTCGATCTTTTTCAGCGCGGCTGTATCCCGGGCCGGATCGCCTTTGACCGGATTGTCCTTTCCGTCGAACTTCCCGCTCCACTCGCTGTGAGTGGGTTTGCCTTCCGCGTTGACTCCATCGTTCGTGAATTTCAGCCCGCCTTGTACCGCGTCGATCTTGCTGAAGTTGGGTCCCTTCGGCGCCGGGCCCGGAACGTATTTCGACTTCGCCAGGTTTACTTTCCAGTTCCCGCTGAACACGTCTGCGGCAAACGCCTCGCTCGCGGCGAAACAGAAAACAAGTGTTCCCAGAACAAACATTCTTCGCTTCATTGGCGACTCCTCTGTCAAACCAGTCGGTTGAATTGCGTCCGGCCCCCGTTAATCCGTAGACCCAGCCGGTTTATTTTCTTCTGGCAGGGTGGTACAGGAGTACCGAAAGGACGGGCCCTGCTGGCCCAAGGTACAAAACCAGAACGGCTTTCAGTGCTTGTTGTTTGCCGGCCATAGTACTCTTATCGGCACCAGGGTTGCCATCCTGCTGGACGTGGGTTCCCAGACGCCGATTCTATCGGGCAGCGCAGGCACGTCAGTTGAAGCGGGGCTTCTCCTTGAGGTAGTGCTTGCGCAGCTCCGGCCGAAACCGCTCCATCATCTCGCGGTTGAGATCCAGCGGCGGCTTGGCGTCCGCGGGCAGGAACGAAAAATACTGCGTGTCCTTGACGTCCTGCTGGAACTGCTCCTTGATCTTTGCGACCAGCTCGGGCGAAGCGAGCAGATCCAGCACGCTCGCCGCCAGCGCTTTCGCTCCGGCGACTTCGCCCTTGTGGGCGATCGAGCTGACGGGTGTGACCGCGGCCTGCCAGTTGTGATAATTGACGCCCGGAACGCTCGCGGGAAAGTCCAATTTTCCTGAGGGGACGTTCCAGGTGACGTCGCCGCTGTCGTTCGACGAGAACGCCTGCGGCCTGGCGCCGAGCTTCGTCGGGGCCGTATTCAAGCCGACCGGTTTCAGGCCGAGAGCCGTCTGGAACTCCCTGGCAAATTTCTCCTCGGCTTCGCTCCACTTGGGATTGCCCACGATGTCGATGTTCTTCTGGATCACTTCGGCCATGACACGATTGCCGAGCTGGGGCCAGGCGGAAGCCACTACTTCCATTTCCATCGTCGTCCCGGTCATCATCGCAGCACCCCGGCCGATGTTCACCAGCTTTTCGAAATTCTCCTTCGCCCAGGGAGCGTTCGCGTCGCGCACGAACCACCAGATCTGGCCGAGGTCGGGGATGATATTCGGCTGGATACCGCCAATGGTGATGGTGCGGTGGGCGCGCTGGCTCGGCCGCAGGTGCTCGCGCAGCTTATCGAAGCCCAGGTCCATCAGCTCGACGGCGTCCACGGCGTCGCGGCCCTCCCAGGGATTCACCGCACCGTGCGCGGTCTTGCCGTGAAAGGTGAACTTGGCGCTGATCGCCGCGTAGTTCAACAAGCCGTAGCCCGTCCTGAAGTTGTCGCCGATGTGAATGAGGATGGCGGCGTCGGCATCCTTGAAGAGCCCGGCGCGCACGAGGAACGGGCGGCTGACAAGCTGTTCCTCCGCGGGCCCGAAGGAGATCGCGACTGTTCCGCGGAGCTTATGGCGTTCCATCACCTGCTTCACTGCGTAGGCCGCTCCGATTGCGACTGCACCGTTCGTGTTGTGACCCTCCATGTGGCCCGGCGCCCCCGGGACGAGAGGTTTGCGGGCGATGCTCCCAGGCGTCTGCGAGCCCTCGGGCAGGGCGTCGATCTCGGTGACGATGACGATCTTAGGCTTGCCGCTGCCCCACTGCGCCCAGATGTTGGTGGGCATTCCGGCGCCTCCCGTCTCGACCTTGAATCCGATTCCCTCGAGCGTTTCCTTCAGGAATTTCGCGCTCTCGAACTCCTGCATGCCAAGTTCGGCGAAGTAATAGAGCGAGTCGCCGACGACGGCGAGCTGCTCGGCGTTGCGCTCGACGATCTCAAAGGCGAGCTTTTTCCGCTCGTCGACTTGAGCGTTGCACGCGAGCGCGAAAAGGAAGCCGAGTACTCCGAGGAGGACCGAGGGTAGCGTGCGTTTCATGCCTTGTGCTCCGCTGATTGAAGAGGTCGATCTTTCACAGCCCGAACCACCGCGCCCTGCGACTCGCCCCGAACTTCTCCTTGTCCGCCCGCAGCGCCACGTTCGGCTCGTAGTAGGTACCGGTGGGCTTGGGCCCGGAGAAGAAATCGACGTCGACGCGCCCGATCCGGCCGCCGCCGAACTCGATGTAGCACGACCCGTATCCGTCGTAGAGGCGGCCTTCACCCTCGCCGCGGATGCGTGCGATGAGAGCCGTCGCCACGGCCTTGGCCGCACCTTCGGCGAAGACCCCCGCCTTGGGCGTTCCGGTGTTGGCGAGGTCGCCGCATGCGTAGACGTTCGGGAACTTGGTTTCGAGGGTTCGCGGGTTCACGGTCACCCAGCCGTTCTCCACCATGCCGCTCTCCTCGACGACTTTCGGCGCGCGGTTCCTGGGCACGCCGAGGAACAGGTCGTACGGCAACTCGCTGCCGTCGTCGAGCGAGGCGACGCGCCGGCCGGGGTCGAGCGAGGTCACCTTGCGGTTGGGCAGGAACTTGATGTCGCGCTCGGCGAACGCCGCGATCAGGGCCTTCGAGGTCTCGGGCGACGGCGGCACAGGGCTCGAGAGCGGCAGGACCATGGTGATTTCGCATTGGCTGCGCACGCCCCGGCTCTCGAGCAGATCGTGCAGCATGAGCGCGCATTCGCTCGGCGCCGGCGGGCATTTGTAGGGGGCCGCGGAGACGCCGACGATCGCGTGCCCTTTGGAGAACTTCGGTAGGACTTCGCGGAGCCGGTTCGCTCCCGACACGGAGTAGAACTCGTTCGCGCTCTCCAGCCCCGGCGTGGCGGCGAAATCGTAGTCGGCGCCGAGCGCGACCACCAGGGTGTCGCAGTCGTGCGTGCCGGCGTCGGTGGTCACCCGGCGCGTGGTCGGATCGATGGCGGTGATCGTCTCCCGCAGCAGGCGCACGCCCGGCTTGACGAACCTGCGGTACGGCAGGCGCACCGCGTCGAGCGTAGCGCGGCCGAACATCACGTCGAGCTTGGAATAGCCGAAGATGAACGCGTCGCTCTTGTCGATCATCGTCACCTGGACCTTGTCGCCCAGGGACTCCGACAGGAGCGTGCACAGCTCCATCCCCGCAAAGCCCGCGCCCAGCACCGTGATGCGTGCACCCATGTGTTTTCCCTCCCGAGAACTTGAGCCGCATTATGCCGCGCGCACTCTGGCGTGGCCACAGCCGCGCGCTCGGTCGCACGAGCATCTTGTCGCCACATTTCGTCGCGCTTTCGCCATAGCCTCGCCGGCGCGCTGCCACAATCGCGGCCTATTCTCGAGCGTCGCCTGCAACGACACGGGAGGTCGCGATGTCCGATCCGGTTTCGCGCGCAACGACGGCACGGCCGTCCATCGCCGAAAGCTTCGCGCTTATCGCCTGCGGCGTGATCCTGCCGCTGGTCACGCTCGGCGTCGAGCTGACCACCGGCATGAACGCCGAGGTCTTCTTCGATCCGCTGCCGACCGCATTGCACGTTCTGCTGGTCGCGCTGGTGCCCTTCGCCAACCTCGCGGCTTTGGCGTCACTGCGCTTCGGGAGCACCGCTCATCTCGGCAAGCTCGCGCTCGCGAACGGCTGCGCGATCGGCGTCGCGCTTTTCTACGCCGTCCTGTTCCTGCCAATCATGCCGCTCGCCCTCGCCGGGGTGATGTGGTTCGGCCTCGGCCTCCTGCCGCTCACGCCGCTGATCGCGCTGATCGTCGCGATCCGCCTGGGCTGGCTGCTCGCGCGCGCGGCGGGCGCCGTGCAAACGCGCGCCCGCCCGTGGCGGGGCCTGGCGCTGGGCATCGCGGCTCTGCTCGCGCTCGAGCTGCAGGTCACGATCACGCGAATCGGCATGCAGATGGCGACGTGGGGCTCACCCGAGACGCGACTGCAAGGCGTGCGGCTGCTGCGCGCCGTGGGCAGCGAGGACGTGCTGCTGCGCTTTTGCTACGTCCGGTCCGGCGTCGCCACCGACATGGTCGGCTTCCTGTTCCACCTCGTTCACCGCGTCGACCCGGAAGACGCGCGCAAGGTCTACTACCAGGTCACCGGGACTCCTTTCAATGCCGCGCCCGCTCCCGTGACCCTGCGCGCGCGGGGCCGCTTCTTCGGCACCGACGAATTCGACTTAGAGCAGGGCGGCGAGGCCGTGGGAGGCAAGCTGCGCGGTCTGTCGCTCGCCTCCTCGAGGCTCGACGGCTCGCTCGACGCCAACGCCGCCCTGGGCTATCTCGAGTGGACCCTGGTCTTCAGGAACGAGGCGCGGCGCGAGCGCGAGGCGCGAGCGCAGATCGCGCTGCCCCCAGGCGCCCTCGTGTCGCGCCTCACCTTGTGGATGAACGGCGAAGAGCGCGAGGCCGCGTTCGGCGGGCGTGTCAAGGTGCGCCAGGCGTACGAAAGCGTCGTGAGACGAAACCGGGATCCGGCATTGGTGACGACCGCCGGCAGCAGCCGCGTCGCACTGCAGATCTTTCCCGTCCCCGCCAAGGGCGAGATGAAAGTGCGCGTCGGCGTGACCCTGCCGCTCGCCCTCCAAAGCCCGCGCGAGGGCGTGCTCGGGCTGCCCTATTTCCACGAGCGCAACTTCGAGCTCGCGCCCGGACTGCGCCACGCGGTATGGATCGAGTCGAAGACGCCCTTGCGCGGCGAACTGGCGCGCTCGACTCGCGTCGCGCAGGCCCACGGTCTGCGCGCCGACCTCGAGGACGAGCGGCTCGGCCTGCCGGCCTCCGCGATCGTCGCCGAGCGCGACGGAACGCTGACGGCCTGGGCCCCGGACGGCAGATCTAGCGGCGACGTCGTGCGCCAGGTCCTGAGCGCGCGCCGCGGGGCGACGCCCAAGCGCCTGGTCGTCGTGGTCGACGGCTCGCTCGCGATGCGCGAGGCCGCCGCGCGCGTCGCCCAACTGCTCTCTCGCGTGCCACCGGGCATCCCGACGGAGCTGCTCGTCGCCGACGACGAGGTGATCGACTACACGGCTGACGCCTCGAGCTCAGCTACGCTCGCGCGGCGGATCGAGCGATTCGACTACCGGGGCGGACACGACAACGTCGCGGCGCTCGCTCGCGGGCTGGATCGCGCGGCGTTGGTGGAGGACGGCGCGCTGCTCTGGATACACGGTCCGCAGCCGGTGCTGCTGACGACCGTGGAAGGGTTGCTGCAGCGCCTGGAGCGTCTCGCCGAGCCCCCGGCATGGTACGAGCTGCAGGTGCAGCCCGGAGTCAACCTCATCGGCGAGAAGCTCGACGGCGTCGCGGCGCTGGTCTCGCTGCGCGAGCCGGACTTGAAGCGGCTGATCGCGAGTTGGCGCGGAGGGACGCAGTGGATTGCGGAGCGCGAGCGCGTGAAAGCCGACCGCGCAGGGAGGCTCCGCGCGCAGGAAAAGACCTCCGACCATCTCGCGCGCCTGTGGGCCAACGACGAGGTCGCGCTGATTCTCCGCGAGAGACACAGGCGGGATGAAGCGATCGCCCTCGCGCGCCGTTACGAGCTGGTGACACCGGTGAGCGGCGCGGTGGTGCTCGAGAACCGCCAGCAATACGACGCGGCCGGGCTGGAGCCGGTCGCGGCCGGCACAGTGCCCACGGTTCCCGAGCCCGAGACCTGGGCCTTGATCGCCGTCGTCCTCGCGGCGCTCGCGTACGCGTACCGACGCCGCCTCTTCGAGCCCAGTGCCGCCGCAGGCTAAGGCGCTCTTTCTGCTGCTGCTCGCCGCGCTCTGGCCGGTGTGGCAGTGGGTCGCGGCGCGCTCGCTCGACGCCTCGGGGGAGCGCTGGGGCCTCCTCCCCGTGGCGACCGCGGCTCTCCTCCTCTGGCGGCAGCGCGCCGAACCGGCTGCGAGCGCTCCCCTGGCCCTGCCCGCCGCACTGCTGGTCCTCTACGCCGCCGCCTACCCTTTCCTCACCCCCCTGCCGCGCGCAGCCATCGCCGTGAGCGCGGCGGCTGCGGCGCTGAGCGCGCTATGCTTCGGCCGCAGGCTGCATCTCGCTCTGTGGGGCCTGCTGCTCCTGTCGCTACCGGTGACCGCGTCGCTCGACTTCTATCTGGGCTATCCCTTGCGCGCGCTCGTGGGTGCAGCGACGGCGGCTTTGCTGCAGATGAACGGCTTCGCAGTCGTCCGGGAGGGCACGCTGCTCAACTGGAGCGGGCGACTGATCTCGATCGATGCGCCCTGCAGCGGCGTCAGAATGCTGTGGGCCGGCCTCTACCTTGCCTTCACGCTGGCGGCCTTCCAGCGGCTGAGCGGCGCGAAAACCGCGCTGCTCGTCTCGCTCGCAGTCGCGGCGGTACTGGCCTCGAATGTGCTGCGGGCGACCGCGCTGTTCTACGTCGAGGCCGAGTTGTTGCGGCCGCCAGGGGACTGGCATGCAGCTGTCGGCGTGGCCGTTTTCTTGCTCGCCGCCTTCGCCGTCGCCGATGCTGCACGGCGCATCGGCAAGCGTGCGAATGCGCCGTAGCTCGGTCGCGGTCTTCGTCGCCGCCTGCCTGCTCGCCGCCTTGGTGCCGCTGTTGCCGGCGCAGCCGGTCAGCCATGCGACGAGCTTTCCCGGGTGGCCCGCGCGCTACGAGGGCCGTCCCCTGAGGGAGTTGCCGCTGACCGCGCTCGAGCGGCGCTTCGAGGAGAATTTCCCCGGGCGCCTTGGGCGCTTCACCGACGGCGAGCGCGAGGTCGTGATCCGCTGGGTCTCGCGCGAGACGCGCAAGCTACATCCAGCCGCAGATTGCTTCAAAAGCAGCGGTTTTCGCGTGACGCCCCGGCCGCTCGAGGTGGACGCGGCGGGCGCGCGCTGGGGCAGCTTCGTCGCTGTGCGCGGCCGGCAGACCGTTCGCGTCCGCGAGCGCATCCACGACGCCGCGGGCGACGGCTGGGCCGACGTATCGTCGTGGTATTGGGCTGCGATGCTGGGAAAATCGTCGGGGCCCTGGTGGGCGGTGACGATCGCGGTCGCGGAAAAGCCGGAGTAGGCACCGGCAAGGTTGGGCTAAACTGCGCGAAATCCGACCCGCACGAACCCGCGAAGATCCTGTTATGAGACTGCCAACCTGCATCGCCGTATCGGCGCTGGCCCTCGCTGCGCACGCTTCAGGACCGCCGCAGGCCGCGCAGCCGGAGGCGGAATTTCCCAGCAGACCGATGCACTTGATCGTGAATTTTCCGCCCGGAGGCACCACCGACATTCTCGCCCGCCTGATCGGGCCGAAGCTCACCGAGACGTTCAAGCAGACGGTCGTAATCGACAACCGCGCGGGCGCGAGCGGCATGATCGGCGCCAATGCCGTCGCCAGGGCCAGCAACGACGGCTATACGTTCGGCTTCATCATCAGCACCAACGCGATCAGCCCGGCGCTGTTCGCCGATGTGCCGTTCGATCCCGTGAGGGACTTCGCTCCGATCTCGCTCCTCATCTCGGTGCCGAACGTGATCTCGGTTCACCCGTCGGTGCCTGCGACCACGCTGGCCGAGTTGGTCGCGCTCGCGAAGGCTCAGCCGGGCAAGCTCAGCTTCGGTACGTCGGGAGCGGGCACCTCGGTGCACCTCACCGGCGAGCTGTTCAAGTCCCTCGCCAAAGTCGACATCACGCACGTGCCGTACAAGGGCGGCGGCCCGGCGCTTTCCGATCTGATCGCCGGTCAGATTCCGATGGGCGTGCAGAACGTCGCCACGGTCGTGCAGTACGTGCGCAGCGGGAGGGTTCGCGCGCTCGGCATCTCCAGCCTGGAGCGTTCGCCGGCGCTGCCCGACGTGCCGACCATCGCGTCGGCGGGTTTCCCCGGCTTCGAGGCGAAGGAATGGTACGGCCTGGTCGCGCCGGCGGGCACGCCGACCCCGATCGTCGCGAGGCTCAATCGCGAGATCGTTCGCATCATGCATTTGCCCGACATCAACGCCCGTATGATCGACCAGGGCTCGGAAATCGTCGCCGATTCGCCGGAGCATTTCGGGGCCTTCATCAAGTCCGAGCTCGCCAAATGGACGAAGATCGTCAAGGAAACGGGGATGCGCCTGGAGTAAGCCGGATGGCCGCGTACTCCGGTTGACGGACTAGAACCGATAGACCAGCCGGGTCGGCGCTTGACATGCAAGGGATTTCTTGCCTATCATTCAGGCAACAGATTACTTGCATATAGCGTCCATGTCAGAGCGCGTTCATGACACCGATCTGCTGTTCAAGGCCTTGGCCGATCCGAGCCGCCGCAAGCTGCTGGATCTGCTGCATGCGCACGACGGCCGCACCCTCAACGATTTGTGCGAGCACCTGGATATGACGCGGCAAGGCGTGACGCAGCACCTCGGCGTGCTGGAGGCGGCGAACCTGGTCGCCACCGTGCGACGCGGCCGCGAGAAGCTGCACTTCCTCAATCCGGTGCCGCTGCAGGAAATCTACGACCGCTGGATTGCCAAGTTCGAAAAGCCGCGCCTCAAGGCGCTCACCGATCTCAAACGACGACTGGAGAAAGCCCATGGCTAGATCGACCTTTGTCTATGTGACCTACATCCGCACCACACCGGAGAAGCTGTGGTCGGCACTGACCGACGCCGAGTTCATGAAGCAGTACTGGTTCGGCAATCACTGCGAGAGCCGATGGACGGCGGGATCGTCGTGGAAGAACGTGTACCCCGATGGCCGCATCACCGACATCGGCGAGATCGTCGAGGCCGAGCCGCCGCGGCGCTTGGTTATCCGCTGGCAGCACCAGGACAAGCCCGAGCTCAAGGCCGAAGGGGCGTCGCTCTGCACGATGGAGCTGGAGCCCTTTGGAACGGCGGTCAAGCTCTCCATCACCCACACCGTGGAGCGCGATTCCTCGAAGCTCATCGCGGCGGTGTCCGGCGGCTGGCCGAAGGTCATCTCCAACCTCAAGTCCCTGCTGGAGACCGGCTCTATCGTTCTGCAGGAACCCTACCCGGTCGAGCGCGCCCGCCCCGTTCCCGCCGCCGCTCCCGCGCCGTAGAGCAATCTCGACTCCCTGTCGCGAAGGCGCGACTCGCGACCCATGGCGCCGGCTGATAGCATTTTGCGAATGCCATCGGAGGAGTTTGCCATGCGCCCTTCCGGCGTATCCGTTAGGGAAATTTTCCGGTCCTGCGCGTTCGCCTTCGCTCTGTTCCTGGTTGCATGCGGTGGACACGAGGCCGGTACGGCGCCTTCCCTCGCGCTCTTTGCCGGGAATATGGTGAGCAACGGTTCCGCCGACGGGGTCGGGGCCGCGGCGCGCTTCGACGGCCCGCAATCGGTTGCCACCGACAGCGCGGGCAACGTCTATGTGGCCGATACCAACAACAACACCATCCGCAAGATCACGCCGGCGGGCGAGGTGACCACGTTGGCCGGTACGGCCGCCCTTTCCGGAAGCACCGACGCGACCGGGGCCGCCGCGCGCTTCAACAGCCCCCGCGGCGTCGCCACCGACAGCGCGGGGAATGTCTATGTGGCGGATACCCTCAACAGCACCATCCGCAAGATCACGCCGGACGGCGAGGTCACCACGCTTGCCGGCGCCGCGGGTGCTTTCGGCGGGAGCGACGCGACCGGCGCCGCTGCGAGGTTCCGCCTCCCCTCCGGTATTGCCACCGACAGCGCCGGCAATGTCTACGTGAGCGACACGGGCAACGGCACCATCCGCAAGATCACGCCGGCGGGCGAGGTCACCACGCTCGCCGGCACCGCGCTTGCTTTCGGCGGGGTCGACGCAACCGGGGCCGCGGCGCGCTTCGCAGCCCCGATGGGCCTTGCCACCGACGGCGCGGACAATGTCTATGTGGCCGACTGGTCAAACCACGCCATCCGCAAGATCACGACCGCGGGCGTGGTCACGACTTTCGCGGGCAAGATGGGCGCTGTCGGCAGCGCCGACGGCACCGGGGCCGCGGCGAGATTCTTCAGCCCGACGGACGTCGCCGTCGACGGCGCGGGCAATGTCTACGTCGCAGATTGGGGCAACGACACCATCCGCAGGATCACGCCCGCAGGAGCGGTGAGCACGCTCGCGGGGGTGGCGGGGCAGCAGCACAGCTTCGGAACCTTTGTGCCGGGGGCATTGCCGGGAGTGCTTTTCAGCCCGGTCGGGATAGCCCTCAGCGGTACATCGCTCTACATCGCATGCAGCGAGGGCGTGGCGGTGGTGCGAGACCTGCAGTAGAAGAGGCGTCCCGGATCGGTTCGTCTGGCGGGCGTAAACGACGACAAGGCGCTAATCGCGCCTTGTGCCGGTGGAACGGTTCTCAGTAGCTCGACGAAGTCCGGTTGCCTGCCTTGTACTGCGCGATCGCCTTCTTCAGGTCGCTGTACTCCGAGCACCCGAAGGTGCACGCCTTGTCGAGCGCGGCGAGGCGCTGCTCGGCCTTGGCGAGATCGCCGGTCTGCAGGTAGAGCTCGCCCGAGTATTCGAGCGCGCCGCGGTGCTTGGGGTCGATGCGCAGCGCCTCGTCATAGAACTTCTCGGCTCCCGCGAAATCGGGCGTAGCGCTCTTGCGCAGGCTGTAGCCCATCAAATTGTTCCAGTCGGCGTCGCCGGTGTCGTTGAGGCGCTTGAGCTCGTCGATCGCGCCGGACCAGTTGTTGGCGGCGATCTGCGCGCGCACGCCGTCCAGCTTGTCGGGCGACCTCGCCGGCTCGGGCAGAGCGCCGGCGGCAAAGGCGCCGGTCGCGAACAGCAGCGCGCCGGTAGTCAGGATGCGGATGATTGCGGTTTTCATGAGTACTCCTTCGTAGTTGGTTGTGACACCGTCGTCGGCGTCTACCGGCACTTACGAGGTCGATTCGTACACAGATGCAGCGCGGGCGTGAAAAATTCCCGCTGCTACCAAAGCTTGACGCAGTGTCCCGACAGTACGAAGTCGCCCGACGGCTTGTCGCCGGCCTTGGCGGGCGCCGCCTCGATGCTCACCGCGAGCCGCGATACGTCGAAGAACAGCTTCTCCGAGGTGTCGGCGAGGGACACCGTCCCCGTGCCGTTGCCGGGCACGACGCCGACCGGAAACGCGGCGCTCCCGTCCTTGGGCACGGCCCACAGCTGAGCCACCTTGTCTGCGGGAATCGCGACCGGCTGCAGCAGCTTCACCGTCATCAGCCTGCCGTGCCGCTTGGAGCTCGCCAGCACCGTGGGCCTGCCCTCGGCGTCGGTCAAGAGACCCACGTAGCTCTGGGGCAGCAGCTCGCTCTGCGGCTCCAGGCCGATCAGCCCCGGCTGCAGGCGCAGCATCACGGCGCACAGGAACACGCCCGCCACTACGCCGCCGAGCGAACGGACCGACAGCACGCCCCACAGCCATTGCAGCGGGCCGCGCGGCGCAGCCGAAGCGAACAGACGCTGCTCGAGCGCCCGCCACACCGAGTCGCCCGGCTGCATCGCAGGCACTGCGCCCGCCAAACCGCCCAGCCGCTCCTGCCACGCGCCGACGGCCCGCATGGCCACAGGCGCGTTGCGCAGCACGCGCTCGAAGCGCCTTCGCGCCGCGCCCGCGAGCGTGCCCAGGGCGTACTCGCGCGCGAGGCGGTCGAGGCGCTCGGGTAGGAGGTAGTTCATGCGAGCGAATCCCCTCGCACGCCGGCCGCTTCGAGACAATCTTTGAGCCTGTCCAACCCGCGCCGCACCCAGGCCTTGACCGTGCCGAGCGGCGCGCCGAGCGACTCGGCGATCTCGGTGTGCACCATGCCGCGGTAGTACGCGAGCGCGAGGGCCTGGCGCTGCGAAGCGCCCAGATCGCCCATGCAATCCCTGATCCTGAGCGTGGTGAGACTCCGCTCGAGCAGCGCCTGCGGCTGCTGCGTCGCGTCGGCCGCCACGCCCATCGCCTCCTCGTCGAGCGAAGAAGTCGAAGCGCGCTCCGTCCTGCCCGAGCGCAACGCGTCGATCGCCTTATTGCGGACGACGTTGATCAGCCACGTCATCGGGCCCGCCACCGAGGCGTCGAACCCGCCCGCGCTGTGCCACACATTCATGAAAGCCTCCTGCAGCACCTCTTCGGCGCGCTCCCTGCTGTTCAATATACGGAACGCGACCCCCAACAGATGCGCGCAAGTTGCGCGGTACACCTGCTCGAACGCCGCGCGATCCCCCAGCGCGACGCGCGGCAGCAGAGCGGCAAGATCTTCGTTGGTGAGCATGCGGGAGCGATTCGGGAAGAGAACCATAGTAATAGCCACGAGCGCGATTCCCTTCATAGTTCCTGACGCCTAACGTTCACAGTGGAAGGCGTGCGCTGTTCTTAGCGCGTGCTCTCGACCGTTGTTTTAGCTTTCGTATGAAAAACACTGCGGGTCACCCGGTACGCGGAGTTGGCGCAGGCAGTGTAGGTGGGTTCGGCCACGGACGAGGCGGGGGCACCTTGCGGCCCCTGAACATGCTACCGATGGCGGATTTTGGCGAACTGCGCGATCCAGTTCTCGCCGTGCCCGCCGTGCAGCTTCCATGTATCCCGATCCGGGTGCTCTAGGTCAGTGATATAGACGTCGTAGCGTATCGCCTCGAGTCCGTCCGCCCCCGGCAGGTCAGGCTCGCGTCGGACCTCTATCAAAAACTTGCTTGGGTCGAACCCAAGACGCGTCAGTTCGCGCTCGAAATCCTGTTTTACATCATGTCCGAGTAGTCTGTGATCGCCCTGCCATTCGACGGCCATCGCGAATCTCCCCGCCTGTTAGCTCTGTCTGACCCGTATTGTCTCCGGAAAGCGTCCCTGGCGATTGGCCTTTCTGCGTTTTTCTGGCGATGGTCTGCCTCGCCCTGCGCACCGGCGAGGACGACTGTGTGACATGGCGAAACCCTTGGGTTTGGTTAAGAGGCGGATATTGTCGCGACGCACGGTAGACACGTCGTCACGCCGGCCGGAGTGCCGAAGCATTGGCCCCAGGATGAAAGCGCCTGACTGCCCCGACTCCAAGTATCACGAATAGGGCCAGGACGATCAGCTGAGCAACGATGAATACCGGATCCGATTGCGTCGGCGCCAGCGCGTTCAGGATCGCCACCTTCAGGAAGGCTTGTATGACCAGAACAAAGACATTCAGATATAGAGAGACGAGCGCACTCACGACATAGATCCAGCGCCACGAACCCGCCAGCCGATAGCCATAGAGTGCCGCGATCGCAACAATCAGAACGAGGAGCGCGACGACACCGACAATGTGGGCAGGCAGCACGTGATCGCGTGGGAACAGAAAACCCGTGATGCTCGTGAGGGCCGTCGTTGCGAGAAAGATTGCCGTCCACCCATCGGCTGTCTTGGAACCCAGCATCGTGACCGCTACGATGATGCCGGTCACGATTGCGATCAGGCTGATCACAACGTGAAAGAGCGTGAATGCGGATGTCGACATTCCCAGAATCATGATGCGCCTCCTAGTGGTTTCAGAGTGAACGGTACGCGGCGAAACGACCTCATCGGGCGGCAGCAGAATGCCGGCTATTGCTTGGCGCTTGCTTCTTGGCGATGTTTGCGGCACCCCAGAGCGAGCCTGGGTTGGCGCGATCGGGATGGATTTTCAGCATCGCATCGTAGAGCTCGCGCGCGGTCCCTGTCGCGGCATTCAGGCGGTTGAAGTCGCGAAGGTATTGCCGCGTCTCAGCGATGATGCGCGGATCATCGTCGTTGTCCGGTACCTTGTGCCCGGCGACCACTGCATTCGGTTTCAGAGCCTCAAGCTTGTCGAGGGTGGAGATCCACTCAAGCCGGCTCTGTGCGTCGGTCTCGGCGAGATAAGGATGAATGCCGTTGTAGACGGCATCGCCGCCAACGATCAGCCCGGTCGACGGGACGTACAAACACGTCGAGTGAGCCGTATCGGTCCGCCCGGCATTCACCGTTACGAGCTTGTGCCCTTCCAGCTCCAGTTCATTGCCTTCGAGCGGCTCGGCGACCGGCAGGCGGTCTGGAATCTCGCCGGGGAAAAGCCGGCGCCAGAAGTCGTCGATCGAGGCGGGCGAGAGCTGCTCACGCATGGCCTTGGCGATCTCGGGCGTCGCGACCGCCTTGGCGCGCGGGAAACGCTCGAGAAGCGACGCAAGGCCGAAGAAATGGTCGCCATGTCCGTGAGTGATATAAATCTTGGTGAGGTTCTTGCCACTCGCGACGACCCAATCCAATTGCGTCTGCGATTGCTTGGTCGTGAGAAAAGTGTCCACGAGAACGGCGTCGCGCTCACCGTAGATGAGTGTCGACGAGTTCGCCACCCACATCAGCTCTTCCTTGCCGGCGGGCAAATCGCGGGTGAGGCCAGGACGCTTTATCGTAAGTACATCCCATTGAAGAGGCATGACGGTGGTCCTTCACGCTGTCTGTGAGATGAACGCGCGTTGCGCCAATCCCCGACCAAAGGAAAAGTTCTCTCCCGGGCCCTCGTAGAGCCCGATCATGAGGTCATCGGGCGATACGCCCGCGCCCGCGACGATCCGCGCGTTCAGTTCCTTGAGCAAGGCGAGGCGGGTTTCCTTCGGCCGGCCGACGATGAACGTGACTTCGAGCAGGATGAAGTCGTCCGAGTACTTCATTCCAACGAACGACGGCGTGTGCAGGAAGCGGTTGCGGGGAAGCTCATGGATGATCTGGAAGAAGTCGTCGGGAGGCGTCTTGAGAACGCCCATCAGCCCATCCTGGACCGCCTTCGACACGTTGCTGAGGCGGGGCTCGTCGTATTGCCCTTCGAGGACATGAATTTTTACGATTGGCATTTGCGATTCTCCTGGTTGACGTCATGCATGCCTGCTGTCGAGCCATTTCCGAATATTTGAGACGGAGTCTTCGTAGAACGTCCGGTAGAGACCTTGCGATACGTAGCCGATATGCGGCGTCGCCAGCACATTGCCGAGCGTCCGGAATGGATGGGAGGTAGGCAGCGGCTCGATGTCGAACACGTCGATCGCGGCGCCTGCGATTTGTTTATTCCTCAATGCACTAATCAAGGCCTGCTCATCCACGATCGGCCCGCGCGAGGTATTGATCAACCGAGCCGTCGGCTTCATTAGCGCAAGCTCCGCCGCGCCCACCAGACTGCGTGTGCGGCCGCTCAACACCAGATGGATCGTCAGAATGTCTGCCTGCTCGAAGAGCTCATCCTTGGAGACGAGGACTGCACCTGCGGCCTGGGCTGCCTCCGGGGTCATGTTTCGACTCCAGGCGATCAGATCCATACCAAACGCGCGACCGATTCTGGCCACCTCTGACCCGATCCGCCCAAGACCTAGAACGCCGAGAGTCTTTCCGCGCAGCTCCGTACCAACGGTTCTTTGCCAGCCGCCGGACCGCAGCGAGTTGCTCTCCGCTACGATGTTGCGCGCACTGGCCAGGATAAGGGCCCAGGTTAGGTCGATCGTTGGGTCCGATCTATATCCGGTATGGGAAACCACGATCCCGCGATCGGCAGCCGCAACGACGTCGATCGAGGCGTTTCCCGGCCCCGTCGAGGCGATGAACTT
>Ga0307469_10000056_pt1 | contig 41400 bp, 44 predicted proteins | sample atmos_gasesAM2C__FD_203084 | JGI IMG/M metagenome (GOLD analysis project Ga0307469, IMG submission 203084) | Hardwood forest soil microbial communities from Morgan-Monroe State Forest, Indiana, United States - atmos_gasesAM2C_515 | ecosystem: Environmental > Terrestrial > Soil > Temperate... | reverse complement strand
GCATCTCGACGCACTCGCCGACGCTGGTCTCGTGTCCGCGCAACGCAGTGGACGCGCCGTCGTCTACCGGGTTACACCAGAGCGTTTCCACGACGCGATGTCGTGGATGAGCGACGTCGGCGCAGAGTGGGACGCGCGACTCGCGAAACTCCGTCGTCGCGCGAACGGCTAGGAGACCGGCGGTCGCCGGTCGGCCCACGGGCGCGCTTCCTCGAGCTGCGCCGAGAGCCGGATCAGTGTGGCTTCGTCCGCCGGACGTCCGACGATCTGCACGCCGACGGGCAGGCCGTGTTCGTCCCAGTGGAGCGGAACGGACACAGCGGGTTGTCCTGTCGTGTTCCACGGCGGCGTGAACGGGACGAAGTTGGCCGCGGCCATGAACTCGTTCAGTGGTTCGTCCGGGTCGTGGTACTCACCGATCATCGGCGGCGGGATCGCGACCGTCGGTGTGACGAGCACGTCATAGTCGTCGAAGAACCGCACGAGGATGCGTGACTCCTTCTGGATCTTCTGTTCGGCGATCGCGAAGGCGGGCGCCGAGAACTTCCGAGCTTCTTCGATGAGTGCGCGGTTGAGCGGCTCGATCGAACCGTGCGGCGGCATCGGATCCTGCGACGCGGTTCCGACGCACCACGAGATGAGGAACGCTTCGATGATGTCGTCCGGCCACGGCGGCGGCGCCGCTTCCACGACGTCGTGGCCGAGTTCTTCGAGGAGCTTCGCCGCTTCGCGCACGGCCTGCTGGTTGCCGGGCGCGATCGCCGCGCTCATCTCGGCTTGCCATGTGAACGCGATCTTGAGTCGTCCGGGCGGTCGTCCCACCTCTTCTGCGAACGGACGCTCCGGCGGCGGTGCGTACCATGCGTCGCCGGCCGCATAGCCGGCGAGCACGTCGAGGAGCCCCGCGGCATCGGCGACGGAGCGAGCGATCGGTCCGTTCTGCGAGAGGAACGATTGCGCGCCCGGCGAATGCGACACGCGTCCGCGCGACGGTTTGATGCCGAACAGTCCGCAGCACGACGACGGGATGCGGATCGATCCGCCGCCGTCGGAACCCTGCGAGATCGGACAGAGTCCCGCCGCGAGCGCCGCCGCCGCACCGCCGGACGAACCACCCGGCGTGCGTTCGGTGTCCCACGGGTTGCGCGCCGCGCCGTAGGCGATCGGCTCGGTCCATGGGGTTGTCCCGAACTCCGGCGTGTTGGTCTTGCCGAGCATGAGGAAGCCCGCGTCCTTGATCCGCGCGACCGACTGGTCGTCGTGATCGGGGATGCGGTCGGCGAAGGCCGAGTTGCCGTGGGTCGTCCGGACGCCCTTCGTCTCGTTCAGGTCCTTGATCGAGATCGGGACGCCGAAGAACGGTGGGAGTGGGTCACCGTTGACGCGCGACTCGGCACGTTTCGCCTCGTCGCGGGCGTGGTCCGTCGTGACCGTGAGGTAGGCGTTCAGCTGGGGATTCAGGTCGTCGATCCGTGCCGCGTAGGCGTCGACGATCTCGACGGGCGATACCTTCTTCAGCCGGACGAGCTCGGCGAGCTCCGTCGCCGACGCGAACGCGAGTTCTTCTTCTGGCACGTCAACACCTCCCTGGGTGGGGCGAGCGTAACCCTATCGGCGGGGGCGGCGTTCACGCCCGGAGCCTTAAGGCACGCCGCCGGCGACCGATGGAGGAGCGTCGGCCCGAGTTGGGAGGTAAGGCATGCGGTCTTCGTTGAAGCTTGGTATCGCAGTCTTCGCAACCGCCGCCACGATGTTCGGTGGCTCCGCCTTCGCGAACGCGCACGGCGGCGGCTTCGGCAGCCAAGCCGCGCAACCCTGTCCTGCAGGAGGTACGGCGAGCGTCGCCACCGACGCACCGACGACGATGTGGCCGCCGAACCACAAGCAGCACACCTACACGTTCACGTACTCCGGCGGTACGTCGGGAGACATGTTCACCACGACGACGACCTCGTCGGATGGCAACGGCGTCGTGACGGCGGACAGCGGTTCGCCGGCGACGGCGGACGCAACGGGTTCGGCAAGCACGCAGAGCACGCTGGTGTCCGCGCGTCCTGGCACGAGCAAGACCGGACGCACCTACACCGTCGCCTACACGGTGTCGGGATCGAACTCGTGCTCGGGCTCGTTCACGATCACGGTTCCCCACGATAGGCGTCACACGCACTAACCGAACGCGACACGTGATCTCGAGGCCCGCGTCCTCAGGGACGCGGGCCTCGTCTGTTACGAGAACTTCTTCGCGATCCCTTCGAGGCCGCCCGAGTAGACCATGTTGATGATCTGGACGGCCGTCTCCTCCGGCGTTCCGTCCGCGGCTTCGAACGTGCCCGACCAGCTGACCTTGCAGCGTCCGGACCCGGTCTCCGACACGCCGAGCGTCGAACGGTAGTTCTTCACCGGAAGCGCTCCGCCCTCGTCCAGCGCGTAGGTGTAGCTGCGGTGGCCTTCGTCGACGAGGTGCTCGACGATGAGGGCGCCACCGGGCAGATTCAGCCGCCGCGTCTTGCCGCCGTTCTCGATGTCGATGCTGTCGAAACCGCTGGCCCACTTCCCGAGATCGGCGAAGTCGCCGATCGTGCTCCACATCTCGGCGGCGTCGACCTCGTACTCGCGTTCATGATCCACTTGTGCCATCTGGCATCCTCCCCTTGTCGACTCGGTGAGGGGGAACGATGCCACGCCAGAAGGGCGCGCCGCCACAAGTCACGCCGAAGTCGCTCGACGATTACCTCGAGGCCATGACGAAGTCGGCGTTCCAATCCGGCATCAGCTGGGACGTGATCATCGCGAAGTGGGACGGCTTCCGCGAGGCCTTCGAAGGCTTCGACGTGGAGCACGTCGCCGATCTCACGCCACGCGACGTCGAGAAACTGATGAAGGACACGCGCATCGTCCGGAACCGAGCGAAGATCGAAGCGACGATCCACAACGCGAACGCGATCATCGAAACCGACAAGGAGTTCGACGGCTTCAAGAAGTACCTGCGGTCGTTCAAGAGCGATTACGAAGCGCTCGTGAAGAACATGAAGAAGCGCTTCAAGTTCCTCGGCGACTCGGGGTGCTACATCTTCCTGTACACCGTGAAAGAGAAGGTGCCCGACTACCACGAGTGGCGCGAAGCGCACCCGCCTGCGAAGCGCTAGCGACCTTTCGGCTCCATCACGGCGATGGGGTAGCCGACGTGCTCGCGCCACACGCTTGCGATGCGGCCGCCTTGGACGGCGGGCTTCGGATCCCCGATCGGTCCGCCGGCGGCGCGTACCGCGGCGACCGTCGCGTCGAGGTCCGGTGAGTTGAAGGCGATACCCGTGAGCGCCGCCGGTTGCCCGGACGAAACGACTTCGATGAAGCATTCACCCACACGGAAGAACGCCATCTCCGGTCCGTCCGGCCCCCGGGGGTGGAAGCGACGACGCGGCGGAGCCCCGAGGAGCGACGTGAGCGCATCGACGGCCTCATCGAGTTCGGGAACGGTATAGACGACGTGATCGACGCGGTCGATGCCGTTCGGGTGGCCCGGACCCGGCGCGTTCGCCGGCGCGACGGACGTCGGCACGCCGAGTGGTGCCGCATCTCCACGGAGTTCGTCGAACGACCAACCGACGTCCGTACCGATCGCGCAGGCGACGGTTCCGACGAGGAACCCGCCGTCGTTGACGACGAAGGCGAGTGCGCTCCATGCGTCCGAACGCCCGGGCATGGAAAGTCCCGTCAGGACCGGCATCGGCCTATTGTGAACGCAACCGACCAGCAAGGGGGTAGGGGATGACGAACGTAGCGTTCCCGCGCGAAGCCACCGACGTCACACCGGAGTGGCTCTCTCAGGTCCTCGGCGGAACCGTCGAGACGGTCGCTGCCGAGCAGATCGGTATCGGCGTCGGACTGCTCGGCCGTCTCTACCGCCTCGCGATCACCGGCAACGGCGTTCCGTCCTCCGTGATCTTGAAGTTGCCCACGCTCGACCTCGGCGCGCGCACGAATGTCGTCGAACCGCTCCGCTTCTACGAGAAGGAGATCTCCTTCTACAAGGAGGCGGCGACACGTGTGCCGGTCTCGACGGCGTCCGTCTATCACGCGGAGTTCGACGAGGTGTCGCGCGACTTCTTCCTTCTGCTCGAGGACCTTGGCGCACGGCGGATGGAGGACCAGATCGCGGGGTGTCCTATCGAGGACGCCGACACCGCCATCGACGCGCTCGCCGAGATGCACGCGCACTGGTGGAACTCGGACGACTTCCCGGCATGGCTCCCGCAGTACTCGGACCAGCCGTATCCACTCGTGATCGCCGGCATGTTCATGCAGGCGTGGCCGCGGGCGATGGAGATCTTCGGCGACCACCTTTCGCCGAACTTCTTGGCCTTCGGTGAGCGTTATCCGGAACTCGTCCCGTGGTTCATGGAGAACCTCTCGGTCGCGCCCTTCACGCTCTGCCACGGTGACTTCCGGCTGGACAACCTCTTCTTCGCGACGCACGAGTCGCACCCGAAGATCACCGTCGTCGACTGGCAGATCTGCTTCAAGGGGCGGGGCGGCTACGACGTCGCGTACTTCATCTCACAGAGTCTGCGGACGGACGTGCGACGCGCGAACGAGCAGCGCCTCAAAGACCGCTATCTCGCGGGCCTCGCCTCGCACGGCATCACCTACGACGACTTCGAGGCGGACTACGCGAAGACCGTCGCGTACTGCTTCATCTACGCCGTGGTGAGCGCCGGACAGATCGAGGTCACGAACGAGCGGATGCGCGACCTCATCCTGTCGATCCTCGACCGCGCCGTGGTGGCTATCGAGGACACCAAAGGACTAGAGATCCTTCCGTCCTGAAGGACTAAGGCTTCCGTCAGATTCCCGGAGTACGCTCGTAGCCGATGGCGAAGGCTCAGACGCGGGCGGCCCCCCGGAAGCATCGAGGCATCGCCGCGGACGAGGCCATCGAGGACTTCCGGTTCGCATGCATCTCGCGCGCGATCGACGACCGCGAGATCGCGCTTCAACGACAGTCGAAGGCCTTCTTCCAGATCTCCGGCGCCGGACACGAAGCCCTGTACCTCGGTCTCGCGCGCGACCTGCGCGCCGGCTACGACTGGTTCTTCCCGTACTACAGGGACGGCGCACTCATGCTCGGCCTCGGCGTGACCGCGAAGGACATGCTGCTGCAAGCCGTCGGCTCGGCCGACGACCCTTCGTCGGGCGGGCGGCAGATGCCGTGCCACTGGAGTTTCCCGGACAAGCACATCGTCACGGAGTCGTCGGCGACGGGTTCCCAGGTGATCCCCGCGGTCGGCTGCGCAGAAGCCGGACGCTACATCGTGCGGCGTCCGGATCTGCCGGGATGCAGCGCGTTCGGCGACGAGCTCACGTACGTCTCACTCGGCGAGGGCGCGTGTTCGCAGGGCGAGTTCTGGGAGGCGCTGAACAGCGCGTGCACGCTGCACCTGCCGGTGCTGTTCGTCGTCGCGGACAACGGCTATGCGATCTCGGTGCGTGCCGAGGATCAGCATCCTGCGCCGGTTTCGGAACTTGTCCGGGGATTCAGGGGGCTCGCGGTCCACAAGCTGGACGGACGCGACTACTTCGAGGTGCGCGCCAAGGGCAAGAAAGCGATCGAGCGCGTGCGTGCCGGCGAGGGTCCCGGACTGATCCACGCGATCGTCACGCGGCCGTACTCGCACTCGCTCTCGGACGACCAACGCAAGTACCGCTTGCCCGAGGAGCTCGCTGAGGAGCAGGAGTACGACCCGATCGATCAGCTCGAGCGGGAGCTCCTCGTCGCCGGGATCGTGTCCGAAGACGACGCCGCGGCGATCCGTAAGGAGGCGAAGGAACACGTTGCGCAGGCGGCGTCCGAAGCGCTCGCGGCGCCTCGTCCGGATCCGGCGACGGTCCTGCTGCATGTGACGGGTCCGCTTCCGGACGTCACCGAAGGTGAAGCCGGAGGCGACGGCGAGGTGGTCACGTTCGGCGAAGCGATCCGCCTTACGTTGCACGAGGTGATGGAGCGCGACGAGCGGATCCGCGTCTTCGGTGAGGACGTTGCCGATGCCGGAACGGACGAAGAACTCGAGTCGGTGCCCGGCAAGGGCGGTGTCTTCGGGATCACGCACGGCCTGCAGCGGAAGTTCGGCACGGCGCGCTGCTTCAACACGCCGCTCGCCGAGGCGAACATCATCGGACGCGCCGTCGGCCAAGCCGTCCGCGGCCTGCATCCCGCTCCCGAGATCCAGTTCTTCGACTACATCTGGACGGCGATGCAGCAGATCAAGACGGAGGCGGCGACGACACGGTGGCGCTCGAACGGGAAGTGGTCCGTCCCGATGGTGCTTCGCGTCGCGATCGGCGGCTATCTGCAGGGTGGCGCGATCTGGCACTCGCAGTCGGGCGAGAACATCTTCACGCACATCCCCGGCCTCTTCGTCGTGATGCCATCACGTGCGCGCGACGCGGCAGGACTCCTCCGCACGGCGTTCGAGTGTGAGGATCCCGTGCTGTTCCTCGAGCACAAGCACCTCTACCGGCAGATGTACAACCGCGATCCGTTCCCCCCGGCCGATTACAAGATCCCGCTCGGGAAGGCTGCGTACGTCTCACGCGGCGACGGCATCACGCTCGTGACGTACGGCGCGACCGTGCAGCGGAGCGTCCAGGCGGCGCGCGAGACCGGGTTGTCCGTCGAGATCATCGACCTCCGCTCGCTCCAGCCGTGGGACAAGGACGCGGTGTGCGAGTCGGTCTCGAAGACGTCGCGGTTGCTCGTCGTGCACGAGGACATCACCGAATTCGGCTTCGGGGCCGAGGTCGTCGCGCACGTGACGGAGCACTGTTTCTTCGAGCTGGACGCACCCGTGATGCGCGTCGGAGCGAAGATGTCGCACGTCGCCTACGAACCGACACTCGAGGACGCGATCCTCCCGCAGACCGCCGACATCGCCGCGGCGCTGAAGGAGCTCGCCGCGATCTAGATGGACGTCCTCAAGATCACGGGCTCGTGCTCCGTCCCGATGCACGAGATCCGGTTCCGGTTCTCGAAGTCCGGGGGGCCGGGCGGGCAGAACGTGAACAAGCGCGAGACGCAGGTCGAGCTGTTGTTCGACGTTGAAGGTTCGCCGTCGCTCGGCCCCCGTCAGCGCGAACGCGTCCTTCGGCGGCTCGCATCGAGGCTCGATGAGCGGGGCGTCCTGCACATCGTCGCGTCCGACGAACGGACTCAAGGGAGGAACCGGGAGATCGCCCTTGAGCGTTTCGTTGATGTCATGCAGCAGGCCCTCGCCCCCGACCCGCCCAAACGCCGACCATCGAAGCCGTCACGAGCCGCGAAGGAGCGGCGCCTGCAGAGTAAGAAGCACCGGTCGCAGACGAAACGCGGCCGCTCACGTCTCATAGAAGATTAAGAGAGACTGGGTATAACGAAGCCCATGCAGTCCTCCTTCACCCTCTTCCGTGTCCGTGGCATCCCTATCGGTGCCAACTGGTCGTGGCTCGCCGTCGCGGCCTTCTTCGTCTTCAGCCTGGCGAGCGACTTCCACACGAGCGACCCCGGGCTCAAGCCCTCGGCGTACGTCGCGATGGGTGTCGTGACCGTCGTCCTGTTCTTCTGCTCGCTGATCCTCCACGAGCTCGGCCATGCCTTCCGCGCGCTGCGCGAGGGCATGGAGATCGACGGCATCACGCTCTGGCTGTTCGGAGGGGTCGCGCGCTTCAAGGGGATGTTCCCGTCCGCGGGGGCCGAGTTCCGCATCGCCATCGCCGGCCCGGCGGTGACCGCGATCATCTCCGCGGTGCTGTACGGGGGTACGGCGGTGCTGCACGCGGTCGGCGTGCACGGTCCAGTTACGGCGATCACTTCGTACCTCGCGTCGATCAACGTCATCCTCCTCGTCTTCAACCTCATCCCCGCGCTGCCGCTCGACGGGGGCCGTGTGTACCGGAGCTACCTCTGGTACCGGCGCGGCAACTTCGCGGAGGCGACGGTGCAGGCCGCGCGCACGTCCCGTGCCCTGTCCGCCGCGATGATCGGGCTCGGCGCGATCCTCTTCCTGCGCGGCTACTCGAGCGCGCTCTGGCCGGCGCTCATCGGGTTCTTCCTCTTCCAGGCTGCGAAGAGCGAGCTCGCCTTCGCGCAGTTCCGCCAGGCGCTCGGGGGCTTGCACGCCGGCGAGATCATGACGCCGAACCCCGAGACCGTCGACATCGACATGCCGATCGCGACGTTCCTCGAGAACGTCCTGCACATGCGTGCGCACGCGACCTACCCGGTGATGCAGTTCGGACGCTTCGTCGGCCTCGTCTCCACCCGTCGCGCCGCCGAGGTGCCCGTGATGGAGCGTCTGTCGCGCCGCGTCCGGGACGTGATGATCCCCCGGACGGAGCTCGTGACGACGACGCCCGAGGGCGACGTCACCGACCTGGTCTCGAAGCTGACGGACGAGACCGGACGCATGCTCGTCCTCGACGGCGAACGCCTCGTCGGGATCGTTTCGCCGTCCGACGTGCAACGCGCGATCCAGCTCGGTCATCTCCGTCAGCCGGACGCATCACCGCCGCCCGGCGACGCGCCGCCGAAAGGTCGCGCCTTCCCGCTCGCATGGATCTTGGTGGTCGTCGCGCTCCTCATCGGAGGCGGGCTGTTCGTACATCCGCCCGTCGTCGTGCTCGCGCCGGGGGCGTCCTACAACGTGTCGAAGGACATCACGCTCTCCGGCGTGAAGTCGTCGCCGGTGCACGGGGGTTTCTACCTGACCTCCGTATCGCTCTCGCAGCCGAACGTGTTCCAGTTCATCGGCGCGCTCGCGATGCGCCGTGAGATCCAGCCACTGTCGGCCGTTCTCCCGAGCGGTGTCGATCAGAACAAGTACTTCAACGATCAACTTGCCGAGTTCAAGCAGAGCGAGCAGTTCGCCGCCGCCGCCGCGGCGAAGGCCGCGGGACTGAAGGTCGGCATCACGGGATCCGGCGCGCTCGTGTCGCAGGTCTCGCCGGGAACGCCGGCGGCGAAGGTGCTGAAGGCGAACGACCTGATCGTCGGCGTCGGCGACAAGCCCGTCCACGTCGCCGACGATCTCGGGAGCGTGATCCGTTCGCGTCCTGCCGGGACGACCTTCGATCTCGCAGTGAAGCGCGACAAGCAGACGATCCACGTCAACGTCGCCAGCGTGAACGGGATCTTGACATCGAAGGCACCCGCCATCGGCGTGCTGCTGTCGACGCAGGATCTGAACGTGAAGCTGCCCTTCGAGGTCCATTTCAAGAAGGAAGACATCGGTGGTCCATCCGCCGGAGTGGCCTACGCGCTCGCGATCTACGACATGCTCGTGCCGACCGACGTCGCCCACGGACGGAACATCGCCACGACGGGAACGATCGACCTCGACGGCAACGTCGGTCCGATCGGCGGCATCACCGAGAAGGCGTCGGCCGCGAAAGGTGCCGGCGCGACGTGGTTCGTCGTCCCCACGACGGAGGCGCCGGACGTTGCGCACTCGGGGTTGCACATCGTCGGCGTGACGACACTGAAGCAGGCGATCGACCAGCTCCAGGGCTAGGGTTTGGCGGCCCCCACGACCCACATCGCGTAGTACTGCGAGCCGCCGCCGTAGGCGTGGCCGAGCGCGAGTTTCGCGCCGTCGATCTGGTGCTCGCCGGCTTGTCCGCGCACCTGCATCGCGGCTTCCGCGAACCGCAACATGCCGGACGCCCCGATGGGGTTGGTGCACAACACGCCGCCGGACGGATTGATCGGCATGTCGCCGTCCATCGCCGTCGCCCCGGTGTCCGTCATCTTCCAGCCATCGCCGACGGGGGCGAAGTGGAGGTTCTCCATCCACATCGCCTCGAACCACGCGAACGGGACGTAGATCTCCGCCGCGTCGAGCTCCTTGCGCGGATCGCTGATCCCGGCCTGCTTGTAGACGTCGCGCGCGCACTCCTGTCCGGCGATGGGGTTCACTTCGTCCCGTCCGGCGAACATCGTCGGTTCGGAGCGCATCGCCGTGCCGTGCACCCAGGCCGGCTTCGTCGGCGCGTTCGCCGCGCTCTCGCCCGCGAGGACCATCGCGCACGCGCCGTCCGACGACGGACACGTCTCGAGGTAGCGGATCGGATCCCAGAGCATCAGCGAGTCACGCACCTCTTCGTACGTGATGTTCGGCAGGTGGAGGTGCGCGTACGGGTTCTTCACGCCGTTGAGCCGGTCTTTCACGGCGACCTTGATGCCGATGTCGTCCGGCGCCTTCGACTGCGCGATGTACTTGCGGATGTGCGGCGCGAAGTACCCACCGGCCCCGGCGACGAGCGGCGGCGAGAACGGGATCTTCATCGCGAGCGCCCACATCGCGTCGGCTTCGGATTGCTTCTCGTACGCGACGGTGAGCACACGATCGTGCACGCCGGCTTGGATCAGTGATGCGGCGACGAGCGCAGTGGATCCGCCGACGCTCCCTGCGGTGTGGACGCGCATCATCGGTTTCCCAACGGCGCCGAGCGCGTCGGCGAGGAAGAGCTCCGGCATCATCACGCCCTCGAAGGTGTCGGGGGCTTTCCCGATCACGACGGCATCGATGTCGCGCCACGTGAGGTCGGCATCGTCCAGCGCGCGCTTCGCTGCTTCGCGGACGAGGTCGATCTGCGAGCAGTCCTCTCGCTTCGTGTCGTGCTTGGTCTGTCCGATCCCGACGATCGCGCACGGGTTGGCCATCAGCGGCCCTCCATCACGCAGACGAGGTTCTGCTGGAGGCAAGGCCCGGACGTCGCGTGCGCGAGTGCGCGCTTCGCGTTCCCGTCGATGACACGCTGCGCGGCTTCGCCGATGCGCTCGAGTCCCGCGACCATGAGCGGATTCGCCTTCAGTGCGCCGCCGGACGGATTCACTTCGGCGCCGTCGAGCCCGATCGCGTCCCGCAGGATCAGCTCCTGATGGGTGAACGGTGCGTGGAGCTCGGCCACGTCGATCGGTCCGGACGAAGCACCGGCCTTCTCTGCCGCAAGCTTCGTCGACGCCGATCGCGTGAGATCGCGCGCGCCGAGCGCGTGCTGCTCGATGCGGTGGTCGACACCGCTGATCCACGCCGGGCGTTCGCAGAGCTCGCGCGCCCTGTCCCCGACCGCGAGCACGATCGCCGCGGCGCCGTCCGTGATCGGCGGGCAGTCGTGACGCCGCAGCGGCGACGCGATGTAGTCGGAGTTCGTGTCGATCTTCCGCCCGGCGCGCGCCGCCACCGCCGCGAGATCGTCCTCGGTCTTGCCGGACGACTCGAGGTACGCGCGAGCTTGCAGTGCGGCGAGCGAGACCGGGTCCGGCCAGAGTGGCGTGACCACGTACGGGTCGAGCTGGAGGGAGAGCACGTCGAGCAGGTCGCCCATCGACGACTTCCCGACCGCGTAGACGAGCGCGGTGTCCAGGTCGCCGTGCTGGAGGCGCACCCAGGCCTCGTACAGCGCCCATGCTCCGTCCATCTCGACGTGCGATTCCACGATCGGCGGCCACGCACCGACGGCGTCGAGCGCCGATACGAACGAGAAGGGTTGTCCGGCGAGGTAGTCGGACGTCCCGCTGCACGTGAACCCGATGTCGTTCTTGGTCAGGCCGACCTTGTCGAACACCTCGCGCACGACGGGCATGAGGATCTCGACCTCGTTGCGCTCGCGCTCGCCGAAGATGTTCGACTGCGCGAAGGCGACGACGGCGACGTCAGCCAATCGTGCCTCCGCTTCGCTCCGGCGTGGCATCTATCGGCCTGAAGTGGGCGATCGACTCTGTCGTCGGCCCCCACTCCTGTTTGGGCTTCCACACCGCTTCGACGCGCATGCCGATGTGGATCTGGTCGTATGGGATCTCTTGGATCAGGTGGTAGAAGCCGATGTCGGCTCCGTCCAGCTGGATCGTCGCGGACACGTACGGACACTCGACGGCTTGTCCGGCGAACGGGATGTTGACGATGCAGAACGCGGTGATCGTTCCCGTCTGCTTGAGCTCGACCTCCTCGTCCGTCGGCACGCCGCACGTCGGACACGACCCGCGCGGCGGCACGTAGACCTTCTTGCACTTCGGACACCGCTGTCCGACGTAGTTGCCTTCGGCGATGTGGCGAAGGAAGCGACTGGCGGCGACGCCCGGCGTGTAGTGGTACTCGAGCCGCAGCGGGACGACGATGCCCGTGACGTCGTCACTCATGCGATCGGCTCGAAGCACTCGATGTCCGTGATGTAGCCGACGGTTTCGTTCCGCCAGCGGACCTTCACGCGCGTGCCCGTCTCCACCGTGCCGTCGACGACGTGGAGCATCGCGGTGTCGGCACCGTCCAGCTTGATGAGCGCCCACGAGAAGGGCTTGTCGAGGGGATGCTTCGGGCGCGGGTTCGGCACGAACGACCACGTCTGGACGGTGCCTTCGGTTCCGACCTCGACGAGTTCGACGATGTCCTCGCCGGTGTCCGGGTCGTGCGGCGTCGGCGGGACGACCACGCGTCCGGCCTTCGTCTTCGCGCCGAAGATCTTGCGGTCGCGCAGGCCGGTGAAAAACGTTGTGAGGGTCGGGCCGAGCGAGCGCGTGTAGTTGTATTCGAGGACGTGCGGCGCGACGAGCGGGCTGCTCACAGGGAGTCGCTACGCTCCATCCTGCTCATATGCCGAGGCGGTCCGCGATCAGCTCGCGGTGGTACGTCGGGTCGCCGAGCATCAGCTCGGACGACTTCGCGCGACGGTAGTACAGGTGGCAATCGTGCTCCCACGTGAAGCCGATGCCTCCGTGGATCTGGATGTTCTCGCGCGAGTTCGTGAAGAACCCTTCCGTGCAGTACGCCTTCGCGAGGCTCGCGGCGATCGACAACTCCTCGTTATCCTCGGCCGCCGCCCACGCCGCGTAGTACGCGGCGGACTTCGCCGACTCGAGACGCAGGAGCATGTCCGCGCACTTGTGCTTGATCGATTGGAACGATCCGATGGGTCGTCCGAACTGGTAGCGGTCCTTCGCGTACTGGACGGCCATGTCCATCGTCTTCTCCGAGCCGCCGACGCATTCGGACGCGAGACACACCGCGGCTTGCTCGAGCGTCTTGCGCAGTGCTGCGGCGCCGTCCGCACCATCGAGCTTCGTCGCTTCGACACCGTCGAAGGTGAGCTCGGCCTGCTTGCGCGTCATGTCCAGGGTGGGAAGCGGCGTTCGTGTCAGACCGGACGCATCACCGGGCACGGTGAAGAGCGAGATGCCGCTCCCGTCGCGGGCCGCGACGACGATGAGATCGGCCGTGTGTCCGTCGACGACGAAGCTCTTCTTGCCGGTGAGCTTGTTGCCGTCCGCCCGGAGGGTGATGCCGCCCTGGGTCCAATCGCCGGACGGCTCGGTGAAGGCGAGCGTCGTCCGGACGTCGCCGTTCGCGACCTGTGGGAGCAGCGACGCGCGCTGCTCGGCCGTGCCGGCGTTGACGATCGCACCCGCGCCCAGGCAGATCGACGAGAAGAAGGGCGCGCAGAGCAGAGCTCGTCCCATCTCTTCGAGTACGATGCCGAGCTCGACGAAGGTGAAGCCCTGGCCGCCGTCGGCCTCGGCGATGTGGATCCCGGTGAGGCCGAGCTCGGTGGAGAGCTGCTTCCAGACGTCGGGGTCGAAGCCGGCTTCGTCCGCCATCAACCGCCGGACCTCGCTCGATGGCGAGCGCTCCTCGCAGAACCGGCGAACGGTCGCGCGGAGCGCGTCTTGTTCTTCGTTGAAGGCGAAGTCCGGCATCGGGCGACGACAGTATCAGACCTGACGGGTCGTCAGATTTCGAGTGCGTAGAAGGACGCGTTCGCTCTGTGGAAAACGCGATGCAACGCTTGTCGCGGCGGCGATACGGTGCTCTGGGATGCGGGGACAGATCGAAGACGTTTCAACGCGGCGACTCGTGCGAGTCATCTGGTGGGAGTGCGCCGCGGCGAACCTGGGCGGCGCGCTGCCGCTGTTGATCCTCGGCTGGACGTATGTGCGCCGATTCCACCCGCGTCCGACGCCGATCCCGTTGTTCTGGATCGGCATCGCCATGACGGCCGTCCTGTTCCTTCCGATGTGGGCGACGACGCGACTGCTCCTGCGCGTCGTTCTCCGGAGAGCGACGGGCTTCCTCCACGAGGACCGGCCTCCGAACGCCGACGAGCGGCGCCGGACGACGCTCCTCCCGCTCGTGATCTCGACCCTGCCCGGACCGTGGTGGCTGCTCGCGACGGGGCTCGGCGTCGGGATCGTCGAAGCGCTGCATGCCGCACCGAGCGCTTCGGCCGTCGTCGTCGGCATGATCGGGATCCTGCTCGGCGGCGTCGTGTCCTGCACGCTCACCTACCTCGTCGCGGAGAACACACTCCGCCCACTGTTCGCGCTCGTGCTGGGCGCCGGAGAGTCGTGGTCGGGTCAGGGACGTGGCATCCGCGGACGACTCATCGCGTACTGGCTCGCGGGTTCGGGCGCCTACTTCCTCGGCATCGCGCTGATCATCGTCGCCTTCCCGGCGCGCCTCGCCCGTGCCACCGCGCTCGTCTGTTGTGCGATCGGCGCGTTGATCGGTTTCACGATGGCGATCCTGTCCGGCGAGTCGATCACGCGTCCGCTCAACAAAGTGCGCGAGGCGATGCGCCGCGTGGAGAGCGGCGACCTCGGCGCCGTCGTCGATGTCGACGACCTCGGCGACGTCGGGTTCCTCCAGTCCGGCTTCAACAAGATGGTCGCCGGGCTCAGCGAACGCGACCTGCTGCGCGATGTGTTCGGACGGCACGTTGGACGTGAAGTCGCGCAGCGCTTGCTGCAGAGTGGCGAGTCGCTCGTCGCGTCGGAGGTCGACGCATCCGTTCTGTTCGTCGATATCGTCGGTTCGACCTCGCTCGCCGCGGAACGTCCGCCGACGGCCGTCGTCGAGGTGCTGAACGCCTTCTTCGCCGCGGTCGTGTCGGCGGTCGCGGCCGAGGGCGGCTTCGTGAACCAGTTCCAAGGCGACGGAGCGCTCTGTCTCTTCGGCGCACCGAACGAGCTCGACGATCACGCAGGGTGCGCGCTCCGGGCGGCGCTCGCGCTCCGCCGGGCCATCGTTCGCCTCGGCGACACGTATCCGGGGTTCGACGCGGCGATCGGCGTGTCGTGCGGACGCGTCGTCGCGGGGAACGTGGGAACCGCGGATCGCCACGACTACACGGCGATCGGCGACCCGGTGAACGAAGCGTCTCGCCTCTGCGACGAGGCGAAGAAGCGTGACTCGCGTGTCGTCGCATCCGGCGCGACGATCGGTGGTTCGTCCGGCGCCTGGATGTGCTCCGGCGAGGTCGCGCTCAGGGGACGGCCGCGTCCTTCGTTGATCTACGAGCCGGCTCCTTAAGACAGACCGCTCGACGCGCAGTTACACCGGCGCATACGCGAGCGTCAGCTGGGAGCGTCCACGCAACTCGAACTCGCCGGCGAAGGTCCAGAACGGAGCTTCGTCCCGAGCCGCGTCGATCGCCGAGCGCGCTGCGAGCAGGCGGCAAGAGTAGATCTTCGCCGCGTCGGTGAGTCGCGAAGCTTCGTTCACCGGATCGCCTATCACGGTGTACTCGTAGCGACTCTCCGACCCTATGTTTCCTGCAACGACCTCGCCGGACGAAACTCCGATCGCCGCATTGAATCCCGGGTGGGCGCGCGCGACAGCGTCGACCTCTTCCCGAAGGGCGCGCGCGGCCCGCAACGCGCGCTCGGCGTGGTCCGGTTGCTCCTGCGGTGCGCCGAAGATGCAGAGGGCTCCGTCCCCTTGGAACTGATTGACGTAGCCGCCTTCGTTCCCCACGGTGCGGACGACCGCATCGAAGAGCGCGTTGAGCATCGCGAGTACCTCCTGCGCCGGACGTTGCTGCGCGAGAGCGGTCGAGGACATGACGTCGATGAACATCACGCTCGCGTCTCGTGTCTCGGCGATCATGCCGCCGCTCTGACCGAGAACGGCTTCGGCGACCTGCGCCCCGATGTGGCGTCCGAACAGGTCGCGGATGCGCTCGCGCTCGCGGAGTCCCGCGAGCATGTGGTTGAAGCCCGCTTGAAGCTGTCCGACCTCGGTGGCGTCGTCGATCGGAACGGTGATGTCGAGGTCGCCGTCCGCGACCCGACGCATCGCATGCTGCACGCCGCGCAGTGGTCTGATCACCGACCGGGCCGAAACGATCGTCAGGATGAGGCTCGCTGCCATCGCGATGACGAGCGAGAGGATCGCTCCGCCTTCGGCGTGCGAGCGCTGCTGTTCGGTCGATCCGACGATCAACGTCAAGAAGAGGACCAGGACCCAACCCGACCCCAAGCCACCGATGAGGAGCGATCGCGTCAAGAGGCTCTCGAGTTTCGCGTGCACGCGCGACTCGCCGTGCAGCACGAAGGGAAGGGCGGGACGCATCGTCGTTTCCACCAGCAGGTACATCGCGGCTGCCGCGTATGTTCCCCAACCAAGTACCGCGACGACGATCTTCACGTCCACCGAGAATGACCAGACGAAGTCGCGCCGGTTGAGCACGTACGCTACGACGAGGATCGCGGCCCAATAGCCGAACGCCACCACGCCCTGCTTGGTCGGTTGCGCCAGCGTTGTGCGTCGCTCATCCATCGTCGGCTCGCGTTCCTCGACGAGGAACGCGCGCACGGGCGACAACCTTCGGCCCACGACGTAATACGAGACGGCGGCGCATACGATGATGAACACGGCACCGACGAGCAGCTCGCGAACAACGATGTGCGTCCACGAGATTCCTGACCGCCTGCCGATGAACGGCTCCATCTGTACGCCGATGATGGTCAGCAGAGTTGCGGCGAGCAGGTTGGCGACGATGCTGTCGCGCCAGATGCGCAGGTGCAGCTTGCGCGCGAGCGCCGTCCCCCCGCCGTTCACGAGAGTGATTCTAGGGTCGCGGCCCGATCCCGAACTACGTACTACGACTCAGATGCGGCGTTCGCGTCCGGCCCAGTACGGTTCACGCAGCTCGCGCTTGAGGAGCTTGCCCGTGTCCGTGCGGGGGAGCGACTCGCGGAACTCGAAGGTCTTCGGAACCTTGTACCCGGCGAGGTTCTCGCGGCAGAACGCAGCGAGCTCACCGATCAGTTCGTCCGACGGCTCGATACCGTCGTTCAGCTCGACGAGCGCTTTCAGCTCCTCGCCCCATTCGTCGTTCGGGACGCCGATCACGCCGACGTCCGCCACCTTCGGGTGCGTCGCGAGCACGTTCTCGACCTCAGCGGGGTAGATGTTCACCCCCCCGGAGATGACCATGTCGGCCTTGCGATCGGAGAGGTACAGCCAGCCGTCCTCGTCGAGATAACCGATGTCGCCGACGGTGAAGAACCCGTCGCGCCACGAATCGCTCGTCTTCTTCTTGTCCTTGTGGTACTCGAAGGTCGCTTGGCCCGGCGGCTTGATCCATACCGTGCCCGGCGTGCCGACCGGGACATCGTTCCCGTCGTCGTCACAGATCTTGATCTCGGACGTCGGCCACGGCTGCCCGACGGTCCCAGGTTTGCGCAGCCATTCCTCGGGCTTGACCGTCGTGCCGCCGCCTTCGGTCGCTGCGTAGTACTCGTAGACGCACGGACCGAACCACTCGAAGATCGCACGCTTCGTCGGGACGGGGCACGGCGCAGCGGCGTGCACGAGGTTCCTGAACGACGACACGTCGTACTGCTGCTTCGTTTCGTCCGGTAGAGCGAGCAAGCGGTGGAACATCGTCGGAACGAAGTGCGACGTCGTGACGCCGTAGCGTGCGATCCGCTCGAGCGTTGCTTCCGGCGTCCACTTGTCCATGAGGACATCGGTATGTCCGAGGTGCAGGGACGATGTCGCGAAGATGATCTGCGCCGCGTGGTACAGCGGTCCGACGGTGAGATGCACGCCGTCGCCGGGCTGGAAGTCGAACATCATCGGGAAGAAGGCCATCCCGATCGCGCTGTCGTCCGGCGACGCTTGCGACATCGCACGGCGGACGCCCTTCGGGTTGCCGGTCGTGCCCGACGTGTACATCATCGGCTGACCGGCGACGAGGTCGTCCGGCCGGGTCGTCGGTTGCCCTTCGCGGATCTTCGACACATCCGCGAAGCCGTCGATCTTCCCGGACGCGAACCGCTTGTCGGACGGAACACCTGCTTCGTCGCAGGCCTTGGTCACCGCGTCGGCGAATCGTTCGCTCCCGACGACGACCTTCGCGTCGGCGTCCTTCAGGATGTACGCGATCTCGCGCGCGACGAGGTGCCAGTTCACCGGTGTGAAATAGACGCCGATCTGGAGGCACGCGAGGTAGAGCTCGAGGAGCGTGTGCTCGTTCGGCAGGACGACGGCGACGCCATCGCCGGACTGCACTCCCAGAGCGCGGAGACCGTGCGAATACTGGTTCACGCGGTCGAGCACCTCGCCGAAGGTGTGCTCGGTGTAGTCGGGATCGACGATGCAGAGCTTGTCGCGGTTCTCGGCGGCGTAGGCCCAGAACCCGAGCGTCGGTGCGGCGTTCATAGCCGGGAAGTGTAACGCTCGCTTCACATCTTCCTCTCAGGTAGGTGCTGCACACTCGTACGGCATGGACGAAACGCACGAGACCCCGCCAGCGCCGGACGAACCGCTGCCGGCGCAGACCGACGTCACCGCCACTGCCACAGCGCCTGTCGCGACCGTTCCGCCCCCGGCCGAACCTCGAACGGGCTGGTGGCGCTCGCTCGATCGCGCGAGTCGGATCGCGCTCGGCGTCGCCGTCGGTCTGCTGGTCGTCGCCCTCGGTATCGGCGCCTTCGGCCTTTCCCGTATGAGCCACACATCGACGGTGAACGTCACGGCGTCGCGACGGGTGGGACCGGGAGGTGGCTTCGGGTTCCGCGGGGGCCCGATGGGCGGCGGCATGATGCGCAACTTCCGGACGCAAGGCCTCGCCACGGCCGCGAGCACCATCGGGGTGAGTCAGTCCGACCTGCAGAGCCAGCTGGCGTCGGGCAAGTCGATCGCCGACGTCGCGAAGGCGCACAACGTCGATCCGCAGAAGGTCATCGACGCCATCGTTACGACAGAAAAGAAACAGATCGACGACGGCGTCAAGGCCGGCAGCATCCCGCAAGAGGTCGCGACACGGATCGAAGCGAGCCTCGAGCAGTCCGTCGCGGCGCGCGTCTACGCGACCGGCGGCCGGGGCGGCGGCGGTGGTACCGGGATGTTCGGCGGCCCGCCCGACGGCGCCCCACCGGGCGGAGGCGCGACGACGTCGCAGTAACGCGTCGCTCGGGGCGCTCGTCTCGCCCGGAGTTCTACTCGCTCGAACGTGCCGCCGCTTGATCGAACGCCGTCAAGATCGCGCCGAACCTCGCTTCGACGATCGCCTTCATCTCTGGGTGCGTGAAGACGTACGCGTCGTTTCGCTCGATCGCTCCGCGCACGAGCTGCCCGACCCGCTCGGGAGGGATCACGCCGAGGGCGTCCGGATCGAGGTCGAGCGAACCCATCTCGACACCACCCGGCGGACGGCGTTCGGCCGACGTGTTGACGAGGTTGGTCGCGACAACGCCAGGACAGAGCACGGACACACCGATGTCGCTCTGCGCGACCTCGAACCGGAGCGCTTCCGAGATCGCAACCACCGCGAACTTCGTTGCCGCGTATGCGCCGAGACCGGGAGGCGAGAACATGCCGGCCATCGACGCCGTGTTGACGATGTGCTTCTCGCCGTTCTGCGCTTTGAAGCGAGGCAAGAATGCTTGCAGTCCGTTGACGACGCCGCGAAGGTTCGCGCCGAGCTGGAAGTCCCAGTCGCTATCGCTCATCTCATCGAGTCGGAGGAAGATCGCGACGCCGGCATTGTTGTGCAGGACGTGGACGGCCCCGAACTCCGACCACGCTTTCTCAGCAAGCGCGTCGAGCGCGGCTCGTTCGGTGACGTCGGTCGGTACGACGAGCGTGCGGCGGCCGAGCGCCTCGACCTCACGCGCGACGCTCGTTGCAGAAGCTTCGTCGATGTCGGCGATCACGACATCCATGCCTGCTTCTGCCAGAGCGAGCGCCGTGCCTCGTCCGATCCCGCTGCCTGCGCCCGTGATGACGGCGACCTTGTCGTGTAGATCCTTCATCGATCCCTCCCGTTGTTTCAGGTACCTGTGAAGTTCGGCTTCCGCTTCTCTTTGAAGGCTTTGGGACCCTCGCGCGCGTCCTTCGATATCATCACTTCCATCCCGATCTCGAGTTCGCGCGCGAGTGCTTCGTCCTCGCCGAGCCAGCCCGTTTCGACGACCGACTGCTTGATCTTCCGGACGGCGAGTGGACCGTTGCTTGCGACCTGCTCGGCGAGCTCGCGCGCCTTGTTCAACGCCTCGCCGTCGGGAACGACGTGTCCGATCAAGCCGAACGACAACGCGTCGCGTGCGGAGTAGCGTCCGGCGGTGAGCAGCATCTCCATCGCTTTCGTGTAGGGGATCTGACGCTTCAATCGCACGGTCGATCCGGCGATGGGGAAGAGACCCCACTTCGCTTCAGTGATGCCGAGTTCCGCGCTGGAGCCCGCGACGCGGATGTCGGTCGATTGCAAGAGTTCCGTCCCGCCGGCGAGACAGAAGCCTTCGATCGCGGCGATGAGCGGCTTCGCGAGGCGGTGGTTCCGGAGGAACCCCTTGTAGATGATCATGTAGTCGGCCTGGATGCGGGCTTCGAACTCGTCCGCGGGCTCGCCGCCGGCCATCAGCTTGCCGACGAGCTTGTCGAGGTCCGCGCCGGCGCAGAAGTGTCCGCCGGCTCCGGTAACGATCGCGACGCGGACGTCATCGTCGGAGTCGATCGCGTCCCACGAATCGGCGAGACGCACGATGACTTCGGGGTTCACCGCATTCCGCGCTTCGGGACGGTTGAACGTCACCGTCGCGATGTGACCGTCTACCTCGTAGAGGACCGCCGGCTCTCGTTCCACGGTTTGTCGGCGTCCTCCTCTCGCTCACGAGGGAGGCCGAGCATCCGTTCCGCGATGACGTTCCTCAGAACCTCCGACGTCCCGCCGCCGATCGTGAGGGCAGGCGCGAACAGGAACCCACGGGACCACCACATCGGGTCGGCCCCCATCGGTCCGGAGTCGAGCAGCATCCCGTTCGCACCGGCGAGATCCTTGGAAAGGATGAATGTCTTCTGTCCGTGTGGGTCGGAGAGCGCTTTGCGGAGCGATGCCTCGGGCCCCGGACGACCCGACACCGCCGCCGCGACCATGCGCAGCCCGTGGATGCGGATGATCTCGTGCTCGATATACGCGTCGACGAGCCGCATCTTCAGCACGCGATCCTTTACACCGCCGGCATCGCGCACGATGTGTACGAGGTCCTCGGCCGTCGGCCCCCAGCCCCATTGCAGCCCCGCGCGCGAGAGCGTGACGCGCTCGTTGTCGAGCGTGTCGCGGGCCATCGCCCAACCGTTGCCCTCCTGACCGATGAGCGCGTCGCCCGGGATATGCACGTCGGTGAAGAACACCTCGTTGAAGAGGTGGTCGCCCGTCATCTCCACGAGCGGACGAACCTCCACGCCCGGCGTCTTCATGTCGATGAGGAAGTACGAGAGTCCCTGATGCTTCGGCACGTCGGGGTTCGTCCGGGCGAGCAGGATGCCGAAGGCGGCGTCGTGGGCGAGGGACGTCCACACCTTCTGGCCGTTGACGACCCAGCCGTCATCGGTCTTCTCGACTCGCGTCGAGACGCCGGCGAGGTCCGAGCCCGCGCCGGGTTCGCTGAAGAGCTGGCACCAGATCTCGTCGGCGGACAGCATCGGCGGGATGTAACGCTTCTTCTGCTCTTCGCTCCCGTGCATCACGAGGATCGGTCCGCAATGTCCGATGCCGATGGGATTGATCGGACGCGACACACCGGCGCGCTTCAACTCGTCCGAGACGAGGAGCTGTTCGATCGGATCGGCGTCGAGGCCCCACGGTTTCGGCCAGTGCGGGACGACGTAGCCCGCATCGGCCAGCTCGCGCGGGCTCGGTGTGGGATGCTCCGCGAGCCATTCCCTGACGGCGGTTCGTGCCGGATGTTCGGCGGGTAGCTCGAAGTCCATGTCGCCCTGTTCGCTATTCCGAAACCTGATGGGTTGTCAGATTTCCGACCGGCTGACACTATCAGCAACGTGAGCAGAACTGCGCTGGACATCGATCTGTCCGACCCCGGACTGTTCGCGACCGGCGATCCGATCGCCGCGTTCCGCACGTTGCAACGTGAGGCGCCGATCTACTGGAACGACGGCGTGCAAGACCGGTTCTGGGCCCTGACGAAGTACGAAGACGTCGTCTACGTGAGCAAGCACCCGAACGAGTTCTGCTCCGGACAAGGCACGATCATCGGTCTCGACCCCGAAGGCTCGATGCTCTCGATGGACGATCCGCGTCACAAGAAGCTGCGCGCGCTCGTCGAGAAGGGGTTCACCGCGCGGATGGTCCGCGACCTCGAGCCCCATACACGCGAGGTGACCGGCCTCATCTTCGACGAGATCGGCGACGCAGACGAGATCGACTTCGTCGACAAGATCTCGGCCGAAGTCCCGTTGCGCGTCATCGTCGAGATGCTCGGCGCACCGCGCGAGGACGCGCGGTACCTGAAGGATCTCGGCGACGTCATGGTCGGACACGACGACGACAGCTACAACCCGACGAGCGCGAACGCGGCCGAGGCACCCGCGCAGGCGCAGATGGACATGTTCAACTACTTCAAGTCGCTGGCGACCGAGCGTTCGAAGAACCACGGCGACGACCTCGTGAGCGTCCTGCTGCGGGCCGAGATCGACGGCGAGAAGATCGACGAGCTCGACTTCCTCATCTTCTGCATGCTGCTCGTCATCGCCGGCAACGAGACGACACGGAACCTCATCACCGGCGGCATGATCCAACTCTTCGAGCACCCGGACGAGCTCCGGCGTCTCCGCGACGATCGCTCGTTGCTCCATGCGAGCGTCGAGGAGATGCTCCGCCTCGTCACATCGGTGATGCACTTCACACGGATGGCGACTCGCGATACCGAGCTCCGCGGACAACCGATCGCCGAGGGCGAGAAGGTCTGCATGTGGTACGGCGCGGCGAACCGTGATCCGGATGTCTTCGTTAACCCCGACCACTTCGACGCCGGACGCAACCCGAATCCGCACCTCGCGTTCGGCGGTGGAGGGCCACACTTCTGCCTCGGCGCGTCGCTCGCGCGCCAGGAGATCAGAGCGACGTTCGACGAATTGCTGACGCGCTACCCGAACATCGAGCAGACTGGCCCCCACGAGCGGCTCCGCTCGAACTTCATCCGTGGAGTGAAGACGCTTCCCGTGAAACTGCGCTAGCTCGTCAGCTCGGCGAGCATGCGCACCGTGGCTTCGTCCTGCGTTCCGGTAAGCAGTGTCGTCACCGGCGACTCTTCCCACGCGGCGAGGCGATCGCGGATGCGTTCCTTCGGCCCGCAGAGCGAGATCTCGTCGGCGAGCGCGTCGGGGACGGCAGCGGCGGCTTCGTCCCGCTTGCCGGACATGAACAGGTCTTGGATCTTGCGCGCGTCGTCGGCGAAGCCCATGCGTCCGACGACGTCGAGATGGAAGTTGCGGTCCTTCGCTCCCATACCGCCGATATAGAAGGAGAGCGAGAGCTTCACGAAGCCGAGCGCGGCCTCGACGTCGTCGCTCACGATGACCGTGACGGGACACGCGATCTCGAAGCCGTCCGGGAACGTGACCCCTTCGTACATCTCGTGGCGGTAGGGGGAGTAGAAGATCGGGAGCCAGCCGTCGGCGATCTCCGTCGCCATCTTCACGTTCTTCGGGCCCTCGGCACCGAGGTAGATCGGGATCTCGCTTCGGAGCGGATGCACCGTCATCTTCAGGGCTTTGCCGAGTCCGGTGCCGTGCGGATACGGGAGCGGGTAGTGCTCGCCGGCGTACGTCACTGGCTCGGTGCGACGGAGCATCGTCCGGATGATCTCGACGTACTCGCGCGTGCGCGCCAGCGGTTTCGGGAACGGTTGTCCGTACCAACCTTCGACGACCTGGGGGCCGGACACACCGAGGCCGAGGATGAGACGTCCGCCAGAGAGATGGTCGATCGTCGCCGCCGTCATCGCCGCCGATGCCGGCGTGCGCGCCGAGATCTGCATGAGTCCCGTTCCGAGCTTCACGCGCGAGGTGTTCGCCCCGATCCAGCAGAGCGGCGAGACGACGTCCGAGCCGTACGCTTCGGCCGTCCAGACGGAGTCGTACCCGGCGTCCTCGGCGATCTTCGCCATCTCGATGAGACGCGGTGGCGGACCGCTTGACCAGTAGCCGACCATGAGACCGAGCTTCATCGACACGTTCTACCAGGGAGGCGTGGCATGGCGGCAACCGTCGTATTGGTGCACGGGGCGTCGGCCGGTTCGTTCACGTGGCGCAACGTCGTCAAGGGTCTCGAAGAGCGAGGGATCGACGCCGTCGCCGTCGATCTGCCGAGCTGCACGAAGAACGACCCCACGATCGGTTTCAAGCAGGACGCCGCCGCCGTGCGCGCGACGCTCGACGGCATCGAGGGTCCCGTCGTACTGGTCGGGAACTCCTACGGCGGTGTGGTGATCACCGAAGCGGCGCACCCCGCCGTCAAGCGCCTCGTGTACCAGGCGGCGTTCATGCCGCCGACGGGTGTCGTCCCGCTGTCGGAGATGCAGCCCGCGGCCGCGCCGGGGTTCATGGAGGCGATCAAGTTCCGCGACGACATGCTGTCCGAGCTCCCTGAAGACGCGACGTTCGGTTTCGCGATGCAGCAATTGCCCCCCGACCAGGTCGAGTGGGTCCGGTCGCACGCGGGCGTTCTCATGTCGTTCGGGACGGACATGGAAGCGTCGATCACGAGGGCCGCGTGGGACGACACGCCCTCGACGTACGTGGTCTGCACGGAGGACCGCGCGATCCGTCCGGAGATGCAGCGCGAGTGGGCGAAGACGCGAGCGTCGGATTCCGTGGAGTGGCCGAGCGACCATTGCGCGCAGCTCTCGCACCCGGACCTCGTCGTGGACCTGCTCGCGAAGCTCGCGGAGGAGAACGGCGCGTAATATCTGACGGACCGTCAGATGTTTATCGACCTCACATCCGATCAGCTCGCCCTGCGCGATGAACTCCGCGCGTACTTCGGTTCGATCCCGCGTTCGCATGGGCGAACGGCGTGGAACGAACCGCGCGCTCCCGACTACCGCGACGTGTGCGAACGGCTCGGACGGGACGGGTGGCTCGGCGTCGGCTGGCCCGTCGAGTACGGCGGGCAGGGACGAGGCCCCGTCGAGCAGCTGATCTTCTTCGAGGAGGCCGAACGCGCGCGCGTTCCGCTGCCCGTGATCGCGCTCAACGCGGTCGGCCCGACGCTCATGAAGTACGGCTCGCAGGAACAGCGGGACTTCTTCCTGCCGAAGATCCTCCGCGGTGAGATCGACTTCGCGGTCGGCTACACCGAACCGGAGGCCGGGACGGATCTCGCTTCGCTGAAGACACGCGCCGTGCGCGACGGCGACGACTACGTCGTGAACGGCAACAAGATCTTCACGTCGGGTGCGGACGAGTGCGAGTACGTGTGGCTCGCCGCGCGCACCGATCCGGACGCACCGAAGGCCGGCAAGAAACATCAGGGCATCACGATCCTGCTCGTGGATACGTCCCTTCCAGGGTTCAAGGCGACGCCGCTCGTGACGCTCGCAGGCCTGCAGACCGCGGCGACGTACTACGAGGACGTTCGCGTCCCGCTGAACATGCGCGTCGGCGACGAGAACCAGGGCTGGACGCTCATCACGAACCAGCTGAACCACGAACGCGTCGCGCTCGCGACGACGGGCTGGGTGCGGAAGATCTGGGAGGACGTCCTCGCGTACGCGCGCGAGAACGGTTCGCTCGAGACCCCCTGGGTCCAGATGAATCTCGCGCGCGTCGACGCGATGATCGACGCTCTGAAGCTCTTCAACTGGCGCGTCGCGGCCTCACTGGAAGATGGATCGCTGAATCCGGCCGACGCCTCCGCGCAGAAGGTCTACGGCACCGAGATGTACATCGAGGCGTATCGCCTGATGCTCGAGGTCGTCGGCCGCGTCGGATTCGTGAAGCGCGGTGAGCCCGGAGCGGTGCTGAACGGCGTGCTCGAGCAGGCGTACCGATCCGCCGTCATCCTCACCTTCGGCGGCGGCGTCAACGAGGTGCAGCGCATGATCATCGCGACGGCCGGCCTGGGGCTCCCGAGATGAACTTCGCCTACGACGACACGCAGACGGCCGTCCGCGAGCTCGCGCGGCGTATCTTCACCGAGCACGAGCGACACAAGGAGCTCGAAGCCGCCGGTCAGACGTTCGACGCCGATCTCTGGTCCGCGCTCGGTGGTGCCGGGCTCCTCGACGCGGAGATCGGGTTCGTCGAGCAGTGCATCGTCCTCATCGAACAGGGACGGACCGTCGCTCCAGTCCCGCTCTGGGCGCACTACGCGACGCGCCGGACGTTCGCCACGCTTGCCACCGACGGGATCGCATCGGATGCAGACGTCGCCGACGAAGTCGTGTTCGTCCGGGACGGGTCCGTCTTCGTCACGGCTCCGGTGATGCTCGAACGCCGGCGCACCACCGCGGGAGCCGAGTGTGTCGTCGATGTGACCGGTGGCGAGCGCATCGAGATGGACGCCGCCGATCTGCTCGACCGCGCCGTCGTGCTCCGCTGCGCGCTCGGCGTCGGCATCGCCGAGAAGGCGCTTGAGCTGACGGCGTCGTACGTGAGCGAACGCAAGCAGTTCGACCGTCCGCTGGGTTCGTTCCAGGCCGTGCAGCAGCGTGCCGCGGATGCATACATCGACGTCGAGGCGATGCGACTCACGATGCTGCAAGCCGCATGGCAGATCGACGCCGGTCGTGATCCCGGACACGCCGTCGAGGTGGCGCGGTTCTGGGCTTCCGAAGCCGGGCAGCGTGTGGTGTCGGCCGCGCAGCATCTCCACGGCGGGATGGGCGCCGACGTCGACTACCCGCTCTTCCGGTACACACTCGCCATGAAGGAGATCGAGCTGGCGTTCGGCGGCGCGACGGAAACGATCGCGCGCATGGGGGCGATGCTGTGAGCGACTGGACCGAGGGCAAGGACTTCTCCGGACAGACCATCCGGAACATCACGTTCAAGGGCGCGAAGATCGTCGCGGCCGATCTGCGCAACGCGCGTTTCTCAGGGGAGATCGGCGGTCTCACGATCAACGACGTCGAGGTCGGGCCGTTGATCGCTGCGGAACTCAACCGCCGCTATCCCGAACGATCGATGCTTCGTCCGGACAACGTTGACGGCAGCAAGGCCACGCTCGCGATGCTCGAGAAGCAGCTCGCCGCGACCTATGACCGCGCCGGCGGCCTCACCGAAGCCCAGCAGAACGAGAGTGTCGACGACGAGTGGTCGTGTATCGAGTCGCTCCGTCACATCATCTTCGTCGTCGACGCCTGGCTCTCGGGAACGATCAAAGGTGAGACCGATCCATACGATCCGATCTCGCTCCCGCCGAGCTTCCTGCCTCCGAAGCCGCCCGGGACGTCCATCGATCCGGACGCAGCACCTTCGCTCGATGAAACGTGGAGCGTCCTGCAGTCGCGGCTCGGCTCCCTGCGTGCCTACGTCGAGCGCTTGAATCCCGACGAGCTGCTTCGTCCGATCGAAGGGCATGCGCGCTCCGTCCAGAACAGCCTCTGGGTGATCTTCGGCGAACTGTGGGCGCACAACCGATTCATCAACCGCGACCTGGACGTGGTCGAGCGGTGACCCTCGAAGCCGTGCGGGACGAAGCCCGCGCGTTCCTCGCCGACCACTTCCCGAAGTGGCGCAAGGAGAACAACTGCGACGCCGAGCTCGACTTCGAGCAGCAACGATCGTGGCAGCGATACCTGTACGAGCATGGGTGGGGCGTCCCGACATGGCCCGTCGAGTACGGCGGACGGGGGCTCGGGATGCTCGAGTCGATGGTCTGGAATCAGGAGAAGGTCGCCGCCGGCGCGCATACGTTCTTCAACCTCGTCGGCCTCGGTCTCGCCGGCCCAACGATCATCGCGCGCGGGAGCGAGGACCAGAAGGGGCGCTACCTTCCGCCGCTCGCGCGCGGCGACGAGGTGTGGTGTCAGCTGTTCAGCGAACCGTCCGCGGGATCGGACCTCGGCAACATCACGACGAGGGCCGAGAAGATCGACGGCGGTTTCGTCGTCAACGGACAGAAGGTTTGGAGCTCGGGCGCCGCCGAGTCCGACCGCGGCATGCTCGTCGCGCGCTACGACGCCGACCTGCCGAAGCAGCAGGGTCTCGTGTATCTGCTCGTGGACATGCATGCGCGCGGCGTCGACGTGCGGCCGCTCCGCCAGATCGACGGCGGTGCGCACTTCAGCGAGGTGTTCTTCACCGACGTCCAGATCGGCGACGACGATCTCGTCGGTGCGCCGGGCGATGGGTGGTCCGTCGCGATGACGACGCTCACGAACGAACGGATGTCGCTCGGCGGGGGGTTCGGCACGTTCGCGATGAGCTTCGACGACGTGGTCGCTATCGCGCGCTCGACGGGGCGTATCGATCGGCAACAGCTCGTCGATGTGTACGCGCGCCGTGTCGTCCTGGACGTTCTGAACAACCGTGTGCAATCGGCGCTGTTCTCGGGGAAGATCCCGTCGGCCGAGGGTTCGGTGATCAAGCTGCTGATGGCCGAACTGGGCACGGCCACCGCCGACCTCGCGATCGATTCACTCGGCGCCGACGGGATGCTCGCGGCAGACGCGCCGAGCGCGCAGCAACGTTTCCTCGGTTCCCATGCCATGCACATCGGCGGCGGCACCGACGAGATCCAGCGGAACGCGATCGCCGAGCGAGTCTTGGGACTCCCACGGGAGCCTCGTCCGGATAAGGAAGTACCGTTCAGAGACCAGTTAAGGAGCTAGGTATGGGAAACCCAGTCATCATCGAAGCGGTCCGCACGCCCATCGGGCGCCGCGGCGGTTGGTTGTCCGGTCTGCATGCGGCGGAACTGCTGAGCGCGGCGCAGATCGAGGTCGTGAAACGCGCGGGGATCGATCCGTCCGCGGTCGAACAGATCGTCGCCGGCTGCGTGACGCAGGCCGGCGAGCAAGCCGGCAATATCGGGCGCCAGGCGTGGCTCGCCGGCGGGTTCCCGTACGAAGTCGCCGCATCGACCGTCGACCACGCAATGCGGTTCGTCCCAGCAGGCGAACCACATGATCGCCGGCATCATCGCGGCCGGCGGGATCGACGTCGGCATCGCGTGTGGCGTCGAAGCGATGAGCCGCGTTCCGCTGGGGTCAGCGATGATCCACGGCCCCGGTTCGTGGATCCCGCCGGAGTGGCCGTGGGACTCGCCGGACCAGTTCCGCGGCGCGGAACGCATCGCCTCCAAGCGTGGCATCACGCGCGAGGACGTCGACCGCTTCGGCCTGTCGTCGCAGCAGAAGGCGATCCTCGCGTGGCAGGAAGGACACTTCGACCGCGAAGTGATGCCGATCGAAGCACCGGTCATCGGACCGGACAAACAGCCGACCGACCAGCGCGACGTCGTCCGCAAGGATCAGGGCCTCCGCGAGACGTCGCTCGAAGCGCTGTCGCAGCTGAAGCCCGTGATCGAGGGCGGCGTCCACACCGCCGGCAACTCATCGCAGATCTCGGACGGTGCGGCCGCCGTGCTCTGGATGAGCGAGGAGCGCGCGAAGGCCGACGGGCTGAAGCCGCGTGCGCGGATCGTTGCGCAGGCCGTCGTCGGCTCCGACCCTTACTACCTGCTGGACGGACCGGTGGACGTCACGCGGAAGCTGCTCGACAAATCCGGCATGAAGATGTCCGACTTCGACATCTTCGAAGTGAACGAAGCGTTCGCGTCCGTCGTGCTGTCCTGGGCGCAGGTGCACGCACCGGACATCGAACGCGTCAACGTCAATGGCGGCGCGATCGCGCTCGGTCATCCGGTCGGCGCGACGGGTTCACGCCTCATCACGACGGCGCTGCACGAGCTCGAACGCCGCGATGCGAACCTCGCACTCGTCGCGATGTGCTGCGGGGGCGCGCTCGCCACCGGCACGATCATCGAAAGGATCTGAAACATGCTCGAAGACAAGGTTGCCATCGTTACCGGTGCCGGCCGAGGGCTCGGACGCTCCGAAGCGATCGAGCTCGCGCGCCAAGGTGCAACCGTCGTCGTGCAGGACTTCGGCACCGCGATGGACGGATCGGGCAGCAACGCGGATCCGTCCCACGACGTTGTGAAGGAGATCGAAGCGGCCGGCGGCACGGCGATGGCGCACTTCGGCGACATCGCCGACTACGCCTACGTCCAGGGGCTCGTCGCGGAGACCGTCGAAAAGTACGGCGACGTCCACATCGTGGTGAACAACGCGGGGATCCTCCGCGACCGCATGGTCTTCAACATGGAGGAGGCCGAGTGGGACGCCGTCGTGCGGGTCCACCTGAAGGGCCACTTCAACACGATCCGTCACGCGACGGCGCACTGGCGTCAGCGGTCGAAGGACGGGAACGAGGTGTACGGACGCGTGATCAACACGACGTCCGAAGCTGCGCTCTTCGGCTCACCCGGACAGCCCAACTACGCATCGGCGAAGGCCGGAATCATCGGCCTCACGACCTCGACGGCGAACGGGATGGTGAAGTACGGCGTCACGTCCAACGCGATCGCGCCGCGCGCGCGGACGCTCATGACTGAAACGTCCATGCCCGAGATGTTCGGTGGCGAGGTGAAGGAAGGCGATTTCGACGTGTGGGCGCCGGAGAACGTCGCACCGCTCGTCGCGTTCCTCGCGTCACCGGCCGCAGCGCGCGTGACCGGACAGGTCTTCATCATCTGGGGCAACCAGGTGACGCACTTGCAGGGCCCGCGCGTCGACGACCGGTACGAGACCGAGGGACGCTGGACGGCCGATGGCTTGGCGAAGACGCTCGAGCCGGTGTTCGCGAAACGGGAGCCGCTGCAGGGCTACATCCTGCCGATGGCATAAGCGTGGATCTCTCGGACGCCGCGGTCGTCACCCAGGAATGCCAGAAAGGCGTCCTCGGTGCCGAGGCGGTGTTCCCGCAACTCGCCGAGGCCGCGCGGGTTTCGATGATCCCCAACGCCGAACGGATCGTGAAGTCTGCACGCGCTGCGGGCGTTCCGGTCGTTCACTGCATCGCCGCGCACCCTCCGGGACTCGTCGGCTACAACTCGAACGCGCGTCTCTTCGGTGCGGCACGGAAGTCGGGCGTGAAGCTCGATCCAGGGACGGAAGCGGTCGAAGTCATCGACGAGCTTCGTGGCGATGGCGACATCGTCACGACACGTTTCCACGGCATCGGACCGATGTGGAACACGGACCTCGACCCGATACTGCGGAACCTCCGTATCCGGACGATCGTCGTCGTCGGGGCGTCGGTGAACGTCGGGGTCACGAACCTCGTGATGGATGCGGTGAACGCTTCGTATCAGGTGGTGCTCCCTCGCGACGCGGTGGTCGGGATCCCGCAGGAATACGCCGACGCGATGATCGATAACACGCTCTCGCTCCTCGCGACCCTGACAACCACCGATGAGATCGTCGCGGCGTGGCCACGCCGAAGCGAAGCGGAGGGGCGATGAGCGAGCTCAGAGCTGTTGACGGACGGGTCCCCGGGCGCCGCGGCCGCGCCACGCGCGACAAGCTGCTGAAAGCAACGTCCGATCTGCTCGTCAAGAAGTCGTACCGGGACCTCACCGTCGTCGAGATCGCGAAGCGTGCGCGGACCTCCACGGCGACCTTCTACCAGTACTTCACCGATGTCGAGGCCGCGCTCGTCGAGCTGGCGCGCGATCTGTCGGACGAAGCCCCGCGGCTCGTCGAGATCATCCGCACGGAGAACTGGCTGCAGCTCGTCGATGCCTTCATCGATCTCTGGGAACGGCACCACGCGATCCTCCGCGTCGTCGATCTCGCGACGGCGGAAGGGGACCTCCGCTTCCGCAACATCCGGACGCACCTGCTCAGTCAGGTGACGGACGCACTCCGCGATGCGGTCGTGCGCGCGAACGGTCGCGACGTAGAGCCGCGCGCGCAAGCCGCGACGGTTGTGTCGCTCCTTGCGCACGTTGCGGAGCATCGCTACGGCTACGAGTTCTGGGGGATCCGCCTCGAAGACATGCGTCGTTCGACGGCGCGCATGGTCGCGTGGGGCGTGACGGGCAGGGAAACGATCTAAGCGGTAACCGTCTCTCGGTCCCCGGTGCCGATGATGTGATGCACGGGTAGGCCGGACGCGCGTGCGACGCGCGCCGGCAGATCCATGCGCAGCCAGCGCGAGATGCCGTGCGGCAGCGTCGACACGATGATCTCGTCGAAGTGACGTTCGAGCAGTATGTCGAGCACGGCGTCCATCGGACGTTCGATCCCGACGACGCCCTCGATGTCGGCCCCGAGCGCGCTGAGTGCGGTCACGGCGTGCGCCATGCGCTCCGACGCGATCGCGTGCGCTTCACCTTCGGTGTAGGTCAGCGTCCCGCGCGGTCTCGTCGCGGGTACGAGGAGCGTGAAGTTGTTCGCTCCCAGTTTCATCAGGCGGGAGACCTCAGCTCGGAGGTGCTCACCTCCGGCGGTCTCGTTGGCGACGATAAGAACGTCCATCCCGACCACCTCGCTTTCTCTCTTCATGTCTGTTGTAACTCCAGGTGCAAGGAGTTTCGTCCCGCTGACTAAGGGTCAGGTGAAGACGCGCTCAGAGGTTGCTGAACACCAGGCAGTACTCGTGGTCGTAGTTGAAGGAGTGGTCATCGTCCGTCCAGCCGATGACGACCTCGCCCTCGAACGTCATGACCTGCGAGATCGCCCGAGCCACGTCCCAGGCGAGGGTGGTCAGGCCGTCGTAGCGGTTGATGTTGCTGACGTTCACGACGGCGCGGCGTTCCGGCTTCAGGACGGATCGCAGTCGCCGGAAGATGTCCGTCAGCCCGGCGAGGTATGCCTCATATCCGTCGCCCGGGACGGTGTAGCCCTGCAGAGGATCCTGCGGATCGTTCCGGCACATGTAGGGCGGCGACGTGATGACGAAGTCGACCGCCGGGAGACCGAGTTCGTCGATACGCCGGCTGTCACCGTGGATGAGGGTTGCGTCCGGGCCGGTTCGTCCGGCGATGAAGTTCGCGCGGTCGTCGAGGAACTCGATGCCGATGGAGCGGCGTCCCATCTTCGATGCGACATCGAGGGTCGTCCCGAAACCGGCGAACGGATCGAGCACGATCTCGCCGCTCACGGTGTACTCGCGCAGGAACGTTTCGACGAGCACCGCCGGGTAGGTGTCGCGTTCGAGACCGTCGGGTCGTGGACGGTCGTCCTTATCGAGCGTGAGGAACGTCCGCATACATCAGTTCCTCGAGGCGCTCGGCGGTGACGGATCCGGCTTCCCAGCGTTCGCGCGCAGCGCGGTGCATGATGCGCACCATCGCCGCGTTCGCCGGCGTCGGCACGCCGTGCAGCCGTCCGATCAGGACGATCTCACCATTCAGGTAATCGGTCTCGACCGTCGGGAGCCCACGCGCGAGGCTCTGCCACGTCGACCCGCCGCCGCGACGCTGTCCCGCGATCGGCGACATCCTCATGAGGCTCCCGCGTCGTGCCGCGTCCTCATCGGTGTCGACGAAGTCGACGGACGCAGCACGCAAGACGGCCTTCGCTTCGTCGCGGAGTTGCGCGTAGATGTCGGTCGCGCGCGCGCCGCCGCCGCACAGTGCGTCGATGCCGTTGCCGAGATTCATGAGGAGCTTGCCGTACTTCCAACGCATGATGTCCGGACGCGGCGCTGCTTCGAACGTCGACTTCGAGAGCGCATTGGTGATCGCGACCGTCGTGTCGTCGACACCCGATGGGTAACGTCCGGTGTCGAGGATCCCGGTGATGGGATACGAGTACGCCTGCACGACGCCGGGCTCCGTGTACGACGTCGGACACATCACGCAGATGCCGTAGACGCATCCGAACAGACGCAGCGCCATGCGCTCGTTCGCGACGCCGTTCTGTGCGCACGCGACGGCGACGTCCGGCGGTGCCTCTTCGAAGAGCGTGTCGAGCGCGGGCTTCGTGTCCTGCGACTTCATCGCGAGGATCACGACGTCACCGGAGTCGATGGTGGTACGTCCGGGGTGGTCGACGACGGCGATGTCGAGCGTGATGTCCTCTTCGGCCGACTGCAGGCGAAGGCCGCGTTGCTCGATCGCTTCGTAGTGGGAGCCGCGCGCGACGAGGACGACTTCGTGTCCCGACTGATGGAGGCGCGCGCCGATGACGCCGCCGATGCCGCCCGCGCCGTAGATGACGAATCGCATGGCCGCCAGAGTCTCATAACGGCTCGGCTTGACACCTCTCGGCCCCCGGCCTACTGTTTCCTATCTGGACCAACGGTTTGCTCTAGCGAACGAATCAGGAGGCCGTCCATGAAGCTCGATCTGCTCTACGAGATCGACGTCCCGAAGCCGTGGCCGAACAAGCCGCACCCCTACGGGCAGCGCGAGGCCGAGCAGAAGGCCTACAAGGAGGCCCTCGAGCAGATCAAGCTCGCGGACAAGTTCGGCTTCAACACGGTCTGGTCGGTCGAGCATCACTTCCGTGAGGGGCGTTCGCACTCGCCGTCGTCCGAGGTCGTCCTCGGCGCGCTCTCGCAGATCACGCAGAACCTCCGCCTCGGATTCGGTGTGACGCTTTGTCCGCCGGGCTTCATCCATCCCGCGCGCGTCGCGGAGAAGGTCGCGACGGTCGACGTTCTGTCCGGCGGACGCGTCGAGTGGGGCATCGGACGGAGCACGCCGATGGAGCAACTTGCGTTCGGCGTCGACGTCGAGCACTCGAAGGACGACATGTACGAAACCGCGCGTACGGTCGTCGACATGTGGGCGTCCGAGTACTACGAGCGCGACGACGACTGGATGAAGTTCCCGAAGCGCATGGTGACCCCGAAGCCGGTGCAGGATCCGCACCCGCCGTGCTGGCAGGCCGCCGTGTCGAAGGGGAGTGCCGAACAGGCCGGCGAGTACGGGCTCGGGTTGCTCTCGTTCGCGATCATGCAGCCGCTCTCGAAGATGGCGGAGCACATCCAGGACTACCGTCGCGGTCAGGAGAACTGTACGAAACCGCTCACTTCCGTCCGGACGAACAAGGTCAGTGCGTACACGCTCGTGCACTGCGCCGACACGTTCGAGCGTTGCGAGCGCAACGGCATCTGGGACTCCGTATGGTGGTGGTACCAGCACCTTTCCGAGTTCACGCTCGAGTGGGAGTTCCCGCACTTCTCGCAGGAGGAGAAGGACCGGCTCTTCCCGATGCTGTCGAAGCACGCCGCCGGCGAGCTCGACCCGAAGGTCTTCAACGATGTGCACATGATCATCGTCGGCGACCCGGACCAGTGCTACGCGAAGTTCAAGGAGTACGAGAAGCTGGGCGTTGACCAGGTGATCTGCTACGTCCAGTTCGGCTATCTGTCACACGCGTCGATCATGCGGACGATCGAACTGCTCGGAACGCACGTCATCCCGGCCCTCGAACAGGACGGGATCGAGGTCCGTCAGCGCGTCAAGGCGAAGACCGATCCGGCGGACGAAACGCTCTCGTCGATCGTGGACTAGCCACGCTGGAGCGAAGCGGAGGCGCCTAATGGTTTCGACCGACGACACACCGGTTCCGGACTACCCGTCACTGCTGCGCCTCGACGGCAAACGCTTCGTCGTCGTGGGGGCCGGTCAGGGGATCGGACGACAAGCGAGTCACGCACTGGCCTCTGTTGGCGCATCCCTCGTGCTCGTCGACAACCGCGACGACCTCGCGAAGGAGATCGCGGACGAGGTGGGTGGCGTCCCGTTCGTCGGCGATGCGACGTCGCGGGACGATGCCGCGCGCGCCGTGCAGACGTGTATCGACGAGTTCGGCGGCATCGACGGGCTTGTCGACATCGTCGGGATGGCGAAGTACGGCGACGCGGTCTCGACATCGGACGAGGACTGGAACTGGCACTTCGACATCGTGCTGCGTCATGCGTTCGTGTTCTCGCAGACGGCCGCAACTCACATGAAGGACGGCGGCGCGATGGTCTTCGTTGCGTCTGTCAGTGGGATCTCGTCGGCACCGCGGCACGCCGCTTACGGCGCGGCGAAAGCGGCGCTGATGTCGTGGGTGCGTTCGCTCGCGGTGGAGCTCGGTCCATCCGGCATCCGTGTGAATGCGGTCGCGCCGGGCGTCGTGTGGACGCCGCGCGTCTCGCAGTACCTCGGCGAGAAGGGACGCGAGGGCCAATCACGCAACGCACCGCTCGGCCGCGTCGCGTTGCCGCAGGACATCGCGTCCGGGATCTTGTTCCTCGCGTCGGACCTCGCGTCGTACGTCACGGGGCAGACCCTCGTGGTCGATGGTGGCGTCGGCGTGAAGTTCCCCTACCCGATGAATCTGTAATGGCGCGCCGGGCCCCCGCCGTCGAGCGTTCGATCGCAGTGCTGAACTTCCTCGCCGCGCGTCCGAACGACCGGTTCACGCTGTCGGAGATCGCGCGCGCGGCGAGTCTCAACAAGGCGACGCTACACGCGATCCTCGGGGCGCTCACGGAGAGCGGGTTCGTCCTCCGCGAAGAGGAACGCAAGACGTACTCACTCGGGCCCGCACTCGTCGCGCTCGGAGGCGCCGCCGTCGAGGCGAACCCCGCCGTGCAGCTCGCGGTCCCGCAGATGCAGGCGCTCTCGGATTCGCTCGGCCTCGACTGCGTCGCATCGACGGCCATCGAGGACCAGATCGTGATCCTCACGCGGACGTCGTCGAACCGCCCCTTCGGCATCGATGTTCGTCCGGGGCAGCGGTTGCCGCTGTCGCCGCCGCTCGGCACGGTCTTCGTCGCGTGGTCGCCGCAGGTGCAGATCGATCGGTGGCTGGCGAAAGTTGGACCGTCCGCGACGAAGGCGGACACGGCGCGCTATCGCGCGGCCGTCGAGTCGGTGCGCGTGCGCGGATACTCGCTCGGCCTCGGCGGCGAGCCGGTCCCGCGGTCGCAGCGTTCGCCGCGGAAGCCGCGGACGCTCGAGGAGAACGTCCGGACGGTGCGCATGGACGAGTACGCGCTCATCGAGCTCGATCACTCTGCGGCGTACCGGCTGAACCACATCGGCGCGCCGGTATTCGGGCCTGATGGACGCGTGACGCTCGCGCTGTTCCTGATCGGGTTCCAAGGCGACATCGCGGCGAGCGAAGTCCCGCGCTACGCGGACGCGTTGATGGGCGCGAGCGCGCGTGTGACGGAACTTGTCCACGGCCGCGCCCCGGCCCAAATCGGCTGACGCCTCACCACATGTCTCGGGTCGTCACGGCAGGGTTACTTGCGTATTCCGGCAATATCCCTGCCATCAGGTGTACGCCTCGAGCGCGGCTCGGACCTCGTCCGGGATCGGACGTTTGCCGCCGTCCGTCAGGTCGACGAACACGTGGCGCACGCGTCCTTCGGCGATCGGCTCCCCGCTTCGCGTGACGTCGTAGCGTTCGGTGATCGCGGTGTTCCCGATCTTCTCGAGCGTGAGAGCGACGTCCAGCTCGTCGTCGAACCGCGCGGGCGCGAGGTAGCGGACGTTCGCTTCCGCCACGACGAGATCGAGTCCGTACTTCTGTAGAGCGATGTCGTACGACCCGAAGGCGTCACGCCACAGCTCGGTGATCGTCACGTCGAAGTACACGAGGTAGTTCGCGTTGAACACCGCGCCCTGCGCGTCGCATTCGTTGTAGCGGACGCGGATCCGATGGACGAACGACGACAAAGCTAGAACGTCTTCCACTCGCCCGGCGAGATATTGATCTCCTCCTGCGACGCAGATGTCGTGTACATGGTGTACGTCGCCGTCGGAAGGGCTCCCGCCGACGTGATGACGATCGGTTCCCCGAAGCACGAACCGACGTTGTCGCAGATGAAGCCGTCGGCGGCGAACGATCCTGGCGCGATGGAGAACTTGTCCGGTCCGGTCGACCTGAATCCCGCCGTGTTGACGACGCGGATCGTCGCGTGAAGCCGGTGAGATGTGTGATTCGTCACCAAGACCCCGAGGTAGGTTTGACCGTCGACGGTCAGAACTCCGGCGGAGAACCGACGCACTGATGGGGTTCGCGCGGAAACTGGAGCGCTTCCGATCAGCGCCGCGACGAGCGCGATCGCTGCGATGGCAGGGATGATCCAGCGGATGGATCGCATGGCGACCTCCTTGTCGAGAATCAGCTGTACTGGACGGCTTCGCCGACGCGGATCGTCCCGCCTGCGCCGACGGCGGCGTCGATACCGGCGCAGGGCATCATGCCGAGCCCCCCGATATCGAGGCGGTTGTGACGCGCTGTCGATCGCAGCACGTTCGGATCCCGTGGCAGATCGTCCTGCGCAAGCGTCGTCATGACGCAACGTGGGACCGCGATGATCGTGTTGAGTTCGAGGTCGCCGATCCGGACGACCTTCCAGTCGTTCTCGATGAAGCCTTCCTCGCCCTCGACATCGATGACGATGTTCGGACGGAACCGCCGGACGTCGAAGGTCGAGTCGGGCTCCCGGCGCGCGAACTCTCGCAGCGTGTTCGTCGTGATGTAGTGGATCGCCGAGACATCGAAGAAGTCACCCGGCGAGGCGAGGGACGCGGGGTAGGCGATGACGGCGTTCCCGTCCGAGGACTCGCCCGTCGCGGGGCCGTACATCTTGTCGCCCTTCGAGTCGTCCCAGATCTCCTCGATCGAGGCGTTCGGCGGCGCCGTCGACGACAAGGCCACTTGCCGTCCGAGGAAGGACGACAACCGTTCGGACAGGTCGGCTTCGTCCGTCGCGTGCTCGGATCCGTCCGGAAACGCGATGATCGCGCGTCCGGGGACGTCGAGCCGAGCGTGCAGCGTGAACATCTTCCCCCACAGATCGTGGCGCTTCGCGCTGCAGACCTTGCCCGTCGCGGTGTCGATGAGCGCGAAACTTCGGTCCCCTGTGATGCCGTGCGTGCCGATGTCCGCTTCGTCCAGCCGTTCGCCGAGCATCGACTTGACGGGATACCGCCAGAGCTCCGTGACGACAGCCATAGCTGGGTTCTACCAGATGTAGTGTCGAGCCAGATGACGCTCGAAGAGGAAGACAAGGTCACCGGGATCCGCCGCAGTTTCGAGGGCACGCGATTCGAGCTAAGTCCGAAGTGGGTTCGCGTGCGTTTCGGCGGACGCTTTATCGTCGACAGTCAGCGCGCGCACCTCCTCTACGAGCCGCGCCGACTTCCCGTCTACTACTTCCCGCTCGAGGACGTCGCCGACGGTGTGCTCGCCCAGTCCGATCGACGGGACGGAACACGCGCGTTCTACCACGTCGTTTCCGGCGGATCGCGTGCGGAGGACACCGCGTGGTCATTCGACGAGCGTCCGGGGTTCGTCGCGTTTCGCTGGAACGAGATGGATGCGTGGTTCGAGGAGGACGAGGAGGTCTTCGTCCACGCGAAGGATCCGTACCACCGCGTCGACGTGTTGCGCAGCACACGACACATACGTTTCGTGCTCGACGGAGAGACACTCGCCGAGTCGCATCGTCCGGTCGTGCTGTTCGAGACGGGGCTCCCGCCGCGCTACTACCTGCCGCTCACCGACGTTCGCATGGATCTGTTCGAACGCTCGGAGACGCGTACCGAGTGCCCCTACAAGGGCGAAGCCGAGCACTTGTCCGCTCGTGTCGGCGGGACGCTGCATGCCGATGTCGCGTGGACGTACAAACTTCCGACGCCGGAGTCGGCAAAGATCCAGGGGCTCGTCGCGTTCTATCAGGAACGCATCGACGAGACGTATATCGACGGAGAGTTGCAGCCGGAACTCGTGACGCCCTGGGCGCGCCGGCCTACCAGCTGAAGGTCTGGCCCCCGTTCGCGCGCCAGATCGCGCCCGTGCAGAAGCGCGCTGCGTCCGAGATCAGGTACTGGATCAGGTACGCCTGGTCCTCGGGATCGCCGACGATGCCGAGCGGCGACTGCTTCTTCATGGCAGACACGAACCGGTCGTAGTACTCCTCGTTGACCTTCCCGTCCGGTCCGATGAGGTGCCGTTCGGTGAACGGCGTGATCGTGGCGCCCGGCGCGATCGCATTCACGCGGATGCCGACGGGCCCGACTTCCACGGCGAGCGACTTCGTGAGCATCGCGACGGCCGCTTTCGTCATCGCGTACAAGCCGTAGTTGCGCGCCGGCGCGTCGATCCCGGACGAAGCGACGTTGATGATCGAGCCCGAGCCGTTCGGTGTCATCACCCGAACGGCCGCCTGGCACCCGTAGAAAACACCTTTCAGATTGACCGCGATGATCTTGTCGAGCTGTTCTTCGCTCGCGTCCGCGATCATCACGTCGATAGGGATACCCGCGACGTTGCACATCGCGTCGAGGCGTCCGTAGGTGGACACCGCCAGATCCGCGGCGGCTTCGACGTCGCTCCGAGAAGCCACGTTGCAACGCGCGGACACGCCGCCGATCTCGTCGGCGATCTTCGCCGCACCCCCTTCGTCGAGGTCGACGCAGACGACCTTCGCGCCGGCGCCCGCGAGCACCTTCGCGGTGGCCGCACCGATCCCGGACGCCGCACCCGTGACCAGCGCGACCTTGCCGTCGACGTCGAATGGGGTGGACATTGAACCGTCCGGAAGTATAGGCTTTTGCCATAGTAACCGTCGATTCGAAATGACAAACACATGGCCCACATCGTAGGGATCGGCGGCACCACGAGAGCGGAGTCGGGGACGGAGCTAGCCGTCCGTTACGTCCTCAAGGTGTGCGAGGAGCGCGGCGCGTCAACCCGGCTGTTCTCGGGTCCCGAGATGGAGCAGCTCCCGCACTACGCGCCGGAGCGTCCTGAACGCACCGACATGGCCGTCGAGCTCGTCGAGGAACTGCGGAAGGCCGACGGCGTCATCCTCGGTTCGTCCAGCTACCACGGAAGCGTCGCCGGACTCATCAAGAACGCGATCGACTACACGCAGGACATGATGAAGGACGACCGTCCCTACTTCACCGGACGACCCGTCGGTTGCATCGCCACGGGGGCCGGTTGGCAAGGCGTCGTCGCCACGCTCGAGCACCTGCGTACGATCGTTCACTCGCTGCGCGGCTGGCCGACGCCGCTCGGTGCCGCGATCAACACGATGGAGAAGCAGTTCGCACCGGACGGCGAACCCGTCGACGAGAAGGTCGCGTTCCAGCTGCAGACGATGGCGGACGAGATCCTCACGTTCGTCGACCGCTGGCGCGACTGACGCCGCGCGTACGACACTGGGCCCCGGACGAAACCGGGAAGGGGTTCCCAGATGCGCACTGCGGTCACGGAGATGCTCGGGATCGAATTCCCGATCCTCGCGTTCAGTCATTGCCGTGACGTCGTCGCCGCCGTCACCAACGCCGGCGGGTTCGGTGTCCTCGGTGCGG
>Ga0307469_10000055_pt1 | contig 42648 bp, 47 predicted proteins | sample atmos_gasesAM2C__FD_203084 | JGI IMG/M metagenome (GOLD analysis project Ga0307469, IMG submission 203084) | Hardwood forest soil microbial communities from Morgan-Monroe State Forest, Indiana, United States - atmos_gasesAM2C_515 | ecosystem: Environmental > Terrestrial > Soil > Temperate... | reverse complement strand
GTCACCCATCAAGAGTTCCGGCGTGTAACCACCGCCGGAGGGAACCGTCGAATCACCGTGGCCCGTGAAGTCGAGTGAGTACACCGGGCCGGGCCACGCTGCGAGCTCCGACGGCAACTCGGTCGGCGCGCGCAGACCGCGTCCGTGCAGCAGAAGGAGCGCGCGCCCTTCACCGCTCTTCAATTCGTGCAGCGCGAGTTCGACGCGCCCGTGCGTGAGCGTCGTCACGTGCGGCGGTATCTGCTCACGGCGAGCGGGATGAATACGAGCAGCAGACCGACGCCCCATGCGAGCGTCTTCCAGAGATAGGGGCCGAGCGGTCCGCCGATGAGGAGCGAGCGCGTCGCCTGTCCGGCGACGGATACGGGCTGGTTCTTGGCGAACGCCTGCAACCACTTCGGCATCGTCTGCAACGGAACGAACAGACCACTTGCGAAGATCAGCGGGAAGATCCAGACGAAGCCGGCGGCCTGCACACTCTCCGGATCGCGCAACGTGAGTCCGATCGTCGCGCCGATCCAGCTCATCGAGAACCCGAAGAGCAGCAGGACGCCCATCGCGCCGAGCGCCTGCAGCGGATCCGTCGAGATACGGAAGCCGATCGCGCTGCCGACACCGTAGATCAACAGCAGGACGAAGATGTTCCGCACGAGGTCCGAGAGGGTTCGTCCGGCGAGGACGGCCGAACGCGCCATCGGCAAGCTCCTGAAGCGGTCGATCAATCCCTTCGTCGCGTCCTCGGCGAGACCTATCCCTGTGTTCATCGCGCTGAAGGCCGTGAGCTGGATCAGGATCCCGGGGAGCAGGAAGTTGATGTATTTCGCTCCCGGCGGGAGCGAGGCCTTGATCGCGCCTCCGAAAACGTATGTGAACAGCAAGACGAACATCACGGGCTGCACGGTCGAGAAGACGAGCAGCTGTGGCACACGCATGATGTGGATCAGGTTGCGCCTCGTGACGGTCGCCGCGTCGGCGAGCGTCCACCGCAGTTTGTCGGATCGATTCAGCGCGATGACCGCCATCTCACTCTCCTTCTTCCGCAGCGTGCCCCGTCAACGCCATGAACACATCGTCGAGCGTCGGCGTCCGGACATCGATATCGACGATCTTCACCTTCACTTTGTCGAGCAAGCGCACGGCGTCGGCAAGCTTCCCTGCGCCGTCGACGATGGGCAGGCTGAGGCTCTGCCCGTTGAGCTGAGGCTCGCCTGAGACGAGCGGCGCAAGTGCCTCCAAGGCCCGTTGAACGTCGACCTTGCGCCCGACGACAAGGTCGAGGTGATCGCCGCCGATCTTGCGTTTCAGTTGCGCGGACGTGCCCTCGGCGACGATCTGACCGTGGTCGACGACGTTGATGCGGTCGGCGAGCTGGTCGGCCTCTTCGAGGTACTGCGTCGTTAGGAGCAGCGTCGTCCCTTCCCGGACGAGGCCCCTGATCTCTTCCCAGAGATCGACGCGGCTCTGGGGGTCGAGACCCGTGGTCGGTTCGTCCAGGAACAGGATCTGCGGGTGGTTCACGAGCGACGCCGCGAGGTCGAGGCGGCGCTGCATACCGCCCGAGTAGGTCTTTACAGTGCGATGCGCGGCGTCGGCCAGACCGAAGCGCTCGAGCAGTTCCGCGCCGCGCTTGCGCGCCTGAGCCGTGGACATGTGGTACAGGCGGCCGACCATCCACAGGAACTCGGTCCCCGTGAGGTTGTCGTCGACGGCGGTGAATTGTCCGGTGAGACCGATCGAGGCGCGGACGATGTCGGGTTCCTTCGTCACGTCGTGTCCGAGCACGATCGCGCGGCCCGCATCCGGACTCAGGAGCGTCGTCAAGATGCGGACGGCCGTGGTCTTGCCCGCTCCGTTCGGCCCGAGGAGGCCGACGACGGTCCCTTCCTTCACGGTGATGTCGATGCCGTCGAGGGCCCGGACGTCCCCGAACGACTTCTGGAGGTTCTCGGCGACGATGGCGTCGCTACGTGTGCGTCTCGGCATGCCCGTGTCCTTCGCGTCCGGCCGGCCAACTCACGATATATCGCGTCTGGCCACACCGCCAATGCTTGAAGCACTCAATCAATCGCATGATTCCATCAATAGTTGAAGAAGTCAAGTGTCGGTGCTACCCTGGAAGCCGTGTCTCGCACCGACGTCAGGCCGCCCGCCGAGCTGCTGCATGACCTCGTCCATCGGTTGCGCCAGCGCTTCGCCGCCGTCGCCGTCGAATTCGACCTTACCCCGCCGCAGATGGGCGTGCTGCTGTCGCTCGACGACGGTGCGTCGATGAGCTCACTCGCGGCGATGATGCAATGCGATGCCTCGAACATCACATGGATGACGGATCGACTCGAGGAAAATCATCTCGTCGAGCGCCATGCAGATCCGAGCGATCGTCGCGTGAAGCGCCTCGTCCTCACCGAACAGGGACGAAGGCTCCGGAAGCAGATCGACCGGCGACTTGCGCGTATCCCGAACATCGAACGGCTGACACCGGACGAACAGGCGACCTTCGCGACGCTGCTCTCGCGCGTGCTGGAGGACGATTAGTTCAAGAAGTCGAGCACGAGCTCGGCGACCTCGTGCGGCTTCTCGATGTGCACGAAGTGTCCCGCGTCATCGAAGGCGACGAGACGCGCGTCCGGTGGCAGATACGGTTCGAGCTGATCGGGATGCGTCCCCCAACCCATCTCCTCCGGTTGCAGACCAAGCAGGCCGAGCATCGGGACGGACAGCGCCGGCAACGCAGCGACGGCCCACGAGTGACGCCAGGGGCCGAACCCACCGAAACGGAGGGACGGATCGATCTTCCAACGCCAGCCGTCGTCGTCCTCGCGCGCGCCGACGGTGACGAGATGACGCAACCAATCCATCGACAGTCGCGGGTTCATCCGCCCGCGCCGCTGCGCGAGTTCGTCGATCGTGCCCGGCTTGCGCACGGTCTCATGGATGCGACGGCGATGCGCGAGCCAGTCGCCGACGGCGCTCTCCATCATCATCGTGCGCTCGTGCCCTTCGACGTCGAGGTGTCGGCGCGGCGACGGCATCTCGTCGATATTCACCATCCGTGAGAAGCGGTGCGGCGCGATCTCCGCGAGCTGCAGCATCATGCTGCCGCCCTTCGAATGCGCGATCACCGGCATCGGCTCCTTCGTGACGGAGTCGAACACGGCGACAGCATCCCGGACGTCGGCCTCGAACGAGTACAGCGGCGCGTGCTCGGAGTCGCCGTGCCCGCGGTGGTCCCAGGCGATGGGACGCCACCCGGCGTCGGCGAGGATCGGCGCGAAGACGTCGAAGGTGCGTGCGAAGTCGAACCCGCCGTGCACAAGTAACAACGGCGGCGCGGCTTCGTCCCCCCATTCGTGCACGCGGATGCCGACCCCGAACGCGTCCACCCAGCGCTCTCGGTCCGGCGACCTCACGCCCGGGTAAGTGGTCTGCGTTCCAGACATAGGAAAGAGTTTGCCGCACACGACTCCACGCCGGAGACTGAACGCGATGGGGCTCGATATCCGCTACGCCCGGAACGGCGATGTGAGCATCGCGTACGCCGTCGCGGGGACGGGGCCGGATCTCGTCCTCATCCCGGGCTTCGTCTCCCACATCGACTCCGGCGCGCTACGGCAAGCGGACGAGTTCTTCGAGAAGCTCACGCGCTTCGCCCGCGTCATCGCCTTCGACAAGCGGGGTCACGGCCTCTCCGACCGAGGGATCGGGATGTCGTCGCTCGAGTCCTACGTCAGCGACGTCGAGGCCGTGATGGACGCAGCTGGGTCGACGAGTGCCGTCCTACTCGGCGTATCAGAGGGCGGCGCCACGGCGAGCTTGTTCGCAGCCATGCATCCCGACCGCGTTCGGGCCCTCGTCATCTTCGGAGGGTTCGCGCGACTCGCGGCAGCGCCGGACTACCCCATCGGCCTCCCGCCGGAATCGTTCGAGTCGGCGGCGGACTACGTTTCCGAACGCTGGGGGACGGGTGTCGGCCTCAGCATGTGGGCTCCGTCCGTCCGGGACGACCCCGAGATGCGAGAGCAATGGGCGCGCTTCCAACGGATGGCGGCGAGCCCCGCGGACGTGCGAGCGACGTTCCGCTCGTACGCGACGTTCGACGTTCGAGACGCCCTCGGCGCGATCAGCGCCCCGACCGTCGTCATCCACCGCACCGGAGATGTCGCGGTTCCGTGCGAGGTCGGTCGCTACATCGCGGACCACGTCGCCGGTGCGCGCTTCGTTGAACTTCCCGGCAGCGACCACTTCATCTTCACCGAGGACGTCGACTCGATCGTCGGTGAGATCGAGGAAGTGGTTACAGGTACCAGACACGCGCCCACGGCCACCCGACGCCTGGCGACGGTGCTCTTCACCGACATCGTGAGTTCGACGGAGACCGCCGCCCAACTGGGCGATGCCGCATGGCGTGAGGTCTTGATCCGTCACGACGGGATGACCAGGCGAGCACTCGACCGGTTCGGCGGACGAACCGTGAAGACCACCGGCGACGGATTCCTTGCTCTCTTCGACGGTCCCTCGGCGGCGATCAAGTGCGGCGAAGCGATCCGCGGTGGTGCGTCCGCGCTTGGGCTCCGCGTGCGAGCCGGCATCCACGCCGGCGAGGTCGAACTCATCGGAGACGACATCGGCGGGATCGGCGTCCACATCGCGAAGCGCGTGGCCGACCTTGCGCCGCCGGAAGAGCTCTGGGTCTCCTCGACGGTGCCCGGGCTCGCCGTCGGTTCCGGGATCCGATTCGACGAGCGGGGAGCGCACGCCCTCAAGGGCGTCCCCGGCGATTGGCTGCTCTTCGCCGCCGGAGCTTGAGCGCTACGCCTCTTCGATCTTCACGTCCTTGAGGACGACGTCGTCGTCCGGCTTGTCCATCCGGTCGGTCGAGACGCGGGAGATCGCCTCGGCGACTTCCTGGCCCGACTCGACGATGCCGAAGATCGTGTGCTTGCCGGTCAGGTGCGGTGTCGCGGCCGTCGTGATGAAGAACTGGCAGCCGTTCGTGTTCGGTCCGGCGTTCGCCATCGCGAGGTAGCCGGGCCCGTCGAAGGACGGACCCGAGTCCACCTCGTCCTCGAATTGGTAGCCGGGCCCGCCGCGGCCGCTCCCTGTCGGGTCGCCGCCCTGGATCATGAAGTTCGGTATCACGCGGTGGAAGATCGTCCCGGCGTAGAGCGAGCCGGAACCCGCCTTGCCGGACGGATCCGTCCAATCCTTCGATCCGGTCGCGAGCCCGACGAAGTTCTCGACGGTCTTGGGTGCCGTTTCCGGCAACAGCCGGACCTTGATGTCACCGAGCGAAGTCACGAGCGTCGCGTACGTCGCCACGTGTTGTCCTTTCCGTTAGCGAACGATTCATGAACACGTCACGTTCCCCCTGTGTGAACCCGCGGGAGGGACCGTGATACGAGCACGTCTGACGATAGTCGTTGCCGCCGCGCTGAGCCTCGGGCTCACGCTGCCGGCCGCCGCACAGGTCGGTCCCCAGGTCGAGGATGCGTGCAGCTCGCGCGGCCTCCCCGCTCGCGAGTGCCGGGGGCCCGAGCACCTCGCGATCCTCGCAGCGACCGAATGTCGGCTCCTCGGCGGCGGCACGGTCTGTGACCAGATCGACGGCTACTCCGTGAACGACGCTGCCGTCCAAGCCGCATCGACGTCCTGGATCGCGCGTTCGCTCGCGGCGCAGCGCACGCTCGACGACAACCTCCCGCTGCACGAGGAGTTCTGGTCGCACACGCACAACTCGTTCAACGCCGAGGAGTACGAAACACCGTCCCTCTACGGGACGGATCCCAACCAGCTCTACACGATCCCGCATCAGCTCGACATTGGCATCCGCGCGATCGAGATCGACCTGCACTGGGTGCCGTCGATCCACGGGAACCCGGACGCCGTGGTCGTCTGTCACGGCGACCAGGTCGGCGGCGGACCGATCAAAGTGCATTTCGGCTGCCTCCCGACTGATCCGCTCCTCTCCGACCGCCTCCCGGCGATCAACCAGTGGCTGCACGATCACCCGGGCGAGGTCGTGATGCTCTACTTCGAGAACCAGATGCAGGACAACGGCGTCGACTCCCCTCAAGCGCACACTCAAGCGGCGGCCGAGATCAAGAAGGACTTCGGCGACAAGATCTACACGCCGCCGCAGGGCAAGGGGTGCAGCAACCTCCCGCTGGATATCTCGCGCGCCGACATCCGCAACGCCGGCAAGCAGATCATCCTGACCGGCAACTGCTACAGCGGAGGCGCATCGCCGTGGGACGATCTCGTCTTCTCGCGCGGCCCGCGCTGGCTCGAAAGCGGGCTCGACTACGGCGACGACTACACGGCGAACAGCTGCAGCGCTGACGAGGCGTTGGCCGCGAAGGGCAACTGGATCCGGCACTGGGGCGACATGACCGGTCTGTCGGACAACGACCCGACGGCGCTCGAGAACAAACAGCCGCCGGGCGGCGGCGGTGACGTCACCGTCGACGACGCGACGACGATGATCCGCTGCGGCGTGAACATGATCGGCCTCGATCTCCTGCAGCCGTTCGACGCGCGCATGGCCGCCGAGATCTGGAGCTGGGCGCAGGACGAACCGAAGCAGAACTCCGCCGGCGCCTGCGCGATCTCGAACGCCGATGCGCGGTTCGTCTCGGCCGACTGCTCCGTCCGGACGAAGATCGTCCGGCGTCATCGCCGCAAGGTTGTCGTCACGCTCCCGTACGAGAAACACCAGTACGCCTGCTGGGACGGATCCGCGTGGCACATCACGAAGAAGGCCGGACGCTTCGGCTACGGCGCGGCGGAATGCCATGCCGAGGGACTTGGCACGTTCAACGTGCCTCGCGGGGGATACTCGAACGAGCTGCTACGCGCGGCGAAGGCCGCCGCCGGCGTGAGCGACGTGTTCGTGAACTACTCGTCCACGCCGTCCGGCTGGCTCCCCGGCGTCAGCACCTAACGCCTTTCCTACGCGCTTTTCAGGGCCCTCTCAGGTTGGCGCGCTTGTATATGCGCATGGAGATCGGACGTCTCGCCGGGGTCGTGCACGGCTCAACGGTTACGCGCCCTGCCCTATCCCCCACGGTGGGTCAGCGCGGCCCCGGCCGGACGGCCGATCCTTCGGATAGAAGGGCCACATGTTCTATCTGACCTATCTCCGCCAGGAGCTGCGCCGTCGCCTCGGCCGGACGATCTTCACCGTCCTCGGACTCTCGGTCGGCGTCGCGCTCGTCGTGGCCGTGACGTCGCTCTCGTCCGGACTCGACAAGGCGCAGAAGACGGTGCTCGGCCCCCTGGCCGGGGTCGGGACAGACCTCACGGTGACGAAACAGCAGTTCGTCCCCGGGGGCCTGACGGCGTTGCTCTCCGGCGGCCTGCAGACCGACCTCAGCAAGCTCGGCAAGCCCGGGCAGAAGTTCTCGACCGACACCTTCTTCGACACGCAGCCCGCGTTCGACGCGAACGAACCGACGGAGATCTCACACGTCACGGGCGTGCAGACCACGTCGTCCGCACTCGTGCTGCGCGGCATCCATCAGACGGGGACGATCCCGAAGATCACGGCGACGATCAACGCCGGCGGACAGACCGTCACGCAGTCGCAGAAGATCGCACCGATGACGCCGGCCGAACAGACGGCGTTCAACGCGTGCATGGCCAAGAACACGCCGGCCGACACGCCCGCTCCCAGCGCCGGCGGTGGCGGTGGCGGCGGCGGTCAAGGCGGGTTCGGAGGCGGCGATGGCGGCGGCGACCGCGGCGGACGATTCGCCGCCGTGCAGAAGTGCCTGCCGGCGCGGTTCGCCAGCCAGGACTTCACGTTCCGCATCCCACGTCAGCAGCTGAGCACGAACGTCGACACGCCGCAGACGAACATCGCTTCGCGCACGTACACGGTCGCCGGCATCGACCCGAACGCCGAGATCGGCATGATCTCCGCCGACCAAGTGTCGAAGGGCAGCTTCCTCAGCGGCAACGGCCAGGCGATCGTGTCGCAGAGCTACGCGAGCGCGAACAAGCTCGACGTCGGTTCGACGGTCACGATGAAGACGACGAACTTCAAGGTCGTCGGGATCGTCCAGCCGCCGCTCGGCGGACAAGCCGCGGACATCTACGTCACGCTGAACGATCTGCAGACCGTGTCCGCACATCCGGGCGAGGTGAACATCGTCTATGCACGCGCCGACTCGGCATCGAAGGTCCCCACCGTGTCGAGCGCGATCTCGAAGAACGTGCCGGCGACGAGCGTGGCTGATGCGTCCGACCTCGCGAAGCAGGTGGCCGGATCGCTCGTCGACTCGGGAAACCTGATCAAGCGTCTCGGTCTCGTCCTGGCCCTCGTCGGTCTCGCGGCGGCCTTCCTCATCGCGATCCTGCTCACGCTGTCTTCGGTGGCGAAGCGCACGCGTGAGCTCGGAACGCTCAAGGCCATCGGCTGGTCGCCGGGCAAGGTCGTCCGCCAGATCGTCGGTGAGACCGCGACGCAAGGTGTGCTCGGGGGCGTGATCGGCATCGGCCTCGGCATCCTCGCGTCGTCTCTGCTCGGCGCGTTCGCGCCGTCGCTCACCGCCCGTCCCGTCGACAACGGTCCGGGAGGGTTCGGCCGCGGCGGCGGAGGGTTCTTCGGCTTCGGACGATTCGCCGCCGCGCAGGCCGACCAAGCTGTCAAGCTCACCGCGCCGGTGAAGGTCGAGTGGCTGATCATCGCCGGGGTGCTGGCGATCGTCGGCGGGCTCATCGCCGGACTGATCGGTGCGATGCGCGCGGCGCGGCTCCGTCCGGCCGATGCGATGAGGGACGTGGGATGACGCAACTCTTCGAACTCCAAAACGTCTCGCGCACCTTCGGCAAGGCGCCGAACGAGGTGCGCGCCGTCGACGACGTCACGATCGAGATCGGCTCCGGCGAGTTCGTGTGTCTCATCGGTCCGTCCGGCTCGGGGAAGTCGACGCTGCTGCAGCTGCTCGGCGGGATGGACCGTCCGACGACCGGCGTCGTGTCGTTCGAGGGCAAGGATCTCGGGAAGATGAGCGACCGCGATCTCGCCAACGCCCGTCTCAAGACCTTTGGGTTCGTCTTCCAACAGTTCAATCTCATCCCGACGCTCACCGCGGCGCAGAACATCGAAGCTGCGCTCGCGCCGACGGGGATCAAGACCGACGAGCGCCGACGCGTCGCGCAGGAGCGCCTCGAAGAGGTCGGCCTCGGCGATCGCGGGAGCCACTTGCCGTCGCAGCTATCGGGCGGCGAGCAGCAGCGCGTCGCGATCGCGCGTTCCCTCGCGAACGATCCGCGCGTGATCCTCGCGGACGAACCGACAGGCAACCTCGACACGCGCACCGGCAAGGAAGTGATCGAGCTGCTCGAGTGGCTGTCCGGCGAACACGCTGCGACGCTCGTCGTCGCGACGCACGACCGCGCGCTCGCGAAGGCGTCTTCCCGCGTGGTGCACATCGAGGACGGACACACGAAACCCGTCCGTTAGTCTGAGCGCGCCATGCGCGCGATCGTCGTTGGGGCGGGGGTTTCCGGCTTAGGAGCAGCGTTGATGCTCGCTCGGGACGGACACGACGTCACGCTCTTCGAACGCGACGCGACGCCCCTTCCCGCCGATCCGGACGAAGCCTTCCACTGGGAACGTCGGGGTGCACCGCAGGTGCGCCACTCGCATGCGTTCCTCGCACGTGGCCGCAACCTGGTGCGCGACCGGCTCCCCGACGTGCGCGAGGCATTGCTGCGCGCCGGCGTCACGGAGGTGGGCTGGGCGGACATGGTGCCGGAGACGATCACCGACCGGTCGCCGCAGCCGGGCGACGAGGACCTCGTGATGCTCGCCTGCCGGCGCACCACGTTCGAGTGGACGCTCCGCAAGGTCGCGCTCGACGCGCACGGCGTGGACCTGCGCGACGGTGTCGGCGTGACCGGCCTCCTCATGGAGGGGACGCACGTCATCGGTGTACGCACGGACCGCGGTGACGAGCGCGCCGATGTGATCGTCGACGCAACGGGACGGCCATCGCGGCTCATCACGATGCTGTCCGACGCGGGCGTGGACATCCCGGAACAGAAGAGCGACACGGGCATCGTGTATCTCTCGCGCTTCTACCGTCTGCGCGCAGAGGCGCCGAACGCGATGCCATTCAACGGCGCGGACCTCGGCTACATGAAATATGCCCTCTTCCGCGGCGACAACAACACGTTCTCGATCACGCTCGCACACGCGACGGACGACGATGAGATGCGCGACCTCCGCGACGCCGCGCGCTTCGACGCAGCGATCATGCTCGTCGAGACGCTTCGCTCGTGGGCCGACTCCGCCGTCTCGGAACCGATCAGCGACCTCCATTACATGGGCGGACTCATCAATCGCATCCGTCACTTCGTGACGCCGACGGGCCAACCGCTCGTCACGGGTCTGTTCGCTGTCGGTGATTCGTCCGTCTGCACCAATCCCTTGTACGGACGGGGCTGCTCGCTCGGGCTCGTCCACGGTGCGCTGCTCGCCGATGAGCTGCGCGACGACGACGATCCCTGCCGTGCGCAGGTCGCGTTCGACGATGCGACGAAGCGCGAACTCGTGCCGTGGTACGAGGCGTCCGTCGCACAGGACCGCGTCAACGCACAGGTCGCGCGCGGCGAGCAACTCTCGGACGTCGACGAGTACGTGCGCTCGGCGGTGAGCGACGGATTCTTCTACCTCGCGCGTACGGACGCCGACGTCTCTCGCGCCTGGACACGTTCGTTCAATCTTCTGACGCCGCCGTACGCGATGCTGACCGACCAGACGATCATGCCGCGCGTGATCGACGCGTGGGAGAAGCGAGGCGAACGGTCACCCGAACCGTTGCCGGGGCCGGACCGTGAGACGTTCCTGCAACAGGTCCATTCATAAGGAGAAGCGATGCGCGCAGCCGTGATGCGGGGAGCCAACAATCTCGTCGTCGACGACGTTCCCGAACCGAAGCCCGGGCCCGGACAGCTGCTCGTCCGCACGATAGCGTGCGGGATCTGCGGGAGCGACCTGCACTTCCTGAAGTTCGCCGAGGAGATGGTCGCGCTCGGCGAGGAGCTCGGCCCCCTGAGCGCGAAGCTCGACCTCGGACAGGACATCGTGATGGGCCACGAGTTCTCCGCCGAGGTCCTCGAGCTCGGCACAGACACGCAAGCCGCGGTGTCGGTCGGCGATCAGGTCGTCTCGATCCCCGCGATGCTGACCGGTTCGTCCGACCCGAACAACATGATCGAGCCCATCGGTGCGTACTCGAACACCTACGGCGGCGCGTACGCCGAATACCTGCTGCTGTCCGCGCCGCTCGCGCTCAAGATCCCGGACGGGTGCGATCCGAAACACGCCGCGTTGACGGAGCCGATGGCCGTCGGACTGCACGCGGTGAACCGTTCCGGCATCAAGGCCGGCGAAGCCGCGGTCGTTCTCGGCGCGGGGCCGGTGGGTCTCGCGGTGATCTCGGCTCTGCGGAGGATGGGGGCCGAGCCGATCATCGCTGCCGACTTCTCACCGGAGCGACGCAAGCTCGCGATCACGGTCGGCGCGCACGAAGCCGTCGATCCTCGTGAGGAGCCGGCGATCGAAACGTGGCGCCGCGTGGACGGCGTCAAGGCGCTCGTGATCTTCGAAGCGGTGGGCGTCCCGGGGATGTTGGACCAGGCGATGAAGGACGCACCGCGTGCGGGACGCGTCCTCGTCGTCGGTGCGTGCATGGAGAACGACACGGTTCGTCCGCTCATCGGTGTTGGAAAGGAGCTCGAGATCCGGTTCGCGCTCGGCTACGACCCGTTCGAGTTCGCGTCGACGTTGAACGCCATCGCGTCCGGCGAGATCGACGTCCGCCCGTTGATCACGGGCGAGGTCGGGATCGCCGGCGTGCCGCAAGCCTTCAAGGACCTGGGCAAGCCGGACGAACACTGCAAGATCCTGGTGGAACCGGCGCTCGGCTAGGCCCCCAGCGGGAAGATCGACGGCAGCGCGCTCGCTTCGTCGATCGCGCTCGTCCACGCGGCGTCGTCCAGCGGGACGAACCCCTCGGCTGCGGTGAGAGCGTCGCGGAGGATGTTCGTGTCCCCCGGCGTGCAGAACGCGTGCACACCGGGGACCGAGAGCGTGAAGGAGACTCCCCGCGCGATCGCATCGGTGTCGCGATGCGGCTCGTACCACGTCGTCGCGAACCGATCGTCCGCAGACGACCACGGCTTCCGCGCCGCGGCCTTGATCGCCATCACGCCGACGTCGCGCGCCGCGCACAGTTCGAGCAGCGCCTCGGCGTCGCGCCGGTAGTCGGCCTGCGACCACATGCGCGCGTTCACAGGGAACATCACGGTGTCGAGGTCGTATCGCTTCAAAGCTTCGAGATGTGCGGACGGAGCACCGTCGTTGTGTCCGGTGATGCCTGCGAATCGGACGAGTCCTTCATCGCGCGCCTTGAGGATCTCCTCGGCCGCCCGCGTGCGCTCCTCGAGGACGTCGAGATCGGTCACCGCGTGCATCTGGTACAGATCGAACGAGTCGCAACCGAGTTTCGTCAGCGACTCCTCGAGTTGGGCACGAACGCCGGACGGATCGCGGCGCGTCGTCTTGCACGCGACGAAGAGCTTGTCGCGCACACCGGGAACGAGCGGACCGACGAGATCTTCGGCCGCGCCGTAGCGCGGCGCGATGTCGAGGTGGTTCACACCGCGGGCGATCGCTTCGTCGAAGCCGCGCTCGGCCTCCTCCGCGCTGCATACCGCGAACGCGGCGCCGCCGAGGATCGCGATCGATGACTCGTGCTCCGTCCGGCCGAGACGGCGGGTTTCCACGACGGCAGTCTAGAGGTAGCCGGACTTGTCGCCGTCGGGGAGCCGTCGCGCGGCCTGCTGCTGCGCGACCTGCGCCATCGCGGACGCCTGCAGTCCGTGGAACAGTCCCTCGAGCCAGCCGACGATCTGCGCCTGCGCAACGAGGAGTTCCGACTCGGAGGGCGCTTCACCGTCCAGCGGCACCGTCAGCTCATCGAGTTCGCCGCGCAGCTCCGGCGAGAGCACTTCTTTCAGCTCGCGGATCGACTTCTCGTAGATCTCGCGCAGGTGCTCGCGTCCGCTCTCGTCCAGTGGCGCCCGTCGGGCCTCATTGAGGAGCTCGCGGATCATCGTCCCGATACGCAGCAGCTTCGAGGGATCGGAGACCTCGGGAGGCGTTTGTTCTTCAGTCAACATCCCGACGATACCCGGATGGGCTCCCGTTCGGCCCGAGGACTACACTCCGGTCATGGCCGACCGTGAGATGAAGTTCGACTCGAAGATGTCGGACGCCGAGGCCATGATGTGGAACGTCGAGCACGATCCACGTCTGTCCTCGAACATCGGCTCGATCACGATCTGCGACGCTCCGCTCGACTTCGAGTACCTGCGGAAGAAGATCGCGCAAGCCGTCGCCGAGATCCCGCGCCTGCGCGAGCGCGTGGCCCCCGTGCTCGGCCGACTCGCTCCCCCGGTCTGGATCCCCGACCGCGAGTTCGAGCTCGACTACCACTTCCGTCGCGTCGCGCTGCCGGCACCCGGCAGCGATCGGCAGCTCTTCGACCTCTGCTGCACGCTCTTGCGTGAACCTTTCGACCGGACGAGGCCCCTCTGGTCGTTCGTCGTCATCGACGGTGTCGAAGGCGGACGCGGCGCGCTCTTCAGCAAGCTGCATCACACCGTCACCGACGGCGAGGGGGGTGTCCGGCTCGCGGAGCGCTACATGGATCTCGAGCAGCATCCCGCTCCGCCACCGGAAACCGACCTGACCGAAGTGCTGAATGCCGTCGAAGAGCCGCAGACCGACGAAGACTTCGCGAGCTCCGTCGTGAGCACGACGACGCATACGCTCCGCCGCGTCCTCGGCATCGTCCGGCGCACCGTCGGCGAAGCGGCGCTCGTCGTCGCCGATCCGCCGCGCGTCGCCGAAGCCGTCGGCAACGTCACGAAAGCGATCGGCTCCGCGCGCGGACAGCTCGGTGGCAGCGGTCCCGGTTCGCCCTTGTGGAAAGAACGGAGCCGCCACCGCGACTTCGACGTCCTCGACGTTCCGTTCGAGGGCGCTCGCGACGCGGCCAAGAAGCTCGGCGGATCCCTGAACGACTTCTTCGTCGCCGGTGCTGCGATCGGCGCCGTGAAGTACCACGAGTTCTACGGCGTCGAAGCGCCGTTCCTGAACGCGACGTTCGTGGTGTCGACGCGCAACGACGCATCGGCCGGCGGCAACGCGTTCACACCGTCGATCGTGCACATCGACGGCGGAAAGATGGACCCCGTCGATCGTTTCAACCAACTGAAAGATGCGATGGGGTCGCGTCGCGGCGAAGTCACCGGCGGCGCCGACCTCATGGGGGCCTTGTCCGGCCTTGCGAATCTCCTTCCGACATCGGTCGTCACCGGCATCGGACGGGGCCAGGCCGCGCGCATCGACTTCGCGACGTCGAACGTCCGCGGCGCGCCGTTCCACGTGTTCGTGGCGGGAGCGAAGGCCGTCGCGTTCTACCCGATGGGCCCGGTTGCCGGCACGGCGTGGAACATCACGATGATGTCGTACGCCGGGACGCTCTTCATGGGCGTACAGACCGACCCGGCCGCCGTCACCGACATCGATCTGTTGATCCGTTCGATCAAGGAGGGGTACCGCGAGCTCTTCGCGGCAGCGGGGGTGCCGGCATGAGCGATCAGCCACGCGTGTCGCGCACCGTCGCATTCGTCGATCTCGATCACGGGATCGTCGACCGCCACGGCGAACTCCACCCCCACGCCAGGACGATCCTCGACGACCACCGCAACAAGCGGCAGCGTCTCGTCGCGACGACGAAGCGCACCGTCGAAGACGTCGAACCGATCGCCGAGCGACTCGGCCTCGATGCCGTGATCCCGCGTGTGATGGGACGCGGCAAGCTCGATGCCGTCCGGACGTGGGCGCGCGAGAACGGTGCGTCCCTCAAGCGGTCGTGGTTCTACGGCGGCGGCTTCCACGACGCCGCGTTGCTCGCGGAGATCGGACATCCCGTCGTCGTCGACCCCGATCCGCGCCTCGCGCCGCTCGCGTGGCTGAAAGGCTGGCCGACGCGTTCGCTCCGTTCACCGGCCGGCGTCGCGCGCATCTTCGGCCGCGAGATCCAGGAGTGGGGAAGGCCGTTCACGCGTCCGGAACTCGTGACGATCGCGCGTTTCGAGTTCAGCGACCTTGATCAGATCCCGAAGGACGGCCCGGCGATCGTCGTCGGCAACCATCGTTCGTACTTCGATGCCGTCACCGTGGGCCTCGCGCTCATGCAGACCGGACGAGTCGCGCGATTCCTCGGCAAGAAGGAAGTGTTCGACGCGCCGCTCGTCGGCGCGATGGCGCGCGCGGCCGGCGGCATCCGCGTCGAACGAGGCACAGGGTCGGACGAACCACTGCAAGCTGCCGCCGCGGCGCTCGAAGCCGGCGAGCTCATCTGCCTCATGCCGCAGGGGACGATCCCCCGCGGCCCCGCGTTCTTCGATCCGGAGTTGAAGGGGCGGTGGGGAGCCGCGCGGCTCGCCGCCATGACGAAGGCGCCGGTGATCCCGCTCGGGCTCTGGGGAACGGAGAAGGTGTGGCCACGCAACGCGCGCCTGCCGAACCTCAACCCGCTGCATCGTCCGCTCGTGACCGTGCGCGGCGGGCCGGCCGTGCCCCTGACCTACGGGGACCCGGACACCGACACGAAGGCCATCATGTCCGCGATCGTCGATCTTCTTCCGGACGAAGCGAAGCGCAGACACGACCCGACACCTGAAGAGCTCGCGCTGACCTATCCCTCCGGATACAAGGGCGACCCGACCAACGAAGTCGAGCGGAGGCCGGGCACCGACACCTAGCGACGAGCCCCCTTGCCCCCGGGGATACCGTGGAGCAGAAGCTGGCACTCGGGCAGGGGAGGTCAGGCATGGCTAAGGCGATGGTGGGCGAACTCCGCGACCGCGTTCGTGGACGCGTCGTCGAATCCGGCGAAGACGGATACGACGACCTACGCAAGGTGCACAACGCGATGATCGACCGCCATCCGGCGGGGATCGTTCGTCCGGAGAACGTCGACGATGTTGCGACGACCGTCAGGTACGCGCACGAACATGGCCTCGATCTCGCGGTGCGCGGCGGCGGACACAGCGTCCCGGGGTTCGGCACGTGCGACGACGGCATCGTCCTCGATCTTTCGTCCATGCGTCACGTCGTCGTCGACCCCGCGAACAAGATCGCAAGAGCCGACGGCGGCGCGACGTGGGGCGACTTCAACACGGCGACGCACGAATTCGGCCTCGCGACGACGGGCGGGGTCATCTCGACCACGGGCGTCGGCGGACTGACGCTCGGCGGCGGCATCGGATACCTCTCGCGCGGTTGTGGCTTGTCGTGCGACAACGTGGTCTCGGCTGAGGTCGTGCTCGCCGACGGCAGCATCGTCCGGGCCAGTGAGAGCGAGAACCCCGATCTGTTCTGGGCGCTCCGCGGCGGCGGCGGCAACTTCGGCGTCGTGACGACGTTCGAGTTCCGCTTGCATCCCATCGCGAACCTGTACGGCGGACCGATCGTCTACGAGCTCGACAGCGGGCCGGATGTCATGCGCGCGTACCGCGACGCTGTCGAGAACGCTCCCGAAGAGCTCGGCATCTTCTTCGCGTACCTCATCGCGCCGCCGCTCCCCTTCCTGCCGGAGAGCGCACACGGCAAGACGTTCGCGGCGCTGATGACGGCGTGGTCCGGTGATCCGTCCGAGGGCGAGAAGGTCATCTCACCGTTGCTCGACGTCGCGCCGGTCGTCGGCAAGATGATCGACACGCTCCCGTACCCCGTAGTGAACTCGCTCTTCGATGAGCTCGTCGCCGCGGGCATGCAGGGCTACTGGAAGGCCCACTTCGCCACCGAACTGAGGGACGAAGCCATCGCCGAGCACGCGCGGTTCGGTCCCGACATCCCGACGATGAACTGCGCCATGCACATCTACCCGATCAACGGTGCGTGTCACCGCGTCGGCTCGGACGACACCGCGTTCGCGCACCGGGATGCGACGTACGCGACGGTCATCGCGGGTATGTGGCCGGACGCCGCCGACAACGACAAGAACACGAAGTGGGTCCGGAGTTACTACGACGCCACGTCACCGTTCGCGATGGAGGCCGGGTACGTGAACTTCATGTCGGCCGACGACGCGGGACGCGTCGAGGCCAACTACGGCGATAACTACTCGCGGCTGGCGGACGTCAAGCGGGCGTACGACCCCGACAACGTCTTCCACATGAACCAGAACATCAAGCCGCACTAGACTCTGGCCTTCCATACGGGGAGGCCAGAGACATGACGGAAACGACGAACCGGATCGCGTCCGATCCGCGTATCGACCCGCGTATCAAGAACATCTTCGGCGCGCTCCCGGCGATGGGCCCGCAGACCGATGCCGAGAGCCGCGAGCAGCTCGTCGCCGAAGCGAACACCACTGAGGCCCTCGCGCAGCGCCAGATGTTGAAGAGCTTCATGGACATGATCGACACCGAAGAGCTCGCGCCGTCCGCGGGGCTCACGATCACCGAGCACCAGGTCCGCTCGGACCCGGACGGCAACACGATCAACGTTCGGTTCATCCGTCCCGATTCGGACGAGTCACTGCCGTGCGTCTACTACATCCACGGCGGCGGCATGGCTGCGCTCTCGGCCTACGACGGCAATTACCGCGCGTGGGGCAAGATGCTCGCCGCGCGCGGCGTCGCGGTCGCGATGGTCGACTTCCGGAACTCCGTCATCCCGTCGTCCGTCGACGAGGTCGCGGCGTTCCCAGCCGGACTCAACGACTGCGTTTCCGGTCTCAAGTGGGTCGTCGCGAACGAGGCCGAGCTCAACATCGATCGCAAGCGGATCATCGTCTCGGGCGAGAGCGGCGGCGGGAACCTCACGCTCGCCACCGGCCTCAAGCTCAAGCAGGACGGCGACCTCTCGCTCATCGCGGGCCTGTACGCGCTGTGCCCGTACATCGCCGGCACCTGGCCAAACGACGATTCCCCATCGTCGGTCGAGAACAACGGCATCCTGCTCGACCTCCACAACAACCGCGGCCGCATGGGGTACGGCATCGAAGCGTTCGAAGCGCGGAACCCGCTTGCGTGGCCGTCGTTCGCGACCGAGGAAGACGTGAAGGGCTTCGTCCCGACGGTGATCTCCGTGAACGAGTGCGATCCGCTCCGCGACGAAGGGATCAACTTCTACCGGCTGCTGATCCGCGCCGGCGTCTCGGCCCGGTGCCGGAACATCATCGGGACGATCCACGGCACCGAGCTCTTCCCGTCGATGTGTCCGGACATCAGCCGCGACACGGCCGCGAGCATCGCGGATTTCGCTAGCGCTTGCGGGCTTCGCGTTTCCTGACGTTCGGGTCGAGGTAGCGCTTCCGGAGACGGATCGAACCAGGCGTCAGCTCGACGAGCTCGTCGGCGGCGATGAACTCGAGCGCCTGCTCGAGCGACAGCACGTGCGGCGGGACGAGTCGGATCGCGTCGTCCGCCATCGCCGAGCGGATGTTCGTCTTCTGCTTCTCTTTCGTGGGGTTCACGTCGATGTCTTCGGCGCGCGCGTTCTCGCCGACGACCATCCCCTGGTAGACCTCGGTCCCCGGACCGACGAAGAGCTCACCACGCTCCTGCAATCCATCGAGCGCGTAGCCGGTCGTGTTCCCCGTGCGATCAGCGACGAGCACGCCCGTCAGTCTGTGCCGGATGTCGCCGGCCCACGGCTCGTAACCGGCGAAGACGTGGTGGAGGATCGCCGTGCCTTTGGTGTCGGTCAGCATCTGCGAACGGAAGCCGAGCAAGCCGCGGGCCGGCACGCGGAACTCGAGGCGCACCCATCCCGTCTGGTGGTTCGTCAGCGACACCATGCGGCCTTTGCGTAGCGACAGCTGCTCGGTGACGACGCCGATGAACTCCTCGGGGACGTCGATGGTCACGTCCTCGACGGGCTCGAACGTCTTGCCGTTCTCGACCTTCGTGATCACTTCCGGCTTGCTCACCTGCAACTCGTAGCCCTCACGCCGCATCTGCTCGATGAGGACGGCGAGCTGCAATTCGCCGCGGCCCTGCACCTCGTAGATGTCCGGCTGAGCGGTCTGCTGTACGCGGATCGAGACGTTGCCGAGCGTCTCCCGCTCGAGTCGCGCTTTGAGGTGGCGTCCGGTGAGGTATTTGCCTTCGCGTCCGGCGAGCGGCGACGTGTTCACGCCGAACTCCATATGCAGCGACGGCTGGTCGATGCGCAGCACAGGCAGCGGGCGCGGATCGGACGGATCCGCGATCGTCTCTCCGACGAGGACGTCGCCGAGGCCGGCGATCGCGACGATGTCGCCCGCTTCCGCGAATTCGGACGGAGCCCATCCGAGCCCGGACGGCGTCATGAGCTTGCTGATGCGCTGCGGTGGTCCCGCCTCGCGCTCGCCGAGTATGACGACGTTCTGGCCGTCACGCACCTCGCCGTGCCGGACGCGACCGATGGCGAGGCGTCCGACGTAGGGGTCCGCGTCGAGGTTCGAGACGATGATCTGCAGCGGATGCTCCGGATCGTGCGTCGGCGCCGGAACCGTCGCGATGATCTTCTCGAAGAGCAGCTTGAGGTCGTCGTCGAGCTTGTCGGCCTGCGGGCCGGCGCGCCCCTCTCTGGCGTTCGCGTACACGACGGGGAAGTCGATCTGATGCTCGACGGCGTCAAGGTCGAAGAAGAGCTCGTACACCTCGTCGAGCACTTCCTTCACGCGCGCGTCCTTGCGGTCAACCTTGTTGAGGCAGACCACGATCGGCAGACCGAGATGCAAGGCCTTGTGCAGGACGTACCGCGTCTGAGGCAACGGACCCTCGGACGCATCCACGAGCAGCAGTGCTCCGTCCACGATATGGAGCGACCGTTCGACCTCACCGCCGAAGTCGGCGTGTCCCGGCGTGTCGACGATGTTGATACGCGTGCCGTTGACCGTGACGGATGCGACCTTCGCCGTGATCGTGATGCCCTTCTCGCGCTCGAGATCCATCGAGTCCATGACTCGATCGACGAGTTGCGTATGCGCGGCGAAGGTTCCCGTCTGACGAAGCATCGCGTCGACGAGTGTGGTCTTGCCGTGATCGACGTGCGCGATGATCGCGATGTTGCGGAGTTCCATGTCCTGAGGGTAGCCGAGCGATTGACGTACCGCGGGGTCAGTCGTAGCGTCGGCCGATGCGCAAACACGTAACGGTCCTCATCACGCTCCTGGCAGCCGCAGCCACGCTCGTTCCTCTCGAAGCAGCGCACGCGTCGGGTCCGCAGCCCGTGACGTTCACGGGTTACGGCGAGTACGAGTACGTCGTTCCGAATGGTGTCGATCGCGTTCGCATCACCGCGAATGGAGAGGCGGGCGGAACCGGTGCGTCCGGGGGCGCGTTCGGCGGGAAGGGTGCGACCGTCCGAGCGGAGTTCGCCGCAACGCCGGGTACGACGCTGTGGGCCGAGATCGGCGGCTTCGCGAATACCCAAAACGGTGGCGGTGGCGGCCGCGGCGGTGGCGCCTCATGGGTCGAAACCTGCTCGGTCGTCATCAGCTCGTGCTCGACCGCCCTCGGGACGTCGAACGACCCGCGCTTCATCATCGCCGGCGGCGGTGGAGGTGGCGGCGCGATGTCGTCGCAGGGCACCGGCGGCGACGCGTTCTCGGTGTTCTTCGACGGGTGCATGGCGGGGTCGGCAGGCGCGAACTCACCCGACGGTACGGGTGGACCCGGCGCAACCTGCAGCGGCGGAACGGTCGGCGGCGGCTTGGGGACCGGCGGCGGTGGCAACGGTGGCGATGGCTACCGCGGAGGGCTCCCCGGCACCGGACACGGCTCGGACGGCGGTGGAGGTGGCGCCGGATCGAGCTTCATCGGTTCGTCCGGAAGCGACTACTTCCTCGACACCAATCCGAACACCGCCGGGTCGGTCACGATCACGCCGCTCACGCCGCCCGGCGCACCGACGAACGTGCTTGCGAAGGCAGGCAACAAGAGCGCGACCGTTTCGTGGACCGCGCCCGCCGACGACGGCGGATACGCGATCGACGACTACACCGTTGTCGCGACGCCCGGTGGTGCGTCCGTCACCGTTCCCGCGCCCGGAACCAACGCGGTCGTGAGTGGACTACACAATGGCGTGCGATACACGTTCACGGTTTCGGCGCGCAATGCGATAGGCGACGGACCGAACTCGATCGCATCGAACGCGGTACGCCCACACAGACCTCGCCGCTAAGCGATGAGCTGCAGCAGTTCCTCGCGATTCGGTCCGGGCATCGCCATCGGTTCCTTCCCGTCGGCGACGGCGATCACCTTCTCGAACATACCCGGCCGCGAGAGGACCTCTTCCGGCGTCGACAGGCAACCCATCACTTCGAGGAAGGCGCGGAAGAGATCGGCGTCGTACGGGAAGGCCGTGAAGAACGCTTTCGTCATCTGCGCCTGGACGTCGTCCGGCGCCGGCTCCGCTTCGGGTCGTCCGTCGCGCGCGGCGAGCATCCCGGCGACGCGTGCGCGATCCATCGCGACCTGTGCCCGGTACCACGGCGTCTGATTCGTCTCCGTGATGTCGTCCCACTCGAGCGCATCCGCTCCGGGGTCGCCGTTCATCCTCCGGACAAACCCCCGCAGCAGTTGTGCGTGACGGAGGCCGAGTGAGATCCCGCGTCCGAGGGACGGGTTCGTGCACTGTGAAGCGTCCGCCAACGGAAGCAAACCGGTGACGACGGGCTTGCCGTCCACGGCGAAACGCCGGTAGCGATCCATGACGCCGCTCATCGCTTCGATCCCACCGACGGGCTCGCCCTGCAGCCAGTGGGCCTTGAACGGAAGTGACTGCATGACGTTCATCCACGTTTCTTCGTGACGGAACGCTTTGAGCGGCTGATCGCCCGAGGCGAAGTACAGCAGCACCCACCACGTCTCGTTGTCCGACGGGAGCGTCAGGCAGCTGAACGATCCGTGCTCGGCGAGCGGCGGCCCCAGCTGCGCCGGCAGCTCGCCACGGAACTCGCGTGCGTAATAGGTGAACCCGCAGTCTTCCTCTTCCTCATACGGCGGACGTGCGCCGAGATCGGCAAGCAACTGCGGCACTCGCGAGCCCCGTCCCATCGCGTCGATGACGAGGTCGGCCCGGATCTCGTCGCCGGTCGACGTACGGACGCCGACGACGTGGGGTACGCCCGGCACGGCCTCGGCCCCCGTGAGAAGCGCCTCGACCTTCACACCGCGCACGACCTTGACACCCGGTTCGCCCTCCGCCTTCCGCGCGAACACCGTCTCGAGCATCGGACGGCGTCCGGTGATCACTTGGAACTGATCGTCGTTCGGACGACGCGCTTTGTCCTCGATGAAGGGCGAGAAGAAGGCCTCGATCGGGTCGTAGCGCCGCGCGCCTTCAGCGTCGAGCGCCTCGATGACGTCCGGGAGTTCGGCATCGAGGACGTGACGGAAGCGCGCGTGCATGTAATGGACGAGACGGAACTGCGCGACGCCCGGACGCTCCCAGCGATCGAGCGCTTCTTCGAGCGAGGCCGGCGGCGATGCGTTGTCCTTCTCGATCACCGTGACTGAGTGCCCGTCGCGCGCGAGCATCATCGCGGCGCTCATGCCGCACATGCCGCCGCCGAGGATCAGCACGTCCGCCATCACGCCACCTCGGGCCACGGCCCGAAGAACCCGACGATCGACTTCAGCTTGCCGTCGCCGTCGAGCGAACCGAAGTCGACGCCTTCCATGACGACGGCTCCGTCCGGACCGACCATCTTCCACGCGAAGCGCAGATAGCCGTCGTGCTCGTCGACACCGCTCGCGTTGTCGATGCGGTGCCCGGGGAACATCCCGTGGAATCCAGCGATGTGCTGGACGAGCGCTTCACGCCCGTCGGCACGTCCCGTCGGATCTAAGTAGACGCCTGCTTCCGCCCAGGCTTCTGTGAGTAACGCCCGGCGTTTGGCTTCGTCCGGCTCCGCCCATGCTGCGCCGTACGCTGCGACGACTTCCGATGGCCCCATCGTTGCTCCTTCGCCTCGGAGGGTTTCAGCGTAGCCGCGGGACGTTCGATCCTCAACGGGAAACGGAGCGCCTTCTGGATGGCGCGGACGTCGCCGTCCTGGTGCGGCGCCACGAGCGAGACGACCTTGCCGCTGTATCCGGCGCGACCGGTGCGTCCGGAGCGGTGGACGTAGTCCTTGTCGGTCGCCGGCGGATCGAAGTGGATCACGCACGAGACCTGGTCGACGTGGATGCCGCGCGCCGCGACGTCGGTCGCCACGAGGGCCCGGACGCGTCCGGACTTGAAGTCGGCGAGCGCACGGTCGCGCTGTGACTGCGTCCGGCTGCCGTGGATCGCTGCGGCCTTCACGCCTTCGCCCTTGAGCTGCTTGGCGAGACGGTCGGCGCCGTGCCTCGTCCGGCAGAAGACGATCGCGGTGTCGTGCGTCGTGATGAGGTCGGCGGTGAGGCGCAGACGCTCGTCCTGACGGGCGCGCCAGAAGACGTGATGCACCTCGCCCTTGCGTTCCTCCTGCGTTTCGTGCCGGACGGGACTGCGCTGATAGCGCTTGACGAGCACGTCGACGTCGCCGTCGAGCGTCGCCGAGTACAGCAGTGTCTGACGGTCGTCGCGCGTGCGGTCGAGCAAACGCTTGACGGCGGGAAGGAATCCCATGTCGGCCATGCGGTCGGCTTCATCGATGACGGCGATCTGAACGTCGTCGAGCACGAGCTCGCGCTGTTCCATGAGATCTTCGAGTCGACCCGGACACGCGACGAGGATGTCGACGCCGCGTCGCAGTGCCTGTCGTTGTTCGCCGTATCCGACGCCGCCATACACCGTCGTCGTACGCAGGTTGCGTTTGCGCGCGAGCGGTTCGATCTCTTTCGCGACCTGCGCTGCGAGTTCGCGTGTCGGGACGAGCACGAGCGCCGTCGGACGCTTCGGCTTCGCGCGGCGCGTGCGCACGACGATCGCGAGTGCGAACGCAAGCGTTTTGCCGGAGCCGGTGGGGGCGCGTCCGGCGATGTCCTTGCCGGCGAGCGAATCGGGCAGCGTCGCCTTCTGGATCGGAAACAAAGATGTGATGCCGCGTGCTGCGAGCACGCCGGACAGATCTTCGGGCACGCCGAGATCAGTGAGGGTGTTGCGGGACAAGCTGTACTCCTTCGAGTTTCTGTGGGGGGTTCGGCCCACTTCATTCGGTGGGCCGGTCGAAGGGCCCCATCGACTCGCGGTCGACGACCGTCGACACGTCGTCGAACGGGATGGCGTCACTCTACCCCAGATCTCCGTCGGACGGGGCCGCAGAAAAAGCGTAGGCTGTCGTATCCACCGATGAGTTCTCTGAGGCCGCTTCGCCATGGTTAGAGCTGTAGAAGACACGTCGGGCGAAGATCTCGTCCGCGTCTATCTCCGAGAGATCGGGCGTCACCCCCTTCTCGCCGCCGATCAGGAAGTCACCTTCGCGAAGGCCATCGAGGCCGGCGTCGCCGCCGAGAAGCGCCTCGCGAAGGCGAACGGGAGCCTGTCCGCGAAGACGCGCGAAGGGCTCCAGCGCCAGATCGCCGAGGGCGAGCGGGCGCGGCGCGCCTTCATCGAGTCGAACCTCCGGTTGGTCGTTTCGATCGCGCGCCGCTACCAGGGCTTCGGACTTCCGCTGCTCGACCTCATCCAGGACGGCAACGTCGGACTGCTGCGTGCCGTCGAGAAGTACGACTGGCGCCGCGGCTTCAAGTTCTCGACGTACGCGACGTGGTGGATCCGCCAGGGCATCACGCGCGGCCTCGCCGATCGGTCGCGGACGATCCGTCTGCCCGTGCACGTTGCCGACATCGTCAACCGCCTCCGTCGCGCGGAGTCGGACCTGCTCGCCGATCTCGGACGCGACCCGACGGACGAAGAGCTCGCGGCGGTGCTCGAGGTCGACGTCGAGCAGCTGAAGAGCTACCGCCAGACGGCGATGGACACGGTTTCGCTGAGCACGCCCGTCGGTGACGATGGCGACTCCGAGCTCCACGACTTCCTGGCGGACGAAGCCGTCGACCAGCCGCTCGAGGAAGCCGTCCGGACGAAGTCGGCCCTCGAGCTCCGGGACATCCTCGGGACGCTGTCCCAGCGCGAGCAGCGCATCCTCGAGCTCCGGTTCGGTCTCGCCGACGGCCGCGAGCGGACGCTCGAGCAGGTCGGCAAGGAGTTCAACCTCACGCGCGAGCGCATCCGCCAGATCGAGGCGAAGGCGATCGCGAAGCTGCGCCACCCGGCGCGCGTGGGCGAGCTCGAAGCCCTCAACGACTGACCCGGAACGTTTGAGCGGGCCCCCTTCCGGAGGCCCGCTCGGGTAGATCCAAGTTCGTTTTCCCCTACGGGTGCTGGCCGTTCGCTGCGCAGTACTCCTGCACCTTCTCGTTCGTCGATTCGCTCGACGACTCGGCAGGTTCGTTCTGGTCGTTCTGTGCGTCCCAGGCCGTCGCTTCGGCCGCCAGCGCGACGAACGACGCGCCGTGTGCCTGCTTCTCCGACTGGCCCTGCGCGCTGCCGTTGAAGTACGCGTTGCAGAGTCCGTACGTGTTGTTCCCGTTCGGACCCGGTGCTGCATGCGCCGGGACGAACCCGGCTATCGCGAGCATCGCCGCAGCGGCGATGACCGTCAGGCGAGTTCTCAGCAACTCCCTCCTCCTTCCGTCACCGGGGGCGAGCCGGTTCGAGCGCATGAGGCGTCTCGTGCCGACCGATGGCGGGAAATGGCTACCCGGGTTGCGCGGAAGCTAAACCGGACGAGGCGGCCTTCCCGAACAGTTGGAGGCCGGCGAAGATCACCCAGAGGGTCACGAGCAGAGAGCCCACGAGGAACGGGATGTTGAGTGGGTTCTGGTCGCTCAGGAACAGGCCGGCGACCCCGACCACGCCACAGATAAGTCCTCCGAGCACGGCCATCGCGTTGAGCCACGCCGGAAAACGCTTGGAGCCGATGGACGCGACCCCGATGCAGAGCGGCGCGATCCCGAGGAACACGAGCGTCCAGATGGCGAACGTGCCGATGTTGAGATGATTGATCGAGTCCGTCGCCCAAAATGCCGCGACCTGGTTGGTTCCCTTCGCGCTCGCGAACAAGATCGCCTGCTGACGCAGCCCGTACATCTCGACACCCGTGCTCGCAAGCGCGATCGCGCCCCCGACGAGGGCGGCGTCTCGTCCCCATCGGCCGAAGGCGCCGCCGGCGAACTGCGCCAACGCCACGAATCCGGCGATCACGAGGACGAGCGCGACGACGATGATCAGGTCCGCGATGACGAACGTCTGGCTTTTCGCGATCTTCGGGTACATGACGACGTTGTCCACGTTCGGGTAGCGCGGGTGCAGCAGGTTGCCCGCGAGGGCGAGAATGCCGCCGGCGACAGCCGCGAAGGCGCCGGATCGCAAGAAGGAACGATCGTCCATCCCCATCCTCCTGTGTGCGTCCCTTCCCATCCCAGCGTCCACCCGCGGTCAAGGACCGAGCCGGACGACGATGTTCGATCCGTCCTGGACGAATCCGAGCTTGCGGGCGACGGCGAGCGACGCGAGGTTCGTTGTCAGCGCGCGGTAGCGGACGACCTCGAGCGTTTCGAGGGCCTCGGCGACCATGGCGCCCGCGAGCCGGGTGCCGTGGCCCTTCCGCCTGTGGTCGGGCCGCGTGACGAGCCCGACATCTGCGGGATGGCCGGCGAAGTTCGTCATGTTCCCCATGGCAACGCGCTCTTCGTCCTCGAAGCACGCGTACCACAGGTACTCCCCCGGCTCGTCCCCGAAGCCGCCGTCCTCGAACTCACCCGCGTCGACATGCTCGCGGAAGCCGTCGGCGTCCGTGACTCGTCGTGCGTCACACGGTCCTTGCGGTTGGAACGACCCGCGATCGGCGTAGCCGTGCCAGGACGGTCCGAGGACGAGTCCCGGCGCGAGCGAGCCCGCGAAGTCGCGCGTGAATGCTTCGTCCGGCGTGATCGTCGTGTCGATGTCGATGCCGGACGGAGCCGCGATCGTGAGCCCGTCACCGAGGCGGAGCAGGAAGATGCGCTCGGCGAAGTTCGGTGCGTCCCGGACGATGCGGATGCCCGGCGCGCGAGAGATCGGCTCGCCGAAGAGCTCGGTCCACGCGGTTTCGATGGTCTCGCGCATCTATGAACAAGTTATCCACAGAAACTGGTGGGAAATTCACAGGATTTCGCTCTAGCGATTCACAGGCCCGGCGTTCTAATTTCTCGTTGCGGTTACCGAACGACACCGCCGAAACGCCGAAAGGCCGACCGGCAAGACGTCACGGGATCGTCCGACGGAGCCCTCGGGCCGAGTCGGAGGTCAGCACCTCCGCTGGCGAGAAGGGGAAGGGCGCACGACTTCCGGGCAACCGGGAGACGAGCGAACGAACCTTTGAACCTCCGGGCTCTGACCAACGGAGGGCCCCGGTCTCGGCCGGGGCCTTTCGCTTTCCACCTTTCGTGTCAGTCGCGCGGGGTTGCTGGATCGAGCTCGAGCGGAACCACGCTCGCGATGCGGGCGAAGTCGAGGTCGGCCGAAAGGACCGCGGCCTCGTAGCGGATCGCAACGGAGCCGATCATGCAGTCGACGCTAGCGACGGTAAGACCCCTCGCGCGGCAACGCCGCTTGATCAACGCCGCCGCCTCGAAGTCGATGTCCGGATCGAACGGGAGGAGGTCGAATGGGCCGGTGAGCGTCCGCATGCGCGCCTCGTCCGCGTCGTCACGAGCGCCTGCGAGCAGTTCCATGAGGATCGGTTGGGACACGGCGATCGATCCGTCCGAAACGATCAACTCACGCAGCCGGCGGTGGACGACCGACTCCGTGCGCCGGAAGTACTCGATCCACGCCGACGTGTCTACGAGGGCCAACCGTCGAACTGACGATCTCGCCGGTCCGGCATCTCCAGATGCGGCATCGAGCCCTCGAGCTTCAGCACGTCTTCGCGCGTCGCGACCTCGCCGGCGAGGCGCCGAAGGGCCAGGTCGACGGCGTCCTTGATCGTCGCCAGCCCGTATCGCTTCTTGATCCGCTCGACGTAGTCCATCTCGAGCTCGATGTTGGTCCGCTTGCGCATACACCAATCGTACACCTAGAAGGCGTTTTCCCTGGTCAGCGCCCTGGCCTCCTCGAGCATCAGCTCCACCTGCTCGGCCTGCGCCGCGAGTCGCACCCGGTCCGCGGCGGAGGCCGTCTCGATCGCGCGCGAGTATATGTCGGCATCGAGCAAGAGCAGGACGACGTCGAGATGCGACATCGCGAAATCGGCCTCGCGCCGGACGTCCGCGTCGTGCGCTCGCATGAGGATGTCCGCGAGTTCGTCGTAGGCGCGCATGGCGAGCGAGGCGACGTCGTCGCCGCAGAGATCGACCGGGTATCGCGCGAAGAGACGGTCGAGGTGTGGCACGCGATCCTCCGGCGGCAGCTTCGCGAGATCCGGACGATGCGCGAAGAGCGCGCCGGTGACGTGCCGTCCGGCGTCGTCCACTTGGTCGATCAGGACGTCGAGATCGACGTCGTCGAGGTCGAGCGAGCGCTCGAGCGCTTCTTCGAAGAGCTCACTCAGAAGCGAGAGAGCGGTGACGATGCGACGTTCCATCCCCATGTGAAGACCTCCAACGAGTCATGGGGAAGGACAAGACGAACGTTAGGACGAGGCAGTGACAAGCGTAGGCTTTGCGCGTGCCCGAGCTGCCGTGGTGGTTCTTCCCGATCTCGCGGTCCGTGAGCGCGGCGGCGTTGCGTGGATTGATCCGGACGGTGCCCGGCGTGCCGCCGGCCGTCGTCGGGACGGCGCATCGCGTGCTGCGCGTTATCGACCCGAAGCCCGCGGGCTCGCTCGAGTTCCTCACGCCCGAGTGGGTGGACGCCGCCAGGGAGATCCGCGAGGAGTACGCAGGCAAGGAGACGGTTCCGCCGCCGCCGATCAAGGTGAACTACATCGTGACGGAGGTGCCGTGGAGCGCTTCGCCGATCGAGGCGCATACCGATACGACGTCTGGGACCGTGGAGTTCGAGCTCGAGCACGTCACGGGGGCCGAGGTGACGGTGACGCTTCCGTATGGAGCGGCACGAGCGATCCTGGTCGACGCGGACGCGACCGCGGCGATGCAGATGTTCGCGACTGGAAAGATCCAGGTCGAAGGGGACGTAACGAAGCTCCTGGCACTGGGGGCCGTCCCTATGGACCCGCTGGCGTTGGAGGTTGCGGAGCGGATCCGAGCCATTACCTCGTAGCCCACCGACGCGTTGTAGCTCACCCGGACCCGTTCACATTGAGCGACCACTTCGTACCCCTCGCGCAGCGGCGCGGCCCACATTTGACTTTTCCGAGACCACGCGAGATCAAGTACGCGGAGGAGGTGCCATGGCGGAGATCATTGAGCACGAACCGATTGCTGTAATCGACCTCGTTCTCGACCCGAACAACCCCAGATTCGCCGATCTCGGGGTGTCACGGGAAGTCCCTCGGGAGCGAGTCCATGAGGCGTCTGTTCAGCAGACAGCGCTTGATCGGATGCTCGACGACCGGTTTGGTGTGCCGGAACTTAAGGAGAGCATCAAGAAGCTCGGCTTCCTCCCCGTTGATCGACTGATCGCCGTAGAGCTACCCGTTCTAGGAAAGTACATGGTGATCGAGGGCAACAGGCGCCTCGCCGCAGTCAAGTCGCTGCTCGATGATTTGGACCAAGGGATTGAGGAGATAACACCTGCCACTCTTGCAACGTTTGAGGCGCTGCCCGTCGTCGTCTTGCTAGGAACGCCCGACGAGACGATGCACTTTGCACGGGTCCTGCAAGGTACGCGCCATGTGGGAGGTGTCCGCCAGTGGGGCCCGTACCAGCAGGCGCAACTCATCGGACAAATGCTCGCCGACGGAATGACGGGGCCAGACATCCGTCGTTTACTCGGACTCACTCAACAGCGGGTGACGTCGTTGCGTCGCGTCTATCTCGCGATGGAACAAATGCGAGGCGACTCAGAGTTTGGGTCCTTTGTTAAGCCGGAGCTCTTCAGCAATTTCGAAGAAGCCCTCAAGGTCCCCCGAATACGCACCTGGCTTCAGTGGAGCGACGAGACAGGTCGCATCGAGGACTCAGAGGCACGAGAGAATTTCTACGCATGGATATCAGGCACCGAAGACGACGGACAACGCTTCAACAAAATCATTGATGCCAAGGACTTCCGACTACTCCCCCGAGTCATGGACGATCCGGTCCAGTGGGAACGATTCAAGGCGGATCCTCGATTAACTCTCCAAGAAGCCGGAACCTCGCTCGTGCCAGACTTGCCCAGTTTCGATTGGCGAGCTGCGCTCAGACGCGACTTGGGCCATCTGCAGCAGATTCCGGCTCTTGCTCTTGCTGATGCAACTGACGCAGACGTCGACTTACTTCAGGAGCTACGAGCGAGCTGTGACCAGTTGCTCCACAACATCGATGCGCTCAACCTCGAACAGGTCTCCCAGACTTAGTTGTGACTCCGCATCAAATTGCGCGTCTCGTACGCGAGAACTTCACGGCAACTGAGTTGCGGTCGCTCGACCGCATAGTCGTAGATCTTCTTACACAGTCCGGCTGGACCGCCGTTGCTGCCGAAGAAGAGGCGGCGAACACGCTTCAAGAGGTCGCCGCGATCCTTCATCAACACGCTGACCGCCAGGCAGCATTCGACGTTGTTCTGGGCCCTTTCCCGAGGCTAGTCGGGCGATCGCGACCAAGACCACACGACTCGACTCGACTGCGAGAGGTACGTGAACTCATCGCTCTTGCGCCTAATCTCGTAAGGGCGATTTATCAGGCTGGGCATCGACCATTCGAGTTTCTCTGTGCTCGTGTGATGCTCCAGTTGGGGGCGACCCAGTCGCGAGTCACGCCAGCAGGCGGTGAAGGTGGCATAGACATCTTCGGGCGGCTTCCTATGCGAATCCCCGATCCGGAGGTACCGGCCGAATTGGCCGTGCCAATACTCCGTCGCGAAGTTCTATTCCTCGGTCAGTGCAAGTGCGAGGTCCCGGAGAGGGCGATCGACCGGCCAAAGATAGACGAGTTTCAAGCTCAGGTACTGAACTGCTTGGCGCAATACGAAAACAACATCGCGCCACCGCCAAATCGCGTGCCATCTACCTTCTATCGTAAGAACGAGACGTGCTTTCGGCTGTACTTCTCGACCGCGAGCTTCGGCGAAGGCGCGCGCGCGTCTGCGACAGCGAACGACATCATCCTCATCTCGGGAACGGAGCTGGCGCATGAACTTATCTTGAGCGGGACAGCGGCAAGTTGGCTCACGAGCAATGAAGAGTTCGACTGCGTCGCAATCCGACAGTGGGCTGAAGAACTGGTGTGAGAGCCTGCGACGTCCAAAGAGTTAATCGGACCGAAAGTCCGACTCGCCCCGGGAAATAATGAACCTCAATAGAGATCGGTTCTGTACTGCGTTGAACACTTCGTAGTGACGCGTCACTCGCCATAGGCCGTGATAGAGATACGCACGCGGCGAGCCCGCCAGCACCTCGAATACGTCGACACCGATACCGCGTTCCTGCGCATTACGAAGCCCGAGGTTCCATCGATTCCATGTCTGGCTGTTCGGAGGAGGACCTTGGCCGGTGTAGTCCAACTCGGCCCCTTCTGTTACCCAGCGGTCCGAGTATCCGTATTCATCGTTGAGGATGGGACGGAAACGGATCGATCGCGCCGTATCAAGACCCGCAGGAACATAGATCCCTTTGTAGAAGTCGCGATGAATCGACCGGAACTCGTGCGCCAACAGGACGCTGCCTGGCTTGAAGGTAGGTTCCTTCGCCATCTCGGGCACTCTAGCAAGGGAGGCATCCAACCCCGAAGCTCCCCGCTTGATCCGCTGGCGAGAACCCGCACGGGGTGCCGTTGACGATCTGGAGCGAAATCGAAAAGCTGACCTGCAAATGACGCCAATCTGTTTCTGTGGGCACTCAATCTTCGCTCACGGCGAGGGACCGGCCGAGTGTGAAGGATGCGCAATGGACGGCGAGCCGGGGTACTGCACGCGCTTTCAAACAGCGTACCTGGAAGAAACTGGTGTTTCGCCGAAACAATACTGAGGACCTCCGATCAGTAGAAACGGCTTTGAAGTCTTTGCATAGGGCACCGTCCGCCCACGACCGATGTGTCGACATCTCTACCGTCGTGTCGGCCGTAACGTGTACGGTTAATTCGACACATCAAGAGAGGCGCGAGGGACTGGCCCGTCGACCGCCCGGCAACCTGCCGAAAGGTAAGGTGCCAACGCCAGCCCGGTAACGGGAGCGATGCGAAGGCCAGGCCCCCTTCTTGGGGGCCGTCGCTTTTCCGGGCTGACGACGGCCGCCCGGACGCCTCCGGATCGAAGGAGGGCCAAGTGACGACCATCTTCTCCGCCATGACGTGCCGGGTCGAAGGGCCGCTTCGAACGCTCGCCGGACGAACGTCCGTCGACCAGCTCAGCGCCGAGTGGTTCGCGTGGCTCCTGGCACAACTGGCCAACGAAGCAGGATCCGTGCCCGACGGTCCGGGGACCCTTCGCCGTCACTGCTACCTGATCGTCGAGCGCTCCGAGGGACCGGGTTACGTCCAGTTCGCCGCCGGTGCCGACGGCACGTTCATCGCTGAGGCGTCGAGCAATCAGAGCCTCGGTGTTGACGCCGTCAGTCCAGTCGACGAGTACCTGCTTGAAACGCTCGGTTGGGAACCGCCGGCTACGGGCCCGAGAGGCCCGCGACCGAACTTCCGGACAGATAACGAACGTTCGTCGCTCGGTCGCATCGCACTGATCGCCCTCCGCGCACTGACAGACGTCTTCGCCGTGAGCTCGATCGACGAGCTGCGTTACACATACTTCGACGCCATACGTTTCGTGGACGGCGATGAGCGCGGCGAACGCGTGCCGCCACCGACCTTGGAGAACGATTGATGGCGATGCGACACTCTGCACCTGGCATCACTCAACCCGCGCGTGGATCAAACCGATAGGACAGCCGTGGACGGGAGACTCATCACCCTCAAGCGGGGCGACCAATGTGCGACGTGCGGCACGCCCATCGGATCTGGTCGTCAAGCGTGGTGGGACCACCACAAGCGAACCGTCACCTGCGTTCGCTGCGCGGACGATCTCCGTCTGACCGACTCGACAGCGGGTGCGTCCGCCGAGCGCGAGTTCGAACGACGTCGACTCAAAGATGACTACCGGGCCGATGTCGACCCTGATCGACAGAGCACCAGATCGTGGGACCGGGGTGCACGCGGCGAGCGTGCCTTGGCCGAGCTCCTAGACGGGCTCCGTCCGAACGGCGTCGTCGTCTTGCACGATCAACGGATCCCGAAGTCGCGAACGAACATCGACCACATCGCGATCGCTCCGTCGGGGATCTTCGTTATCGATGCGAAGTACTACAAAGGCCACGTCGAACTTCGGAACAAGGGTGGATGGCTCTTCCGCGACCATCGCCTGTACGTTAACGGCCGCGACAGGACGAAACTCCTCGAGAATTGCCCGCGCCAGATCGCCGCGGTTGCCGACGCGATCAGGGATGTGCATCTCGCGATCTCGCCGTTGCCGATCCTGTGCTTCCTCGACTCGACGTGGACGCCCTTCGCCAGAGGATTCAAGTTGAACGGTGTACGCATCCTGCCGCCCGGGGCCGTGCGGAACGCCTTGCTGGAACCCGGCCCCCTCACATCGGAGCAGGTCAAAGCGGCAGGTCGCGCGATCCGGTACCACCTCCGGCCCGCATAGCGTTTAGGCCTCGGCCCCCTCGGGAATCTCCGTCCCGCCTACGGGAAGGAGGCCTGGATGACGCTGACCCCGACCGAGCCGGTCGACACCCAATCGTTCCGCACGACATGGCCCATGGCCGCCGAGCGTTGTGAGCTCGTCGACGGCGCCGTCGTCTGGTGGGGACGCTTCACCGAAGACGACCGCGTCCGAGCCGAACGCGCGTTCCCCGAACACCAGATCACCCTCGACGGCCTCGGCAACATCTGGCTCGAGCACCGCAAGAGACCGCCGCGCGACGTCGTCGAACGCGAGCTCCGCTCGGAGCTCCGCCGCGGCGCGTACGCACTGCGCTAAGCAGCGTCCCGCCGCCTCGCTGCCTTCGCGGACCGGCCGCGCGTGTCATCCATACAGACCCTTCGTGCGTCTACGTGTTGGGTGTCGTCCCACTCGATCGTGCGCTCGGAGGGTCAGGATGCGGACAAGGTTGATGGTCGTCGCGGTATCGCTTCCGTTGCTTCTCGGTCTCCTGACGCCGTCGGCGCAGGCCGCCGCAACCCCGGTGGGATGCGCCAGCGCTTCACTCCTCGCGGCGATCGCGAACGCGAACGCCGCGCCGGGGCCGAACACGTTGTCGCTTTCGGCGGGATGCGTCTACGTGTTGACGGACAGCGCGTCGGGCGATGGCCTGCCGGTCGTGACCGATCAACTCGCGATCATCGGCAACAACGCGACCATCATTCGAAACAGCACGACGCTCTTTCGCATCTTTGAGATCGCCAACGGCATCGCCGTGAAGATGCGGCATCTGACGATCAGCGGTGGACATGCGCCGAACGGCACGGGCGGTTCGTCCGGAGCCAACGGCGGCGGCATCCTCAATCACGGTCGACTGACGTTGAAACACGTCGTCCTCTCTGCGAACTTGGCCGGCAACGGCACGACCGACATCGGCGGCGCCGTCGGACAGGCCGGCGGCAGCGGCGGCGGCATCTATAACGACGGCCAACTGGTCATCGTCGGTTCGACGATCGCCTCGAATCGGGCCGGCAACGGGTCGGCTGGGAGCACGAACGGCGGATCCGGTGGCGCGGGCGGCGGGATCGCGAACGCCGGTGGCCTCACGGTCAAGACCACGAAGATCAGGGACAACGTCGCAGGCAACGGCGGCGCGTCGACCGGCCCGCCCGGCACTCCTGCGGGCCCTGGCGGCGCGGGGGGCGGCATCGAGAACGGATCAACTCCCGGTCCCGTCATCTTCTCGGACACGATCGTCTCGAATCACGCCGGGCTGACGGGCGGCATGCCGATACCGTCCGGAACGGGCGGCGGCATCCACAACGTCGGCGGCACGATCAAGCCCGCGAAGACCACGATCAAGAACAACACGCCGGACAACTGCACGCCGACCGGCAGCGTCAAGAACTGCACGGATTGAGCGCATCTCGAGCAACGGCCGGACGAAGCCGACGGGCAACGCTTGCCTATTCGGTCGCCGCTTTGGAGCTCGTCCTGCTTGCGTCGACGTATCTCTGGTTGCCACCGTACATCGGGTCGCTCTCGTTCCTGGCGTCAGCGCTGTCCTTCGTTGTCGTCGGCGGCCTTGTGGCATCCCGGTTGCCGGAGAACCCGGTGGGTTGGCTCCTCTTGTGCTTCGGGGCGAGCCTCTGCGCTTCTAGCGCTGGGCGCCAGTACGTCGCGCACACTCACCACCTCCACCCGCTCGTTCTGCCGCACGCAGCGAACGTGGTGGCGAATCTCGCGGGAGGCTTGTGGCACCCCACGTTCGGCTTCCTCGTCTTCTTGATGCTCCTCTTCCCCGGCGGTCGCCTGCTCTCGAGCCGATGGAAACCCGTCGCCCTGACCACAGCCGGCGTGTACGGCGCGCTCGCTCTCGCAGGTGTGTTCTCCCACGAGCACGCAGCAACGTTGTTCCCGTACTCTCGCCCGCTCTTCCACGGCTCCCCTCTCCGTCTCGCCAACGCCGTCTTCGATCTCCTGCTCGCCGCGCAACTCCTCCTGCTCCTCATCGGAGGGATCGCCCTCGCCGTTCGGCTTGCTCGCTCGAAGGGGTAGGAGCGACAACAGATGAAATGGTTCGTGTACGCCGCAGCGTTCGTAGCGATCTGCTTCCCCGCAAGCATCGGGATCCTTGGCGATGGTCGTTTGAACGTTGTGCTGTTCCCGCTCATCCCCACCGGCGCAGGGGTCGCCGTGCTCAAGTACCGGCTGTACGAGATCGACCGCATCATCAGCAGGACGATCTCCTACGCATCCCTCACGGCCCTCTCGGCGGGGATCTTCGCTTTGCTCGTTCTTGCTCCGACAGCCGCCCTGGGATCGCGGCCCAAGGTGGCGAGCTGGCTCGTCGCGCTCGCGACCCTCGTGGTCGCCTTTCTCTTCCAGCCCCTTCGTCGACGAGTGCAGTCCTTCGTCGATCGCCGCTTCGATCGCGCGCGCTATGACGCGGACAGATTGGTCGAAGCATTCTCGTCGAGACTTCGCCAATCCCTCGACGTCGAGGCGTTGGCATCCGAGCTGAATGTCGTTGTGTCGCAAGCGCTGCACCCACGGTCCGTTTCGGTTTGGCTGAGGCGAACCGACTGAACGAACCCGCGTCGCGGCGTTAGCAGACGTCGAGGCAGAAGCTCCGCGGTGCGGTGCGCTGATCGTTCGGGTACGCCTTCAAGATCCCGACGACGTCGTACGTCCCCGGCGCCAGGGGCTTACCGGATTGGTCGTGACCGTCCCACGTCGCCGACCACGTCTTGCACTCGTGCGGCTTCCATGTCTGCGCGGCGACATACTGCGGCTGCATCTTCCCGAACGACCATCGCCATACCACCGTCGAGCCGCGACTCACCTCGAAGTCGTACGTCGTCCCGCGCATCTGTTCCGTGAACGACGTGGCCTGCTCGTTGCAGGCTTTCAGCGTGAAGTCCTCACCCGGCGCGTGCTTCGCAACGTCGACCGATAGGACGAGACCGTTCGCGGGCTTCGCGGCCGTCGCATCCGCGGATTGCGGCTGCAGTCGGGTCTCTCCCGCCCCGGCAAACGCGCCAGACGCCGCAGACGAGTTCGTCGGTGCAGCGGCCTTCTCGGCCAGCGTCGGCGCGGCCGTCGAGATCGACCCTGCCAACGCATTCGTGGTCGTCGTCGTGCGATGCACGTCGGGCCTCGTCCGGATGAACAATCCGATCCCGGCGAGCATCACGAGCACGACGGACGACGATGCGATCGCCGTGTACCGCCGTCGCTGGATGCGACGCGCGCGCGAACGGATCGCGTCGACGGTCGGCGGCGTCGGATCCGACGACGATCCACGCAGACGATCGAACGGATCGCTCATCGGTAGTCCTCGCCGAGCTTCGTCCGGAGTGATGCGCGCGCGTCGAACAACAGACTCTTCACGGTCCCCTCTTTGCAACGAAGAGCAACGGCGCACTCCTCGACGGACAGATCGAGCACGTAATACAGCGCGACGGCTGCGCGTTGCCGCGCCGGCAGGGACGACACCGCCTCGTGCAGCTCGGGATAGGCCTCGGGCGCAGGAGTAGCGAACTCGACACGCCGTCCGAGCCGCTGCAGCGCGCGGATCTCGCGCCCGGCACGGGTCTTCAAGGAGAGCGCCAGATTCGTCGCCACGCGGTGCACCCACCCGACCGGGTTCCCGTCCGGCCAGAGCTTGTCCCAGTGGATGTACGCGCGCGCGAAGGCTTCCTGCGCGATGTCCTCTGCTTGCTCGCGGGCGATAAGTCTCACCGCGGACACGACCTTTCCGTACCGCTCGTTCAGGAAGGCCTCGAAGGCCTCATCCTTAGAAACTCGCGGGAGCGTCTCCCGGTTGCCCTCGCCCACCCACCAAGGGTGCTATTTCTGCGACGCGGGGGGAACGCTCGGCGTGTTCTTCATGATCACGCCCTCGGGGGCCGGGCCCTTGGTGATCTTCGGGGAGGCCGTCGGCGACGGCACCACCGCGCCCGGGGACCCCGAAACGCCGCCGGACGACCCACCGCCGACGGACATCGCGGGCGCGATGGAGCCCGCGACGAACACGCAGTTCGCGTACTGCGTACCGGACACGTCCACGTGCGTGCCGATCAGCGCGTTCGTCGATCCGGGCGAACCCGTCGTCACCTGCGTGAAGTACACCTTCATCGGGTTATCGCAGCCGGCGACGGGGGTGTCAGCCTTCAGCGTCACCGAACCGGCGAGGCCCGTCACGCCCGTGGGCGTGATGGACGGCGCATCACCGGGCTGTACCGCCTGGACGGTCCCCGTGATCGAGACCGACGTCCCGCCGTCGCTCCGCGCCGTCTTGTGGCTGCTCGCGCACGCGACGCTCGCGAGGAGCAGACACACAGCGGCGATCGTTATCCGCATCTCTATCTCGCCTACCCCGCGCGGACCTGCGTATAAACAGCGCCGTCGGTGCCCTCAGGCATCCTGACGAGATGATTCTCGACGGACTGAATCCGGAGCAGCGTGCCGCGGCGGAGGCCGTGCGGGGGCCGGTATGCATCCTCGCCGGCGCGGGCTCCGGCAAGACGACGACGCTCACGCGGCGCATCGCGAACCAGATCGCGTCCGGCTCGTTCGAGGCCTCACAGTTGCTCGCGCTCACGTTCACCGACCGTGCAGCGAACGAACTGAAGACACGGTTGCGCAAGCTCGGGATCGCCGGCGACGTCCCGCGCGCGCACGTTCCACGCCGAAGCCCTCGCCCAGGTCGCGCACTTCGTCGGCTCGCCCCAGATCATCCCGTCCAAGGCCGCGATCATCGGACCGCTCGTCAGGCGACTTCCCCCGCCGTACAAGTTCAAAGCCACGAAGGACGTCGCGGGCGAGATCGAACGAGCGAAGAACCGCCGGACGACGCCCGACACCTACGTCGACGATCTCGGCGACCACGAACCGGTTCTGCCGCCGGAGCTCATGGCGGGGATCTTCCGCGCCTACGAGCAACGCAAGAAAGGCCTCGACTTCGAAGATCTGCTCGAGCAGGCGATCCAGGCGATGCAACGTCCGGACGTCGCGGAGCGCGTCCGCGCGAAGTACCACGCGATCTCCGTCGACGAATACCAGGACGTCAACCTCCTGCAGCAGACGCTCCTCGAAGCGTGGCTCGGCGGACGCGAGGAACTCTGCGTCGTCGGTGACGACTACCAGTCGATCTACGGCTTCACGGGCGCGACGCCGTCCTGGCTCATCGACTTCGAGAAGCGTTACCCGAGGGCGAAGGTCATCACACTCACGAAGAACTACCGCTCGACGCCGCAGGTGCTCCACGTCGCGAATCGCCTGACGACCGGTCTCGGCGGACGCTCCAAGGTCCTCGAAGCCACGAAGCCCGAGGGCGGCGACTGCAACCTCTCGCAGTACACGGACGACGAGGCCGAGGTCCGCGCGATCGTCGCCGAGATCGATCGTCTTGCGAAGGGCGGCGTCCCGTTCGAAGAGATGGCGATCCTCTACCGGATCAACGCGCGGTCCGAGGATTACGAGGAGGCGCTCGCCGCGGCGCGCATCCCGTACCAGGTCCGGGACGGGGCGTTCCTGCGGCGGCCCGGCCCCCGTGCGGTGCTGCGCGCACTACAGCGCGGACAAAGCACCGTCGAAGAGGTGTGCCGCGCGCTCGGCTGGGACCCCGACGGGGAGCCCGAGGGCCAGGAGGAGATCACGCGCCAAGCCGACCTCGGACGCCTCGTCTCGCTCGCCGCGGAGTTCGACGGAACGGTCCCCGAGTTCATCGCGGATCTGAAGAAGCGCTTCGAGGACGATGCATCGGCGCGCGGGGTCGTCCTGTCGACGTACCACCGCGCGAAAGGCCTCGAGTGGGACGCCGTGTTCCTCCCTCGTCTCGAGGAACGCGAGATCCCGTTCGCGCTGTCGAAGTCGGACGAAGCCGTCGCCGAGGAACGCCGCCTCCTCTACGTCGGGATCACCCGGGCCCGGACGCACCTCCGCCTGTCGTGGGCGCGCGAACGCGATGGCAAGAACACGAAACCGTCGCGCTTCGTACGCGAGATCAACCCGTCCCAGAAGACGGAGCCTCAGGCGACGAAACCGAAGAACCCCGACTCCGAGCTGTTCTCACGCCTCCGCGAGTGGCGGAAGCGAACGGCAGAGGAGCTGGACGTTCCCGCCTACGTCATCTTCCACGACTCCACACTTCGCGAGATCTGCGAACGGGGGCCGAAGACGCTCACGGAACTCTCCCGCATCAACGGTATCGGCCCGACGAAGCTTGAACGCCACGGACCAGGCGTGCTGGCCGTCGTCAATCAGCCCTGATAGCTCGGCTTGCCCGCCGCTTCCCACTCTTGCCAGAACTCGAAGAGCGGCGTCCCGAACGGATCCTCGCCCTTGAGCGGCATCGAGCCGCGACGGATCGTCCAGTCCATCGGCGCGAGGCGCGCCGCCTCCTCGAAGTGTGATCGCGCGAGGTCGTCTCGTCCGGCGCGATGGAGCCATGCGCCGACGCGACGGTGCGCACGCGCAAGTCCGGCGTCGACGGCTTCCGGCTGCGCCCAATCGGCGACGCGTTCGATCTCGTCGTCGTACACCCAGCGCCGCAACGCATCGTGATGCACATCGGCATCGACGCCGGTGTACTCGCGCCAGCGGTCGTCGCCGGGCGCGATCGTCGGTGGACGAACCATCGCCCCGTGCTCGTCGAACCACACGGTCGACGGGATGTTGATCACCCCGAAGAGTTCGGCGATCCGATGATTGGCGTCGAGCAGCACGCGATAGGAAAGTCCGTCCGGGACCCACGGACGTGCGGCGTCCGGCGTGTCGTCGAGCGACACGGAGACGGCCGTCAGGCCGTGTGGCTCGAGCTCACGAACCAGTGGGTCCCAGACCGGGACCTCGTAGCGGCATCCTCACCACGATGCCCACGCGATGAGCAGCCGTTTGCGTCCGGCGAAATCGGACATCCGCACGACGTTGCCGTCGAGATCCGGTAGTTCGAGCTCGTCGATCGATGCGCGCATCCCGGACGACATCGGGTCTCCGGCGAACGCCGCGACGCCGCCGTCGATGTCGATGACGACAGAGCGATGGAGGGCTGAAGCGACCGCGGACAGCTCGAGCGCAGCGGGATCGAGGTTGCGCGCCGGAACGCACATCTCACCGCGGCAGAGGCCTTCGGGCTTGAGCAGCCAGCCGGTCGCGTGTGCGAGATCGTCGGCGGTGACGACGACGCGATCGTTGTCGACGTGCGCGTCGATCTCGACTTCGTGTTCGTCGATGAGGGTCAGCCGCACGCGCGAGAGACTACCAGCGCAGCTTCGTACGGGACACGCGCGGCGTTTTACGCCGACCGGCGATCGCGGCTGTAGAGCGCGAGGACGACTCGGATGTGGTCGACCGTTTCCTCGTGCAAACGACGCGCGGGCATGCGGACGACCTTCGCCACGTCATCGGAGTCCGAACCGGCGAGGACCGGACGAACCGTCTCGTCCAGGCCGGCGGCGTGGAGGAGACGCTCGATGCGGTGCGCTTCCCCGACGACGCGCGCCCGCTCGGCTCGGCCCTCGGGCTCGATCGCGAAGACGCCGGTCGGGCCGACCACGCAGTGCGAGACGCGCGCGAATCCAACGTCCAGGTTGTGCAGCACCTCGAACCCGTCCTCGCTGAGCTCGTGCAGCACGCGGTCCAGGCGCGCCTCCGACGTCTTCCTCATATAGGGGTGTCGGCAGATCGGCCGGACGCAAGAGGTCCTTCCGGGCTAGTCCGTGGCCAGAACAGCGACCGGGAGGTCGGCCAGCAGGTCGGCCACGGGCCGCCCCTCGACCCCGGTGTCGCCCCAACCGCCCAGATCGGCGACCAGTCGCGAGACAACGACGAGCACGCGTCCCCGCCGGAAGGCGATCACGTGGCCGGCGGCCTCCCCCGTGACGGCCACCGGCGTGTACGGGCCCTCACGGGGCAGCGCGAGGGCCGTCCGGATCAGTTCGTACTTCACCCCGCTCGCATCGAAGGTCGCCGGTGCCCGGTTGTCCGGGTCGACGAGGCGGTAGTTGAAGTCTTCGCACCCCTGGTAGAAGTCGGGCACGCCGGGCGTGAAGATCTTCAGCACGACGCGGCCGAGCGAGTTCGCGAGCGCCGCCGGCGCGATGCGATCGATGAAGGCCTTGACCTCGTGCACGAACGCTTCGTCCGACAAGGCACGCCGGACGAACCCCTCAAGCGCTTCCTCGTAGTCGTGATCGGGATCGCCCCACGACGTCTCGAGCTTCGCCTCGCGCGCGGATTTCTGCATGACGACGACCACGCGGTCGGCGTAGTCGTCGGCGTCGACGTAGGAGCCGATCACCGACTGGTAGAACTGTTCGACGTCGCGGGGAGCGATGGCCGGTTGCAAGCGCTCCGTCCATCGATCGCTCAGCGCGCGCCACTCGTCGGGGATCTCGGAGAGCACGTCGATGCGTGCGCGGACATCCTCGCTCCGCTTCGCATCGTGCGTCGATGTCGCGTTCATGGTGCGGGGCCGACGCGACGCCGCGAAGGCGTGGAACTCTTCGACGCTCGTCGTGGTCGTCGGGTCGACGCCGACCTCGTTCCGCGAAAGCAGCACCGGGTAGCGGTAGAACGCGGTGTCCTCGACACCCTTCGCCATCACGGCCGGCGTCCGCTGCTCCCACCTAGGATCGCCCTCGCCGTAGGTGCGGTACACGTCGAGCGCGACCGTCCGCTCGACGAGCGCGTCGTCGATCTCGCCTGCGAGCGAGCCCGCGATGACATCGCGATTCGCGCGATCGACCACCTCGGCCCACGGCGGGAAGTCGCGGGCGAGACGCCGCAAGCCGTCGGGGTCGACGAACAGACCGTCGCACGTCGCGAGGAAGTCGTAGCCCGTCGTTCCGTCGACGGGC
>Ga0307469_10000054_pt1 | contig 42723 bp, 35 predicted proteins | sample atmos_gasesAM2C__FD_203084 | JGI IMG/M metagenome (GOLD analysis project Ga0307469, IMG submission 203084) | Hardwood forest soil microbial communities from Morgan-Monroe State Forest, Indiana, United States - atmos_gasesAM2C_515 | ecosystem: Environmental > Terrestrial > Soil > Temperate... | reverse complement strand
GGTGCCAGTAGTGACTGAGCGTGCGCTCAACCGGGTCGCGCATGATGTAGATGAACTTCGCCTCCGGATTGAATTCCAGAATGCGCTCTGGAACGCCCGCGAAGAGTGGCGCCTGGCTGTAGGCAGTGCTGCCTTCGGCGATGATCCTGGCATCCCCCGCCCCGGCGAACAGGCTGAGATACCGTTCGGCACTGCGCCAGTAGCCTCGCTGCCACATCTGCGTCCAGACTGTGCGCAGCACGGCGGGATCGACGAAGTGACACGGCTCCCGTGGGGAGCTCACAAAGACGTCGGGGTGCATTTTGAGCAGTTCGCTCAAATAGGTCGTCCCCGATTTCATCGAACCGATGAGAAACGTATTCGGACGCGGCGTAGGCATTCGAACGCATCGAGCGGCGCGCTGCAAGCAACAGCGCGGTGCCCGGTAAATCTCCCTGATTCAGAACACCTTGGATGAGTCTAGCGCCCGCACAAAGAACACGGAGTCATATTTCTTAAGATACTGTAAACACTTGCGCTTAGTGATTGTTTTAAAAGAAAAATATGACTGGACTAAAGTACACTTTCCGGCCCTGAGGCGGGCCACAGACGGTCAAGAGATGTCCCGTTACGGAAGCAGAGAGTGGTTCGAAGCGGCGTACCGCCAAACGGCGCGTGATCCCTGGGGGCTCACCTGGCGTCCCACGCAGCTCTATCGGTACAACGTGATGGCGTCTGAACTGGACCGTTGCATCTCAGCGCGGCATCTGGCGGTGGACTCGGTAGTCGACGTCGGCTGCGCAACGGGGGACTTTCTCAATCTGCTGGCTGAATCGCTGCCTCACGGGCGGCAGCGCCGCCTGATCGGCGCTGACCTGTCTGGCACAGCCATCGACAGGGCCCGCAGCAGGTATCCACATCTGGAGTTCTGGATCTCCGGACTCGATGCGCTGCCTCAGCAGCTTGCGGCTCCCGCGGACCTGGTGTGTTGCCTCGAAGTGCTTTACTACCTGGCAGCCGAGGATCGTCCCCGCGCCCTGGTAACTTTACGCTCGATCCTGCGACCCGGTGGGCTGCTGCTGGTGTCGTCGATGACGGGCGCGGCCCCCTACATGGACTACCAGCAACTGTGCGCGCTGGTCGGACAGGAATTCCACATCGTCGCCGCCGCAGGCCTCAACCTGTGGCCGCTGGTCAGCCTCGAGAAGCTCGCGCTCAGAACCCGCCTGTCGCCTAAATTCGAGCTGAGCCGTTTTCGCCCCGGTCGCACGGGATTCGAGGTGATGCGCCGACTTGCCCGGTGTTGCGGCGCGCTGCTTGGCAAGCGTGCTCAATCACACGCCTACGTAATCGCGACACCGCGATGATGCGGCTCCGGCAGGATCAGTCGGGATGCGCCCTGAAAGTCCAATAGGAGTTGAGGAAGTAATTCACCAGTACCGCCGGCGCGATGCCGATGAACTGATCGAGCTCCGGCGACATCCTCGGCAGCAGGAGCGTCAACGCCACGAAGGTGGAGAAGCTGACGATCAGGGATACCAGCGACACGACGTTGAACTTCAGTCCCTTGATCGTGGTGTGATCGCGCGTCCTGCGGTGCCTGAAGGTCCAGTAGTTGTTGAGCAGGAAGTTCCACACGATCGACGTCTCGATTGCAATCGGCGAAGCGACGAACTTGTTGATGCCTGCCTTGAACAGAAGCGTGAAGATCGCGAGGTTGACAACGGTGCCGGAGGCGCCGACGACCGCAAATCTGATAAAGGTCTCCAGTGACCGCAGGCGTATCCACCAGGCATTGAGAATGAACTCGACGATATCCCGCAGACCCAGCTTGCTGCTGCCCGCCTTGCGATCGATGAAGTGGACCGGAATCTCGACGACCCTCGCGCCCAGGGTGACCATCTGATGCAGGAGCGCCACCTGGAACGCGTAGCCCTTGACGCCCAGGGTGGCGAAGTCGACGCGGCGCAGCACCGAGGCGCGGATGGCGCGAAAGCCGGCCGTACAGTCACGGATTCCGTACAAGCCGGCGACATAGCGAGCGACCCAATTTCCGCCTTTGGAATTGAGTTTGCGCCACAGGCCCCAGTCCTTCGGTATGCTGCCGCCAGCGATGTGACGGCTGCCGATGACCAGATCGGCAGAATTCTCCAGCGCCGCCAGCAAACGTGGCACGTCGTGCGGGTCGTGCGAGAAATCCGCGTCCATCTCGAACACGGCGTCCGCGGCGAGCTCGCCTAACGCGTATTGCATGCCGCGGATGTAGGCGGCGCCCAAGCCTGCCTTGGCACCCGTGATGAGGTGCAGGTTCGCGTGCCGGCGCATGGCCGAGCTCACCAGCCCGGCCGTTCCGTCGGGTGAATTGTCGTCCACGACCAGAACATGCATGTCGTGGGGCAGGGCGCGGAACTGCGCCTGCAGCGCGTCGATGAGCGCAACGATGTTTCCGCTCTCATTGTAGGTCGGAACTATCACCACGACTTTAGCTGCCGACGGCCGTTGCTGCAGCGGCTCGGGACCTGCGGCACTCATGTCCGGCTCACTGGTGTTCATGGAAGGTGGAAAACGGCCACGTCGTGCGTGCGGACGTCGAGGGTCAGCGGTTCCGGACTGTTACCCCGGAGCAGAGCCGAGAGATAGGGCGATTCCGCCAGGACCGGATCGCGAGAGCCGTCCTCGAACAGAAGCAGATGATGGGCACCGTAAGCGCGCATGAGCGCGAGCACCGAGCCCTGATCCCAGTGCTGGTTGCTGTATTCCTGCGAAATCAGTGACAGCACGTTCCGGTGCAACAGGTAGCCGACAGCCTGTCCGCGGTCCGCGACAATCGTCGCGTCGCCCGGCAGTCGGGCCGCGAGCCAGGAGCGAAGCGTCACGCCGGGAGCAACCGGTTCTTCCAGCTCGCGTGCAACGATCTCGTGCGGTGCTGGCGGACGTCCATGCAGGTAGCTGCGGGCGTTGATACCCAGATAGCAGACTGCCGCCACGGCCAGCGCGGCGGGCAGCCCGTAACGCAGGGCCGGACGCGGTGAAAGAGCGGGCCGCGCGATGCTGCCGATCAGCAGCAGCAGGAAGGGAAGCAGAGGGTAGAACATTCGCGTATCGAAGGAGATTACGCTGGTGACGCCCAGATAGATCATACCGGCGCAATACACCGCGACGTACGCGCTGAGCAGGCCGGCCGGGGTGAGTGCCATGTGGAGCCATCCACGGATGCCTCCCGGCGCGGGCCCGATCGCCCGAACCATGGCCGTGTGAGCTCCGCGGACCGCAAGGACCGCTACGAACAGCAGACTGGCGCACAGCGCCAGCTCCAGCAGACCAAATCGAGCGTCGGCAATGCCACCGAGAAACAGGTGGTGCGTCCAGACGAGGAACTCGCGCACCACCTCCGTAAGAGGGTGGTGGACGGGTTTGGTGTTACCGCCCTTCCAGCTTCCCATGAGCAGCTGGTTGCGCAGCAGACCGGCGGCAACAATCGCCGCTGAAACTCCGAGCCAGCCAAGAGCGTAGCGGGAGCTCCGGTCGCGGGTCGCGATGACCCGCGCCAGGAAGAATCCGGTTGAGCCGGCCAACAGGAACAAGCCGGCATAGCGCACCCAATAGGACATCCCAAGGAGCACCGCGCCCGCCGCGAACGCTGCCGCCTGCATGCGGCTCGCTGGCTCCTGCTTGAGACCGGTCAGAAACAGATAGGTGGCCGTCAGGCTGACGAGTGTGTAGAGGGATTCTGCGGTGACGGAGCTCCCGAAAACGGCGAACCAGGAGTTGCCAATGAGTAAAACCAGCAGCAGCCTGGTCAGCGGTGCGCCGAGTGCGAGCGCGCGCGCACACCGGGCGAATACCATCACCGACAGAACCGCAGCTGCGGCGGACACCCACAAAGCCGCCAGCGACAGTGACGGGGCGGTTGCCGCCAGCAAGGCGATCGCCGCCGGATATCCACACGGGAAGGTGGTGAGCGGCGCAGGCGTACGACCGAAAGAGCGTTCGGCGTCGAAATGTACGATCGAGGTATAGCCCGGTCGCCCGGCGAGGAAGTTCTCGGCAGCGCTCAGGTAGACGTAGCTGTCGTTTTGCAACAAGGCGCCGTCACTGACGCGCAGGTGCCCGAGTACGCAGGCGCACGCCAGGGCAGCCCAGAGCACAGCCTCGGCGAGCCCGATGCCGCCGCGATCCGCCGCAACCACCCCGGTCGAGTTCATGTGCTGCCGCCCGACTCGGCGGTCAGTGCGCGAACGCGCCAACATCGATGGAGTCCGCGGTTCGCGGCTTCATCTCATAATCGGTGGTGACCAGGGATGCAAGCGCCGCAGTCCCCGCGCCGGTGGCCGGACTGTCAGGGCTCAGATGGAAGTCGTGCTCGGCAGGATTGATGAAGCGGGGATCTGCGACGATGCCATCCTTCTCCCCCATCCCACCAGAGCCGCCGAAGTAGAGATTGTGGCGCGCGATCCCGGGGAACGGGCTGAAGCCAACCGTGCCGCCTAAGTAGGCGGTTCCCTTTGACGGCCACAGGATGTTGTTCTCCACGATCAGAGCTCCCTCCCGCAGATCCCAGTCGTTGGTCAGAACGCCATAGAGCTCGTTCTTGCTGGTGTCGGTGTTGTAGAAAGTGTTGTTGTAGATCTGAGCGCCCGTCAGGATGGTGGAATTGAAGCGGATACCGGCATAGGCAGTATCGTAGACGACATTGTCATAGATCACGAAGCCGGCCCCCGAGCCGTCGGCGAGGTTCAGGCCGTGCTTGCTGACGTCGCGGATCAGGTTGTGATCGAAGTGTACGTTGTTTATTACTGACGAGCCGTTGGTACCGTTGGCATAGGTCTGGAAGCCGTTACCGCTGCGGATGTGCTCGATGAAGTTATACGCGATCTGGTACGAGCCGTCGCCGTCGATGTAAATGCCGTGACACTCCTGCGGGCTGCCCTGCACATCGTGGATGTGATTGCCGAGCCACACGGAGTCATAACCATTGCCGGTGATGCCGCCCATGCGGGGCAGGTGCGGGCCGCGGGTGGGCGCGGTGCTCGCGGCGAGATCGTTGTTGATTACGCGCCAATGGTTGCCCTTTATCTCCTGGTTGACGGGGCCGTCATAGCCCTCGCAATCGATGCGCAGGCCGGCGATTACCGCCCACTGCCCCATACCTCGAAAGGTGTCGCCATTGATTGCGGAGATGCAGCCCATACTGCCGGCGGCGGCCGGCGTGCCGCGGATGTACACATCCTCTCCCGGGTAGCCCATGAGCGCGATGGCGCCTGTGCCGGACCGGCCGGTTGGCGCGCGCCCCGACTTGTTGCGGAACCTCATGAAGTAGTCTTCGAAGCCCACATCAGTCCACGCGGTACCGGTGCCGCGCATCACGATGACATCACCCGGCTGCACCTGGCCCCAGGCGCCGGACAGATTGGGCGTTTGCACGTGCCGGAAGGGTCGGGTGATGTCACCGACCCGAGCGGTAAAATCGCTGCCCCTGAGGTTATCGACAAACAGAATGCGACCCGGATTGACCGTGAAGGTGTGATCGGTGTTGGAGGCGACGCCGTTGACTACCACCTTCACCGGCAGTGCCACACCCGGCGCCGGGTTTCCGAGGCGGCCAATCTGCACGGTAATCTGCCAGATGTCAGGTCGCCCCCTCGATGGCCCCAGATAGCGGTAATTGTCGACCTCGGCGCCACCGATGTAGATCCTGGTGGAGGTTCCAGGACTGCCGCCGCTGAAATTCTTACCGAACACCGACAAATACGTCCCCTTGTCGTTCTCTCCTCCCTGGTTCGGTCCGGAGACCAGGTCGGTGTAGAGCACGACGGGGGCTGCGACCGGCGCGATAGTCTGCGCAAGGGCGCCGGCCGTGACGGTGGCAGGGGCGTTTGCGGCAAGCGCCAGTGTGACAATCGTGATGATCCGCATACGGGACGCAGGATTCTCGCTGGTCGGGCGTGTGTTCAGGTTACGCCGAGCGGACCAAGGTATCGAGCGGGTCGCTGTATTTACACTCAGCTACAATGACGTCCCGCCTGGCGGGCCACAAAGGATAAGAGCCCGAAGCTTGGCGTCACTTTCCCGTAAAGCAGCGCTCCTGATCATCGCGAACGCCGCCAAGTACGCGGTCGGCTTCGTGCTGCCAATGATCGTCGTGAGGTTTCTGACTCGCAGCGAGTACGGAACCTATCAGCAGCTGTCGCTGGTTGCCACTTTCGCCACCGGGGTCATGGTTCTCGGTCTGCCGACCTCGATCTACTATTTTTACCACCGCGCGTCGGTTGGCTCCGGTCGGGCGACTCTGATCGCCCAGACGCAGATCATGCTGTTGATCTCCGGGGGCGCGGCGTCATTGGCGATAACACTCGCGGCGCCACTCCTTGCCGTGTGGATGCATAACCCCGAGCTGCGCGGACTCCTGCCGTGGTATTCGCTGTACATCGGCCTGTTCATCGGCGGGGAGCATTTCCTGCACGTGATGATCAGTCAAAACCGCTACGGGCTTGCGGTCGGACTCGAGCTTGCGGAGACGGTTGTCAGGGTGGCGGCGCTGGTCGCGGTGCTGGTGCTCGGCGGCAGTCTGCTCGGTATCGTGCTGGCGCTCGCCGGTTATGCGGCCGTGCGGCTAATTGTCCGCAGCTATTGGATCTGGCGCGGACAGGATTCGGTCGCCAACGCCTCCTGGGCGCAGCGCTCTGCGGCCGCTCAATTGGCTTACGGACTGCCACTGGCCGCAACGGTCTGCATCGCGGTCGTGGGAGGGCTGCTCGATCGAGCGATTGTCGCCGTGGTGTTCAATCCCGCCGCCTATGCCGTGTACAGCGTCGGGGCTCTGGAGGTACCGCTCGACAGCATATTGCAGGCATCGGTGCTGAACGTACTGCGTGCGTCGCTGCCGCCGCTGGTGAGCGAGGGTCGGATCGACGAGGTGATCCGGGTGTGGCGCGACGCGGTGCGCAAGCTCGCGCTCATCGTGGTGCCGAGCTTTGTCTTCCTGGCGCTGTTCGCCGAGCGCTTCATAACCACACTGTTTACCGACAGCTACGCGGACAGCGTGGCCGTATTCCGCATCTATGTGATGCTCATTCCGCTCCACATGTTGGTTGTCAGCGTCATTCCGCAGGTCTACGGGCGCACGCGACTCAACCTGTACGTGGTCGCGAGCGCAATGGCCACCAACGTGGTGCTCAGCTTCGTGCTGCTGCGTTTCATGGGAATTCTCGGGCCGGCGACCGCACTGGTCTGCTCACAGTATCTGAGCGCGCTGCTGTACTTCATCGTCACCGTGCGCTTGCTGAGAACCCGGCCGCGCCGCCTGCTGCCGATTCCGGCGCTGGCGCGGACGGCATTGGCGTCGCTGTTGGCCGTCGGGCCGGCACTCTTCGCAGCGCATTTAATAGCGCACCGCCTGATCTCGCTCACCGCGGCAGGGGCGATCTTCGCCGCCGGCTATCTGCTGGCAGCGTATCTGCTCGGCGTGTTCCGCGAGACGGAGATTCAGGCGGCGCGCGCCTGGCTGCGGCGGCTAACGCCGGGCTGAGGCCGCCCGATGGGCACAGCGAGGCGCGTCGTCGGCTCAGGGCAGGTAAAGATAGGCCCCGATGTCGATGGAGGCGGCTGAGCGCGGGTTGAGGGCATAGTCGGTCGTGACGACGGATGCGACCGCGGTGGATCCGGCCCCGATGGCGGGGCTGCCGGCGGTCAAGTGGAAGTCGGGCGTAGCAGTGCTCAGAAACCCGGGGTTACCGCTGATCGGGTGCGAGTCCCAACCGTCACTGCTGCTGCCGTTATAGAAGAGATTGTTGGTCACGGTGCCGATGCCGCTGGACATGCCGACGCTGCCGCCGGAGTAGGTGCCGCCGCTGTTCGCATAGAGGATATTGTTCTCCATGTCCAGGGCGTCGGAGGGGAAGTTCCAGTCGTTATTGACCACCCCATACCCGGAGCGGGTCACGCAGCTGTAGAAGGTGTTGTTGTAGAACTTGGCGCCGTGCAGCGTGTTCGTATTGAACCGCAGGCAACCCCAGCCGGTGTTGTAGACGACGTTGTCGTAGTAGACGAGGCCGTTACCGGAGCCGTCGGCCACGTTGATCCCGTACTTGGCGACGTCGTGCACCATATTGTGGTGGAAGGATACGTTGTTGGTGGTGCTCGAATAGCCATCGTCGGTGTAAACCTGGAAGCCCGAGCCGTCGGTGACCGATTCGATGAGGTTGTAGGCGACCTCATAAGAGCCGTCGCCGTCGATGTAAATCCCGTGCATCTCCAGCGGGGAGGCGCTGTTGATGTTGTGCACGTGGTTGCCGACCCAGAAGGAGCCGGTGCCGCTGCCGACGATGCCGCCCTCGAGATTGTTCGAGTCGGTGCTGCCGGTGATGGCGGTGAGCTCGTTGTTGACCACGCGCCAGTACTGGCCGGCAATCTGCTCGTCGATCACCCCGCCTGAGCCGCCGGCTTCGATGCGCAGATCGGCCACGGTGACGTAGCGGCCACCCTGATAAGAGTGTGTATCGACCCCGCTGATCCCGCCGGTCGCGCCACTGGCGTAGGACTCGTAGATATAGACGTCCTCGGCCGGATAGCCGATGAGCGCCAGAGGCCCGCTTCCCGAAGCACCGGTCGCGGCGGTGCCGTTGCGGTTGATGAAGCGCAGGAAGTATCCGTTGTAGACGTCTGTCCAGGCCGAGCTCGCGGGCGTCGGATCGGACGTCAACGGCGCGCCCGCCGCCAGCGCGGTGCCGCGGAGCACGATCGTGTCACCGGGCTGCATGACGTCGAACGCTCCCGTGGAGCCGTTGGCCACGTGGCGGTACGGATGGGTGATGTCGCCTGCGACCGCGGTCGAGTCATTGCCGCTCTGGCTGACGAACAGCATGCGCCCAGGATTGACCATGAAGGTTTGATCGGTGTTGGAGGCCACACCGTTTACGGTCACCTGGATCGGCAGCGCCTGGCCCGGGGTAGGGTTACCGAGAGCACCCACCTGTACGGTAATCTGCCCGACGTCGGGGCGACCGCGGCTCGGGCCGAGGTAGAGGTACCTGCTTACCGCCGCTCCGCCGATCGTCACCGTGACCGTCGAACCGAGCCCGGCGCTGCCGAAGTTCGTGCCGAAGATCGACAGGTAAGCTCCGGCATTGTTCTCACCCCCGCTGTTCGGGCCGGAGGCCACATCGGTGTAAAGCACCAGCGGAGCGCCCGCGATGACCTGCAGCGGATTTACGGTGATGGAGAACGCCGGGAGGGAGGCGCTCGCAGTGCCGTCGCTGACGGAGATGACGATGTTCGAATAGGTGCCAGCGTTGGCGGCTGCCGGTGTCCCGCTCAGCTTGCCGGTCGAAGTGCTGAACGTCGCCCACGAGGGGCCGTTGCTGATCGAGAACGTGAGGGTCTTGCCACTCGGGTCGGTCGTGGTGGGCGTGAACGAGTACGCCTGGCCGGCCGTTACGCTCGTCGGCGGGGAGCCGCTGATGGTCGGGGGACTGCTCGCGGCGTTGACCGTGATCGAGAAGCTCGGGAGCGAGGCACTGTTGGTGCCATCACTCACCGAGATCATGATGTTGGAGGTCGTGCCAACATTCGCGGCCGCCGGTGTTCCGCTCAGCTTGCCGGTCGAAGTGCTGAACGTCGCCCACGAGGGGCCGTTACTGATCGAGAACGTGAAGGCGGCGCCGGTTCCGCCCGCAGCGCTCGGAGTGAACGCGTACGCCTGACCCGCGGTAACGCTGCTTGCGGGACTCCCCGTGATGGTGAGTTTGTTGCCCGAGACGGGCGTGGCGTTGCTCGAACCGCCACCACCGCAGGCGGTGAGCGCAAGGCTCATCGTCAGAGTCCCGACGATCGACCACGTGCCGCGCATAATCCAGGAAGATCTCATTCAGCCGCTCCCATTGGCGCCGCCCACGTCATAGCTCTAGAGCTCCAGGCGGGTGCTGCAGATTAACGTCCTTGAGGAATGGCAACCGGACAAGCGACGGAGAAGTCAGCGGCGATTGAACCTCACCGGCAACCCCGCTGTCGTAGGCGCTGGCAGCCCTTAGACCGGAAGCTTTGCGTCCCCGGCTTTCGCCGGGTTTGCCGTCCATCGGCGCGAAAAGTAGAGCAGCGTTACAAGCTTAGCAATATGTCGGCTGCCACAGACATTGCGCTCGCGGCTGTCGCACTTAGCTCAGTTGCGTTGTTAACTCAATCCCAATCTGCGGCTGCCTTGCGTGAACCAGTTCCTCGACCGACGAGACGTGCGCACGACCACGCAGCGGTCCAACTCACCGGCCCCGGGGCGTCCCGGCGGGCGGGTTATCGCCGGTGCGCGCCGTCCGACCCAAGCGAGTCTTATGTCCAAGACCCGCCGTCGCCTGGGAGCATTCGGGCAAAGCCGAAGAGTGTTAAGGTAGCAGCATGAGGGGCAGGATGGGGAGGGGCCGAGCGCGCCGCGCGAATCGCTGGGCCCTGGTGACCCAGCTGGCGTCGGCGACAATCGCATCACTCGTGCTGTGCGCCTGCAGCGGGGCACCAGTGAAGCCGCAGGCGCTCGCGGCCAGCGGATCCGCGCCGGGTGCGGCGAAGCCGGGGGCCACCGAATACATCATAGGGGCCGGCGACACTCTAAGCGTCGTCGTCGCACAGAACCCCGATCTGAGCGCCGAGAGTGTGCCAGTCCGCCCTGACGGGCGGATCTCGACTCCGTTGGCGAACGACGTCGTCGCGGTCGGCAGGACGCCTACTCAGCTGGCACGCGATATCGAGGCGAAACTGCGCGAGTACGTGCGTACCCCGAACGTGACCGTGATAGTCCGGACGGCGGTCGGGGAGCTCGGTCAGGTAAAAGTCATCGGCGCGGGCGTCACGGCGCCCAAGGCCTTTCCGTACCACAGTGGGATGCGCGTGCTCGATCTGGTGGTGGCGGCCGGAGGGCTCTCGCAGTTTGCCGCAGGTAACCGGGCCATGTTGATCCGCACCGAGCCTGACGGGAGTACCCGCCAGATCAAGGTGAGGCTGGCGGATCTGCTCGGGCATGGAACGGTCTCGGAGAATATCCTGCTGCAGCCCGGCGATATCCTGGTGGTTCCGGAATCATGGTTCTGAGCTCCGTGCGATGAAGCAGCAGACGGAACACGTCCTGGACCTGGCGCACTCGGCGCTGCGGTTTCGCTGGTCTGCGTTGTTGGTCGCCGCAGTGATTGGCGTGCTGGGGACGGTGGCGGTGCTCCTCATTCCCGGCAAGTACGAGTCGCGGGCGCAGATCTACGTCGATACCAAGTCAGTACTGCGCGGCCTGCTGCAGGGGCTTGCGGTTACCCAGCAGAGTCCGGACGCCACCGACGTCGTGCGCCGCGCTTTGCTCGCACGCCCGGCGCTGGAGGAGGCGGTGCGCGACACGGGGCTAGCCGCGCGCGCACCCACGGCAGAAGCCCACGAGCGCTTGTTGCTGGAGCTGCAGGACGAGGTCTCGGTCAGCGGCGACGCGGCCACGGGTCTGTACGTCATTGCTTACGACGACTACAGCCCCCAGATGGCGCAGTCCCTCGTCAAGTCCCTGCTCGATGCCTTCGTCGCAGGCTCGATCGGCGCGGGTCGCAGCGATACCAGGAACGCCGAGGCGTTCCTGGCGCAGCAGGTCGGAGAATACGAGCGACGCCTGTCCGAGTCCGAGCAACGACTGGCGGAGTTCAAGAAGAAGAACATCGGCCTGATGCCCGATCAGCGCGGCGACTATTTCGCACGCCTGCAGGCCGAGACCGCCAACCGCGACAAGCTGCAGGGCGACCTGGCGGTGGCCGTGGGGCAGCGGGACGCACTCCGGCGCAAGATCGCCGGCGATGCTCCCGGCGCGCCGCTAACCGCGCCACTGCTCACCAATCAGCAGATCCAGGCGGCTGAAGGGCTGGATTTGCGGATCCGCGAGGCCAAGACGACGCTCGCCGCGATGCTCGACAAGTACACCGAGCTTCACCCGCAGGTCGTCGCTCAGAAGGAGATGATCCAGCGGCTCGAGCGGCAGCGCCAGGAGGAGTACGGCGGAGTGCGGATAACCAACGCCGCGCGCAGCGAGACCTCCGCCGTCCCGGTCGACCCTGTCGTGCAGACTCTGCAAATCGCGCTCAACGATGCCGACGTCAGAGTACAGACACTGCAGACCCAGTTGCAGCAGGCCCAGTCGCAGATTGCCGAGTTGCGGCAGACGATGACCACGGGGCCCGAGATCGAAGCCGAGCTCGCGCGGCTCAACCGCGATTATGGCGTAACCAAGTCACAGTACGAGGCTCTGCTGCAGCGGCTGGAGTCGGCGCGCATCTCGAGCGACGCCGACCGCAGCGCCGAGCAACGTTTCAAGGTGCTCGAGCCACCGGCCGTAGCACTGCGACCTGTCAAGCCCAACAAGCCGCGCCTGCTGCTGGTCGTACTGCTGGCGGCGCTGGCGGCGGGGGCGGCATTCGCGGTGTTCCGCGCGCAGACGCAACCAGTATTCTTCTCGAGGTCAGCGCTCAGCGCGGCGCTCGATCTGCCGGTGATCGGTGTCGTGAGTCGGGCCGAGACGTCGCAGCAGGGCGCACGGCGGCGATGGCAAGCGGTCGGCTACGTATCTGCCCTGGCGACGCTGGTCCTGCTGATCGCGTCTGCCTCTGTTTTCACTCTCGTTCACTGACACCACGCATCGATCCGCAAGAGCCGCACCATGAGCATCGTCGAATCCGCGCTGCAGAGGCTCAAGAGTGCCCGGGGCGCTGAACCGGATAAGCGTCCGCCCGCCTCGCCACAGCCGGCAGGGCCGCCGGAGTCGGCGGCTGCCGAACGTGGGGGGGCGCGGATTGCCGCGCCGCTTCGCTGGCCGGCGCACGTCCCGCCCGCGGACTTCGACTTCGAGCGCCTCGAGGCTGCCGGGATGTATCCCCCCGAACGGTGCGCGCGCCGTCTGCGAGACGAATTCCGCGCCATTCGCCGCGAAGTGGTGGGGGCAACTCTGCAGAACGCAGACGCAGCCGGCCACGCGGTGGGACCGATCGTCGTCGTGACCAGCTCCGCACCGGGCGATGGCAAATCCTACACGGCCTTCAATCTCGCCCTGAGTATCGCTGGACAGGGCCTGTACGACGTGCTGCTCGTGGATGCCGATTTCGTCAAGCGCACGATCACTAACGCCTGCAATCTCGGCGACCGTCCCGGGCTGGCGGAGCTGCTGGCGCGTCCGGGGCCCGGGTTCGTCGACTACGCTTACCCTACACCCACGCAGCGGCTGCGTATCCTGCCCGCAGGAATCGGCGCGAATTCCGCGCGCGATCTGTTCGCGCCTGCGCGTGTGCATTCGCTGTTCGATGCGATACGCACGGCGATGGCAGAGCACATCGTCATCGTCGACACGCCCCCAGTCCTCGTGTCGAGCGATACCTCGGTGGTGCTGGACGTCGCCGGTCAGGTGCTGCTCGTGGTGCGCGCCGGGGCGAGCCTGCAGGATGCCGTGCGCGAAGCCCTCGGTCGCATCCGCAAGACTCTGCCGGTGGGCGTGGTCCTGAACGACTGGACGCCGTTGCTGCCGTCGGAGCGGAAGACTTACGTGTCCTACAACGAATATGCGCGCTGAGCGCGGCTCGGCCCCGTAGGCCGCGTCGGCTGCGCTTCAGGGAGATGCTATGCGCACCATCTCGTGGGCAGCCATGCTGCTGTTCGCGACAGTTTTGAGCGGTGAATGCGCACGGGCGCAGAGCCAGAACCAGAGCCAGAGCCAGAGCCAGAGCCAGAACCAGGGCCAGGAGCAGGAGGTCGCCGTGCGCGCCAGCGTGACGGCCACTTACTCCGACAACCCTACCCGCGCGCCCATCACCGGGCAGTCAGCAACCGCGCTCGATGGCCTGGTTGGGCTGACGATTGCTCACCAATCTCCTCTGCTGTACGTGGATGCGGACATGGCCGAGCTGCAGCGCGCATACGTGCAGGGGCATCTGCCGAGCGAGACTATTCCGCACGGCTATCTCAATCTCCTCGCGGGTCCGCCCGGCGGGCTGCTCACCTGGACGGTGATGGACAGCTTTGGCCAGATCTCCAGCGAGCCATTCGAGGCGCTGGTTGCCCCCGACCGGCAGAACATCAACGTCCTGTCCACCGGACCGAACCTGCGCCTGCCTCTCGATAGCCACGATCATTTCGACCTCGAGGGCCGCTATGGCCTCGATAGCTTCAGCGACACGACTCTGAATAACCGGAGCTATAACGGCCAGGCCGGGTTCACGCACGACATCGCCAGCGCGTCGCAGGTCGGGCTAGTGTACAGCTATCAGCGGATCGACTTCCGTAATAGCGCACTCAACGCGGCGGAGATTCAGGAGGCTTACGCAAAGTACTCCCTCGCGGGGGCGCGCACCTACGTCGTCCTCGAAGCGGGGGTTGACCAACTCTCGCAGGGGGCGATTACTCGTCAACATATCGCCCACGTGCTGGCACTGCTGCAGCGCCACCTCACGGAACGACTGACCTTCGAAGCCGCTTACCGGAACGGATACACCCATACCGGGAGTGAATTCGTGGCGGCATCCCGCGACGGTTTCACGACCGGCACTGACCAGAACGTGCAGGGGCTCGCGCAGCCATACAAGGAGTCCGAGGGGTACGCAAAGCTGGTCCGGGACGTAGGGCGGCTGCTCGGAGCTATTGAGGTCAGCGCGAGCGAGGAGACGTATCTCGGTCAACCCGTTTTCGACCGGCGCGTGGTGAGCTCGAACCTCGAGGGTGACTACCGACTGTCGTCCACGTTCTACCTCAACTTCCGAGCTGGGTACTGGCGGGAGAGGTTTCCGAACACCGGCGCGGAGGCCAGCTCGGTCGATGCGTCGGTCGGACTCAGCCACAAGCTCGGCCGCTCACTGCTGCTGTCGCTGCTCGCCGAGCACATCAAAGGCTCGGGGAGCGCGTTCAACGGCGGTTTCACAGAGAATCGCGCGGTGCTGGCACTCGCCTGGGCTCCCGGAGCGCAGCGTCTGCTGCGTGTCTACGACCCGAGCGCGCCGTTTCGCTTCTACGACCGCCCGGTGCTGCCACCACACTAGGCCCCGGTAATCACAGCCACAGCGATTCGCCCTGCGGATCGAGATAAGCGATATCGTCCCGAGCATCTGAACGCGCACGCCGGCCGATGGTGCCGCTGAGCCGTCAATTGTCGAACATCACCCGCTCGGTGTACGCGAAGTCGCCCAACCGCGGCGGATTTGGTCCCTTAAAATATTTCGGAGTCTTTGCGACGGAATACTTGCCGAGGAGCCCGGTGAGAGGACCATTCGAATCGATGCTCACCAATGGAATGCCGCGTAAGGCGAGGAAACGACCTACGGGTCCCACGAAACGCAAAAAAGCCTCGAGCTCACGACAATAAACCAACCTGGCGTATGGCACCGGTATTCTGCCGGGTCTGCGCAGACGCTGGAAGACGAACGGCTGTGTTTCACCAGCCGCGCTGCACCTGACAGCGATGCAGCCAAAGCTCACGTGGTCCTTGCAAAGCTGCACCTCGAACGGCGTCAGTCCTTCCGGCGAGACATCGTCCTCCGCTATCCGGGATACCCGGGCGCCCATGGTCTTCGCGCTCACGGCCGGGATGCATACGAACTCTCCGCTGATGTACCGCCGGTAGCCGTGGGCCTCCAGGATCGGCCGGGTATGCCGTCCCGATGAGAGGTTGAGAAAGGTGACATCCTTGTGGGCAAATGCCAACTTGGGTAGCAAGGCCGCAAAGGTGCGATATTGCGGCTCGACATACCAATAGGCGAAGTTGCCCCGGACGCGCATCTCCTGTCCCACGACCGTCGACGAATAGATGACCAGAATCGCACCGACCGCGCTTGCGCCGCTCTCGAGGAGATAACCATACTTCGGAAACGGACTCGGAGCAGCATGATCGGTGAGGCGCCTGAAGATAGTTCTGAAGTAGTCGGAAGATCGATTTGGGTACCCTCGCGGCAGCAGCAGCGCGAGCTGTTCCAGGTCGGCAGCATTGATCACCCGCGCGCGGACAGGCTCGGTCGGCGACACAACAGAATCACCCTTTCAAAGCAGTTCTGACCGCGTTGCGCAGCCACAGCAGCGCGCGCATCGACAACTTGTCGCGATAGACTATCGTCCAGCAAAGCTCGCGGTGCTGCTTCGCAAGAGACCGCTTGTACTGTGCGTCCCCCGCCAGAAAATCGTATTCCCGCAGGCCGCCCCGGCGGTAATACTCTATCGCCAGGGCATGCGTCAGGAGGCCGGGCTTCACTTTCGAATCGTCTTCGGCAACGAAGCCAGACTGAAAAAAGTATACCTTGCCGCGGTCTACGAAGTTGTACAAGTAACCGATCGCCCGTTCGCCCGCGCGCGCCACCATCAGGTCCAGAGTCCCACGGGGTACCAGCTGCGCGATCATGCGCCGATGAAACTCAACCACCTCGGCATTTTCGAAGCTTCCCTTGATACCTCGTCCCTTCCAACGCGCGTTGTGTAGGGCTGCAAGCGCGCCCAACGACCGCTGTGCCTGCTCCGTCTCATCGGCCCTCGAGATTGTCACGCTGCCAAACCGCTGCTCGTAGAGCCTGTTGGTTCGACGAATCTGGTAACGCGCATTGGCACTCAGCGACGCCTCGAAGGGCTCATGCTGCAGGGCGATGAGATCCACGAACGGGGCAACTCGCACCTCGCGCTCGACCCGGCACGCGGGGAGTTCCGGAATGCATCTCCTCAAGAGGCTCTGATCCAGATAGCCGCTCAACAGCAGACGGCTCCACGACATACTCCTCACGATTTGAGCGAAGTCGGCGGCGATCTCCTCTTCAAAGCCGCGCAGGTGAAGGATGTCATTGAATTCGGCCAGCGGCGTACGGACTCTTGCGTCGCCCGACGCATTTACGTAGAGAGTGCGGAGCTTCACGAATCGCACTGCGACGGTACGCTGGAGGAGCAGGCAGCCGCCGACAACCTCGTCGCCGCTGGTCCAGTGAATCCAGTGGACTTGGAAGTCTGCCCCGTAGAGATCCAACCAGTTCTGGATCCAGGCTTCCGAGAGGAATATCGACCGGTTGCAGGATGCATCGTAGAGCGGTCCCCACCATGCGGGAACGACAGCCCTGCCGGTCACCGATTCGATATGTCGTGTCACCACTGTCCCGACGTCATGCGTACAAAATCAGCTTGCCACCGTTATCGGGCGCGCTCACGCCCGGCCCGGTGGGGCAGGCTGATCGGCTGGGTGCTCTCAAACAGGGTGGAGTCGAGGGCCGAAGCTCGCGCATTCAGCGCGGAACGAAGAATTCGATGTACGAGGCGATGAGCCCGTCCTGCACGGTCACGAGGTCGACGAATTCGGTCGGCACGATAACCCCGGTCACTTTGGAGTGGATCTGAGCCTCCCAGTGGACCGCCGCGCTCGCTCCCTCGATAGTCATCGAGAGAATCTGGTGATTGCTGATCTTGAAGGTCTTAACCAGCAGCCCCAGCCATGGCTGGATCTGCTCGCGGCCAGTGGCGGATATCGCGATGGGCTTGCCGTCGCTGGTGCCGGCGATCCGAAAGGGCGCACTCTGCGCGAACAATCCGACCAGGGCGTCGAGACTCGCGTCGATGCGCGCGGAGTACAGGGCTCGCAGCAGCTGCTCGATCTTGTGCCGTTCACTCATGAAAGATCTTCCGCGCCGCGCGCCTCACGCGAGCATCGCGCGCATATCCGCGCCGATGAGCTCGAAGCCGCGCGCAGCGTAGGGGATGAGAGCGCCCATGCCATAGAAGAGGTGAATCATACCTGAGTGGCATCGGTAAAGCGTCCGCACGCCCGCAAGCTCCAGACGCTGTGCGTACTCCCGGCCTTCGTCCCGCAGCGGATCGAATTCCGCCGTATGAATGCAGGTCGGCGGCAGCTGACTCAGCTCGCGCGCGCGCAGCGGTGAGACGCGGGGATCGGCCGGGTCCGCGCCGGGTCCGAGGTAGTGCCTGAGATCGTGCTCGAGAGTGGCCTGGTCGAGAAAGTAGCCACTCGCGAGCTCGGCTCTTGAGGCGGTCGCGGCGTGGAAATCCATGATGGGGCAGAGGAGCAACTGCAGTGCCCAGCGCACCGAGCCCTGCGCGGCGGTGCTCTGGCATACGACCGCGGCGAGCGTGGCGCCCGCCGAGTCGCCGCACGCGACGAGCCGTGCAGGATCGAGACCCAGCGCGCCTGCATTGGCGGCGACCCAGCGGGCCGCGGCACAGCCGTCCTCGATCGCTGCCGGGAACCGGTGCTCCGGAGCGAGCCGGTAGCCGACGGAGATCACCCGAGCGCCGCAGGCGTTGGCCAGAGCGCGCGCGATGTGGTCATGGGTATCGAGGCTGCCGGCGACGAACCCGCCGCCGTGAAAGTAGACCAGGCCCGGCGCGCCGTTCGCAGGGGCTTGTGCAGGCAGGTAGATGCGCAGTGGTATCGGACCCGCCGGTCCCGGCACTGTGCGGTCCTCGACCTGCTGCATCGGGATCGGGGCCGCGCACATAGCGAGCAGATCCGCGAGCGCGGCGCGCCGCGCCGCTACGGTCAGAGCCAGCGCATTCTGCGGGTTGCTCGCCGCGAGCCTCTCGAGGAAGCGCTGCGCACGCGGGTCAAGCGGCACGCCGCACCGCCGGGATCAAATCCTCAGCGCGCGCCGCACCGTGCCCGGCCATTTGGCGACCTCGAGGCCGTGGACACAGAAGAGCGCAACGGCCAGGCGGTCCATCCCGAATGCCACGCAGCCGGTGTGGGCCAGCTGGCCCGCGGCATCCACGATCCCCCAGACCTGGCCGAAATGCTCGCGGTGGCAGTTGAAGCTCATACAGGCCGTGGGACTCGCGCCGGGGTAATAGGGAATGAGCAGCTCGAACTTGAGCGACTGCTGGCGCTGACTGACGGCCATGACCTGACCGACGCGGCCGAAGAACGGGTCGTTCGCCACGTCGAGCGAGCAGGGCAGGGCGAGCTCCTCGGCGAGCCGCGTCGCGCGCTCCATCCACTGGTCGCGAAAGACGTTGATGTCCTGCGGCGAGCCGATGCGCACGTACTCACGCATGCGGAAGGACTGCAGGCGGTTCAAGGCGCGCGATGGCTCGTGCCGGAAGCAGTCGGCCGCCACGTCGAAGATCAGGCCCTCGGCGGGCATCGGCCCGCGCGCCCCGGCCAGCGGGTACACCGGGTAACAGGCCGCGGGCGAGAGTACCAGGTCCGAGGCGCTGACGTGTTTTGTCCAGTTCCCGCCGTTGTCGTGCGAATCGGCGGCCGCCCGAATCTCGCTTTCCGAGCCGTGCAGCGCGCACACGCAGCCGAGCAGGTTCGGGAAGCTCTTGAGGTACCCGGATTTCTCGAGCTGCCGGCGGCTCATGACCGGCGGAAAGCGCAGCACTTCCGCGCGCGGATCCCGCTCGCGGGAGATAAAGGCGGCGAGCCGGTCGACCACGTCCTCATACAGTGAGGTGCGCGCGTAGACGCCGTCTACGCCGAGCGGCCTGAACAGGGCCGCGCCAATCGGCTCGAGCGGGTCGGCAGGCATGGTCATCTGTGGCTCGGGAACACTCATGGACAATATATCTCCATTCATGCGGCGGCGAGCGGCGGGCGCTTCCCCGCGCGCTCGAGCCACCGCCACCGGTCAATCCTGTATCGAGGCCGGAATCGGGGTCATCAGCGACGGTGTCGCGAGATTGGTGAGGATGCGGTCATTGTTGATCATGAGCGGGGAGGAGAGCACATCACGCAGCTGACGCTCGACGCTGAACTCGCTGTCGCAACGATAGCCCGTCAGCCCGCAGACGCGCATGGCAGTCAGCACGACCGACACCGCAAGCTCGGAGGCCTCGACCTTCGTCATGGTGATCATCGACTGAAAGCCGAGGGAGCTCAGGATCCTGGGATCTGCCATCGCCTCCGTGTAGGTCCGCAGCGCCGACCCCAGCATGCCGCGCAGCGTACGCAGCGTCGCCAGCGCCTTGGTGAATTGCGGGGCTCCGGGCGGCGCCTGTCCGCCCGACTGGCGTACCGCCTGGCGGATGAAGGCCTGCGCGCGCTCGGTGGCGCACGCGGCGATACCGGTCCATACCGAGCCCCACAGCAGATGGGCCGTCGGCACCATGGTGTGGGCGTGGATGGTCTCGTAGGGCTCGGGAAGGATCTGGTCCGGCGTGCCGGTTGCCTGGAGCGTGTAGCCGTCGCTGCAGGTGCCGCGCATGCCGAGCGTGTTCCAGCCCTGCAAGCGTGTCAGTGTGTAGTCGCTCTTGAGGAAGGCGATCAGTACCTGGTCGGAGGGCGCGGCATCGGGCGCGCGTCGTGCCGTGGTCACGACGCCGTCGGCGGAGGCGCCGTAGGAAATCACGGTGGCCGCGCGATTCAAGCTGATGCGCCCGTCCCGGTGCTCGACCGGCGCCTCGCTCGAGCGCACGTTCCCTCCGGCCTTGCCCTCGGTGGTCGAGGATGCGAGCAGCAGCTGCTCGGCGCACAGGCGCCTGAGGATCGCAGCCAGCGCGCGGCTCGAGCCGCAGTGGCGCGTGAGGCACGCGACCTTCACCTGGTGCATCGCGTAGATCATGCCGCTCGAGGAGCAGGCGCGCGCGAGCTCGTAGCAGACATCGGCCACCTGAGCGAGACTCGCCCCCTCTCCGCCGAGCGAGCGCGGCACCATGATGCCGAGCAGGCGCTGGGCGCGCACGGCTGCGAAGGCCTCGGTCGGAAATCGCGCCCCCCGGTCGACGTCGCCGGCGTGCTGCGCGGCGACAGCGGCCACGGCAGTGGCGCGCGATTTTATGGCGGACGCGGCGGAACCCGGGGAGCTCACGGCCTCCTCGACGATCGATGGTGCTTCCATGTAGGGTGACTCTTATCTCGTTTATGTTTTGGTCAGGACGATACCCTAGAACAACCATAATGACATGCGCGATCAGCGCTGCATGATCCATTTCACAATTTACGTGAAGTCCGATGCCGCTACATATTGAGCCGCCAGGCACCACGATAGTGCCGGGCATGGCCATGGCCCGAACGGACCTGCTCATCGGGCTGGTCAACAATATGCCGGACACGGCGCTCGAGGCGACCGGGGCGCAGTTCGCCCGACTCCTGCGTGAGGCGAGCGGCACGCTCCGCATCGGGCTGCGCGTGGCGCATCTGCCGGAGGTGCCGCGCGGGCCCGAGGCGCTCGAGCTCATCGAGCGAAATTACTGGCACGTCGACCAGCTGCAGGCGGCACGCGTCGATGCGCTCATCGTGACGGGCCTCGAGCCCAAGGCGGCCAGACTGGCCGACGAGCCCTACTGGCGGCGCCTGGAGGACCTCCTGACCTGGGCGCAGGCACGCACCGCGTCCAGTATCTGGTCCTGCCTGGCGGCTCATGCTGCAGTGCAACAACTCGATGGCATCATGCGCCGCCGCCTCGATGAGAAGCGATTCGGGGTCTTCGAGCATGGCCTGCTCGAAGGGCACCCGCTGCTGGCGGGGATTGCGGCGCCGCTGTACCTGCCGCACTCGCGCTGGAACGAGCTGCCCGTGCAGGAGTTGCGCGCAGCCGGCTACACGATTCTCAGCTGGGCTCCGGAAACCGGGGCCGACATCTTCGTGAAGCAGACGCAGAGTCTGCTGGTGTTCCTGCAGGGCCACCCGGAGTACGAGCCGACCACGCTCCTCAAGGAATACCGGCGCGATGTCGGCCGGTTCCTCCGCCGACAGCAGGAGCACTACCCGAGTCAACCCCAGGGTTACTTTTCCGTCGCGGCCACCGCGCAGCTCCTCGCCTTCGAGCAGCGGGCAAGGGCGCAACGTACCGAGGAGACGCTCGCGAGCTTTCCGATTCTCGATCCGGACGCCTACATGGGCGACCGCTGGGGCGCGGCGGCAGTCCAGCTCTACCGCAACTGGCTGACGCTGGTTGCCGCGGCGCGGCGCAAGGGCGAGGCCGCTGCGTCGTGAATTCGATGTCAGGGATCGTCAACGCGTTCACCGTGGACGTCGAGGACTACTTCCAGGTGGCCGCTCTCGCCCCGGCGATCGAGCGCGCGTCCTGGCCGCAGCGGGAATCACGCGTCGAGCGCAACACGGGAGTGCTGCTCGATCTGCTGGCCGACCGCGGGATCCACGGCACCTTCTTCGTGCTCGGCTGGATCGCCGAGCGGCACCCGGGCCTGATCAGGCGCATCGCCGCTGAGGGCCACGAGATTGCCTGCCACGGTTTCTCGCATCGGCTGATCTACGAGCAGACGCCGGCGGAATTCCGCGAGGAGACCGCACGCTCCAAGGGCACGCTGGAGGAACTGAGCGGGGCGGCCGTGATCGGCTACCGCGCGGCGAGCTTCTCGATCACCCGCCGGTCGCTGTGGGCGCTCGACGTGCTGATCGACCTGGGGTTCAGGTACGACTCCTCGATCTTTCCCATTCGGCACGACCGCTATGGAATCCCGGGTGCCGATCCGCGGCCGGCGGCGCTGACCGCCCCCTCGGGCCGGGCGCTGGTTGAATTCCCGATGTCGGCCGCCTCGTATCTCGGCGTCAGAGTCCCGGTATCGGGAGGCGGCTACTTCCGACTGTTGCCGTACTTCGTGACGCGCTCGGGGCTGCGCCAGATCAACGTCCGGCACCGCCGTCCCTTCACGTTCTATCTGCACCCCTGGGAGGTTGATCCGCAGCAGCCGCGCGTGCGGGTCGGCTGGTTGTCCCGATTCCGTCATTACACGAACCTGCACCGCTGCGAGTCGCGGCTGCGCCGTCTGCTCGATGAGTTTCGCTTCGGCTCGATGCGCGAGGTGCTCGAGGCCGGGGGGTTGCTGCCGGCCGCGGCCGCGCGTGCCGGCGGCGCTTGAGTGCTATGTGGCCCGAACTCGCCGCCGACGCCAGATTCTACTGCGCGTTGCGGTGGCCCGGCAGGCAGAGGTCGCTGCGACGCGCGCTGGTCTGGTTCCGATCGCCGGGGTTGATGGTGCTGGCTCTGCAGCGGGTCAGTCATTCCTATTGGGCGCGTCGCGCATCCGGCGGCTGGACTGCCAGGACGATCGCCGTGCGGATTGCGCTGGCTCTCGTGCGGCGGCCCATCGTTCTCATCACCAAGTCCGACGTCTCCGAGTCGGTCGGCATCGGTCGCGGCACCTATCTTTCGGATCACGGCTTCCTCACTCTGACGCCGAAGAGCATCGGCAGTGGTACCCTGATTCACGAGCGTGTGAGTGTCGGGGCCCGGGCGGGCTCGGGGGGTCGGGGTCGGCCGACGATCGGCGAGAACGTCTGGATCGGCCCGGACTGCGTCATCTACGGCGAGGTCTCCCTGGGCGACGGGGCCACGGTACTGCCGGGCTCGGTGGTGTCCATGAACGTGCCGGCCGGTGCAGTGGCGGGCGGTAACCCTGCGATCATCGTGCGCCGGGGGTTCGACAACAGCCCGTTGCGGCGCACGCTCGCGACCGACATCGATCCGAAATCGCTGGCGGCGAAATGAGCGCATTCTGGCAGACGGTGCGCGCTGATCTGCACCGGGTCGTGGATGAGAATGAGACCTCGGTGCGGCGCAAGCTCGCGGTGATCTGGAGGGAGATGGGACTGCAGGCGGTTTTGGTGTATCGCTTTGGACAATTGCTGCGCTCCGGCAGGAGACAGGTCCTGGCCTGGCCACTGCTGCCCTGCGGTTGGGCGTTGTATGCGCTCGCCATTCTCGTGACCCGAAAGCTCTACGGCATCCGCCTGTCGCTCACGGCGCAGATCGGAGCGGGATTCTGCATCGGCCATTTCGGCGGGATCGAAGTGGTCAACTGCCGGCTGGGAGAGCACTGCTCGGTGGGGCAATTGACCAGGATCGGTCGCGCGGAGGATGCCGAGGGCCCGCGGATCGGCAACGGCGCCTGGATCGGCGCGCATGCGCAGATCTCCGGGCCCGTCAGGGTCGGCGATGGCACGACGATCGCGCCCGGCGCGCGGGTGACGCGCGATGTACCCGACAAGGCGCTGGTGGCCGGCAATCCGGCGCGCGTGATCCTGCGCGGCTACGACAACTCGAGCCTTCTGCCCCATGCCTGACCGCAGGGTTGCAGTCCGGCCGGGCACCCCGGGCTGAGCGCGGTCCCATGCGAATCCGCCTCCTCGGCCAGTCCGTTCCCGCCTCGATCGTCGTGCGTGCAGGCGTCGAGATCGTGCTGCTGTGCCTGGTGCTATATGGCGCCGCGATGCTGCGCTGGCGCTTCGACATCGCCACCGTCGAGCGCATGGAGGGACCCTTGTGGCCGCGGGCGCTGCTGTTCGGCGCGATCATGTTCGCCTCGCAGCTCGCTCTCGGTCTGCACAGCGCGCGCCAGCGGGCCCGCAGCGAGGGCATTCTGGTGCGCATCGTGGCCGCCGTCGGCATCGGGGTCGCGATCACGGGCGCTTGTTTCTTTCTGGTCCCGGACCTTTGGATCGGGCGCGGCGTCGTGGCGCTCGCCGGGCTCGGGGCGGGTCTCATCGCGATGATCCTGCACGTGGGGATCGCGCGGTTTGTCGACGAGCAGGCCTTCAAGGGCCGCGTGCTCGTCTACGGCGCAGGCCGTGCCGCCGAGTCGATCCTCAGGCTCAGGCGCCGGGCCGACCGACGCGGTTTCAGGGTAATCGGGTTCGTGCGTCCACCGGCGGACGGCTTCGAGCCGGTTGCCGCGGGCGGACCGTCCGTCTTCGACTCGCAGCCCCTGTTCGACAGCAACGAGGGCCTGTTCAATCTGTGCGAGCGCCTCGACGTGGACGAGATCGTCGTCGCGATCGATGACCGGCGCCGCGGCTTTCCGATCCGCGAGCTCCTCGAGTGCCGCCTCGCGGGCGTCGATGTCACCGAGCTCCTCACCTTCCTCGAGCGCGAGTCCGGACGGGTACGGATCGACGTACTGAACCCCAGCTGGATCATCTTCGGGCAGGGCTTCCGTCGCGGGTCGCTGCGCCAGCTCACCTCACGGACGCTGGATCTCATCGGGGGCGCGGCGCTCCTCCTGGTCTCGATTCCGCTCGCCTTCGCCGCTGTGGTCGCCATCAAGCTCGAGGACGGACTGCGTGCGCCGGTGCTGTATCGCCAGGAGCGCGTCGGGTTCGGCGGGCGGGTCTTCCGGCTGATGAAGTTCCGCAGCATGCGCGTCGATGCGGAAGCTCCCGGCGAGGCGCGCTGGGCTGCGCGCAACGATCCCCGGGTGACGCGCGTGGGCGCCGTGATCCGTCGGCTGCGGATCGACGAGTTGCCGCAGATTCTCAATGTGCTGCGCGGCGACATGAGCCTGGTCGGCCCGCGCCCCGAGCGGCCCGAGTTCGTCGCGGAGCTCGCTGAGAAGATTCCGTACTACGTCGAACGGCACTGCGTGAAGCCCGGCATTACGGGTTGGGCGCAACTCTGCTACCCGTACGGGTCGTCGGAGCAGGACGCGCTCGAGAAACTCCAGTACGACCTGTACTACATCAAGCACAACAGTCTGCTGCTCGATCTGGTCATCCTGGTGCAGACCGCGGAGGTGGCGCTCTTTGGCAAGGGCGCCCGCTGAGCGGCGCGCACCCGCGCCAGTTCAGACTTCCTTGTAGATCAGCAGCATCGCGGCATTCTTCGCCGCGATTCGGTCGTTGGAAATCATCAGGGAGGCCGACAGCACGTCCCGGTAGTGGCGACCGAGGCTGAAGGGCGAGTCGTTCTTGTACCCGAGGATTCCCGTGATCTGCAGGGCGTCGTGCACGATCTGCGGCGCGGCCTGCGAGGCCCCGATCTTGAGGTTGTTGAGCCTCAGCGCCCAACCGATAGACAGTAACTCCGTCATCCCGTCGTGCCCGCGCGCCGAGAGCTCGTCGAACTCGGTGGCGAGCGAGAGCCAGTTGTGCCGCATCGCCTGCAGCCGCGTCGACACTTCCGCCAGCCGCAACGCCGTGGGTGGCACGACGCCCGGATTGCGGCGCGCCGCCTGGCGGACGAATTCCGCGGCGCGCCCGACCGCATCGGCGGCAATGCCCCACCAGAGGCTCGACCAGAGGATGTGCGAGTAGGGCACCATCGACTGTGCGGAGGAGTCCGCGAAGGAGCCCGGGAGGATCTGTGCTTCCGGGCCGTGGGAGGCGAGCTTGAAGCCCGGACTGCAGGTGCCGCGCATGCCGAGCGCATCCCAGGTGGTGGTCTGGGTGAGCGTGTAATCGCCCTTGCGCACCAGTACCAGGACCTGATCCGTGCCCGCCGCATCGGGCGCGCGCCGGCAGGTGACCAGGATCGCGTCGGCGTGCTCACAGTACGAGCCCGTGGTCGCGTCCTTGTCGAGCTTGAAACTACCGCCGCTGCGCTCGACGGCGCAGATGCTGGTGCGAGTCTCCCCGAAGGTGCCGTTCTCGGAGGTCATCGAGGCAAGCAGGTACTGCTGCGCGGCGAGGTCCTTGAGGTAATCGCGGAAGAAGGCTGAGTCCTGAGCATGGCGCACGATGCAGGCGACCTGCGAGTAGTGCATCGCCAGCACCATCGCGCTCGCGCCGCAGCCCTTCGCCAGAGTCGAGCAGACGGTGGCGAGCTCACGCATGTTGAAGCCGCCGCCCCCGAGTGCGACCGGCACCGGCGCGGAGAGCAGCCTCGCAGCCTTCAGCGCCTCGAGGCTCTCGCGGGGGAAGCGGCTCTTGGCGTCGACGTCCCTGGCGTGCTGCGCAGCGACCTCGGTCGCGATCTTGCGCACGGCGGCGAGCTGCGTGGCGAACTGCGCTTGGCGGTCCTCTGTCATACGGTCCGATCCCCGTGTCATTCCGCGTAGCTGGGCGAGTGCGGCGCCGGCGAGCCGGGATCGGTCTCACTGACGATGCTGCGCAGCGCCTGTTTGAGCAGCTGCGCCTCGTCGAAGCCGAGATTGCGCTCGGCGTGCGACTCGATGGCCTTCGCGGCCGCCACCAGCTCGATCACCACTCTCCGGCCGGCCTCGGTGAGCGTGACGCGGGCGCTCGGATCGTTGCCACCGTGCAGCTGCGCGAAGCCGGCCGCGGCGAGGCCCGCTACCAGCTCGTAGGTGACGCGGGCACCCGTGCGCCACAGGATCTGGTCGAGATCGGCCACGGTGCGGTTGTCGCGCACGCCGAGGATGCTGAGCACGAACCATTGCCATTCAGTGAGGCCGTGGCGCTCGAGATCGCGCTTGAGACCGAGAAACAGCTGAAAGTGCGCGCGCGCCACGAGAAAGATGAGGAAGTCCTCGCTGAAGCTCGAGTCGGGCTCGGCGGCATCGGGCCCAGGGACGGCACGCGGTTTTGCCACCGCAGCGGCATAGCGCCCGCCGTGAAACACGAGCGGCGGGCGATCGAAGTGATCGAAGGCTTCCACCTCGCCGATGAAGACCAGGTGGTCGCCCCCCTCGTACTTGACGGCCGTGCGGCACTGGAAGCGCGCCGTGCAGCCATCGAGGAGCGGGATGTCGCCGCGGCCGCGTTCGAGGGCGAGGCCCGAGAACTTCTCGGCGCCGCGTGTGGCAAAAGTATGCGACAGCGTCTCCTGGGATGCAGACAGCACGTGCACCGCGAAGTAGCCGCTCTCGAGGAACGCCGGAAGGCTCCTGGAGCTCTTGGCGAGGCTCCAGAGCACCATCGGCGGATCGAGGGAGACGGAGTTGAAGCTGTTGGCGGTGAGCCCGATATCCACGCCCGACCGGGTGCGGGTCGTTACGATGGTCACGCCAGTCGCAAACGCGCCGAGGGCGTTGCGGAACTGGCGGACACGGGTATCGGCGGCATCCGTCACGGCATGGCTAGTGTAGTGCAACTGTTAATGAGTTCACGATCGCCCCCGGGGAATTTCTTTACAATGTACTGTAAAGTGCCTTGTAAAGTCTTGCTCGCTATTCCGGAGTGAATGGATGTCGGTCGCTAACCGGCGGCGCAAGCTGCTGATCGTCGTCAACGATCGAGCCCTGAGACGGCAGGTCGAGACGGTTTTCTCCGACCTCGAGGTGACCGCGAGCCGCGTGGGCGAGGACGTCCTGGCCATCGTCCGCCGTACCGAGCCCGACGTCGTGCTCCTCGACCTGGGGACCGCGCGCGAGCCGGCCGCCGCCGGGTCGGGCCTCGAGCTGCTGCGCCAGATCCTCAATCTCACCCCCGACGTCAAGCTCATCGCCATCACCGAGCACGATGCGCGCGAGCTCACGGTCGCGGCGATCGGCCTCGGGGCCACCGACTTCTACCACAAGCCCTTCGACGCGGGGGTGCTGTCGCTGGTGGTGCGGCGGGCGCTGCGGATTCGCGAGCTCGAGGAGGAGAACTGGCGATTGCGCGAGCGTACCGGCGACATGGCGCTCGAGGGTATCGTCGGCGTGAGTGATGCGGTGCGGGGCTTGTGCCGCGCGATCGAGAAGGTTGCGCCCACCAATGCCACCGTCCTCCTGCTCGGCGAAAGCGGTACCGGCAAGGAGCTGTTGGCGCGGGCCCTGCACCGCCTCTCGGGCCGCTCGCATAAGCCCTTCGTCGGCATCAACTGCGCCGCGATCCCCGAGACGCTGCTCGAGAGCGAGCTGTTCGGATACGAGAAGGGAGCCTTCACCGGGGCCGCCAAGCGCACCGCCGGCAAGCTCGAGTCGGCCGAGGGCGGCACGGTGTTCCTCGATGAGATCGGGGAGATGCCGCCGCCGCTGCAGGCGAAGCTGCTGCGCGTCGTGCAGGAGCGCAGCGTCGAGCGCGTCGGCGGCCGCGTGCCCGTGGCGCTCGACCTGCGGATCGTCTGCGCCACCAACCGCGACCTGCAGACGCTGATGGGGAGCGGCGCATTCCGCGAGGACCTCTTCTACCGCCTGAGCGAGGTCACGATCCGAGTGCCGCCGCTGCGCGAGCGGCAGGGGGACAGCCTGCTGCTCGCGCAGTTCACGCTGCAGCAGATCTCGGAGCGCTTCGGCAAGCCCACCCGCGGGCTCGCCCCGGATGCGATCCGTGCCATCCAGGCGCACCGCTGGCCGGGCAACGTGCGCGAGCTCGAGAACCGTATCAAGGGCGCGGTGATCATGGCCGAGGGAGCGGTAGTCACCGCGCACGACCTCGGGCTCGAGGATCCGGGCGACGACCCGGAGTACTTGAACCTCCGCACGGCGCGCGCGCGCGCCGAGGCTCAGGCGGTGCGTCAATCGCTCGCGGTCACCAAGGGGAATCTGTCGCGCGCCGCGGAGGTTCTCGGGGTCACCCGCCCTACGCTCTATGACCTCCTGGAGAAGCACGGCATCGACTCGGCGCAGTTCTCGCGCGCGACGCCGGCGGGCGCCGCGGCCGAAGCAGGCGCGCCGCTCGCCGAGCCGCAGGGTGCATCCGGCGAGCCCGCAGCGCAGCCGCAAGGCGACTGAAGCGCGCGGGCGCTCAGCGCTGCTTGAATTCCTCGGGCGTCAGCTGGTGGCGCGCCAGGAGCTTGTAGAAGTCGGTGCGGTTGCGCCGCGCGAGCCGCGCCGCCTGGCTCACGTTGCCCGCCGTGATCTGCAGAATCTGCGAGAGATAGCTGCGCGTGAACTCATCGCGCGCCTCATCGAAGGACGGCAGCCGCCCCGGTGAGCCGCCGAGGGACTGCTGCACGAGCTCGACCGGGATGATGGGCGTCTGCGACAGCGCGACGTTCTGGCGCACCACGTTCTGCAGCTGGCGGATATTGCCGGGCCAGTCGGCGGTGGCGAGGAGCTCGACCGCCTCGGGCGCGTAGATCTTGCGCACCCCGCTCTCGCGCGCGATCTGCGCGAGGAAGTGAGCCACCAGGAGCGGTATGTCCTCGCGGCGGCGGCTCAAGGGGGGAATCTCGATGTGCACGACGTTGAGGCGATAGTAGAGATCCTCGCGGAACTGACCACCGGCCATCAGGTGTTGCAGGTCGCGGTGGGTGGAGGAGATCACCCGTACGTTGACCGGGATCGCCTCTCCGCCGCCCACCGGGCGGATCGCGTTCTCCTGCAGCACCCGCAGCAGCTTCACCTGCAGCCGCATCGGCATGTCGCCGATCTCGTCGAGCATGAGCGTGCCGCCGTCGGCGGCCGTGAACAGCCCCTGGTGCGCACGGTTCCCCCCGGTGAACGAGCCCTTCTCCTGGCCGAAGAGCTCCGTTTCCAGCTGGTTCTCCGCCATCGCGCTGCAGTTGATGGCGATGAAGGGCTTGTTGCGCCGCGGGCTGGCGCGGTGGATGGCGCGCGCCAGCAACTCCTTGCCGGTGCCGCTCTCGCCCGTGATGAGCACGCGCGCATCGGTTCCGGCGACCATGTGGGCCTGGGCGAGCTTCTCCTCCATGACGGCGCTGCGCGTGACGATCTCTGCGCGCCAGTCTTCGTCGGAGGCGCCGAAGCCCGAGATGCGCAGAGCCTTCTGCACCTGGTCGAGCAGCTCCTGCTTGTCGACGGGCTTGGTGAGGAAACCGAAGGCGCCCATCTGCGTCGCCTGCACGGCGTCCGGGATCGTTCCGTGGGCGGTGAGGATGATCACCTTGAGCCCCGGCCAGCGGTTCTGCAGCTCCTTGAGGAGGCCGATGCCGTCCATCTGGTCCATGCGCAGGTCGGTGATCACCAGGTCCGGGCGGAAGCGGCTCGCGGCAGCCAAAGCCTGCGCCGCGCTCTCGACCGCCTCGACGTCGTAGCTCTCAGCGCGCAGGCGGATGGTGAGCAGCCGCAACAGGCCCGGGTCGTCGTCGACCACGAGAATGCGCGCTTTGCGTTTTCCGGTCTGGTTCAAGTGCGGCTCCCTGTTCGGCTCATGGGTGCGGGGTGGTGTTGCCGGGCTTGCGCTCGTTCAGCGAGCGCTCGATGTTGGCGATCGCATCCAGCTTGGCACGCGCCTCGTCGAGCTCCTTGCGCAGCCGCGTGTTCTCGTCGACCTCCGCCTGCAAGCGGCGAGTAGCGGTCGCTATCCGCGCCTGGTCCTCGCGCACCGCGTCAGTCTGCAGCCTGCGATTTTCCGCGACGAGCGTCAAATGGTCGTCAATTTGCGAAAGCTGGAGGAAGGCGAGGGCGCGCTCGGCCGGCATCAGCGTCTCCGGATGCGCCATGAGCTCGCGCAGCAGTCGCTGGGCGCGCGGCTGGTCGGTCGCCGGGTGTCCGGGGGTCGAGAGGATCAGGGCGAGCCGGAGCTCGCGGCTCGGCGTCGGCGCGGCATCGTACTCGTTCTGCGCGCGGGACACGATTTCCGCCTGCTCCGAGGCGGTGCCCTTCACCAGGCGTTGCAGCAGCAGCAGGTAATCCGACAGCACGAGTGAGGAAGTCGAGGGTTGCGAGAGCTGCGTGGCGGGCGCGGCGCGGTCACGGGTGGGGAAGCTGCCGTTGCAGCCCGCCGCCGCGAGCAACGTCAGCGCCGCGCACAGACACAGCGGGCGCGGCTCGGAGCGTGACTCAGGCGGCATGCGCATGGGCTTTAGGCTTGGCCACTGTAGTGACCGGGTCATCGGTGCTGGCGCTGATCGGCATGATGATGCGGAAATGCGCTCCCGGGAATTCGCCGTCGACGATCTCGACGGTGCCGTTGTGCGCTGAGACGAACTCGAGCACCACCGACAGTCCGATGCCGGTGCCTTTGACCGCCGAGCTGCGCGCGGCGCGTCCGGTGTAGAAGGCGTCGAAGATGCGGCTGCGGTCCTCGGGGGGGATGCCCGGGCCGTTGTCGGCCACGTCGAGAACGAGTTGGGTGGCTGCGGCGCGCGCCCGCACGTGGATGGTGCCGCCCTTGGGGGAATACTTGACGGCGTTCGACACCAGATTCTCGAGAATCAGGCGGATCTTGCCGCGGTCGGCCACCAGGGTGATGTCCTCGACGCGCACGTCGAGCCGCACGCGCTGCGAGAGCAGCGTGAGCTGCTGGTTCTCGAGCACCTGCTTCACGAGCGGGCGGAGCCGGAATTCGGTGGCCTCGAGGCCGACGCTCGAAGTCTGCCAGGCGCTGAAGGACAGGAGGTTCTCGATCATGCGCTGCAGCTTGATGCCGTTCTCGCGCAGGATCGCCGTGACTTCGCGCTGGTTGGAGTCGAGCTCGCCGACCGCCCCGTCCATGAGGAGCTCGGTCCCCTCGCGAATGTTGGCGAGCGGGGTCTTGAGCTCATGCGACATGTGCCGCAGGAACCGGTTGCGCTCGTGTGCCAGCTCGAGCAGCCGCTGGCGCTGCCATTCGAGCTGCCGGCCGAGCCGTTCGAGATCCTGGGGACCGCCGACGGCGATCGTGTTGGTGAAGTCTCCCTGACCCAGCTCGCTGATCGCGCGGTCGAGCTGGCGCAACGGCCGGCCGACGCCCACGGTGAGCACCAGCACCGCCGCGAGGGCGAGGGCTCCTGCCGCGCCGACCATCACCAGCAGCTGCTTGCGGGCGCGCAGCGTCTGCGACTCGAGCGCGGCCACCTCGGTGTCGGCTCCGGCTTTGCTCTGCTGCGCCACCTGCTCGACCAGTACCGAGAGCTGCGTGAAGCGCGCGGAAAGATCGGAGGCGGCCGCGGCGCCGGTGCTGGCAGGCGTCGAGAGCACGACGAGGCGGGTGCCGTACTGCAGCTGGCCGAGCTCATCGAGCGTTCTCTGCGTGTCGGCGGACGCATGACGGCGCAGCTGGTCGCGCGTGAGCGTCAGCCGCTCGTCCTCGGAGCGGTAGAGATCGAGGAGCTTCGGGTCGTTCAGTACGTTGAAGAGGCGCGCCGTGCGCTCGAGCGAGGCGATCTGGGCGAAGAGCGCCTGGCTCGCGCGCGCCGCGGTCACTCCCTCGACGATGATGCGCTGGCCCGTATCCGCGAGGACCCGCATCTGCAGCAGGGCGGTCACGATCGCGGCCACCAACGGTACGGCCATCAGGCCCAGGCCGAGGAGCATCAAGCCACTCAGTGACTTGGGGCGAGCCCACTGCATGAGCGCATTCTACCGGGCGGGTGTCTTGGGTGTCTGTAATCAGCGACAGGATGTCTCCAGATAGCGACAAATCTCCAGGAAGGCCGTTTCAATGCTCAAAAGCCCTCGCGCAGCTGTTCTACCAAGGGTCCTGCTTAAGCTTCCGCTCCCACTCGAGGGAGGTCCACACGATGGTGTCCAGATCGTCGAGGCGCGGGCGCCAGCCGAGCTCGTTGCGGATCCGCTCGGCGTGAGCCACGAGCGAGGGCGGGTCGCCCGCCCGCCGCGGCTCCTCGCGGATGTTGAGCTTCGCGCCCGAAGCGTGCTCGACGGCGGCGAGCACCTCGCGCACGCTGTAGCCGTGACCATAGCCCACATTGAGTGTGGTCGACGGGCCACTGCGGCGCAGATAGTTGAGTGCATCGACGTGCGCGGCGGCGAGGTCCCCGACATGGAGGTAGTCGCGCACGCCGGTGCCGTCGGGGGTCGGGTAGTCGGTGCCGTAGATGGCGACGCCGGGCCGCTTGCCTACCGCCGCCTCGCACGCGACCTTCACGAGCAGGGTGGCGTTCGGGCTCGCCTGGCCGATGCGGCCGGAGGTGTCGGACCCGGCGACGTTGAAGTAGCGCAGCGCGACATAACGCAGCGCGGAGGCGGCGGCCACGTCGCGCAGCATCCACTCCGACATGAGCTTGGAGGCGCCGTAGGCGTTGATCGGCGCCGTGGGGGTCACCTCGGAGGCGACGCCCTCGGGGGGCATGCCGTACACCGCAGCGCTCGAGGAGAAGACGAAGTTCTTCACGCCCGCCTCGAGGCAGCACTCGAGGAGCGTGCGCGTCGAGCAGGTGTTGTTGCCGTAGTACTTGAGCGGCTCGCGCACCGACTCCGGCACGATCGTGTAGGCGGCAAAGTGCATCACGGTCTCGACCGCGTGCTCACGCAGCAGCGCGAGCACCGCCTCCCGATCGCCCACTTTGCCCACGACGAGCGGCGTATCGAGCACCGCGCGGCGGAAACCGCGCGAGAGGTCGTCCAGCACGACGACGCGCTCACCGCGCGCGCGCAGCTGTAGCGCCACATGGCTGCCGATGTAGCCTGCGCCCCCCGTGACCAATATGCTGCCATGTTCCATGGGCCCCTCGTGATCGACCGCCCGTACAGTCAAGTGGTTCGATGATACGCAAAAGCGCCGTCAGCGAGCTGCAGCCCTTCAACGGCCTCACTCCCGAGGTAGTGCTCGATGCGGCCGCCGCGGCGGGTCTCGATCCGGACGGGCGGCTCTTCGCTCTAAACAGCTACGAGAACCGCGTCTACCAGCTCCACGGAGCCGAGGGGCCGCTCGTGCTCAAGTTCTACCGGCCCGCGCGCTGGAGCGATGCGCAGATCAGCGAGGAGCACGAGTTCACTGCGGAGCTCGCCGCCACGGAGCTCCCGGTCGCCGCCCCGTTGACGCTCGGGGGCACGACGCTGATCCACTACGAAGGCTTCCGCTTCGCTTGCTTCCCGTGGCTCCGCGGCCGTGCCCCCGAGCTCGATGCCCCTGAGGCCCGGCAGCTCCTCGGGCGGACGCTCGCGCGGGTGCACCAGGTGGGCGCGCGGCGACCCTTCGAAGTGCGCCCGCGCATCGGCATCGAGCGGCTCGGATGGCAGGCGCGCTCACAGGTGCTCGCGAGCGAGCTCCTGCCGTCGGCGCTGACCGAGCGCTACTCCTCGGTGAGTGGCGCCTTGCTCGAGCGCGTGCAGGCCGGGTTCGCCACGGCGGGCAACCTCGCCGAGATCCGCCTGCACGGAGACTGTCATCTCGGGAATCTCCTCTGGAACGAGCACGGGCCGGCGTTCGTCGACCTCGACGACTGCGCGATGGGGCCGCGGGTGCAGGACCTGTGGATGATGCTGTCGGGCCCGCCGCCGGACCAGCAGCGGCAGTGGGCCGAGATACTGGAAGGCTATCAGCAGTTCGCCGATTTCGACCTCCGCGAGCTCACCCTCATCGAGCCGTTGCGCGCGCTGCGGATGCTTCACCATGCGGCGTGGGTCGCGCATCGCTGGAGCGACCCGGCTTTTCCGCGCGCCTTCCCGTGGATCGGCGAGCCACGCTACTGGGAGGGGTATCTGCAGGATCTGCTCGAGCAGATCGAGGCGATCGATGATCCGCCGCTCCTCCGGGGCTAAAGTGCCGAATCCGCACGTGCACGCAGCGCACTCCTGAGGTAACGTCCGCAGCCCATGGAAGCCAGAACCCAGTGTTTCCTTCTCGCGCTCCTCCCGGGCCTCGCGCTCATCCTCGCCGGCTGTGGCTCCAAGAGCGAGCCCGCTCCGACGCAGGCCAAAGCCGCCGCTCCGGTGAGGAAGGTGGCGACTCCCGCCGACAGCCTCTCGCCCTACCTGGTCGGCGCGGTCACGACCGCCAAGAGCGGGGCGGGGCTGCTGCAGCTCAAATTCGAGCTGGCCGCACGCCCCACGGTGGGCGATCCGGTCGATGTGGATCTCGTGATCGTTCCGCAGGCGGACAACATCACGCAGATCTCGGGGACGGTCTCGGGCGATGAGGGTCTTGAGGTGGTGGGCGGCGACACCATCCCCCCGGAGGAGAAGGTCACGTTCGGCACCCCGATCCACCACGCCCTGAAGGTGCGCGCCAGGCGCGATGGCATTTTCACGCTGAGCGCCGCGATGACGGTCGAGTCCGGCGGCCAGATGCTGGCCCCCGTCTATTCCATGCCGCTCATCGCGGGGAAAGGCCAGGCCGATGCTGGGGCCGTTCCCGCCAAGAGTCCCCCCAAGCCGGCGCCGCAGACTGCGGCGAAGTAAAAACTCCCAGGGAACCCGCCAGAACCGGGAGAGGCTTCACGGGCCGCCCCCGGGCCCACTCGTATGATTCGAATCGGGTCAGCTCGCTTTCATTATGTCAAACATGCGGAGCATACGGACGCTCGCTGAGCCCGAGGAGGCGATCCCGGGGCAGACCACGACGCTCGTGCGGGCGGACCCGCGCCCCGACGACGGTAAGGATCTGCATCCGGCGCTCAGCGCCCAGCTCCGGGAGCTGCAGCTGCGGACCGGGAGCGCCACTCCCGATCTCGGGATGCTGCTCAAGCTCATCAACGATCACTACCACACGGCCGAGCGCGAGCGGCGCGGCTTCGTCGAGTCGATGCGGCTCATGGCCGATGAGGCACGCGCGCTTGCGCACGAGGCGCGCGAGCAGAGCTCGGAGCACCTGCAGGTCATCCTCGATCACATCAAGGACGTCGTGCTGGCGCTCGATGAGGACGGCGTCATCCGCACCTTCAACCCCACCGGCGAGCGCGTCTTTGGCTTTACGGAAGCCGAGGTGATCGGGCAGCGCATCGACCTGCTGCTGCCCAAGCTCGCCAACGGCGAGACCATTCCCGAGGCGTTGCAGCGCTACGCGGCGAGCACCGGCGACACCGGGCTCGACCTGAAGGCGCGCGAGCTCTGGGCGCGGCGCAAGGGCGGGGAAACCTTTCCGGCGGAGATCGCGGTCAGCAAGGCGGCATCCACGCGGCGCGACATGTTCGTGCTGTGCCTGCGCGATGTCACCGAGCGGCGCGAGTCCGAACAGGCGGTGCGCGAGAGCGAGGCGCGCTATCGGCTGCTGGTGGATCATGCGCCCGAGGCGATCGTGGTGCTCGATGTCGACACCGGCCGCTTCGTCGATGCGAACGTCAACGGCCAGAAGCTCTTCGGCCTCGACCGCGCCCGGCTCCTCGAAGTGGGACCGGTCGAGCTCTCCCCGCCGCTGCAACCCGACGGTGTGCCTTCGGGCGAGCGCGCGCGTGCCTTCGTTCAGCAGGCGCTCGAGGGCGGCTCGCCGGTGTTCGAGTGGTCGCACAAGAACGCCGCCGGCCGCGAGATCATGTGCGAAGTGCGCCTGGTGCGGTTGCCGAGCGGCGGCCGCCGCCTGGTACGCGGCAGCATCGCCGACATCTCCGAGCGCAAGCGCGCCGAGCGCGTGGCTGCCGCCGAGCGCGAAGTCTTCGAGCAGGTAACGCGCAACGCCTCCCTCCCACAGGTGCTCGCCGCGGTCACGAGCCTGGTCGAATCGGTGGGTGTCGGCACGGTGTGCTCGGTGAGCGTGCTCGCCGAGGGGGGCGGCGCCTTCTCTTATATGGTCGCGCCGCAGCTGCCGCAAGCGATGACCGCCGCGCTCGAGCGCGCCAGCATCGACATCCGTAACGGCTCGTGTGCCGCCGCCGTGTATCTCGGCCGACAGGTACTGGTGGCGGACGTCGCCAAGGATCCGTTCTGGCTCGACCGGCGCGACGTGGCGCTCGCCGCGGGGCTGCGTACCGCGTGGTCGACGCCCATCAAGGCGGCCGGCGGCAGCATGCTGGGATCGCTCGGGGTGTACCGCGCGGAGCCGGGCCTGCCGACGCAGCACGACCTGCAGATCATGGCGCGCGCCGCGCAGCTGGCCGGCATCGCAATCGAGCGCCGCCGGGGCGAGGCGGCGTTGCGCGGGAGCGAGGCCAAGTTCCGCGGCCTCTTCGAGAGCATCGCCGAAGGGGTGTATCAGAGCGGCCGCGACGGGCGCCTGCTCTCGGTCAATCCCGCCTTCGTCGCCATGATGGGCTACGGGAGCGCCGAGGAGCTCTACGCACTCCCCGGGGCCGCCGAGCTCTACTGGGATCCCGCCGACCGCGCCGAATTCACCCGCCGCATCGAATCCGAGGGCGAGATCCGCGACGCGGAATTCCTCATGCGCCGCCGCGACGGCCAGCAGCTCGTCATCCTCGAGAACTCGCGCCCGATGCGCGACGCCGCCGACCTCATCATCGGCTACGAAGGCACGATTCGCGACATCACCGCGCGCAAGCGCGCCGAGCAGGCCGTGTTCGCCGAGAAGGAGCGCGCGCAGGTGACGCTGCAGTCGATCGGCGATGCGGTGATCGCCACCGACGCCGAAGGCCGCATCGAGTACTTGAATCCGGTCGCCGAGAGCCTGACCGCCTGGAGCCTGGCCGAGGCGCGCGGCCAGCCCCTGGGGGCCGTGCTCAAGCTCGTCAACGAGCTCACGCGCGAGCCGATCGGCAATTCGCTCGCCGGCGCCCTCGGGCGCGCCGAGAGCGGCGCGGCCACCGACCACACCGTGCTCATCACGCGTGCCGGCAATGAGGTCGCGATCCAGGAGTCGGCCGCGCCGATCTCGGACCGCGCCGGCCGCGTGATCGGCGCCGTGGTCGTATTCCACGATGTCACCAGGGAGCGGCGCTTGAAGCGCGCGCTCGCTTACCAGGCGAGCCACGACGCGCTCACCGGGCTCATCAACCGGCGCGAGTTCGACAACCGGCTGCACTCGGCGCTCCTCTCCGCGCAGCGCGGCGAGGGGGCTTACGCGCTGCTCTATATCGATCTCGATCAGTTCAAGGTGGTGAACGACACCTGCGGCCACCAGGCCGGCGACCGGCTGCTGCGCGATGTCACGGGGCTGCTGCAGACGCGGGTGCGCGCCACCGACACCATCGCGCGGCTCGGGGGCGATGAGTTCGGCGTGCTTCTCGAGGGCTGCGCCGTCGAGCAGGCGACGCGCATCGCCGAGGGCATCCGCCAGGCGATCCGGGATTTTCGCTTCATCTGGGGAGCGAGCACTCTGTCGGTCGGAGCCAGCATCGGCATCGTGCAGATCCGCGCCGAGACCGAGACCGTCACCCAGGTGATGAGCGCGGCCGACATCGCCTGTTACGCGGCGAAAGACGCCGGCCGCAACCGCATCCACGTCTACGACGCCGACGGGGTCTCCCACCGCCACCGCGAGATGCAGTGGGTGTCGCGCGTCACCCGCGCGGCGGAGGACAACCGCTTCGAGCTCTACTTCCAGCCGATCGTGCCGCTCGGCTCGGCGACCGGCCCGAGCTTCCACGAGCTCACGGTGCGGCTGCGCGACGACAACGGCGAGCTCGTGCCGCCGTCGGAATTCATTCCGGCGGCCGAGCGCTACAACGTCATGCCGGTGATCGACCGCTGGGTGGTGAAGCACGCGCTCGAGCTCCTCAAGGAGCGCGAGCGGCAGGGCCAGCCGCTGCCGATGCTCGCCGTGAACCTCTCCGGCACGTCGTTGAACGAGCAGTCGTTCGTCGACTTCGTCCTGGCGAGCGTCGCCGAGCCCACGATCGCGCGCGCGCTGTGCTTCGAAATCACCGAGACCGCCGCCGTCACGAGCCTCTCCAACGCGCGCTATCTCATGAGCGAGCTGAAAGCACGCGGCTGCAAGTTCTCGCTCGACGACTTCGGCACCGGCGTATCGTCGTTCGTGTACCTGAAGAGCCTGCCGGTGGATTTCCTCAAGATCGACGGCCAGTTCATCAGCCACGTCGCCGACGATCCGATCAACCGCAGCATGGTCGAGGCCATCGGCCGGGTCGGCCGCGCGCTCGGGATCGCGACCGTCGCCGAGTGCGTCGAGACGCAGGCGGTGCTGGACGAGCTCAAGCGCATCGGCGTCGACTTTGCGCAGGGCTTCCTGCTCGCGCGGCCTCAGCCGATCGAGCAGCTGCCGAAGTAACAAATCGCCGAGCAGGCGATTTTTGCCAATGTATTAGAATGCCCGCCTCTCGGGCTTCGCGGGGATTTCGTGTGCGCGTCACCTTGTCGTTGTTGCTGGCTCTGGTTCTCGTGCCATCCGCTGACGCGCGCCGGGCGGAGCCTCCGCCAGCCACGGACGAGCAGATCGCCGTGCAGCTGCGCGACGAGGCGCTCGCGGGAGCGAACCTGGCCTGGGACTGGGTGAGTGAGCTCACGACGCGCTTCGGGCCGCGCCCGGCGGGCTCGGACAACGAGCACCGGGCGGCCGAATGGGCGGCGGCGCGCTTCAAGGCGCTCGGCTTCGCGAACGTGCACATCGAGACCTTCCCGATCACCGCGTGGGTGCGTGGCGTCGAGTCGGCGCAGATTGTGGCACCCGTCCTGCAGCCGCTCGCGGTCGCCGCTCTCGGGGAGTCCCCGGCGACGCCGCCCGGGGGACTCGAAGGCGAGGTCGTCATTTTTCCCACTTTGGCCGATCTCAAGCAGGCGCCGCCGGGCTCGCTCACCGGCAAGATCGCCTTCGTGGCCGCGCGCATGGTGCGCACGCAGGATGGCGCCGGCTACGGGGCGGTAGTCGAGGCGCGCTCCGACGGGCCAGCCGAAGCCGGAAAGCGCGGGGCGATCGCCTTCGTGCTGCGCTCCGTCGGCACGGACAGCAACCGGCTTGCCCACACCGGGACGACGGTCTATGTCGACGGCCGCGTGCCGGTGCCGGCCTTCGCGCTCAGCTCGCCCGATGCCGATCAGATCGAGCGCCTCGCGGCCCTCGGGGACAAGGTACGCCTGCGGCTCTACTCGAGCGCTTCCTACGTGAAGGACGCGCACTCGCAGAACGTCGTCGCGGAGGTTCCCGGGCGCGTGCACCCCGACGAGGTGGTGCTGCTGGGAGCGCACCTCGACAGCTGGGACCAGGGGACGGGAGCGACCGATGACGGCACCGGCACGGCGATCATCACTGCGGCCGCGAAGCTGATCCTCGATCTCCCGCAGCGCGTTCCGCGGCGGACGGTGCGGGTGGTGCTGTTCGGCTCTGAGGAGGTGGCGCAGCCGGTCGCCCCGTTCGGCGCCTTCGGCGGCCATTCCTATGCCGACAGCCACAAAACGGAGCTCCCTCGCCACGTGCTCGCAGGCGAGAGTGATTTCGGCACCGACCGCGTCTACTCCCTGGCGCTGCCCGCGGCGGTCGCCGGGAGCGCCTTCGCCACTACCCTGGAGCGGGTGCTCGAGCCGCTCGGCGTGCTGATCGCGCGCGAGCCCGCGCGCCATGCCGGCACCGACGTCGGTCCCACCGTCGAGGCGGGCGTACCCGCTTTCGCGCTGCTGCAGGACGGCACTCAGTATTTCGATATCCACCACACGGCGAACGACACCCTCGACAAGGTCGATCGCGAGCAGCTCGATCAGAACGTCGCCGCCTGGGCGGCGCTGGCATGGCTGGCAGCCGACAGCGAGGTCGATTTCCGCTCCAGGGCGCCGGCGCATGAGTGAGCAGGTCTTAAAATCCTCCAACGACGGAGTGTGTGAGCTGCGCTTCGACCGCCCGGAGAAGCGCAACGCCATCACTCATCAGATGTATCAGTCGCTCGCGGCCCACCTGCAGGCGGCGCTCGCTGATCAGGCGGTGCGCGCGGTGCTGCTCTCGGGAGCCGGCGCGAGCTTCAGTGCCGGCAACGACCTGAACGACTTCCTCACGGGACCTGAGTTCACGAGCGCGCATCCGGTGATGGACGTGCTGCGCACGCTCGCCACCTTCGACAAGCCGCTGGTCGCGGCCGTGCACGGTACGACGGTCGGCATCGGCGTGACGATGCTGCTGCACTGTGATCTGGTGGTGGCGGCGCACGGCACGCAGCTCCTCATGCCATTCGTGGCGCTGGCGCTGGTGCCCGAGGCGGGAAGCTCGCTCCTGCTGCCGCGGCTCGTGGGGCAACAGCGTGCGGCGGAGCTGCTGCTGCTCGGCGAAGGGCTCGAGGCCGCGGCCGCCGAACGCCTCGGGCTCGTCAACCGCGTGGTCGAAGCTGACAGGCTCCTCGATGAGGCGCGCTCGCTCGCACAACACCTCGCCCGGCAACCCGCGGAGGCGCTGCGTGCCACCAAGAGGCTGCTGCGCGGTGACCCGGCCGAGTTGTTGGCGCGCATCGAAGCGGAGGCGAAGCTCTTCGGAGCATGCCTCAAGTCCGAAGAGTTCCGCGCCCAGGTGCGCGCGGTGCTCGCCAGGAGCCGCGGCTAGCCTCGCGCGGGGGAACCCATGCCCCATTATTCTTTCGAGGGATTCACGCCGGTGGTGGATGCGCGCGCCTTCGTGCACCCGCTCGCGGTGCTGATCGGCGACGTCAGCGTCGGCCCCGGTTGCTACGTGGCGCCCGGGGCTTCGCTGCGCGGGGACTTCGGCCGCATCCTTCTCGGCGCAGGATCCAACGTGCAGGACAACTGCGTGCTGCACAGCTTCCCGGGCAAGGACGTGCTGCTCGAAGAGGACTCGCACGTGGGCCACGGCGCGGTGCTGCACGGCTGCAGCGTGCGGCGCGGCGCGCTCGTCGGCATCCACGCGGTCGTCATGGACGATGTGGTAGTGGGCGAGGAGGCCTTCGTCGGGGCCTCGAGCTTCGTGCCGGCGCGGTTCGTCGTGCCGCCGCGCATGCTCGTCACGGGAGTGCCGGCGCGCATCGTGCGCGAGCTCAAGCCCGAGGAGCTCGCCTGGAAGGCGACCGGCACACGGGAGTATCAGGAGCTCGCCGCGCGCTGCCTGGCCTCGCTCCGTGAAGTCGCGCCGCTCGCAGCTCCGGAGCCCGACCGCCCGGTGCGCCCGGTCACCGCGACGGTGCCGCTGCACACGATCGAGCGGGAGAAGTGACCCCGACATCGCGCGCACCCACGCGCGGCTCACCCCGGGGACGGCGGGTCGGCGCGGTCCGGGTGCAGGACGCCGAAGCTCGCGGGGATGCGCGCGTAGAAGAGCCGCACCGCATGGGGCTCGAGATGCGCGAGAAACTTCTGCGCCTCATCGTCGGTGACGATGAACTCGACTTCCACGGTGAGGGTGCCGGCGAGCTCGAAGAAGTGCGCCTCGTGCAGCACGTGGTGCCGGCCGAAGCCCGCCATGGCGCGGAACGCCGAGCCGCCGCGGATCCCGAAGCGACTGGCCTCCTCGAGCAGCCACTCCCACACCGGACGCCCGCGATGGCGGTGGCCTTCGTGCACGTAGAACCTCAAGAACGAGCCCTGCATGAGGCTAACTCCTCGCCCAAACCACGGTGCCGATGCCGGCGAGCGTCATGAGGAGCGAGCCACCGAGATGGGCGGCGGCGGCGGCGAGCGCCCAGGTGGCGCGGCCCTGCTGCAGCAGCGTCACGAGCTCGGCGGAGAAGGTCGAGAAAGTAGTGAGCCCGCCGCAGAAACCGGTGATGACGAGCAGGCGCCATTCCGGCGCGATGGCCGTATAGGTGGCAAAGAAAGCTA
>Ga0307469_10000053_pt1 | contig 42976 bp, 41 predicted proteins | sample atmos_gasesAM2C__FD_203084 | JGI IMG/M metagenome (GOLD analysis project Ga0307469, IMG submission 203084) | Hardwood forest soil microbial communities from Morgan-Monroe State Forest, Indiana, United States - atmos_gasesAM2C_515 | ecosystem: Environmental > Terrestrial > Soil > Temperate... | reverse complement strand
TCGAGTGCGGTGCGGAGAGCTGGACGCCGCCGAGGTTGTGCATCAGCTCGTGAGCCTCGGTCGGGTTCGTGAGCCCCCAGCAACCGGTGTCGACCCGCGCGAACGACGGACCGTTGTTGTTGGCGTTGGCGCTGCCGGGTTGGTCGTCGCCGGTCACCGTTGCGATCCCGCAGTAGACGTTGGCATCCGTCCAGATCAGGTACTTGCGGTCCGTCCGGTTGAAGCCTTGCGTCTTGAGCGCATTGATCGTGTTCGAGAAGGTGTCGTCGCCGGTCGTCGGTAGTTGGACGTCGGTGATCGCGAGCTGGCAATTGGTCGTCACGAATCGCACGTGGCGGATCCCACCGGTCTCGGCTGCGCTGGCGTCGAAGACGTTGTCGGCGTTCGCCGCCCACTGCTGGATGAGCGTGGCGATGCTCGAGAAGCGGTCGGTCACGTCGGAGGCATGCGCGTAGACGGCTTGCACGCGGGGGCCGGATGTCCCATCGCCGTAGCACGGCAGCAATGCCGAGCCGGACGAGTTGGTCCCACCGTCGAGGCTCGCAGCCTGGTCGTTCTGGGTGCTCTGACCGAGGTCGGACGCGCTGCGCGGGTTGCGGACGTCGATCACGTTGAGGGGAGCGGCGTCCGGGCCGTGGGTGCAGTAGGTGGCGCCGTCCGACGTGTGGGCTTCGTACGCACGGTGGCACTTGCTGTTGTCCGCGCCGGGGGCGAGGCCGTCATAGACGAGGCCGCGCCGGGCATCGGCGCTCTGCGGTAAGGACGCGTTCCCGCCGGCAGAGGCGGGGAGACCGAAGGCGGTCACGAGACCGGCGAGGGTGAGTGCTACGACGACTGCGGTGGTGATTCTGCGGCGGGCAGGCACAAGCAAGACCTCCTCTTGTTCCTCCGCCACCCATGAGTCGGCCTCGTCCGCCGGACGATGCGAGCACTTCCGACTAGTTCAGGGGGATGAGAACGGACCTCCGGGGGATAGTCCGATGCGGCCCTACCCCGCGGACCGCCTCGTCCGCCGGACGTAGACGCCGAACGCCGCGAGGATCAGCACGATCAGGAAGCCCAGGGCGAGGATCTCGCGCTGCTGGGCTCGGAGCTCTCCGTCGAGTGCCTTCGTGGCGGCGAGGTTCACGCCGATGCCGTCGACGATCGCGATGTGCTTCGGGTCGGGTCCGACGCCGAACGCCTTGTTGAAGTCCTGCGCCATCGGGCCGATGTGCCGGACGTCATCCGTCTTGTACTGCCATGACGTGATCGGGAGTTTCGCGAGCTTCGAGAGGACGGCACCGTCGTCTACCGATGCGAACGCTTGCTTGCTCGCGCGATCCGATAGGAGGGTCGCCTGCGCCATCCAATGGAAGCTGCCTTCCCTCGCGCTGCAATGGCCGCCCGCATCGAGGTCGACGACCCGAAGGTTGCCCTTCGGGAGCGGTGCGTGCGCGTGCCTCAGATAACAACCGTAGGCGTTGCCGTCCGATTCCGGGATATCGGCCCCCGCCGTCGTCGCGCCGAACACGACGAGTAGTGCAGCAACGACGATGACTCTGATGATGCGCATGGCATTCTCCTTCCGCTGGACCTCGGATGGGCTGACGTCGTCGAGCAGGCCGGCCTCCGGGAGCTCAGGAGTTACTTCTTGCGCCGGATGGCCCTGATGACCCGCGAGATCGGATCGTACTTCGCGCTCATCACGCGCTCTTTGAGCGGGATGATCCCGTTGTCCGTGATGTGGATGTGCTCCGGACACACCTCGGTGCAGCATTTCGTGATGTTGCAGTAGCCGAGACCGAACGCGTCCTGCGAGAGGTTCGTCCGGTCCTCGGTGTCGAGGGGGTGCATCTCGAGTTCTGCGAGCCGGATGAAGAAGCGCGGTCCGGCGAAGTGCGCCTTGTTCTCCTCGTGATCGCGGATCACGTGACAGACGTTCTGGCAGAGGAAGCACTCGATGCACTTCCGGAACTCCTGACCGCGATCGATGTCCTGTTGGAACATGCGGTGGTGGCCGTCGGGTCCCGCCGGCGGGCCCGTCTTGAGCGGCGGGATCTTCTTCGCGACCTCGTAGTTGAAGGAGACGTCCGTGACGAGGTCCTTGATCACTGGGAACGTCCTGAGCGGATTGACCGTGATCGGTGCGCCCGGCTCGAAGATGTTCATGCGAGTCATGCACGTGAGACGCGGCTTGCCGTTCACCTCGGCCGAGCACGATCCGCACTTCCCGGCTTTGCAGTTCCAACGTACGGCGAGGTCGCTCGCCTGCGTCGCCTGGATGCGGTGGAGGATGTCGAGAACGACTTCGCCGTCCTCGAACGGGACCTCGAACTCCTCGAACCGTCCGCCGGTCGCGTCGCCGCGCCACACGCGCATCGTCGCGACCTTCTGACCGGCCTGTTCGCCGCGACGCTCCTCGGTCCACTGACCGAGGCCACCGGGATTCGTGATCGTCATTCCGGGTTCTCCTCCACGATCTGCCGGAGGTCGTCCGGCATCTGCGGAAGCGGCGTCGCGGTGACGGTCACCTCGCCGTTCTCGTAGCGCACCGCGTGATTGATCTTCGCGAACTCGGGGTCGGGGGCCGGATAGTCGTCGCGGGTGTGTCCGCCGCGGCTCTCGCGTCGCAAGAGCGCGGCCTTCGTGCAGCCCTCCGCGACCATGAGCATGTTGCGGAGATCGATCGACGTGTTCCAGCCGGGGTTGTACGCACGGGTGCCGGTCACGCGCACCTTGCTCGCGCGATCCTTGAGCGAATGGAACATCTCGAGCGCCTCCTTCAGCTCGCCTTCCGTGCGGATGATGCCGACGAGGTTGTGCAGCATCTCCTGGAGGTCCTGCAGGACGACGTACGGGTTCTCGCCTTCCACGCGCTCGAACGGGCCGAGCACACCGCGGACCGCGTCCGTCACTTGTGTTTCGGGGACGCTCGGCGCGCCCGACGTGCCGGCGGCGTACTGCGCCGCTGCTTCGCCGGCACGCTTGCCGAACACGAGGAGATCGGACAGCGAGTTGCCACCGAGACGGTTCGCGCCGTGCATGCCGCCGGCGGATTCGCCGCACGCGAAGAGGCCCGGGATCGTCGCGGCTTCGGTCTCCGCTTCCGCGCGGATGCCGCCCATCGTGTAGTGACACGTCGGACCGATCTCCATCGGTTCCTTCGTGATGTCGACGTCCGCGAGCTCGAGGAACTGGTGATACATCGACGGGAGCCGGCGCCGGATCACATCCGCTGGGAGGCGCGATGACACGTCGAGGAACACACCGCCGTGCGGGGTGCCTCGTCCGGCCTTGACTTCGGAGTTGATCGCGCGCGCCACCTCGTCGCGGGGGAGCAGGTCGGGTGTGCGGCGCGCCGCCGAGTGGTCCTTGTACCAGCGGTCGGCTTCCTCTTCGGTCTCCGCCGTCTCCTTCCGGAAGAGATCGGGTACGTAGTTGAACATGAAGCGGTCGCCGAACTTGTTCTTGAGGACGCCGCCGTCCCCACGCACCGACTCCGTGACGAGGAGACCGCGTACCGATGGGGGCCAGACCATGCCGGTCGGGTGGAACTGGATGAACTCCATGTCGATGAGCTCGGCCCCCGCACGCAGCGCCATCGCGTGACCGTCACCCGAGTACTCCCATGAGTTCGACGTGACTTTCCATGCGCGGCCGATCCCGCCTGTCGCCATGACGACGGCCTTGCACGCGAACGAGATGAACTCTCCGGTCGGACGCCAGTACCCGAATGCGCCGCATACCGCGCCGGAGTCGTCCCGGAGAAGCTCGACCATCGTGCATTCCATGAAGACGTCCACCTGACCGACGCCGACGAGGTTCTGTTGCAGCGTGCGGATCATCTCGAGGCCGGTGCGGTCGCCGACATGCGCGAGCCGCGCGTAGCGGTGTCCGCCGAAGTCGCGCTGGAGGATGCGTCCATCGGGCGTCCTGTCGAAGAGCGCGCCCCAGTTCTCGAGCTCCCAGACGCGCTCAGGCGCTTCCTGCGCGTGCAGCTGCGCCATGCGCCAATTGTTGAGGAACTTGCCGCCGCGCATCGTGTCGCGGAAGTGGACCTTCCAGTTGTCCTCGGCGTAGACGTTGCCCATCGCCGCGGCGATACCGCCCTCGGCCATCACCGTGTGCGCCTTGCCGAGGAGCGACTTGCACACGAGCGCGGTCTTCGCGCCGTTGCCGGACGCCTCGATCGCGGCGCGCAATCCGGCGCCACCCGCGCCGATCACGACGACGTCGTAGGTGTGGGTCTCGCGCTCGATCATTCTTTCGATCCCGCTTGCTCCGCGCTCCGCGCTCCGCAGTCGTTCATCGGCCGAGGAGGATGAAGTGCGGGTCGTGGAAGACGCCGTAGGACAGCAGGCGGATGTACACGTCGACGAGGACGACCGTCGTGAGGCTCGCCCAGGCGATCGGACCGTGATTGACGTTGAAGCGCGTCGACAGCTTCCACAGCCGGTAGCGGATCGGGGCCTGCGAGAACTTGTCGACGTGTCCGCCGAGCGCGTGGCGTCCGGCGTGGCACGACAGGACGTAGAGCGAGAGCAGGACGGTGTCGAGACCCATGAGCACCGTCCCGACACCGATGCCCCAGCCGGCCTTGAAGTGGAACGCGAGGACGAAGTCGGTCCAGTGCAGGAGGGCGAGGACGAACGCCACGTAGAAGAAGTAACGGTGGACGTTCATAAGGATGAACGGAGCCTTGCTCTCGCCTTTGTCCTTCGGCCAGGGCTCGCGCACGGCGCAGGCCGACGGCATGGCGAGCCCGCGGTAGACCACGCGTCGGTAGAAGTAGCAGGTCGTCCGGAAGCCCAGCGGGAACAGGATGATCAGCAGTGCCGGCGACCAGCGCCAGAACGTGCCGATGATCGGGAATGACACGTGCGCGCAGCGCGCCGCGATGCACGGCGCGTAGATCGGCGAGATATATGGATCGACGTAGTAGTGCGTCCCGATGACCGCCGCCCACGTCGCGTAGACGACGAACGCGCCGAGCGCGGCCATCGAGACGTAGCGCTGCGCCCACCACGCGTCGGACCGCAGGTGAGCCTGCTGGATCGCGGCGCGCGCGCGAGTGCGCACCATGCCCCGCCGCTCTTCGGTCAACATCACCCGGAGCATACCGACCGCGCGAGCCGTGACGGTAAACGTGGCCCGCGGGCGGGTAGCATCCGGTCCATGAGCGACCGAGACGCAACACGCAGAGATCTCATCTTCGCGCTGCCGCAGATCATCCGGCTGCTGTGGCGCGTCGTCCGGGACGACCGGATCTCCACGCCGATCCGCGGTGGCGTGATCGCGATCGCCGGTTACCTCGCGATGCCTTTCGACATCATCCCGGACTGGATCCCGATCCTCGGACAGCTCGACGACTTCGTCGTGCTCACCGTTGGCGTGCGAACGTTGCTCCGGCGCGTGCCGGAGCCGATCCTCGTCGAGCATTGGGGGGGCGACCTGCCCGTGCTCGAGACCCTCCTCGGGCGGAAGCTCCGCGATCCGTCAACGAACGGCGCGTAAACGCCGTCAGGCGGGACGCTTCGTCAGCGCATCTTGCGCGAAGGTCGCCATCGCGCCGAAGGCGTCCATGCCGTCGATGCGCGTCGCCGGACGGTGCCCGTCGAGTTCGAGCCACAGCCGCATGAGATTGAGGACGATGCGCTCGGGGTCGCGCCAGCTCGCGTACGTGCCGAGGTCGATCTCGTAGGCCGCTTCGAGCGGCGTGAGCCCCTTCTCCTTGAGCTTCGCGCCCTCGGACACGAGATGGCGGAGGTATGCCTCCATGGAACGCAGACCGTTCACGTCGGTGACGGGGCCGTGTCCGGGGACGATCACCGCCGGACGAAGCGCGATCAACGTTTCGACCGTCTCGATCCAGTTCAGGATCGATCCTTCCCACACGAGCGGTGTCGACTCGATGAACGCGATGTCGCCGGCGAAGAGCACGCGTTCGTCCGGTACCCACGCGACGATGTCGCCGAGCGTGTGGCACGGCCCGAAGTACTCGAGCCGGACGCCGATGCCGCCGGGATGGAGCCAGAGCCGGTCTTCGAACGTGATCGTCGGCGGAACGAGGTCGATGCCGGTGAAATCGAAGGGCGCGAACGCTTCCTTCATGTAGCGCAATCCCCCGTCGACGCCGTCCGCGTTCTGGAGGGCCGCGAGCATCGTGGGCTGCGTCCCGGTGATCATCTCGGCGCGGCACCGGTGGTGGCCGATCACACGCGCCCCCTCGACGAGCTGGTTGCCCCAGGTGTGATCGGCGTTGTGGTGGGTGTTCACAAGGTTCCGGACGGGGCGATCTGTCGCGTACTCGATCGAGTCGAGGAGCTCGCGCGTGTTACGGAGGTCCATGAAGGTGTCGACGAGGACGGCTTCCTCATTGCCGATGATCAGCCCGGCGTTCGACCAGCCCCAGCCGCCGTCGGGTTGGAGGAACGCATAGGTCCGCTCGCCGACCTGCACCAACCCGCGCTGGTACGTCACGCTGGACACAGTACCCACGAGAGGAGATTCCAAAGATGACGTACTCGATCGTCGCTCGTGATCCCGGGACGGGACGGCTCGGCGTCGCCGTCCAGTCGCACTGGTTCTCCGTCGGATCCGTCGTCACGTGGGCCGAGGCCGGCGTCGGTGCCGTCGCGACCCAAGCGTTCGCGGAGCGCTCGTACGGACCGCTCGGACTCGATCTGATGCGCGGCGGGAAGACGGCCACGTCCGCGCTGGCCGGCCTCGTCGCGATGGACGAACAAGCCGCGCGCCGGCAGGTCGCGATGATCGACGCGCACGGCAACGTCGCCGCGCACACGGGCGATGAGTGCCTCGGTGAAGCGTCCCACGTCGTCGGTGAGACGTATTCGTGCCAGGCGAACATGATGCTTCGCGACACGGTTCCGTCCGCGATGGCTTCTGCGTACGAGTCGACGGACGGCGATCTCGTCGACCGATTGCTCGCTGCGCTCGACGCTGCCGAAGCTGAAGGCGGCGACATCCGCGGACGCCAATCGGCCGCGCTCCTGGTCGTCGGCGAGGGCCCGGTGGAACTCCGCATCGAAGATCACCCGGCGCCGCTCGTCGAGCTTCGGCGGCTCGTCGGCGTCCACCGCTCGTACGAGTTGATGAACGCGGGCGATGCGCACCTCGCGTCCGGTGACTTCGATTCCGCGGCGACGTGTTACGAAGCTGCACAGAAGGGAACGCCGGACAACGTGGAGTTCACGTTCTGGCGTGGCGTGATGCTCGCGAACTTCGGCAAGACGGACGAAGCACGCGTGTTCCTCGAGAAGACGTACGCCGAGCCGACCGGCGAGTGGCGGGAGTTGCTGCGCCGTCTTCCCTCAGTAGGGTTGTTGGCGCAAGAGATAGCGGACCAACTCGTCTAGGAGGTCTGGCATGCCGGAGTTCTACGGGATCCACCACGTGGCCTTGACGGTCAGCAACCTCGACGTGTCGCGGCCCTGGTACTCGGAGCTGTTCGCGTCGCAGCCCGTCGTGGACGAGATGGAAGATGCCGGAACGTTCCACCACGTCGTATGGGGCTTCGAGAACGGAACGGTCTTCGGGATCCACGAGCACACGAGCCCGTCATCGAAGGAGCCGTTCGACGAGCGTCGTCCGGGCCTGGATCACGTCGGCTTCACGCTGCAGCACCGCGACGAGCTGAAGCGGTGGGAGGACCGCCTGAACGAGCTCGGGATCGCCCACGGCGGGATCATCGAAGCGTCCTACGGCGCCGGGCTTTCGTTCCGTGACCCGGACAACAACGCGCTCGAGTTCTTCGTGCTGGGGCCCGCTAGCTAGTCGACAAGGGTTATCCCTTGACGAGTAGCAAGAGTTGGTCTATGGTGCAGCTATGCACCACATGGTCGGCATGGCGGAGATCGCGGAGATCCTCGGCGTCACCCGGCAGCGCGTGGCGCAGCTGATCGAGACCTACGACGACTTCCCGAAGCCGGAGGTCGAGCTCAGTGGGGGCCGCGTGTGGTCGCGCACTGCGATCGAGACGTGGATCGCGTCGCACCCCGAGCGGGGGCCGGGCCGGGCGGAGGAGGGCCGCGGAAAGCGGGGTCGCTTCCTCGATGCGATCGTCAGTGCGTTCTCCTTCGAGCGGTTCACCGATCGCGCCCGGAACTCGATCGTGAAGGGTCAGGAGGAGGCGCGCCTGATGAACCACAACTACATCGGGACCGAACATCTTCTGCTCGGCCTGCTCGCCATCGGCGAGGGCATCGCGTACGAGGCGCTGACCGATCTGTCCGTCTCGCTTCCGATCGCACGTGGCCAGATCGAGCACATGATCGGGAAGGGGACTTCGACGCCTCAGGGACACATCCCGTTCACTCCGCGCGCGAAGAAGGTGCTCGAGCTCGCGCTCCGCGAGGCACGCACGTTCGAACACAACTACATCGGGACGGAACACGTCCTCCTCGCACTGATACGCGAGCGGGACGGCGTCGCGTGGAAAGCGCTCGAGGCGATGGGCGTGAGTTCAGAGGATCTGCGCAACGTGACGGTGGGCCGCATGTCCGGGATGGCCGCTCCGCGGACGAAGCCGCGAGAAGCAGCGCCGGACGAAGACCTCAAGTGTTCGTTCTGCGGGAAGAGTCGGCACGAGGTGCAGAAGCTTGTCGCCGGACCGGGGGTCTACATCTGCAACGAGTGCATCGTCCTGTGCGAGCAGATCATCGAGGGCGAGGGTGTGGAGACCGAAGCGACGAAACGTCAGCACGATCTCCAGCTGCGCATCGACGACCTCGAGCGCCGGCTCGGAGACCTCGAGAAGAAGTAGCTACCGGTAGCCGGCGGCCTGAAGCTCGAAGAGCTCCGCGTAGCGTCCGCGGCGCGCGATCAGCTCGTCGTGCGAACCGCTCTCGGCGACGCGTCCGTCTTGGATCACGTAGATGCGGTCCGCCACTCGCACCGTCGAGAAGCGGTGGGAGATGACGACGCCCATGCGTCCGTGGAGCTGTTCCTTGAGCTCCGCGAAGATCGCCGCTTCGGCCTCCGGATCGAGGTTCGACGTCGGTTCGTCGAGGATCCAGAGATCCGCCTGACGGTAGAGGAGGCGCGCGAGCGCGAGCCGCTGCCATTCGCCGCCGGACAGTTCGTGTCCGCCCTCGAAGAGACGCCCGGCGCGCGAATCGAGCCCGTACTTCATCGTCTTCGGCAGATACTGCGCACGAGCTGCGTCCAGATACTCCATGACTTCGTCGTCATCGCTCGCGCGCTGGACCCGTCCGAGCTGGACGTTGTCTCGGAGCGACAGCTGGAACTTCGCGAAGTCCTGAAACAAGACGCCGACGTGCGAGCGGAGGTCGACCGGATCGACGTTGCGGAGATCCTCGCCGCCGATCTCGACGGTTCCTGCGTCCGGATCGTAGAAGCGCAGCATGAGGTTCACGATCGTCGACTTGCCGGCACCGTTCTCACCGACCATCGCGATCAGCTCACCCGGACGGACCTCGAGGTCGAGGCCCGACAACGCTTCCTGGATCGCGCGCGGGTACGTGAAGTGCACGTCGCGGAAGACGACCCCTTCTGACAGCTGCTTCGGCAGCGCGTGGGGTTCGTCCGGCACACGAACGATGGGCTCGATCGCGAGGAACGAGAAGTAATCGTCCAGGAATGTCGAGTGTTGCTCGAGCTGGACGAGCGTGCCGGAGATGAGGTTCGTCTGTTGCGTGACGGCCGCGAAGGCAGCGATCACTGCGGCGAGGTCGCCCGGCTGCAGCGCACCCGTCAGACCCCGCGACGCCACGAAGCCGTACGCCGCGACGAGCGCGGCGCCGCCCACGAGTGCCGACGCCAGCGCGATCCAGTTCCACCGCCGGTAGAGCCGCGCGAGCGAACCGTACCGGCGGTAGTTGATGTCCAGGAACCGGTCGAGGAAGTGGCTCGACAGACCGAACGAGCGCATCTCCTTCGCCGAGCCGAGGTCGCCGAGGATCTGTCCGAAGTACTCCTGCTCACGCTCCTCGACGGTGGTGTCCCACCACCACTTATAGAGCTTCCGCGTGATCCGCCGTTGCACCGTGATGGACGGAACGAGCGAGACGAGCGACAGCACGACGAGGATCGGGTGGAGCGTCAGCAGAACGCCGAGCATCCCGATCACGCCGACGATGTTGGTCCCGAGTCCGATCGTCGTGTATGCGAGCTGGTACGGGCGCCAGTCGATGTCGCGTTGCGCGCGTTGCATGCGGTCGTGCCAGTCCGAGTTGTCGAAGTGTCCGAGGTCGACGGTCGCGGCCTTCTCGTAGAAGCGGCGCCGGGCGTGGATGTTCACGCGGCGGCTGAACAACTCCTGCTCCGAACCCTGGATCCCCTGGACGGCCCGCGAGAGACCGGCGAGCACGCCGAGCATCAGGACCGTCGGCCAGAGGTCGCCGAAGTGGAGCTTGCCGCCCAATCCGTGGCTGATCGCGTTGATCAGATCGCGACCGAGCCACACGACGATCGGTGGGATGACGGCAGCCGCCATCCCGACCGCGCACAGGATCGTGAACGCGGCCGGTGATGCGTCCCATGCCAAACGAACGCCACGCTTGAAGTTTTCGCGCGCGCGAGCACGCGTCTTAGGTATCTGCATCGCGTCTCCCCGGCGCTGCGCGGGGCCGCGCAGCGAGGAACATCGTACTACTCGACGACGATCGTTACCGGCTCCGCGCAGTTGCGCGTGACGATGACTTCGAGGGCCTCGGTCAGGGAGACGTTCGCCTCGACGTGGACCTCGTTCGCGGGGACGTAGATGAAGTCGCCGGGGTCCGCGATGGTCTCGTGCTCGGTCCCCGTCGGCCCCCAGGTGAAACGGGCGCGTCCGGACACGATGTAGATGGAGGTCTCGCAATCTCCGTGGTGATGGACGAGGGTTCGTCCGCCGGGGGGTGTCCGGAGGACGGACGCGTAGATCCCGCCGCTCCCGACGGTCTCGGAGCTGATGGCGATCTCACGCGAGAGCCCGGGATGGTTGTCCGTCTCCCGGACGCGCTCGTTCGGCCGTATGCGCTTGACCACGCTGCCTCCCCTATCCGCAGGGGGCGCCTTCTCGGCGCATCCTGCAAAACGCTCTACCATCAGAACATGCCGGACGAAGAAAAGCCACGTCAGACCTCGTCCGAGATCGAGGTCCGGCCCGTCTACACCGAAGCCGACCTGCCGCCGCTCGACCTCGGCCTCCCGGGTGAGTTCCCGTTCACGCGCGGCGTCTACCCGAACATGCACCGCGGCCGGCTCTGGACGATGCGCCAGTACGCGGGCTTCGGCACGGCCGAGGAGACGAACGTGCGCTTCCGGTACCTCCTCGAGCATGGCCAGACGGGGCTGTCCGTCGCGTTCGACCTTCCCACGCAGATGGGCTTCGACTCCGACGACCCGATGGCGATGACCGAGGTGGGCAAGGTCGGCGTCGCGATCGACACCGTCGAGGACATGAAGACGCTCTTCGACAAGATCCCGCTGGAGCAGGTCACGACGTCGATGACCATCAACGCGCCGGCGGCGATGTTGCTCCTGATGTACGAGCTCGCCGCGGAGCAACAGGGCGCGGACACGTCGAAGCTCGGCGGGACGATCCAGAACGATGTGCTGAAGGAGTACATCGCGCGCGGGACGTTCATCTATCCGCCGAAGCCCGCGCTGCGCCTGATCACCGACACGTTCTCCTATTGCGCGTCGAACCTGCCGCGGTGGAACACGATCTCGATCTCCGGCTATCACATGCGCGAGGCGGGCTGTACGGCCGTGCAGGAGATCGCCTTCACGTTCGCGGACGGCATCGCGTACGTCGAATCCGCGATCGCCGCCGGTCTGGACGTCGACGCGATCGCACCGCGGCTGTCGTTCTTCTGGGGGTGCCATAACAACTTCTTCGAGGAGATCGCGAAGTTCCGCGCGGCGCGCAACCTCTGGGCGCACATCATGAAGGACCGTTTCGGCGCCAAGGACCCCAACTCGATGAAGCTCCGCTTCCACACGCAGACGGACGGCGCCACGCTCACCGCGCAGCAGCCGGAGAACAACGTCGTTCGTGTCGCGTATCAGGCGATGGCCGCGGTGCTCGGCGGCACGCAGTCACTGCACACGAACTCGATGGACGAAGCCCTCGGCCTCCCGACCGACAAGTCGGCGCGCCTCGCCCTCCGGACGCAACAGGTCCTCGGCTACGAGACCGGCGTCGTCGATTCCGTCGATCCGCTCGCCGGTTCGTACTTCGTCGAGTCGTTGACGGCGGAGGTCGAACAGCGATCGGCCGAGCTCTTGCAGCGCGTGCTCGATCGCGGCGGCGCCGTCGAGTCGATCACGTGGATGAAGCGCGAGATCGAGGAGGCTGCGTACCGCGAGGCGAAGCGGATCGAAGGCGACGAGCTCGTTGTCGTGGGCGTGAACAAGTTCGTCGCGACGGAAGAGGAGCCCGCCGAGATCCTGAAGCTCGACCCCGAGATCGGGCGGCGACAGGCTGCGAAGCTGGACGCGATCAAAGCGGACCGCGACAACGCGGCGGTGAAGGAAGCACTCGAGGACGTCCGCGCCGCGGCGAAGGGCACGGACAACCTGCTCCCACCGATGAAGGAAGCGTTCCGCCGGATGGCGACCCTCGGCGAAGTGTGCGGCGTCCTGCGCGAAGAATGGGGCATCTACCGCCCCGAATCGACGCTCTAGGGAAGACCGGCCCCCGGGAAGTCGACGCGCGTCGTCAGGATCGCGCCGCTTCGCGGCTCCCGCGAGAGCAGCGATGCCAAGATGTAGAGCGTCCGGCGGTCGTCGCCGCCGAGCATGCACGCGATCGCGTTGCGATCGCCGGTCGAGATCCGCTCCGTCACTTCGCTGCCTTCGCGTACGCGGATCACCTCGTTCGTGATCGGCGACGCGACCCACAACGCGCCCTCGGCGTCGAGGCAGCAACCGTCGGGGACGGCTCCTTCGAGCTGCGCATAGATGCGGCGGCCGGTGAGTGATCCGTCCGGTGAGATGTCGAAGGCCGTCATGCGCGCGGCGTAGGTCTCGCCGACGATGAGGGTGCGTCCGTCGGCAGTGATGACCATGCCGTTCGGGAACATCAAGTCGTCGGCGATGGCGCGGACGGATCCGTCCGGCGTCACGAGCATCAGCACCGACGCGGCGGGCGGCGCGCCGTTCGAGTAGTCGAAGCCGAACTGCCCGACGTAGGCATTCCCCTTCGAGTCGACCACCATGTCGTTGCACTCGTTCGGCGCGAAGGCGCTGAGATCCGCGTAGTCGCTGCCGTCACCGCGGACGAGCTTGCGTCCTTCCATCGACACGACGAGCAACTCGCCGTCGGGTGTCCATCCGAGACCGGACGGGATGCCGTCGACCGACAAGACGTCCTCGACCCGGCCCGCGTCGTCGACGGTGTGCACCTTCCGCGAGACGAAGTCGGAGAACCAGAGCTTCCCGTCGTGCCAGCGCGGACCTTCGAGGAAGCCGAGGCCGTCGATGAGCGTGTTCACGCCAGGAACCGGCTCACGGCGTCGACGGTTTCGTCCGGGTTCTCCATCGGGAAGAAGTGACCACCGGTGATGCGTTCGGCGTGCCCGTTCGGCAACCGGTCGACCGCTTTCACGTGACGGTCCTCGAACCACATCGGCGAGTCGGTCCCCGTGAGCAGGAGGGTCGGACACCGCAGGCGCTCCATCCGGTCCCATCCGTCATGGCGTCCGCCCATCGTGTAGATCTGCGCCTCCACCTCCGGCGGGCACTTCAGCCGGACGGTGCCGTCCGGAAGTGGTTCCGTCCCGTATGTGACGTACGCACGTAAGAAGTCCTCGCGCCAGCCGGCGAGCGGCGATCCCTTCTTCAGGCGCTCGACCATCTGATCCGTCGAGTCCCACACGGCGCGCCTGCGGCGTGCTGCGTCCGACATCGGGTTGCCCTCGCTCGCCATCACGGCGCCGATGTCGGGCTCTGGCGTGACGGGATCCATCAGGACGAGCTTCGAGAACGTTCCCGGACGGTTCGACTCCGCGAACACGAGCGCTGCGGCGCCAGCGGAGTGCCCGATGCCGACAGGATCGGTGAGCGAGAGTTCGTCGATGACCGCGAGCACGTCGTCGCCGAACTTCGACCAGTCGTAGCCCGATTCCGGCTTGTCGGAATCGCCGTGTCCGCGTTGATCGAACGACACCACGGAGAATCTCTCGCGCAGTCGCGGGACGAACGGCTCCCAGACGCGTCCGTGGAATCCCGTCGCGTGGACGCACAGCAGCGGAGGTCCCGTCCCGCCGAGGTGGTGGATGCGGATGCGTACGCCGTCCGGTGCGGTCGCGTAGGTCAGGTCAACCCTCGACGATCGTCGCCTTCTCGATGTACGTGTACGCCGTCGGCGGTGTTCCGTCCTGCGTTCCCGTTGCTGCGATCTTCGCGACGACGTCGAGGCCGGACGAAACGTTTCCGATCTCGGCGTAATCCGGTGTGAGTCCGGTGGCGCCTTGATCCGACGTCACGATGAAGAATTGCGAACCGGACGTCCCCGCGGGCTCCGCGCCGCCCTTCGCCATCGCGACGGAGCCTTGCGCGTACTTGAAGCCCGACGGGATCGGCTCCTGCACCTTGTATCCGGGTCCGCCGGTCCCGTCGCCCTTCGGGTCGCCGCCCTGGATGACGAAGCCGGGCGCGATGCGATGGAAGAGCAATCCGTCGTAGAAGCCCTTGCGCGTGAGGAAGACGATCGAGTTCACGGTCTTCGGCGATCGCTTCACGTCGAGCGCGACGTCGATCTCGCCGCATGACGTCTGCAGCTTCCACGTGTAGGTCTTGCTCGGGTCGAGGCTCTCGTCGTCGGCCGACGAGTACGACGCTTTCGACTGATGCGCGGCCGCCGGGACTTTGCCTCCGCATGCGACCTGGTTCTTGCTCGCCGCGGGCGCACCCGCGGTCGGCGAGGGCGACGGCGCGCCCTTCTTCGCCTTGAGGAGTCCGAACGGATGCGCCACGAATCCCACGATCAAGATCGCGGCGACGAACGCGGAAGCGATCCCGAGACCGATCGTCCGGCGACGACGCCGCCGGCGCAGGTACTCGCGACGCCACTCCTCGCGGCGCGCGTGGCGTCGGTCCTTCTTCCGTGCTCGCTTGGGGTTCCGTCCGTTGGTCATGAGCGCTCCCGTATCTATCAGATTTGTCCGGGTTCAAACGTGCACGGCTAGGATGCCGTTCCCATGCCGCTGACCGTTATAGGTGTCCGCCACGGCGAGGTCCACAACCCTGAGGGCGTGATCTACGCGGGACTCCCGGGGTACGGGCTCTCCGAGCTCGGACGCGCTCAGGCGGTCGAGATCGCCGAGGCCGTCCGCGACCTGCCCGTGGTCGGGGTCTACGCCTCGCCGCTCGACCGGGCGATGGAGACGGCCGGTTTCATCGCGGACGTCGTGGGGGCCGAGATCGTCGCGGACATCCGTCTCCACGAATGGCGGCACTGGCACCAGTGGGCCGGGATGACATGGGAGGAGCTCCGCGACAAGGGCCGCGAGGCGTGGGAGGCGTACCAGTCCGATCCGGGCTCGGTGACGTCCGGCGAATCACTCGCGGAGCTCGGTGAGCGGATGGAGTCGTGGCTCGCCGACGTCCAACAGGGTCACGCTGAGGGCATCGTCCTCGGGGTGACACATCTCGAACCGCTCCGGACGGTGCTCCTCCGCGCGCAGGGTCGTCCGGCGAAGGACATGTTCGACGTCCACATCCCGGTCGGTCAGGCCGTGCGCTTGCTTCCGGAAGCGGACACGACACCGCTCGACGGACGAGCACTACGCCGATCGCTCGTGTGACCGGATTCACATCGCCGGGCCCGCGAGGGAGCTACGCTGCGCGAACCGTGCAGTCGAAGAAGCTACGTGGAGTACGCTCGGCTTCATGAGCGCGATCCGTCAACGAAGCGTCGCGCTCATCCTGGTCCGCGAGATCGCGGTACCTGGGTGAAGATCCGCATCTGGGGGTGCCGGGGGTCGCTCGCCTCGCCGGGACCGAGCACCGTGAAGTACGGCGGCAACACGTCGAGCGTCGAGGTACGACTCGACGACGGATCGCTCGTCATCCTCGACGCCGGAACCGGCATCCGCGATCTCGGACGGCACCTCGCCGAGGGTGAGCCCGTCAAGAAGATCCACCTCTTCCTGTCGCATCTGCACCTCGACCACGTCGAAGGGATCGGGTTCTTCTCTGCGCTCTGGAACCCGGACGTCGAGTTGCACGTCTGGGGTCCGCCGTCGCCGCTGCATCCGCTGCAGGACCGCATCATCCGGCTGATGTCGCCGCCGCTGTTCCCGGTGCACCTCGCCGACGTCCCATGCCGGCCGATCTATCACGACGTTCCCGAAGAGGAGTTCACCATCGGGAACGCGACGGTGCACATCGCGCCCGTTGCACATCGCAATGCGACCGTCGGCGTCCGCATCGAGGAGAACGGCCGGTCATTCGCCTACATCCCCGACCACGAACCCGCGCTCGGCATCGACCTCGAGCGCGTCGAGCCGGAATGGGTGTCGGGGTTCTCCGTCGCACACGGTGCCGACGTGCTCTTCCACGACTCGCAGTACACCGAAGAGGAGTACCCGACCCATCGCGCGTGGGGACATTCGAGCATCGCGCACACGGTGATGTTCGGCCAGATGACGAAGGTGCGAAACCTCGTGCTCTTCCATCACGATCCCGCGCATTCGGACGAGCAGCTCGAGATCCACCGCAAGCGCGCGAAGGAGCTCTGGGGCGGACACAACGACGCGCCGGTGCTCGCGTACGAAGGTATGGAGATCGAGCTGAAGGGCCCTAGGTAGCGTTCCGCTCGACGAGGTCCCGCATCTTCGCCAGCTCGTCTTCGCTCATGTTCGGGTCGCGCGAACGGTTGTCGTAGGCGAGCGGGAGCGCAGCCGCGACCGGGCCGCGGTCGAACGAGCGCAGGAACGACCTCACGAAGAGCGATCGTCCGATGGCGGCCAGCACGCGATCGAACGCGCTGCCCGGGACCTTCGCGGACGACAAGATGAGCCACAGATCGGCGACCTCGGCATCGCCGTCGCCGATCCCGGCGTTCGACCAGTCGATGACGACCGGCCCTCGCGACGTGAGCATCACGTTGTCCGGATGCAGGTCGAGATGGACGAGCACGTCGCCCGTCGGGTGCCTGCGTTTCATCCACGGTTCCGTCGGGATGGTGTGGAGCCGCTGGAAGAGGCCGGCGAGCGTTCGCGCGTGCGCGCGCAGCAGCCACGGGTGTTTCGAGAAGTCGGCGAGCATCGTCCCGCCGTCGAGGCGTTCCATGACGAGATCGCGTCCGCTCGCTTCGATGATCGCCGGGACGGGAAGGCCGGCGTCGGCGACGTGACGCATCACCCGAGCTTCGTATTCGCAGTCGAAGTCGAACCGATACCGACGCAGGACGAGGCCCTCTCCGTACTCGAAGACATCCGCCGCGCGACCTCGCGCGATGAGGTTTCCAGGTTCATTCATTCGCGGCGCCTCCACCGCGCATCCTGCACTATGGCCCCCGTGGTCTACCACGACCTCGTCCGATTCTTCATCGTCGGTTTCGTCTCCGGATGGATCGCCGCGATCGCCGTGCGCGGACGGATCATGCCGCGCGGGTGCTTCCCGTACATCTTCCTCGGGCTCCTCGGCGCCTTCGGCGGCGGATTGCTGTTCCGGACGATCGGCCTCCCCGCGGTCGCGCGCGTGCTCGCTGCCGCGCTCGGCGCCGTGATGGTGCTCCTGTTGGGCCGCGCGCTTCGCGGCAACCTTTAGATCGAGCTTCGGACTCGTTCCGCGATCGCCTTTGCGCCCGGTTCCGTGAGGAAGAGCGTGAAGTGATTCAGGTCGGCGAGCATCTCATCCTCGAGCTGCGGGAGCCGGTCACCACGCCAGAGCGCGAGCATGTCGTCGCTGATGAGCGGCGTCGGCTGGTTCAGCAGTCCACGCGGCGCGCGCAGCAACCAGGTCGGTGCCGTGATGTCGCTGATGCAGCTGTGGACGTCGGTGTTCGTCAGCAGGTCGCGTCCGTCGGCGACGATCGCGTCCTTGTTGACCTTCGTGCGGATCCTGCCGTCAGGCGTCGTTTCGTGGTCGTAGACGACGTACGCCTGGATCGCGTCGTTCCAGTCGTCGGCGAGGGCCGGGTGCTTGCGCCAGAAGGCGACGTAGTCGTCGAGCGAGCCGAACGTCATGTCGAGACGTTCCATCGTCGGGCCGAGGGTCGCTTTCAGCATCTCGTCGGGGTCGATGCCGTCCGGCACGGGGAGCGCGACGCCGCCGTCGCAGAGACCCACCGCACTCACGCGATCGGGGTGCTGCGCGGCCATGAGGACGGCGACGTAGCCGCCCATCGATCCGCCGAGCACCATCGCCTCGTCCACTCCGAGCGCGTCGAGCGTTGCGATGGCGTCGCGGACGTGCGCGGCCATCCCGTACGGACCGGGGAGTTTCCCGCTGTCGCCGCGTCCGCGGAGATCGGGAGCGACGATCTGCACCTCGCCTGCGAGCAGGTCGGCGACCGGCTGCCACATCAGGTAGTTCCCTGTGATGCCGTGCGCCGCATAGACGACCGGACCGCGGTCGCCCCACTTCGCGACGTTCAGTTCACCGCCGTCCACGCGGACCGAGACCAATTGCGGTGTCGCGCTCATCGTTTGCTCCTCGCCGTCGTCTTCCGTCTGGTGGGATTCCGTTTCGTCTTCGTCCGTGGGCGCTTCTCCGCCGCGTAGAGCGAACCTGCACCGAGTTCGTCGAGCAATGCGTTGCGGTCCTTCAGTCTGTCCGGTGATGTCTCGCGGATGATCTCGCCCTTCTGCATGAGGAGCACGCGCGTCGCGAGCTTCAACGCGACACCGACGCTCTGTTCGACGAGGAGGATCGTGACGCCGTCGGCGTTCAGCGCCGCGACGAGATCGCTCATCTCGTGCGTCGCCGCCGGTGAGAGGCCGGCCGTCGGTTCGTCCAGCAGCAATACGGACGGTGCGTCGATCAACGCGCGACCGAGCGCGAGCATCGCCTGCTCGCCTCCGGAGAGTGTCCCTGCACGTTGCTCACGCCGGTCGGCCAGGCGCGGATAGCGCTCGTAGATCGGGCCGACCTTCTCGACGAAGTCACGATTCTTGAGTCGGTACCCGCCGACGCGCAGGTTCTGTTCGACGGTGAACGCCGGAAAGATGCCACGTCCCTGCGGCACCATCTTGAGTCCCGCGGCCACACGTGCTTCCGGTGACAGCTTCGTGATGTCGGTGCCGCCGAGCAGGACGGATCCGTCCCACGGCAGCAACAGACCGGCGAGGCAGCGCAGCGACACCGACTTGCCGGCGCCGTTGAGACCGACCATCGACACGAGCTCGCCGTCGTCCACCGAGAACGTCACGCCGTGCAGGACGGTGTTCGATCCGTACCCGGCGACGAGTCCCTTCGCTTCGAGCACGCCTACACCGCCTCGCCCATGTACGCCGTGACGACCTCCGGCTGCTTGATGACCTTCCGCACCGGCCCGGACGCGATCACGCTTCCGGCGTCGAGGACGTACGTCGTATCGCACACCGCGGTCACGAGCGGGATGTGGTGCTCGATGAGGAGCAGCGCCGTCGAGAAGTTCTTGCGGAGCCGCGCGAGCTGTTCGGCGAGATGCTCGGCCGCCGCGGGGGCCATCCCGGCCGATGGTTCGTCCAGCAGGACGAGACGCGGACGCGACGCCACTGCGCAGGCGAGCTCGACGAGCCGCTGTTGTCCGGTCGAGAGGACCTCGACGCGCAGGTCTGCGAAGTCGGCGAGGCCGATCTCGTCGAGCAGCTCGAGGGCGTTCGCGCGTGACTCGTCCTCCAAGCGACGCGACCCGCCGAGAGCGGTGAGACCGACGATCGCGCCGTAGTCCAGTCGTGTGTGCTGCGCGAGCATCAGGTTGTCGAGAAGCGTCGCGCGCCGGACGAGGCCCACGTGCTGGAACGTGCGCGAGATCCCAAGGGCGGCACGCTCGTGCGAGGGCGCCGTCGTGATGTCGTTTCCTTCGAAGAACACGCGCCCGCTGCGTGGTTGCTCGAAGCCGGAGATGACGTTGAAGAGCGTCGACTTCCCGGCACCGTTGGGACCGATCAGTCCGACGGCTGCGCCCGAGCGAACCTCGAGGCTCGCGTCGTTGACCGCATTCAGTCCGCCGAAGGTGACGGAGATCGACTCGACGCGCAGGAGCTCCGCATCCGCCGGTGCTACGACGGCGTCGCGCTCGATGCCGACGATCTTCGGCCGGAGGCCGGCGATGTCCTCTTCGCCTTCGCGGCGGCGCTTGAGCTCGCGGGCGTCGCGCAGGCGCTGGAAGTGGTCGGGGAGCCCGCCGGGATTGCGGACCAGCGTCACGATGAGCAGCGCCGGCGCGATGATGATGTCCCATCCTTTGAGGAACGTGAACCAGTACGGGAGCAGCGTGAACAGTGCGGCAGAAGCCACCACCCCGTACCGGGAGCCGAGCCCGCCGACGACGACAACGATCAGGTAGAAGAGCGAGATCTGCAGCGCGTAGCTCGACTTCACGATGACTTGCACCTGGTAGGCGTAGAGCGATCCCGCGAGCCCAGCGATCGCACCGCACATGAGGAACGCGCGCATCTTCTCTTGCGTCACCGGGACGCCGAAGGACGACGCGATCTGCTCGTCCTCGCGGATCGCGAGGAGCGCGCGTCCGTGACGGATCGACATGAGACGCGTGTCGAGCAGCCACACGATCGCGAGGAAGATCAGCGCGAAGGAGAGCAACGTCGCGTCGGTCGCGAGATGCCACGGACCGAGGCGCGGACGCCCGACCGTTACCCCCGAACCGAGACCCGTCAGCTTCTGGATGTTGAAGATGTAGTTGTCGAACGCATCCGCGAAGGCGAAGGTCGCGATCGCGAGATAGACGCCGCGCAGGCGTATCGCCGGCAGGCCGACGACCATCGCGACGATCGCACCGATCACGACCGAGAGCAGCAGCGATAACGGGAGCCCGAGTCCGTGGTTGTCGCCGAGGTGCGAGACGACGAAGCCCGTCACGAAGCTGCCGAGGCCGAGGAACGACGCCTGCGCTAAAGAGATCTGTCCGGCGTAGCCCATCAAGAGATTCAGGCTGAGGGCGAGGATCCCGGCGATGACGGCGTAGTCGATGATCGCCGCCTGCGCGGAGCTGAGCGCGTGCGTCGCGCCGAGGACGAAGAACATGACCGCGAGCGCTGCGATGAAGACCGGCGCTTCGTATTCGCGCTTCACGCCGCGACCTCGGCACCGAGCAGTCCGGCCGGACGAACCACCATCACGACGAGGATAATCGCGAGGAGCACGAGTTCCGGGACCCCCGCGCTGCGATTGAAGATGAACCCCGCGAAGCTGTCGATCTCACCGACGACGATCGCGCCGACCACTGCGCCGGGGAGGCTGTCGAGACCGCCGATCAGCGACGCGACGAGCCCACGGAAGAAGATCAGTCCGGACATCTGGAAGGCGAAGAACACGCCTTGTGTCGGAGCAACGAGCAACCCCGCGATCCCACCGAGCAACGCCGCAGCGATCCACGTGAACGCGGAGACAAGGTTCGCCGGGATCCCGAGGAGCCGCGCGCTCGCCGGGTCCTGCGCGGAGGCGAGCACGCCGAGCCCGAAGCGCGTACGCGTGAGGAGCAGTGCGAGTCCACCGGCGATCGCCCCCGCGACGAGCATGGCGGTGATGTAGATCGGCGTGAGGACGAAGCTCCCGACGTGGATGCCCCACGAGCTCCCGCTGAACGGCGTCGGGAGCGTCTCCGGGCTCGGTCCGAAGAGCTTCAGCTCGATGCCGAAGAGTAAGAAGGCGACCCCGAGCGTCGTGATCATCACCGACGTACGCGGTGCCTCGCGCATCGGGAGCGCGATGAAGCGATGCATCCCGTAACCGATGAGTCCTGCGACAGCGAGCGCGAGTAGAGCACCGACAACCCACGGCTGACCGTGCTTCGCGATCAACCACCACGCGACGAACGCTGCGGTCGTTCCGATCTCGCCTTGCGCGAAGTTGATGACACGGGCCGCCCGATACGTCAGCGTGATGCCGAGCGCCATGAGCGCGAAGATCGCGCCCTTGGCGAGGCCAAGGATGACCACGGTCTGGATCGGCGCGTGAAGCACTTAGTCGAACTTGTTCGAGCAGGTCACGAACTGCTTCCAGACGGTGTGCTGGCTAGCTTGTGGGTAGTCCGGGCTGACATACGAGACACGCGTCGCCTTCCAGAGATTCATCGCCGTCCCGCCGAAGTTGTGGTTCGCCTTGAAGTTCGCGTTGCACAGCGGCGGCGTCTGCGCCGACAGACCCGAGTCGAACATGCCCGCGATGTCATTGCGATTGCAGTCCGTTCCGCAGAGCCTGAACATGTCCGTGACCGCCTTGAAGGCGAGCCACGCCTGCCAATCGATGTCGTCCGGCTGGTGGCCGCTGTCGTACGTGTTGTACGCGTCGAGCATCTCCTTCTCGGCCGACCAGTACGGGACGTTCGGGTTCTTCGGGTCGAAGGCCGGCGTGACCCACCCCCCGATGGCCGGTCCAACGCTGCCACTCTTGTCGTCCATGCTTTGCCCGACGGTGCCGGTCACCAGATCGAATCCGTCCGGCGTCACGTATTGCGGGTGGAAGCCCTGGCTCGAAGCGGTCTGGACGAATTCGTCGGCACCGACCGCGTTCATCCACAGGAAGACGGTCTTGACGCCGTGCGCCTGCATCAGCGTGATGTCGGTGTTGAACTGACTGTTATCGGCGCCGCTGTTCATCGTGTAGGAGTCCCCGTCCACGGACTTTCCACCGTGCGCGTCGAGGTACTTCTTGAACGTGTTGTACCCGCCGATCCAGTTGGCGTCCTTCACGTAGACCGCACCGTAGGGACCATGCGAGTACTTGATCGCCGCTTGACCCATCCACGTACCGACCTGTTCGATCGTCGGTGACGCGGTGAAGCTGTACTTGTAGCTCTTCGGTGGACCGCTGCCACCCGAGCCGTCATCGGCCATCGGGTAGAGGTAGAGGAAGTGATGCTGTTCGGCGAGTGAGCGGACGACCGGGTCCTGGTCGAACCCGATCCCTCCCAGGATGAGGAACGGATTGATGCCCTCGCATCGCGTCGTGGCGACCTGAGCGCCGGCCGCCGTGTACTGGTCGTCCTCGATCGTCATGTTGACGCTCTTGCCGTTGACGCCGCCGTGCGCATTGAGGTAGCGGAAGTAGGTTTCGACGTCTGTTTCCGTCTCGTGGAAGACGTTGCCGAGCGAGATCGCTGCGTGCATGCAGAGAGTGATCGTCGTCTTCGTGATGCCCTGGTACGCCTCCGATGCGTTGTAGAGGTGGGCGGGCACGTACGTCACGCCGTTCGACGCCTTCTTCGGCGCGAAGACGTTGACCGTGTGGCCGCTCGGCGCGATGACGTTCCCGGAAGAAGCCGCGACAACTCCGCCGACGTTCGTAGCGCCGGCGTGCACCTTGGGTCCGGTGCTCGGTCCGGCCGTCGCGCTCGGGAGGTTGGAGGAGCTCTGCTGATCGGTCCCCGAGGCGCTCGTGAGGTTCGACGCGCTCTTCGTCCGGCCGGGGACCGTGTACACGGCAAGCACGCCGATGAGGGCGAGGGCGAGGAGCTGCGCCATCCAGCGGCCCGGGCCCTTGCCGACGATCCGGTTGATCCGCCCGACGACGTCGCTCGACTCCAACGAGGCTCCCTTCCCGACTTGAGTTACCTACCGAACGTTCGTTAGCCTAGGGTCATGTCCGGAGGGGTGTCAACAAGAAGCCTGCTGCCGCCGCGCGCGACGGCCGACGGGACGCACCGCCGGCTCCTCGAGGAGGCGCTCCTCCTGTTCGGCGCGCGCGGCTTCCACGGCGTCTCCGTCCGGGAGATCACGGAGGCCACCGGCATCCGCGCGAGCTCGCTCTACGCGCACATGGAATCGAAGGAGCAGCTGCTGCTCGAGCTCGTCGTGATCGGACACGAGGAGCACCACGACCTGCTGCGCGGCGCGCTCGACGGTGCGAGTGACGACCCGATCGATCAGGTGGCTCGTCTCGTCCGTGCACACGTCTTCCTCCACGCGACGTATCCGCTCCTCGCGCGGATCTGCAACCGCGAACTGCAAGCGTTGTCTTACGGATCACGCGCGCGTGTGATGGAAGTGCGCAACGCGTCGCAGCAACTGATGGCGGACGTCGTGGAGCGCGGCATGCGACTCGGCGTCTTCCACGTCGAGGATCTATGGCTCGCGTCGGCGGCGACACTCGCGATGGGGCTCCGTATCGCCGAATGGTGGAGCGACGAGATGGGCTACACCGTCGAGCAGGTCGCCGATGCGTATGCGACATTCGCTGTGCGCCTGCTGACGAGCGAGCGAACGGCGCCCACATCGTGATGCGCAAGATCGCCGTCGCGTCGCTGTTCTGTGTGATCGCATCCCTCGGCGCGGCCGCACCGGGTCACGCGTCCATCGGCACCGGTACGTTCACGAAGTTCCACTACGGCGCGGCGTCCGACCCGTTCGGACGTGACTACTGGGTGTACCAGCCGAAACACATCGCGTCGCCGCACGTCCTCGTCGTTTACCTGCACGGCTGCACGCAGACGGCGCGCGATGCGGCCATCGGAACCGGCTGGGACGACCTCGCCGACAAGAAGGGGTTCATCGTCGCCTATCCGGAGCAAGACGCCGGCACAGATTCGGTGGACAAAACGGTGCGCAGTGCCGAGGGTTCCGCGAACGGCACGCAGTGCTGGAACTGGTTCCGTCCGGAGGATCAATCACGCGGCGCCGGCGAGCCGGCCACGATCGCCGGCATCACGCGCGCCGTGATCGCGAGCAACAGGATCGATCCGCGCCGCGTGTTCATCCTCGGCGCGTCCGCCGGCGCCGACATGTCGACGATCATGGCCGTGACCTATCCCGACATCTATGCCGCCGTCGGTTCCGTCGTCGGATGCTCCTACGCGAGCTGCGGTGATCCGTCCGGCGCGATCGCTTTCCGCACGATGGGATCGCGCGCCCGGACGATGCCCGCGTTCATCGTAGATGGTGAGGCCGATGAGCTGAACCCGTTCTTGAACAGTCAAGGCGTTGTCGACGAATGGCTCGGCGTCGCGGATCTCGTGGACGACGGCTCGATGAACGACTCGGTATCGCGCCGGCCGGCGTCGGTCACGAACCACGGCGTCGATCCGTCGGCGATCAGCGGGCTCGGGCAGCCGCGCGATCCATGCCTGCGCAACATGGAGTTCCCCTGTCTCGGCGGCGTGCTCGGATTCAAGGGTTCCTATCCGTACACGGTGTTCGATTACGACGACGCGAGGGGACGGAGCCTCGTCCAGTTCTGGCTGATCCACGGCCTCGGCCACGACTATCCACACGGGGATACGAACGGCACCTTCACCGACCCGCTCGGCCCGGACATCACGTCTGCGGCGTACCAGTTCTTCTTGGCCCACCATCGATGAGACGATCCGTCCTGGTTCTCGCCATGTTGTGCGCGCTCATCAGCGCTGCGAACGCGCAGGCGCTCGACGCCGGACACCTGCAGCCCGCCGGTCCGGCGGCGCAACATTTCCCGTCCGGGTTCGCCGTGCCGGGCGACGCCGAATGGAAGGGGTGGAAGCTCGGTGGGTTCGGGGGCCCGGCGTCAGAGCGTTCGAAGCACGTACCAGTGATCTTCGTGCACGGCAACAACACCGACCACGCGGGGTGGTATCCGGTCGCCGACGAGATGACGAAGTCGCTCGGATACCGGTACGGCGACCTGTGGGCGCTGGCATACAACGGCGTCGGGTGCAACAACGACACCGCGCTCTTCACGACGAACAACGGCTACCGCGGCTGGACGGCGTCGAACGATCGCGCGGCGAGCACGGGATGCGTCGTGACCGGTAACGAGCAGAACGTCGCCGATCTGAAGGCGTTCATCGACTCGGTGCTCAGGTACACGCACGCGTCGAAGGTCGACATCGTCGCGCACTCGCTCGGCGTCACCGTCGCGAGGCGGATGCTCTGGGAGAACCCGACCTACTACACGAAGGTCGCGGCCTTCGTCGGCATCGCCGGCGCGAACCACGGTACGAGCTTCTGCCCGCCGGGCTCTGAGACGACTGTCGAGTCGTGCAACGAGATCGCGGCCGGGACGGCGTGGCTCGCGCAGATGAACGACGGCCCGAAGGGCAAGACCCCGGGGAAGGCGGGTTCGAATGAATCACCCGGGCCGACGAAGTGGATGACGGTCTACGACGGAACGGGTGACGGCGATCCGGCCTTCGCCGGTCCGACGTACGCGACGTCGCCACACCTGAACGGCGCGACGAACTGCACGTTCCCGGACTTCTACCACAACGACCTGCGTGTCGATCCGCGCATCGTAGCCGACTACGTCGCGTTCCTCCGCGCCGTCGAGCTGCACAGGAGCTTCAGGTGCCCAGCGCCGCCGTCGCCGGGTCCGAGTTAGCCGGAGACGTTCGGTCCGGCGCGTTCGATCGTCACGCGGATGACGCAGCGTTTCTCGCGTTCCATCGATTCGCGGTAGTCGTCCCAGTTGGGATGCTCTCCGGACAGCCGCCGGTAGTAGTCGATGAGGATCTCCATCGCGTCCGGCAGCGACACGATCTCGGCCGATCCGTCCACCTGCACGAAGCCCCCGAAGAACTCACTCTTCAGGAAGCAGACCGACACGCGAGGGTCCCGCCGTGCGTTCTTCGTCTTGATCGCCGTCTCACGGCTCGAGATCAAGAGGTGTCCGTCGCCGTCGAGTGCCGAGACGACAGGCGACATCTGCGGTGCTCCGTCCCGCCGCCTCGTGGCCAGCACGCAGCGTGGATTGTCCTTGATGAATTCGCGGGCTTCGTCGATGTCCATGACGGCTACCATAGTTCCATGGGTCAACGCGCTGCTTTCTTCGACCTCGACCGCACGCTCATCCCTGGGTCGTCCCTCTTCCTGCTCGCGCGTGGCATGTACGCGCGCGACTACTACCGCGTGCGCGACATCATGCGCTTCGGTATCCGCCAGGTCGCCTTCCGTCTGACCGGTGAGTCGGAGAAGGCCATCGAACAGGCTCGCGAAGGGACGCTCGAGTTCGTGGCCGGACGTGATGTCGACGAGTTGCGCGAGATGGGTCGTGAGATCGCGGAAGAACGCGTCCTTCCTCGCGTCTACGAAGGCGTGGCAAAGATCATCGAGCACCATCGCGGATCCGGCGACCTGACCTACCTCTGCACGGCGTCGCCCGTGGAACTCGCCGAGGTCGTTGCCGATTCGCTCGACATGACGGGCGCGCTCGGTACGCAAGGCGAGATCTCGTGGAGCGGACGCTACACCGGACGCGTCTCACCGCCGGGGGTGCTGCACGGCGACGCGAAGGCCGAAGCGGTAGCTGAACTCGCCCAGCGCGTCGAGATCGACCTCGCCGAGTCGTACGCCTATTCGGACTCCATCAACGACTTGCCTCTGCTCGAGCTAGTCGGACACCCGATCGCAGTGAACCCAGACTCGGAACTCAAGCGCATCGCACGTGAGCGCGGCTGGCCCGCGTACGACCTGCGGACACGCCATCCGCTGCTGCTCTTCGGGATCCCGTCGGCCTTCGTGGCCGCGGCGCTGTTCGGTGCGGGCGTCGCCGTCGGCGGCTGGTTCGGCCGCCGATCCGAGCGCTAGGAGAGCGGCCAGCCCCAGGCGGTCGCGGTCTGTTTCAGCGCTGCGGACGACCACTCGCCGCCCACCGCGTCGTATACCTGCGAGGCGAGCGCGAGCAGGTCGGCGTCGATCAGATCTTCGGGCGGCGGGACGTCGAGCGGTGCGTGTTCGAGGTACACCTCGAGGCGCTTGGCTTGCAGCACGAGGCGATACTTCCGTCCGGACGGTGCCGTCCACTGCTCGCCGGCCTTCTCGACGGCCGGACGGAACTCGTCCCACACGTTCTCGTCGACGAGCACCAACAGATCCATTACTTGTACGCCTCCTCGGCAACGTCGACGATCGCTTGCACGCACTCCGTCGCCGCGTACTCCTGCACGAAGTGACGCGCGCCGGGGATGTGACGCACGTGCTCGAGCGTCGCACGCGGGAGTTTCGCGATGAACTCGGCCCCCTGCTCCTGCGCGGGGAACACCGCGTCGGCTTCGCCCCACACGAGGCGAACCGGGACGTTCCAGTGCGGCATCGCTTCGAGGATGCGGTCTGCGAGCTGTTGCGTGGGGTGGTTCGGTCCCGTCGAGATCGCGCGCGGGAACGCGAGCGTCCCCATACGGGACGAAGCATCGGCGAACGGAAGTGTGTAGCCGTCCCACACCGCGTCGGACATGTCCGCCGGCGCCGACAGTTTGAGCGCGTTCACGAACATGCCGCGACGACCGAGCAGCAGCGGTCCGCCGACGGGTGCGTGCAAGGCGCGCCAGAACGGCACATTCTTCTGGAAGTCCGACTGCTCACCCCAGAACGTGTTCGCGAGGACGAGTCCCGCGAGCAGATGCGGACGCGCCAGGACAGCGCCCATCCCGATCGGTCCGCCCCAGTCCTGCAGGAACAGCACGGCGTTGCTCACGTTCAGGTGATCGAGGAGCGCAACGAGGCGTCCGACGTGATGGACGATCGCGTACACCGACTCCTCCGACGGCTTGTCGGACAGACCGAAGCCGAGGTAGTCGGGTGCGATGACGCGGAAGCCGCTCCCGACGAGACGCGGGATGAAGTCGCGGTAGACGAACGACCACGTCGGGTTGCCGTGGAGGAGCACGACGACGTGCCCGTCGGGGGGACCTTCGTCGAGGTAGTGGAGCGTGTAACCGCCGATCGAGATGACTTCGACTCGAACGGGTAGAGCGCCTTGACGTTGGCGGGGAGCTCGAGCCGGGGCGTCATGTCGTGCAGCGTACGGAACGAAGCGCGTGCGGGGGAACGTCGACGCGAAGCTCGCGTCCGGCGAGCGCGATCGGATCGCCGCTCGCTTCTTCGTCGAGGCGCACGGCCAGCGCGGCCGCTATGTCGAACCCGAAGCGCACCACGGCTTCGCGTGCTTCGTCCGTTGGGTTCAAAACGCGCAGGACGAACCCCTGGCCGTCTTCGGCCGGTTTGAGCGCGGTCAGGAGCACGTCCGGCGGTTCGACCTCGACGAGTGTTTCGTCCGGTGATGCGAGGGGAGTGGCGCCGGCCGCGACCGCGAGGAGGCCGAGCTCCGCATCGCGTGCCGCGCGGGCGTCGCCGTGCAGGAGCGAGATATCGGTTTCGAAGTCGCGGACGCATTGCGCTCCCGGCGTCGGCAGGGCCGGCCCCGCGTGGGAGGGTCTCGTCTTCAGGTCCATGCGCGAGAGCCACCCGACGCTCCGCAGCAGCGTGACCTTGATGTCGCCGTCTTCGGTGACCTCGCCTTCGTTCAGACCTGGCGCGACGACGGTCAGGCCGTTCGCCTCGATCCATCCCTGCGCTGGGAACGTCGCCGGCGCGACGTGCAGCCACTGCGAGCCGTCGCGCGGCGCGGTCGATCGCGTCGCGATGTCGAGGGTTGTCATCGCGCGGAAGTTCTCCGTCGCGACTTCCGTGGGGAAGAGCATGCGCACGCGGTGGTCCGTGGCTTCGTTGTGCACCTTGAGATGGACGTCCACGCGGTCGACGCCGCGCGCGACGCGCACCTCGATGTCGATCTGCAGGTAATGGCTGATGTCCGAGCGTGAGATGCGGTCTTCGTTGAGTCTCGGGACGGCGAAGTACCGCTTGATGCGCAGGACCTGCACGCCGTTGTCGTGCGTCGCGCGTTCGATCCGGACGTCGCCGACCTTCCAATCGCCCGGGACGGGATCGAAGTCGTAGGAGTCGCCGCGGTCCCCGAAGTTCTCGAAGTACAGCAGCCGTTCGTAGCGGATGCCGTCGAACTCGACGTTGAGTGTTCCGTCCGGGTTGGCTTCGACGGTGATGTTGCCGTTCGTGATAGTGCGTCCTTCGTCGACGGCCTCGGGGTGTCCGTCGCTCGGCTTCAGCGAGAACGTCTTGTAGCCGAAGGCGGGGACGTTCGAAGCCACGAACTCGACGTCGAAGTCGCTCTGTTCGTTGATGATGCGGACGCGGTCGTGCGTCTCGACGGCGATCTTGCGCGCGGGCTGCCAATCACGAGGGGCGCCTGACGGCGCATCCTGTGCGACCTCGAAGCCTTGGTCGGGGCGCATGTTGATCCAGTTGAGCGGGTGGATCGAATGCCGCCGCGAGTTGTCGAACGGCGGGAACCCCTGCACGGGAAATCGCACGACATCCGTGCGTGTATGCGGCGACGGGTTGAACACGGCAAGCGTGATGGCGTCCGACCAATCGATGCGACGCGTGACGTCGAGTCCGGCGATGCGTTCGCACTCGCGCTTCGCCGTCTCGCGCGCGATCTCGAACGCGTAGTCGTAGCGTCCGAGCATCTGCTCGTGGACGGCATCCTGCGAGCACCCGCAGATCGAGTCGTGCGCCTGGTTCTGGAGCAGGAGGCGCCACGCGGCCTTCAGGCCCGGGCGCTCGTCCGGGAGGCCGAGCACGCGTCCGAGTGCCGACCATGGTTCCGCCCATCCGTCGAGCTGTGTCTCGCAGCGTCGGTTCGCGATCTTCAGGTACGTCCGGGTCGACCACACGGACGGGAGCAGGTTCGCGATGCGGCCGCCGAGGAGCTCTCCGTGGAACGCCGGCCGGTCGTCGGTAGTCAGACCGTCGACGAAATCGGTGAGCAGCCCGCGGCGCACGTTCCATCCCGTCGCGTTCGCGAGCGCGTCGCACACCGCGCCGGTGTGCGCGTCGGGCGGCTGGTGGTCCGTCCCGGCGAGGAGCAGGACGCGGTCGGACGTCGTGCGCGCGGACAGTTCCTCGACGGCTTTCGTCAATCGTTTCACGGCTTCGTCGATGTCCTGCGGGAGCCCCGCCGCGTTGCCGTAACCGAGCCAGAGGTGGCAGGCGAGGATCGCGGTCCCGTCCGGCGACGTCCATGCGTATTCGGCGGGGAGCTCCGCGATCTCGTTGTCGTTGCCGCGCCAGTAGACGAAGTGGTTGAGGCCGAAGCCGGCGAACAGTTGCGGGAACTGCGCGGGATGTCCGAAGGAGTCGGGCGTGTAGGCAACCTTCGTCACCGGACCGATCTCCGACGCGACACGACGCCCCTCCAAGAGGTTCCGGATGTGCGCCTCGCCCCCGGGGAGAAGCGAGTCGGGCTGGACGTACCACGGGCCGATCTCGATACGGCCCTCACGGACGCGCCGCTCGAGGTCGGCGCGTCGATCCGGACGGATCTCGAGGTAGTCCTCGAGCACGATCGCCTGTCCGTCGAGGAGGAACGTGTAGCCGTCGTCGCCGTCGATCAGATCGAGGACGCGGTCGACCGTGTCGACGAGCCGCGAACGGAACGCCTGGAACGTCCGGTACCACTCGCGGTCCCAGTGCGTGGTCGCGACGAGGATGACGTCCATGGCTCGCGTACATTAAGCCCTATATCGCCTCCGCTCCGCTCCGGCGTGGCGGCGTTAAGGATGCGTTAAGACTCCGGCGTGGAGGCCGATCGCCCGCGTCAAGAGCGCGTCAACGATTAATCTCGCTGACATGGCGAGGCCGGCAGAAGTCATCAAGTCGCTTCTGATCGGGCGCCCGAAGGACACTTCCCAGCTGGAACACGAGCGGCTCAACAAGACCGTCGCCCTCGCCGTCTTCGCGTCCGACAACCTCTCGTCCGCGGCGTACGCGACCGAGGAGATGCTCGACGCGCTCGTCAAAGGTGGGCTCGTCGCGGCCGCGTACTCGCTGCACATCTCGCTGGCGCTCGTCGCGGTTGTGGCGATCATCGCGTTCTCGTACCGCGGGACGATCCATGCCTATCCGAACGGTGGCGGCGCGTACATCGTCGCGCACGAGAACCTCGGCAAGATCCCCGGCCTCGTCGCGGCCGCCTCGCTCCTCGTCGACTACATCCTGACCGTCTCGGTGTCGGTCGCGGCCGGCGTCGCGAACATCGTCGCCTTCGCGCCGGGCCTCGACCACTACCGCGTGATCTTCGCTCTCGTCGTGATCTGGTTCATCACGATGATGAACCTGCGGGGGATCCGCGAGTCCGGCGCGGTCTTCGCCGTGCCGACCTACGCCTTCATCTTGTTGCTGGGCGCCACCATCATCGTCGGGCTCGTGAAGTACTTCTTCTTCCATGTGACGGTGCCGCCGCCCGACCACATCAAGGCCATCCAGTCGGTCGGGATCATCCTCATCCTCAATGCGTTCGCCCGGGGGAGCGCGGCCGTCACGGGGATCGAGGCGATCAGCAACGGCATCCCCGCGTTCAAAGAGCCGGCATCCGAGAACGCGTCGAAGACGCTCGTCGCGATGGCCTCGCTGCTCGCGTTCCTCTTCATGGGGATCACGCTGCTGGCGCACTTCTATCACGTCGTCCAGGCGACGAAGACCCAGACGGTCGTGGGTCTCGTCGCGCATCGCGTGTGGGGCGGCGGTCCGATCTTCGTCGCCGTGCTCGGCGCTACCGCGCTCATCTTGTTCCTCGCGGCGAACACGAGCTACGCCGACTTCCCCCGTCTGTCGGCCGTGCTCGCGCGCGACCGCTTCTGGCCACGCCAGTTCATGAACCGCGGCGACCGGCTCGCGTTCAGCAACGGGATCCTGGGTCTCGCGGTCTTCGCGTCGGGTCTCATCATCATCTTCAACGCGGACGTCACCCGCCTCATCAACCTTTATGTCATGGGTGTGTTCACGGCACTCACGCTCTCGCAGTTCGGGATGGTGCGGCACTGGCGCCGCGAACACCAGAACGAGCCGCGGTGGAAGACCTATCTCGCGGCGAACGCGATCGGCGGCGTCACGACCTTCATCGTTCTGTGCATCGTCCTGCCGTCGCGTTTCACGAAGGGCGGCTACATGGTCGTCATCGCCGTCCCGATCCTCGTCGCGGCGATGAACCGCATCCACCGCCACTACAACGAGGTCGGCGTCCAGCTCCGGGCACCGCACCGCAGGCCGTCGGGGAGCGCGCACAACCACGTCGTCCTCCTCGTCGGCACGCCGAGCCGCGAGGAGGAGCGCGCGTTCTGGTACGGCGAGCGCATCAAGACCGACGACTTCCGGATGGTGCACATCGCACAACCGGACGACCCCAAGAACCTCGAATCCGTGTGGTCGCGGCAGATCGGGCTGCTGCCGACGACGCCGTCGCTGCAGATCGTGACCGGCAACAACTCGCTCACGGGCTCCGTCCGGGCCTACATCGAACGCATGCGAGTGCGTTGCGCTCCGGACGACTTCATCACTGTGATCGTCGCGGAACGCGTCAGACAGCACGGCGTCTTCAGCTTCGGCACGCCCACTGGTCTGCGCTTGAAGCTCGCCCTCCTGCTCACGCCCGGCGTCGTCGTCACGAATGTGCCGTACATCAGCGAAGGCGCGCAGTCGAACCTCGGCCCGGACGGATCCGTCCGGCACGTCGCCCTCGCCCTCGTGCCCGCCGCGCACAACGCGTCGCTCTATGCGATCGAGTACGCGAAGACGCTCGCCGTCGACGAGATCCATGCGCTGCACGTGACGCTCGATCCTGAGAAGAGCGAAGAGCACGTCGCGCAGTGGAACGAGCTCGACACGGGTGTGCCGCTCGAGCTCGTCGAGTCGCCGCATCGCCGGCTCGCCGCTCCCGTGCGTGCCTACATCCGAGCCCTGCGTCAGCAGCAGCCGACGCTCGTCACCGTGCTCATCCCGGAGTTCGTCGTCGGCAAGTGGTGGCAGCGTTTCCTGCACAACCAGAACGCGTTCGACCTCAAGTGGTCGCTGATCCCTGAGCCCGATGTCGTCGTGACGTCGGTGCCGTACCACCTCGAAGCGATGAAGAGCACGCCGCGTAGTCTCAAGGCGTGATCGGCGCCGGACGTCCCGTCTGGGAGGACGAAACCGCTCCCGACGACCTCCTCGTACTCGAAGCTCCGGACGAACCACCGCGCACGTGCGACGTCCTCGTCGTCGGTGGCGGCGCGATCGGACTCGCGATCGCCGCGACGTGCACGCGCCGAGGCATGAACGTCGTGGTTGTCGACGCGGCTCGACTCGCCGGTGGTGCGTCCGGACGCGCCGCCGGCGGACTCGCCCCCGATGCCCACCCGCAAGCGGGGCCGGAATGGCACGCGTACGCGCGACGCAGTCTCGAACTGCACCACGAGCTCGACGCGGAGTGGCACTACGGTCTCGAGACGCTCGACCTGCGCGTCGTCGACGTCGGGATTATCGAGCGCCAAGCGCGCGTCAACCCGCTCGAGATGGCAGCGGCCTTCGCGCGTCACGCCGGAACCGTTTGCTCGCACGTGCAGGAACATGCCGTGACGTCCGACGTCGTCGTCTACGCCACCGGAGCCGCAGACACAACGCGCACCGTCAAAGGACATCTCATCGCGACCGAGCCTGCGCCGTTCCGGCTCGGTGAGATCGTCGCAACGATCGATTCGGAGTTCCTCGCGCTGCAGCTGCCGTCGGGTCGCATCGTCGCCGGCGGGACGAAGGAGCCGGACGATGCCGCGCCCGATGTACGCGATGCGACGGTCGATCACATCCGCACGAAGCTCGTCGAAGTCGTTCCGGACGCAGCCGACCTCGAGGTGTCGCACGCGTGGACGTGCTTCCGTCCGGCCTCCGGTGACGAGCTACCGGTGATCGATCGCGTCGACGGCGGGAACTACATCGCGAGCGGGTTCTATTCAACGGGGATCCTCATGGCGCCCGTCGCCGGGGAGCTCATCGCGAACGCCCTCGAGGGGGCCCCGCTGCCCGGGGCCTTCGCGGCGCGAAGGTTTCGTTAACGGAACGGGCTTCGGCGTTAAGAACGCGTCAAGGCCGGTACCTGACCAGGCATCAAGACGTTAGGGATTGCGGGTTGGGCATCAGTAGGGCGTAAGGACCACCGTGATCCAAGGCATCGCCGGAGCAGGGATCGGTCTCCTCGTTGGGCTCCTCGCGAGGCCGGTTCTCGACGCATTCATCGCCGCGCGCACGACGCGTTCGGCGCTGCTCGACGACTTCACGGAAGACGCCGCCGAGCAAGTGACGTCGTCGTGACCGACGGCGGCATGAGACCTCCGCCGCCGATGCTCGGAACCGATCACGAGCCGGCGGGGACCAACGGGTTCCTGAAGCGCAGCAAGCGTCTGATCATCGGCTCGCCGATGGAGACCGAGCAGCTCAAGCACGAGCGGCTCGGGAACGTGACGGCCCTCGCCGTCTTCGCGAGCGACAACCTCTCGTCGAGCGCGTACGCGACGGAAGAGATCCTCCGGATGCTCATCTGGTTCGGCTTTGTGGGCGCCGTCGCGTTCCACTACGTCGTCCCGATCACGATCGCACTGCTCGCGGTGCTCGGCGTCCTGCTCTTCTCCTACCGCCAGACGATCAAGGCCTATCCGCAAGCCGGTGGCGCGTATCTCGTGACGCGCGACAACTTCGGTGTCCTGCCCGCACAGATCGCGGGAACCGCGCTCCTCACCGACTACATCCTGACGGTGTCCGTCTCGGTATCCGCGGGTACCGCCGCGCTGACCTCGGCTGTGCCGAGCCTGTTCGGATGGCGCGTACCGATCTCGTTGTTCTTCATCGTGATCATCACGTGGGGGAACTTGCGCGGCGTGCGTGAGTCGGGTCGCATGTTCGCCGTTCCGACCTACTTCTTTATCGTGATGATGTTCGTCTTGATCGGTGTCGGCGTGTTCAAGATGTTCACCGGCAACCTCCATCCGGTCCATACGTTCGCGCTTCCGACCGAGACGAAGGCGATCTCGCTGTTCATCATCTTGAAGGCGTTCGCATCGGGTGGTGCAGCCGTCACGGGCGTGGAAGCGATCTCCAATGGCGTGCCGGCGTTCAAGGCGCCGGAATGGCTCAATGCCCGGAAGACGCTCATGTGGATGGGGTGCACGCTCGGCGCGATGTTCCTCGGGCTGTCGATCCTCGCCGCACGCGTCCGAGCGGTCCCCGATCCGAAAGAACAGGTCACGATCCTCGCCCAGATCGGGAAGGCGATCTTCGGCGGCGGCGCGGCCGGTCACCTACTCTTCGCGCTCCTGCAGGTGTCGACGCTGCTGATCCTGGTGCTCGCGGCGAATACGAGCTTCGCCGACTTCCCACGACTCGCGTCGTTCCACGCCGGAGACCGTTTCCTCCCGCGGCAGCTGACGCGTTACGGCGACCGACTCGTGTTCTCGAACGGGATCCTGGTGCTCGCCGCCTTCGCCGCCTTGCTCGTGATCGTGTTCAAGGCTTCGGTCACGGCCCTGATCCCGCTCTACGCCATCGGCGTGTTCACGTCGTTCACCTTCTCGCAGCTCGGCATGTCCAAGAAACACCTGGTCGAGAAGGAGGAGGGCTGGCGACACGGTCTCTTGATCAACGGGTTCGGCGGCATCGTGACGGGCGTGATGACGATCATCATCGCGTACGTGAAGTTCGCGCAGGGCGCGTGGATCATCCTCATCACGATCCCCGTCGCGCTGAGCGGTCTCCTCGCTGTGAGCCGTCACTACAAGGAGGTCGGCAAGAGCCTCCGGCGGCCGGACGGGCGCCCGACGCCGGGTGCGGGGAACCATGTTGTGCTGCTCGTCGGACGTCCGAGCGAGGCCGAACGCCGTGCGTTCCTCTACGCCGAGAAGATCAACGCGGCGGACTTCCGCTGCGTCCACTTCTCGGAGCCGGACGACCCGCGCAATCTCGAGTCGATGTGGGCCCGGACGCTCGGCCTCCTGCCGACGACCCCGACGCTCCAGATCGTGCAGTCCGGCAGCGGTGCGTCCGGCAAGGCCGTTCGCACGTACATCGAAAACCTGCGCAAGCGCATCCCGCCGGACGACTTCGTCACCGTCATCGTCTCGGCGTCGATCCCGAAGCGCTTCGGACGACTCGTCGGGAGCCGCACGGCACTACGCATCAAGACCAACCTTCTCTTCGTGAAGGATGTCGTCGTCACCGACGTGCCCGACGTCCCCCATACCGCGCAGATCCAACCGACGGGTGTGCCGCACGACGTCGTCCTGCTCGTGAGCGGCGTACACAACGCGACGCTGCACGCCCTCGAATACGCGAAGTCGCTCGATGCGGACCGCATCAACGCGCTCCACATCTCGATCGATGCGCACGAGACCGAGAGCCTCGTCCGGGACTGGGACGAGTGGGCCCCGGGGCTCCCGCTCGAAGTGATCGAGTCGCCGTACCGCGACATCGAGGGCCCGATCCTGAGCTACGTCCGGAGCCTTTCCAATGATGGACGGGCGGTCGTCACGATCGTGTTGCCCGAGTTCCTCGTGAAGAAGTGGTGGCACAACCTGCTCCACAACCAAACCGCGTTCACGCTCAAGCGGATGTTCGTCGCGGAACCGAACGTCGTCGTGACGTCGGTCCCGTATCGCCTCTGACGTCAGTCCACATGCATCGGCACGGACGTCACGACCGTGCCCTTCCGGAAGAGCAACCGCGCCTTCAGGAACAACGCGCTCTGGTTGTGCAGGAGCTGCTCCCACCAGTGGTGGACGACGAACTCCGGCAGGATCACCGTCACCACGTCGTGCTTCCAGCGTCGGTCGAGTTCGTCGACGAAGTCGAGCAGCGGACCAGTCAGCATGCGGTACGGCGATGGGATGACGTCCAGCGGAACGCCGAAGTCGTATAGCTCCCACGTCTCGCGCATGCGCTCCGCCGTCTCCGCGTCGAACGCAACCGTCACCGCGTGTAGGTAGTGCGGACGAAGCGTCTTCGCGTAGGCGATCGCTTCGAGCACGCCTTGATGGATACGCGGGCCGACGACGACGACAACGGTGTGCACGATCGTTGGAAGCTTCGCCCCCGGCTGCACTGCGAGCTCGCGGTCGATGCGGTCGTAGTGGCGCCGGATCGACATGAAGAGCAGGACGAGCAGCGGGATCACGGTGACGGGGATCCACGCACCCTCGGTGAACTTCGAGACGATCACGATGGTCGTGACCGCCGTCGTCGCGAGGGCGCCGACGCCGTTGACGGCGAGGCGCCACGTCCAGCCCGGCTCCCGTAGCCGCCGGTGGTGCATGACCATGCCCGCCTGCGAGAGCGTGAACGAGGTGAAGAGGCCCACGGCGAAGAGCGGGATGAGCGCCGTAACGTTGCCGTGGAAGATGACCAGCAGTGCGCCGGCTGCGACCGAGAGCGCGAGTATGCCGTTCGACAGGACGAGGCGGTCGCCACGGTTCGCGAGCTGCCGGGGAAGGAATCCGTCCGTCGCGACGATCGCGGCGAGGCGCGGGAAGTCCGCGAACGCGGTGTTCGCGGACAGCGCGAGGATCGCGGCCGTCGACGCCTGCAGCACCACATACAGGGGACCGTTGCCGAACACGGCACGGCCCATCACGGAGAGGATCGTCTGGTGCGGGTCGAGCGTCGGGTGCAACCGGTGCGCAAGGACCGCGATGCCGAAGAACAGCACGCCGAGGATCGTCGCGATCCAGATGAGCGTGGTCGCCGCGTTGCGAGATTCGGGCTTGCGGAACGCCTGGATGCCGTTGCTGATCGCCTCGATGCCCGAAAGCGCGACGGCGCCGGACGAGAACGCGCGCAGGACGAGGAACGTTGATGCGCCGGCGAGGATCGTGCCGGCGGGCACGAAATGCGCGAGCGCCGCGTGGTTCGTCGGGAGAGCGTGCAGGCTTCCGGTTGCGAGCCGGACGAGCCCCCACACGACGAGCGCGCTCATCATGACGATGTAGGTGTAGGCGGGGGGCGCGAAGAGGCGTCCGGACTCGCGGACCCCGCGCAGGTTCGCGATCGCCAGCAACGCGAGGAAGATCAGACTGAGCGCGACGTCGTGTCCGCGGAACGACGGCAACAGTGACGTGATCGCGGCGACGCCGGCGGCGATCGAGACCGAGACGGTCAGCGTGTAGTCGACCATGAGCGACGCCGCTGCGACGAGCGATGTTCTCGTCCCGAGGTTCTCGCGGCTGACGACGTACGAACCACCGCCGTTCGGGTAGGCGTAGATCGTCTGGCGGTAACTGATGGCGACGATCGCCAGGAGCAGGACGACGGCGAGCGATATCGGGATCAGATAGTTCAGCGCGGCGATACCGGCGGCCGGTGCGAGGACCACGAGGATCTCTTGCGTGGCAAACGCCGTGGATGCGACGGCGTCCGTGCCGAAGACGGCCAGCGCGATGCGCTTCGTCAGCCGCTGTTCACCGAAGACCTCGTTCGAGAGCGGTGCACCGATGAGGAACCGCTTCAGCAACGAGTACACGGCGGCAACTTTGACAGTTTTGTCGTTAGCGATCCCAACCGGCCCGCCAAGGAGCCGTTAAGGCACCTTCACGCCCTCAAGACCGGAGATAGAACGGACGAAACGGTATGTGAATCGAGGCACAAAGTCATGAGCATCGCGGGTATCGGTGGTTTCCTGTTCGGCGGACTCGTCGGTCTGCTGCTTCGTCCGGTGCTGGACTCGTACCTGCAGTGGCGGCACATGAAGGCGACGCGCGCCACGCAGGACGAGATCCCGACCTACCCGTTCTTGAACGAGAAGGAGGGTCAAAACCCATGGCCGACGTGATCTTCATCGCGATCGTCGGTGCCTTCTTCGGCATCTGCGTGGGCTTCGTCCGGGCCTGCGATCGGCTGATCGCGTCCTCGACGGAAACCGACCTGCACGAGGCCGAGGCCGCCACCGAGCCCGGGCAGGCTGCGCTGTGACGGTCGACAACATCATCGGACTGGTGATCGCCGTCATCCTGATCGCGTACCTCTTCGCGGCGCTGATCTTCCCCGAGAGGTTCTGATGTCCGGCGCTTCCTGGCTGCAGTTCGTCGCCCTCATCGCGCTGCTGCTCGTCACCGCGCCGCTGCTCGGCGGGTACATCGCGAGGATCTACGGTGACGGCGAGCAGGCTCCGTTCGACCGGGTCTTCCTGCCCGTCGAGAATCTCATCTACCGCGTCTGCCGGATCGATCCCGAGCAGGAGCAGCGCTGGACGGGCTATGCGTTCTCGCTGCTCGCCTTCAGCGTCGTGTCGTTCGTCGCGGTGTATGCGGTGCAGCGTCTGCAAGGACACCTCCCGCTCAACCCGACGGGGATGGGTCCCGTCGTCCCGCATCTGTCGTTCAACACCGCCGTCAGCTTCATGACGAATACGAACTGGCAGAGCTACGCGGGCGAATCGACGCTGAGTCACCTCACGCAGATGGTCGCGCTCACCGTCCAGAACTTCGTCTCCGCGGCGGCCGGCATGGCGGTCATGGCCGCGCTCATCCGCGGACTCGCACGCAAGCGCGCCAACACGATCGGGAACTTCTGGGTGGATCTCGTCCGGACGACGATCCGCATCCTCATCCCGATCTCGTTCGTGCTCGCGATCATCTTCCTGAGCCAGGGCGTGATCCAGAACCTGCACGGGTTCACGACGGTGCACACGGTGCAGGGCGCCGTGCAGAAGATCCCCGGGGGCCCGGTCGCCGGTCAGGAAGCGATCAAGATGGTCGGCACCAACGGCGGCGGATTCTTCAACGTGAACTCCGCGCACCCGTTCGAGAACTCCACGCGACTGAACGACCTCATCGAGATGTGGAGCATCCTCGTCCTGCCCTTCGCGCTCGCCTTCACCTTCGGGCGCATGGTCAAGGACAAGCGCCAGGGCTACGCGGTCTTCGCGATCATGTTCTCGATCTGGTTCGTCCTGTCCGTCCCGGCGATGGTGTTCGAGACGCACGGCAACCCGCGCCTCACCAAGCTCGGCGCCGATCAAACCGTGCTCGGGAACATGGAGGGCAAGGACGTCCGGTTCGGCTCCGCGGCGTCCGCGTTGTGGGGTATCTCGACCACCGGTACCTCGAACGGCTCTGTGAACGCGATGCACGACAGCTTCACGCCGCTCGCCGGCGGTGAGGAACTGCTGCACATGAAGCTCGGTGAAGTGAGCCCGGGAGGTGTCGGCGTGGGGCTCAACGGTCTGCTGATCCTCGCGATCCTGTCCGTCTTCATCGCGGGTCTCATGGTCGGACGAACCCCCGAGTACCTCGGCAAGAAGATCCAGGCGTCCGAGATGAAGATGGTCGTCCTCTACGTGCTGGCGATGCCGGTGACCGTGCTCGTGTTCACCGCCGTCGCGGTGCTGCTGAAGACCGTCCACTCGTCGCTGAACAACCTCGGCCCCCACGGGCTCTCCGAGATCCTCTACGCGTACACCTCCGCGGCGAACAACAACGGCTCGGCCTTCGCGGGACTCAACGCCGCCACGCCGTGGTTCGACACGACGCTCGGCATCGCGATGCTCGTCGGTCGCTTCTTCCTCATCATCCCGACCCTCGGCATCGCCGGGTCGCTCGCACGGAAGCCTTCCCTTCCGCCGAGCGCCGGCACATTCCCGACGCACACGCCGCTCTTCGTCGGTCTCGTTATCGGCGTGACGGCGATCGTCGCGGCGTTGACGTTCTTTCCCGTCCTGGCCCTCGGCCCGATCGTGGAGCACCTCTCCCTATGACAACTGTTACCGAAGAACACCAGCACGCTCCCGGCGATAGCGCCCGGACGAGGCATCCGTTGCCGCGCAAGTCGATGTTCGATCGGAGGATCGTGCGGACGGCGATCGTCGACAGCTTCAAGAAGTTGCACCCCCGCACGCAGATGCGGAACCCGGTGATGTTCGTCGTGCTCGTCGGAAGCGTCTTGTCCTCGTTCCTCTTCCTGCGCGACTTCCGCACCGCCACCGCGCTGGTCAACGTCTTCGTCGGCGTCGTCGCGCTCTTCCTCTGGTTCACCGTCCTGTTCGCGAACTTCGCGGAGGCGATGGCCGAGGGACGAGGCAAGGCGCAGGCCGAGACGCTCCGCAAGACGCGGTCGGAGACGGTCGCGAACGTGCGTCAGAGCGACGGATCGATCAACGAGGTTCCATCCAGCGAGCTCCAGGTCGGCGACGAGTGCGTCGTCGTCGCCGGACAGGTGATCCCCGGCGACGGTGACGTCATCCAAGGCATCGCGAGCGTGGACGAATCCGCGATCACCGGCGAGTCGGCGCCCGTGATCCGCGAGTCGGGCGGCGACCGTTCGGCCGTCACCGGCGGCACGCGCGTGCTCTCGGACGAGATCGTCGTCCGCATCACAGCGAAGGCGGGCGAGACGTTCCTCGACCGCATGATCGCCCTCGTCGAGGGGGCCGAGCGTCAGAAGACACCGAACGAGATCGCCTTGAACATCCTTCTCGCGGGCCTCACGATCATCTTCCTGCTCGCCGTTGTGACGCTGCAGCCGCTCGCGATCTACTCGCACGCCGAGCAGACCATCGTCGTCCTCGTGGCGCTGATCGTGTGTCTCATCCCGACCACGATCGGCGCGCTCCTGTCCGCGATCGGCATCGCGGGCATGGACCGTCTCGTCCAGCGGAACGTCCTCGCCATGTCGGGACGCGCCGTCGAAGCCGCGGGCGACGTCAACACGCTCCTGTTGGACAAGACGGGAACGATCACGATCGGCAACCGCGAGGCCGTCGAGTTCCTGCCGATGCCCGGTGTCGAACCCGACGATCTGTCCCGCGCTGCGCACCTTTCGAGCCTCGCGGACGAGACTCCGGAAGGGCGCTCGATCGTCGCGCTCGCCGAGACGCGGTTCGGCCAAAAGGCGACAGAGCTCGCGAATGCGGAACTCGTTCCCTTCACGGCGCAGACGCGCATGAGCGGCGTGAACATCGACGGCACCGAGATCCGCAAGGGCGCCGCCGACGCGGTTCGGCGGTGGGTCGAGGAGCAGGGCGGAGCGGCTCCCGACGCGATGATGACCGTCGCGAACGGGATCGCGTCCGAGGGCGGGACGCCCCTCGCCGTCGCCGAGAAGGATGGCGCGGGCAAGCCTCGCATCCTCGGCGTGATCCAGCTCAAGGACATCGTGAAGCAGGGCATGATCGAGCGCTTCGATCACCTGCGCGCGATGGGCATCCGTACGGTGATGGTCACGGGTGACAACCCGCTGACGGCGAAAGCCATCGCGGACGAAGCAGGCGTCGACGACTTCCTCGCGGAAGCCACGCCCGA
>Ga0307469_10000052_pt1 | contig 42994 bp, 90 predicted proteins | sample atmos_gasesAM2C__FD_203084 | JGI IMG/M metagenome (GOLD analysis project Ga0307469, IMG submission 203084) | Hardwood forest soil microbial communities from Morgan-Monroe State Forest, Indiana, United States - atmos_gasesAM2C_515 | ecosystem: Environmental > Terrestrial > Soil > Temperate... | reverse complement strand
AAGCACTTTGCGGCCATTCCGTTATCAGACACAGCTATTTCTGCTCAGCATTTCAGCTCGAGCCTACTACACAGTTGTCCTAGATCGCTTTTTTCTGTGAAGTGCTTTCTAACGGATTCGCTAGAACGTCTTGCAGAAGAGAAGTCAAGAACTTTCGCTGGCAGTCTCGAGACAAGAAAACTCTGGCACTTTTGGCAACGATCGATTAAGTGGGCGCTCCAGACTTGGCCGCATTCGCGACACCAATATTTCCACGGCTGCGCGGCCACCCTCTTAGACGTCCTTCACGCCGTTCCACTTTCCCTTGATCCATTCGGCCTTCGGATGCGCACGCATCATGGTCTCGCGGATCTGCTCGAGCTCCACGGCGATCACGAACAGTAGCAGTACGATCCCGTACGTCATCATCGCGTTTTCCTCCTCGGATCGGCGGTCGGTTTCCGCTTTAAGTATTTTCCGTCAGATGTTTTGTGACACGGTCAGCCATTGCATCGAAGTCCTCAACGATCTTCGCCTCTTCGTCTGCTGCGATCTCTGCCCAGTATGCGGTCAGCGTCGTGTTGATCGATGTCCCAACAGAAGCCACACCGAACAGCACGTCAAACCGCGCCGGTCGCGATGTGGCGACGGGCGGGATAGACACACCCCGTGGAAGCATGAACGGCGCTTGTGGCGCCGCGGCTATGGCTGCTATCTGATTCACCATTGCCTGATATTGCTGGTGATATTGCGTCTGCGCCTGTGCCAACTGCTGGTTAAACAGTTGTTGCTGGTGCTGGCCGCTGGGCTGGTACGGCGACGGGTTCACTTGGTTCTGTAGTAGGTACGGCAACTGGCTCACCGGCAGGCTCTGCAATTGGCTCCACGGTGACAATCCGCACGGGTTCTCCGAGATCCATGTGTCGGCTCCTTGATCAACAGTGACAGGGACGTGATAGCGCGACTCGAGCGCCGGCCGCGCTGAGAACGACGGTGAGACAAACAGTTCCTCAATTCTCATGTACTGCGCGCGATACCCGCGTCGATGCTCCGCGAGTCTGCCCCAGATTTCGACGCGAGCCAGAATCGATCCTTGCTGATGTTGCTCCGCATCGACACGCGCTTTGAAGCAGTAAAATCCGCACGTACATTCGAGTTGCGGCGCATCATGATTCTGATACGCACGACAGATCGCCTCGCCCAAATCCGCGGTTGGCCACCAGTGATCGGTGTGTCCGGCACTCGCAAGAATGCGCGCATGTGCGGCGACATCGAACTTGCGCCAAGCAGTCAGCGCGTGAAAGAAATCCGGAATCATCGTCCAATCATCTCCAGAGCTGCGACGCGGTAGGTCAGCCTACAGAGAACCCAACTTGTCCGCGCGCCTACTCTTCTTCGTGCGTGAGTCTCAGCGGTCGGTCTCAGAGCACCCAATCCTTGTGATTTCGCGCTCTCCACATCTCATGTTCTGGGTTCTCAGCAACAATGCGATCCTGCTCTCGTCTCAGAATGCGATAGCGCTGTCGTTCGTAGACACCTTGAATCACATAGCCGAGCTGTTCTTGCGCCAATGTGATTTCAAGCAGTGGTGCAGGCTCTAAATCATTCTTATCTATCATGACGTCGCTCATGTGTTTTGGGGTCAGCGGTCGGTCTCAGAATGCCCGGTACGCCAGGCGCCGATTCATATTTCTTAAGTAGTTCACGGCAGCGAAGCAGAAACGACGGTCGATCTAAATACGGTCCATTACCGTAGCCGCCATCGCACATGGCATGGACTTGCCGCCGCTGTGTGATGGACATCAAGAGCAACAAACGTCCAAGCAGTTCACCCGCTTCATCATGACCATCGTAATGATCGCGACAGACCCAAAACCCAGGATTGCGAGCGCATTCTATGCAATATTGAATGCTCTCATCCTCGAAATTCGGATCATCGATCACGATATGGAGCGAACCTCCAGCGCCACACCCAGGAAATAAATGGTAGGAATTCGCTAATGGCACGATCTCGGAGACATTCGGACGCTCTCGCTGATACATCGGTCTCAGCCCTGCCATAGTCAATCATTCCAGAAAGGTCGGCGGTCGGTCTCAGAGGGCCGGCACGCCTAAATCTCGACGTTCAAATATTCCTTGACCAGCAATCGAATCAACTGCCGTACGCAGTGAAAGAGATAGCGGCTATCTTTTGCCTCAAGCATCACAATGCGCTCTTCGGCGTAGATGGCTAATCCTGCCTGCTCGAGCTGCTCAGACGTTCGCGGTTCCACCCATCGCAGCGGTGTCAACTTTACTCTCACTTCGATCATATCGGCGTCAGCGAATTTGTCGCCGATCGAGATAAAGTGCTGAACAACTCGCTCCGGTGGTTCTCGCACAATCAGATTTTTCATAACGCGTTAGAAGTCTCAGAGGGTCGGCACGCCTAAATCTAATCGACACTCACTTCCCAGAAGCAGACCGCACGTGTGAGATCAGGATGCCCAACCATATGCGGCTTCTGCTCCAAGTACTCGGCCGGGGTCACTTCACGCAGATACATGATCGGCACATTGAAGTACGTCTGTCCATCTGGACGCGTCCAATTCACGATCTCGCGCTCGCCGACATAATGCGGCCCGTAGTCTGCGAGTATTTCTCTGTCGCTCATCCTCCACACTGCGCGCGTTCGCGCACATCCTTGGCCTTCGCGTCCGCCACGGATTGCCACTGCATGTTGCTCACGCCATCTGCCCCGCCGGCACACAACGGCACGATGTGATCCAACACGTAGCCTGGGCGTCCATGGGGATAGCCCGTTTGCCGCTCAAACTCGTGGACGACAGCTGGATTCCGACGAATCCGTCCTTTCGCATCGCGCGGACAGGTCGTGCATTTCGCGGTGTGCGGATGTGTGGCTCGAGCGGCGCCGCCTTTAGCCTCTACGCCAACACTTCCGATCAGCAGCAGCAACAGAATAATCCGAGCACTCCTCATGTCGTCTCGTCCTCTCCCTCCGTGCGCCGCGGGCGATCCATCTGCGGAATCACCCGCACGATTATAGTTGAATCACACATGTCAAGTCGGCTCATATCGGCTCAGGTCGTCCGCTCAAAACACAGCAGGAACGTCTGCGGCTTCATGTCCACGAATTCCGTGTGACGGGCATGAGCGAGAGTTCTCGACCGACGCGAAAACATTGCAACGTGGGTTTCGTCTCGTACGTGATCGGATCGATTTCGTAAAACGGGGGCTCGGTAAATTCCCACACGTCGCCTTCGAGAAACGCTTGCTCGTTCTGATCGTACTCAGGTCGCCGATAGAGGAGATTTGCTTTTGTCAGATCCCATGGCATGGCTCAGTGTCTCGTGACGGGCTCGGCGTCCTCGTCGTCCTCAAGTTCAAGACTGTCCTGCACGATCTGCGCGTCCGTAATTTCGTCGAAGATGCGTTGATTCAATGCGGCGATCCGCTCGTTCTCGACGGTACTCATGTACTCGCGGATGCTTTCCAAACGATGCGTCTCGAGATGCGCGACGCGCCGATGTAGCAGCCAGATCGTGCGCTGTTGGATCCCAAGCGCAATCACCACCAGCAATCCGTTCACCGCAAGCAGGAGCAGCATCTACGCGTGCTTTCGGCAACGGATGCGTTCAATCCGCACCTCTTGTGAGGCACAGATTTCGCAATGCGCCGCGCCGGCATCTGGGATCTGATTCAGAATCCGTTGCGCACTCTCAGACTCATACCGCGCGAATCTCACCGTCGGTGTCACTTCCACGACGACCCATCGCGTTGGCGACTTCCCAATGGCGCAGACATCCCCAAGATAGAAATCCCTCATGCCGTCTTCTCATGGGAGGCCAAGGCGCGCGGACTACCACTGTGTCTCAACGCTATTTCCACTGGCCCTGTCGCGCATATGCATGTCGCGACCAATTCGATTTTCTGAATTTCCAGGAGCTGCGATTGTCGATCGCAGCGCACCGATTCAGAGAGTACCCTCGCAATCTCATCGACGTCGGCCAACACACACGCGACTTTCGATTCCTCGTAGCTGTACGGCCGGTTCCCGCTGGAACTTGAAAAGCGTGTTGTGTACTCCACGCGATACGCGTTCATGCGGTTTTCTCATTGCTCGCCAAGGCGCGGAGTAAGAGCTGACGAATCACCCACGATCGAGGGCGTTCCTGCTTTTTCGCCTCTTTGTCGAGCGATTCCACCAGCGGCTTCGGCATCGCCAAGAGGACCATCACTGATTTCCTTTTCACAACGCCGACAGTCTATATCGCGAGTATAACGCCTGTCAATACTTGATATATTGACTTGTCATCTCTAGGGGAGCATACTTCTGCATCTTCTGACAGGTCACAGCATGCTATTGCCGAGCCCGTATGCCACGTGAGTCGTCTCCCGCCTTTCAGTTCTATCCACGAGATTTTCTTTGCGACGACAAAGTAATGGCGATGAGCACAACCGCTAGGGGCTGTTACATCGTGTTGTTATGTCACTGCTGGCTCACGGGCTTCGTCACAGCCGACCAATCAGAGCTCCGACGCCTTTCCCAATATGACGGCCATGACTGGCCCCGGATATGGGGGCAGCTAAAAAGGGCCTTTGTCCCCAAGGACGGGGCGCTCGTGAATCCACGGATCGAGCGAGAACGTAAAAAACAGGCCGATTATCGCGAATTAAAGCGTAAGGCTGGGCTTGAATCAGCCAACAGACGGGCAACAGAAGGTCAACAGGCACACAACAGACCGTCAACAGACCCCCCAACAGCCGTCAACCCTCCGTCTTCGTCTTCGTCTTCGTCTTCCTACCCTGATTTGAAAGATCTAGATAATTCCAACGTTCTTGCTTCTACCACCAGCGAAAACGGCAAAAAACCTCGTTCGCTCTCTCAAGAGGAACAAGACAAAGCAGCCCGATATGCGGCAGCACGTGCCATGGATAGACCCTGGCAAAAGGAGAAGCGACGTGGCGTACCTCGGAATCGCTGACATCGATCCGGATGAAGCGCCGTTTGAAGATTGGGAAGTGACGCGCGCGACGAAATGGCTGGAAGGTTGGAGTTTTGCCCGTCGGAAATATGGAGAACCTGCCGCTGGCGCCTGTCCGCATGAGACGGACTTTTGTGGAAAACGAGAGCAGTGCATCGAGCGAATCGCGTGGTGGCATCGCTACATTCGCGAGATCGAAGGCATATGAGAACATGGGAACGGGTGGTATATCAGGAACGCTGTGGTGGCTGCGGGACGTTGCTATCGGCGGGCATGCCGATGCAGACGATCTCGCGACATGGTCTCAATCGTCAACTCGTACGCTGTGCGCTGTGCGCGGACGGTGATGTACCCCCGGCTCTTCCCGACGATCCCGTGCACTTGTCCGTGCAAGAACGTCTCGCAGAAATCAGAATGCGTCCGATTCAAGCGGCGACACCTCCACGGACACGCGGCGCCTTCAAGGAGTTTGCTCGCGAATAAATGCCCTTCCGTGAGCCTGGGAGCGATGACGAATGAGCGATGATCGTCGCGATCCGATGCGGCTCATCACGTCCATCGCGAAGAAGTTTCCCCCTCGGGATCGCGATGAACTGATCTCGGCCGGACTCGTCGGGTACGCGCTCGCACTGAAACACTTCGACGGGCGCGGACGCTTCGACGGGTACGCGGCGGTTCGCGTGAAGCATGCGATGCAGGATGCCTTGCGCAAGTGGTACATGGGCTCACGGCCTCAGCAGCAAGGCTCGCGGTACGTTGCGCCGACGTTTGAACCGCTCGCACACGATTATGCGGATGCACGCGAGCTCGAGCCGCGGCTGATTTCACAAATCACGGCACGTCAGTCGATGCAGCGTCTCTCGCCGCGCTTACGCACCGCGGTCCGGCTGTTCTATTTTGCGGGGTGCTCACACGCGGACATCGGACGTGCGCTCGGGGTCGGACCTGATCGCGTGACCCAATTGCTGCACGAAGCTCGTGAGAGAATGGCCGCATGAACCTTGACTGGACGGGAATGCCGATTCACGAAGCCATCAAGGCTGATTGGAAGACGCCAGAAATCCTGATCGAAGGGTCGCTCAACTCCGCGAAGACCACGGTCTTTCTCGACAAGGAAATCGACGCGCTGCTGAAGTGGCCCGGGATTCCGATTCTGCTGTTTCGCTGGTCACAAGATGCCGTTGATACAAAACTCTCGCCGGCCTTTCAGGAGCTACTCTCGCTGCGCGGCATCTTGGCATCCTGGGAATCGAAAGAAAAACGCTTCGTGCTCGAGAACGGCTCGATGGCCTATATGTTCGGGCTGAAAACCGTCAGCGCGATCGAGCAGTTCAACAAAATACGCGGCCTCGGCGTCTCGAGAATCGCCGGCGATCAGGTCGAAGAGATGGCCCAGCAAGTCGCGGGCGAACTCCGCGCCCGCTTGCGGCCCGATCTCACGGCCACGATGACCGGACGAAACTTTCCGTTTCAGTTGACCTTCGTGGCGAATCCTGAAGATGCGGAGTTCTGGCTCTCGAAAGAATTTCCAGAAGACAATCGCATCAAGGGTCGGCGTCTGTACTCGCTGAGTGTTTTCGACAATCGCCATCTGCCCGCTGAATCGATCGAGAGCATTCTCCGGACGTATCCACCGGAACATCCGAAGCATCAGACGATGGTGCTCGGCCGTCGTGGGCCGAATATCACGGGCGTACCCGTCTTCGAAGGGCTCTATCGCCGTGATCTGCATCACCGCCCGATCAGCATCAACACGACGGGCTTCTTCGTGGAATCGTTCGAGATTGGGAAACACAATCCGACGTATGTGCTGGCGCAAGTGCGCTACAGCGGCGGCCTGACGCTCATCGGCGGTCTGCGCGGATCGGAAATCATGCTCGATGACTTCCTGCCGATCGTGCAGGAGCATCGGGCCCGCTGGTTGCCGCCCATGGCTCGCCCGCTCGCGTGCACCGCACCCATGGGAGAAACCACGACGAGCATGAACGCGCGCTTCACGGCGCTGAATCTGCTCCGCGATGCAGGCTTCGCGGTGCGTTATCGCGAAAACGGGAACGCGCCCGACGTGCGACTCGCGATGATCGAAGACATCGCCGGCTATTTGCGACGCCGTACGCCGAACGGGGAAGAATCGCTCATCGTGAATAACTCGGAAGACCATTGGTTCATCGCCTCGCGCGAAGGATTGAAGCCGTCGCCCTTCATGCACATCGCGTTTGAGGCCGGCATGACATGGGATCCGCATTTCGTCTCGGTGAGCAACAAGGAAGTTCGGCAAGCGCGCGAAGATGACAAATTCGCGAACGCGATTCATTGCGTCGAGAACATCATGCTGAACTTTTGCGCCGGCCAGCGCACACAAGCCGAGAAAGAGCAGCGCCGGCGCAATCGGCGTGGTTTCTCCGAGCCCCGACCAGGCACGAGTCTCGATTACATGGCCTGACGCCGTTCTGAGATGCCCCAGGAAGGCCGCTGGCAGGCGATTAGAGCCCCGATCGCCCTCCGGGTGGTCCTCTGGGTCGATCCGGCAGAAAAAAGTTGCTCTCAGGCCAGATATGGGCTAAGTTACTGCCCGTTCCGCATGTTCCCCGCGCCGAGTAACGCCCCGTCGTCCTGTCCGCACTGTGGACATGCCTTGGCTGAGGCCAAGTGGAGTATTTTGCATGGCCAAGGCGGCCCCGTCCCGTTCACGCAGTGCCCAAGCTGCCAAGCGATCCTCGAAGTCCCGCCGGAGCCCTCCCATGAGCCAGCGGCATGACGACTGGCGGCACCGCCATGACGACTGGCGCGAGAGTGATCACCACTCGTCGCGCATTGCCCTCGATTTGCTTCTGGAGATTTTGCTCATGACCGTTGCCGATCTCGATACCAAGCTCGATGCCCTCAAGACCAGCGTTGATGCGCTGAAGGCGCTCGTGATCCAGTTGCAGAATCAGCCGCCGTCTGTCGCGACGCAAGCCGAACTCGATGGTCTGGGCGCGAAGATCGATACGATCCAGGCCGCGATCAACGCGTGATTTGTGAACACGCTGATCACTAAATCGTGGTTTCGCCATGAGGCAGCCTATCTCCAGCGGGAGTACGCTTGTGAGCCGATGTCGATCGATATGGAACTCGCCGAGCGCCCGGACGACGACGAATTCGCGCTCACGGTGAGGGAAGCGCGGGGCGAAACGGCCTGGATGATTCTCGCGGCCTGGGATCGCCTCTTGATCGCGAAAGGATTCTGACGTGCCGAAGGATGTCCGCGGCGTCCTCAACGAATATGCCGAAGGGGCGTTGCATTCTGGTTCGCCGAAAGGACCAGTCGTCAAGAAGCGCTCTCAGGCGATCGCCATCGCGCTCAGCGAACAACGACAGATGAAAGCTGCCGCCAAGCCGAAGCATCAGCCGATTCACAACCTCCGGCACTGGGCTCATCCGAAAAAATCGCGATGAAAGGCTGTCACTACTGCGCGGGTGAGCGCATGCTCGTGAAGGTCACGATCCCCATCGATCGATTCGTGAACAAGAATAGCGACGAGGTGCTGCCGAATCCGAAGCGGGTGCCCGACGCGAAGCCGATCGTGATCGTGCAGTGCCCGCGTTGTCAGCGAATCGAAATGGACGAAGTTGCGTGATCTGTCCTTCGTGCGACCATGACGGTGATCCTGCGGCAACCGCTGGCACGATTCAGATTTGCCAAGCATGCGCTGAGACTGTCGCTGTCGGTCCGAACGGCCCTCAGAAAGCGGTCCATGCCGACGTGCAGTCTCTGTCTGATGTGGAACTCAAAACGCTGAGACAGGCCCGAGCGAAGATTCTCGCGAAGAAGGCCCAATGACGTCCTCGACGAAACTCCTGAACGTCACCTATGATCCGCACATCACGGATTGCGTGCTGGCGGTATATCCAGGCGTGCACGTCAAAAACTTCCGCGTGCCGCAAAGCGATGATCTCCTGAAGTCTCGCGCGATTCATTCGGCCTCAATTCGACTCCATAAGCTGTTTCAACGAGCCAGCATCAGATGACGGACGCCGAACGCGCATTTGACGAGAATGAGGCGGAAATCGTAGTGGCGATGCTCATTGTGCAACGGCTCGCCAAAATGCGCGAGACCCAACCGCAATCTGCCGTGATGAAAGCGGCCCTCATGAATGCTGTCGCCATGCAACTTGATCTGCTCGAAAAAAGCAAAACGCTCAGTCATGCCCTCGTGGAAGGCTAGTGGCGAAGCGCGAGATCAAAATCTCTCGTACGATCAGCACGCCGCGCAGCCGACGCGTCAACGGCACCATTCCAGACGCTCTCGCCTCAGATGTTCCCGTCATCGCGCCTGTCAAGCGTCTCTCGACCGTCGAGAAGCAGGCGATCGTTGACGAAGCGAAAGCTCGATTCGCCCAAGCGGAAGAGGCCGATCGCAAACAGCGCGAACGCGAGCTTGAGGATTTGCGGTTCTACGCGGGCGATCAGTGGCCGACAGAAATTCTCAACGCACGCAAGGGCCAAGCGCAGACGGCGACCTTGCCGGCGATTCCCGCGCGCCCTACCATCACGATCAATAAGCAGCGTGAGCCCGTCAAGCAAGTGCTCAATGGCATTCGGCAAGCGGATCTCGGCATCGCGCTTGCGCCGGCCGATGATTTCGGCGAGATCGCGCAGGCGCCACCGACCGAAGAGATCGAACTGCGCGAAGGCTTAATGCGGAGAATTCAGCGGAGCAGCGAAGCGGAAGACGCGCGGTTCTGGGCGGCGATGCGCGCCACGATCGCGGGCCGCGGCTTCTACGGCGTCTGCGTGCGCTACGCGCCTGGCAAGACGATGGACCGCGAAGTCTACGTCGAGCGGTTCTACAACCAAGCCTGCGTGAGCGTGGATCCGTTTCATGAACAGCCGGACGGATCCGATGCCGACTGGGGGTTCATCGGTAGCGATCGGTCGTGGGATGCGTACTGTGCCGAGTATCCCGAGCGCGTGAGCAAAGACGGGAAGACGCGCAGGAACTCGCTCGTGGACTGCACTGACGCTGAATGGCGCGCCCTCGGGGATGAGTCGCCCGACTGGTTCACCTCGACGAAAGAACGCGATGGCACGATCACGCGCGGGGTCCGCGTGATGAACTACTGGTACACCGAACGCGTCTCGCGGCAACTCGTGCAACTCACGAACGGTGACGTCTACTGGTTCGATGAAGACTTCCCGAAAGACCTCATGATCGTGAATCGTCGCACGGTCGTGCAGAAGAAAATCAAATGGTGCAAGCTCGACGGCTATGATCTCCTGGATGAAGCCGATTGGGAGGGACCCGACATTCCGATTGTGAAAGTCATGGGCGAAGAGCTGCAGCCCTATGACAACGAACGACGCGCGCAAGGGATGGTGCGCCCTGGCCGCGGTGCGCAAGAAGGCTTCAACGCGATGGTCACGAAGCAAGTCGAAGCCGTGGCCTACTCCCCGATCGCGCCGTTCCAAGGCGATCCCGCGGCAACGGAAGGCTTCGATGATGAGTACGCGATCGCGACGACGAAGCCGATTCCGGTGTTGCACTACAACCAGTACGACGAGCAAGGGCGTCCGCTGAATCCCCCGACGCGGACACAGATCGATACGAATATTTCGGCCATCGCGCAATCTGTCGCGCTCTTTGATGCGGCACTGAAGTCCACGATGGGCACAGGCGATCCAGAACTTGGCAATGTCGCGCCGTCGATCAAGAGTGGGAAAGCGCTGTCCGCGTTGATCGGGCAATCGCAGTTGGGCAAGTCCGACTATCTGGACAATCTGAAACGATCGATTCGCTATGAAGGACAAATCATCAACAATCTGCTCTACCCGATCTACGGCAAGCGGCCTGGACGTCTCATCCGAATCATCACTGGCAACAACAAAGAAGAGACCCGCACCATTGCCGCGGCTTTTCAAACAGGTAATCAAGTGGCACAGCCAAATGTTCCGCAAGGAATGGGAACGCCAGTCACGCCGCAGTACCGACTGACGCCCGATGCCAACTTCAACGTGGTGATCAAGATTCAACCGAACAGCGACGAGCGCCGATCGCAGGAGGCAGAATTTCTCGGGAAGATCGCCGAGACGGTGCCGCAAGCGATGGGCATCATGGGCGACGTGCTCTTCGACACGATCGATCAGCCAGGGCACAAAGAGATCGCGGAGCGTTGGCGTGTGGGCGGCTTGATTCCTCCGGTGGCACAGTACGTCGCACAGAAGCAGCAAGGCCAACAGCCGCTGCCGCCGATGGTGCAACAGCAACTCACAGGCATGAAAGCGCAGCTCGATCATGCGAACCAGTTGCTCCAGATGGCCGATCAGGAAATGAAAGCCAAGGCGCAAGAGACGGCGGGCAAGTTCAAAATCGCTGAGATGCAGGAAGAGCGCGAGACGCAGCGTTCACGCGAGAACAATGAAACCAAATTAGCGGTCGCCGCGATCGGCGCGAAGATCGAAACATTGCAGAACATGATGCAAGTGTTTCTCGAGGAACGCGCTCGTGTCGGTGAGCAGGTCCATGATCATCTGCAGAGCAACCTGGAACATCAGAGCGCCATGGCCTTGCAAGCAGATCAACAGCAACATGAGCAGACGATGTCCGCACAGGAACATCAGAACACGCTTGATCAACAGCAGCAAGCCGCCGCGCTCCAGCCTGAGCCGACGACAGAGGCAGGAGCCTGATGGACGTGATTGTCTCTTCGAGGAAGTTCGATGCGGCTGCGATCATGGCGGCTCTCGAACAGCTATGTCGCGGGCTTCCGGAAGGATCTACAACGAAGCCCTTCGATGCTCACGTGCCTGGCGCCCAGATCTTCACCGGCGCGCGTCATATTCGCTTAGTGATGCAGTATGACATTCAGACCGATACGACGACTGCGCACTTCGATGTATTGGTCTCTCAGCCTGATGAGGCGGGCGCTTAATGGGATGTCTGAACGACCATGGCGCATTTCCGCATTGGTTCGGTAATGTGCATCTGAGCGGGCCATGTAATCGTTCCTGCTATTTCTGCATCGGTCAGCACATGATGGCGCTTGATCCGCTCAATGTGCTTGATACGTGGCCGCTCGCTGGGATAGACGAGTTCATCGCGCAATGTCGCGCACAACAAGTGAAGGCGGTATATGTCACCGGCACAAATACCGATCCGCTGCTCTTCCGACATACGCGCGAACTGGTGGACGCGCTTCAAATTCTGGCTGTGCCTATCGGCGTGCGAACCAACGGCGTGGCCTTTGGCGTTCATCGCGATCGATGGGACGCCTACGATGTAGCCAGCCTGACGATCTGTTCGGTCGATCAGGCGGTCAATCGGAAAATGATGGGCGGCGCCTGTCCGAATTATCCAGAGATCCTCGCCAGTAAACGCGATATCAAAGTCAATATTGTTCTGGGGCCAGAACAAAACCTGCGGGATTTAGAGAGCACGTTGAACACGATTGCGTGTTTCGGCCCGCGGCGCGTGAATTTCCGTGAGCCCTACGGACAGCCACATGTCGGTGACCCGATGTTGGGCAAGCCGGTTGACCATCATGTTCATGGAATGCCGGTCTATCAGTGGGGACCGCTCGAGGTCTGCTACTGGGACGTTCATTACTGCGAGGTGGAGAGCGTGAATCTGTACGCCAGTGGGCGCGTGTCGCTCACCTATCCGATCACGAAAGGTCACGCGGACAATGGCGAAGTCTGGCCGCAAGATCAGTTCTCCGGTGGGCGCGTGCGCGCGCAGTGGCTAAATATACAATCTGACGCAGTATTAGCGGGAGCCTAATGGAACCGACTGAAGTCCAGACGACGGAGACCCCGATCGAGACGGTAGTTGAGACGCCAATTGAGCGCACGCCGATCGAATCGACAGGTTCGCTCGCGGATCATCGGGAGGAGTTTCCTTCAGACAAGCGCGGGACACGAGCCGTGGAAGCGGCGCGTCAGGCCCTCGAAGCGGAACAGACACCGCCTGCAGAGAAGCCGAAGCGCCATCGCGCACGCAGTCAGGATGCGAGTCCCGATGAGCTGAAGCAGATCAGTGCCCTTGGAAAAGAAGCGCGCGAAATCGAAGAGGCCGTCTCCGACTCACTCGGGCTGAAACCGAATGAGGGCGAATCGCCGCGGCTCTTTGAATTGCGCCGCCGCAAGGCCATCGCACAAGCGGTGAGGGATCTGAAAGCGGCACCCGCCCAGACGATCGCGCGCGAAGCACCCACGTCGCGTCAGACATTCTCGGCCCCTTCGGATCTGAAAGAACCCGATGCGAGCGATGCGGAGAAATACCCCTACGGCGTTGCCGATCCGAAGTATCTAAAAGACCTCACGGCGTTCACCGTTGCCGACACCATTCGCACGGAAGAGACGAAACGGCAGGCGGCGCAGCTCGAGCGCGATCAGGCGGAAGGGAAAAAGCGTTTCGCGGAACGCTGGCAGACGGCCAAAGCCGAGATCAAGGATTTCGAGGCCATCGCGAGCCAGCCCGTGCCCTGGCAGAAGGGCTCCCCGATTGATTTGTGGATCTGGAGTCGCCCGTACGGCGCAAAACTGCTATACTACCTGCTCCAACCGGATCATCTCGCCGAAACCCGCGAGATTATGGCGCTCCCGGTGGAGGATCAGCTTGAGCGTCTCGTTGCTTTGGGCAACGTGTTTCAGGGTTCAGCTGCAGGCGTCAACGGTACGGACCGGCGCGTTGAGCCTGCCCAGATGATTACCCCGAGTCCTCGCCTTCCCACGCCGGTGAAGACAGGCCCGATGCCGCGATCCAGCGAACCGCCGGATCCGTCGAAGATGTCCCTGCGGGAACATCGAGGCGCCTTTCATCAGAACGGGCGTCGCCGCCGCTAGGCTTCACGGGCTGAGTCGTTCTGCTGCGATCCCCATAGGGTCGCCAGTGAATACGCTCTTAACACCGAACTGGATCGCGACGGATACCGCCGCGTACTTCGACAGTCATTGCCGCCTCATCGGCGAATTCTCCCGCGACTGGAATAGCACGTGGCGCGATGAAGCCGACGGCGCCAAAAAGGGTTATACCGTTCAGGTCCGGATCGAACAGCGCTGGCAGGTCTTCGAAGGCCAGGCCTTGCAGCTCCAGGCGATCCTGAATCAGACGGTCCCGATCACCATCAACCATCAGTTCCAAGTCGCGCACGGCTGGTCCTCAGCCGACGATGCGCTCGTGATCGAAGAGGCGCAGCATCTCTACGACGAGCCCGCCGGCAAGGCGATGGCGAACAAGTGGGATCTCGTCGCCGGGCAGGAAGTCTATCGGAATGTCTACTTCCAGATGGGCAGCCCCGGCGTGCCGATCACATCCGATGCGACGTGGACCGATGGCATCGCGAAGTTGCGCAACGTCGCCGTGCCAGAGGATCTGATCGTCGTGATGGATCCGAAGACGCAGAGCAAGTTGCTCGCGACGAATTTCGGTCAGTTCAATCCGCAACGGCAGATTTCCGAGTACTGGCGCTCAGGACAGTTTGCGGGCGAAGCGATGGGCGCGCAAGCCTGGATGTGGGATCCGAACATGCCCACGCATACCACGGGCACGTTCACTCAGAGCACGCCGCTCGTGAGCGGCGCCAGCCAGACCGGCTCAACGCTTCTGACGAGCGGGTGGGGCACCTACGCCTTCAAGCAGGGAGATACGTTCTATCTCGCGGGTGTCAATGCGGTGCATCCGTACAGCTACGCGGACTCTGGCGATCCGCAAGCGTTCGTGCTGCTCGCGGATCAGTCCGGCGCCAGCACGGCCACGTTGAGCTTCGCGCCGCCGATCATCACGTCTGGTCCGCTGCAGACCGTCACGGCCTCGCCGGCCAACAATGCCTCGATCTCCTTTGTGGGCGCCACGGGCACCGTCAATGCCACGATGTCCGCGATCAGCTCGAAGCAGTCGCTGCTCTTCAACCCGGGCGCGTTCGCCTTCGTGATGGCGGACCTGCCGGTCAATCTCGCAGGCGCCAAGGCCGGACGCACCTCCGAAGAAGTCGGGCGCAATGACAAAATCTCGATGAGGTACGTCGACCAGTACTCGATCACCACGGATCAACTGCCTCGAAGATTGGACTCAATAGGGGGAGTCGCCACAATTTTACCGTACTTCGCGATGCGCATGTGGTCGTGATGGCGTGCGGTGTTTGTGATGAACAGTCTCTGTGAGAGCACGATGAACGGACCATCCAGCATCAAGTCGACATCTGATCGTGTGGCGAGAAATTTTCAATTCCTCGCTCCACTAGCTGATTGTCTGGGTGCGCCCGTTCAAAAGCAGTTTGCGATTCGATCGTCGATTCGTCAATTGAACGTCAGGGGTACTCCATCGGCAATTTTCAGGGCAGTAGTTGCCATTGACATCGATGCGATCAAGAGAATGCTGGTCAGATGGTCGAAGGCCCATATCGTCCAAGAAATTCATAAACGATTCGCGCCAACGATCACAGACCTTGATACCGCGACCACCGTATCGCTTGTAAGCTGCGGTGTTGTGATTTTCGCATCTCGCACGCATGTGACTCCAAGTGATGTATTCGCGAGTCTGCGAAAGACCGTGGGTCAGATTCATGTTGCGGATGTGTTCTATCCGAATGCAGCCGCAAGAAGTGGTTTTACCGTTTCTGAGGTTGCCTGCAGTGGCGAATGTCGAACCTCCACATTCGCATTTACACAACCATCTGAGCCGGTGACCTTTCGTCGGCAGATCACTGGATGGTTGCACTACGAGCAATTTACCGAAACGCTGACCAAGAAGCAGAAGTCTACGTCTTCCCATATGGGAGATTTTACACTACTTGGAGCGAATTAGCGATGGCATTCACTACCGCACAGCTCGCCAGCTCGATCACGGCATCGCAGCTGCAGTTCAATCTCACGAACATCTCCACGAATCAGTCGGGGCTCCCGCCGGTCGGTGCGCTGCCGTTGCCCGTCGGCAATCCGATGCAGATCGATGCGGAGTTGATGTATGTCGTCTCCCAGCCCACTGCCGGGAACGTCATCGTCCGTGGGCGCGGCACGGAAGGCGCGGCTGTCGCGCATGACATTCTGTCGAACGTCTGCGTCAGCGCGACACCTGGGGATTTCCCGGTGCCTGGCGTGGGACAGACGCAGACGCTCGATCCGGCGAACGATGCGCCGCAGACGATCGGCCAGGACGGCACGTTGGTTATTCCGGTGTCCAATACGATTTACAACATCAACAAGGTGACGGCGCTCGCGCTGGTGTTGCCGGCGCCTCCCGTGACGCTGAATGGGTTGACGTTGGTGTTCACCTCGAATACCGCGGTCGCGCATGTCATCACCGCGACCAATCTCTATCAGGATGGGACGGGCACGTTGCCGCATTCCACGGCCACGTTCAACAGCAAGCAGGGCGCGTCGATGATTGTCACTGCGGAGAACGGGCTGTGGAATTTCGCGTCTCCCGCCAACAATGTGACGATCAGCTAGGAGTGATTTATGGCCGTACTCATCGTTCAAGAAACCGCCGAAGCGGCCGAACGGCGCAAGTGGGAAGCGCAGTACTCGCCCTATGGCCCCGGCGAACGGCCCTATATCTATCGCGAATTCCCGTTGATGCTGCACAAGGCCGGGAAACCGCTCGATAAGGACGGCAATCCGAAGCTCGGCGCCTACGAGATCATCGAGACCAAGAGCGTGGATTCCCTGGATCAGGAAACGCACTGGAATGCCTATGGCTTCTATCGCGATCCGTCGCTGGCCGTCGAACAACTGAAGGCGCAGGACACCGAGATCGCGAAACTCGCGGCGAATCTCGAATACGAGAAGCGCTTCAAGCTCTCGCCGAACGCCGTGGCGGAAGTGGAGGCCGCGCAGAACGCGCATGCGGGGCATCTGCCGATGGTGCCGGTGACGGCGATCAGAAAGCGTGTGAGCAAGGCCGTAGATGGGGCGAAAAAGCGGGGACGGCCCGCGAAACAGGCGGCTGAGGCCGCAGGAGTCTGACGATGGCTGCACCGAGTGGAAATCCTGCCTACCCCTCGTACGCCTATAATTCCGCGGGTCAGCCGGCCCTCATCGTCACGAGTCTCGCGGCCTTCAACGCGCTCGGCGGCCCAGGCACATGGAGTTCCACGCCGTTCGGCACCACAACGCCCGTCCCACCGGCGCCCTACGATACGTACACGCTCGGCACGGGTACGGATCAAGTACTGGCGATTCGCATGCAGCAATTGGTGATTGAGGCCCGTGCGCAGAGCGAGATGATGGCGCAGGCGTTCAATCTCAACGATGATCCGGTCACGATCATGCGTCCGGATATTCTGGCGAATGATGCCAGCCTGACGAGTTAATGGACGTCCCGCATGTCTTCGCGGATGAGCGATTGCATCGACTCGCGGTGCAGTCGTTTAACTTCGATACGGTAATCGTGGAAATGATCTATTGCGATCGTGTCGTGCAGTTCGACATGCCAGTATCTTCGGTGAAATACGTGCCTCCGTCAGAGATGTTTGAGAGGTATTGGAAGAAAGCGTTTGCCGCGATCCATGTGCCGATCGAGGCCGATGTCGGAGAGACGGACGCATCCGCGTTGTCGTCGTCGTCGCAACCCAACGTGTAACGAAGGAGTCTCACCATGTTTGCACAAGGCGTCGTTGTTGATCCCTCCGCAGGTGGAGTCCCTGATGGGACGACCTCCAACATCAACCTCGGTCGTTCGAACGAGGCGCTCGTTGCGGAATTGCACGGAAAGTATTACGAGCAGTGCTATCGCGGCAATCTGTACTACACCACCACCACGGCGGCCGGCGTCGCGCTGATCACGTCTTCAACGTTGACCCCGACCTACTCGCTGTGGAATCCGGCAGGCTCCGGCAAGAACGTCGTGCTGGTCAGTCTCGCGATCGCATGGGGCACCGTCACGGCCGTTGCGGGCGGCGTGGTCTGGACGGCGACGACAAACGCGGGCTCTGGTATCTCGAGCACGGCGCCATTCGTCGCGTTCGGTTCTGGCACCGCGATCAATGCGAACCTCGGATCTGGCAAGGTCGCGCAGCTCCGGTGCGCGACGGGCGGCACGACCACGCTGGTCGCCGCCGCAACACTCTTCCGGACGACCGGGATTGCGGTCGGCTCCACATCGCTTGCTGGAGCGACGGCGTGGTGGGTGGCCAAGGAAGACTATGATGGCTCCATGATCGTGGCTCCAGGCAACGCGATTCACTTGATGGCAAGCACGGCTCTTGCGGCGACGTGCTGTATCACGACCGCGTGGTACGAAGCGGCGCTATAGTTCAGGTTCTCGGCATACACCTCTCGGCGTAGGCGCTCGATCTTGGTGGCCACGGATCGAGCGTCTACGGAGGGAGGAAGTCACTGTCTATGGCCACACGTCCGCGTATTCTCATTGGCATTCCGTGTCTGGTGGAAGGTCGGGTCTTTCGGGCCTTCGATCAAGCCGTTGCGCTGACATGCGCGCGTCCACGCGAAGAATTCGAAATCATCAATCAGGCGCCGTTCTTCTCGATGTCAGGCGTCGTGCCTGGGGCGCGAAATCGGATTGTCAGGCAAGCGATCACTGTCGGCGCCGACTACATTTGGATGCTGGACGATGATCAGCCGTTCGATCCTGGCACCATCGAACGTCCTGGCGATCTGGATCGGTTGTTTGCGCGACAGGTTGATGCCGTGATCCCGCTCTCGGTGCGCCGCGGCTCGCCGTTCTTTCCCCTGATTTACGATGCGGTGGATGGTGATGGCGGCCGAAAATGGCATGCACGGCAGCATTACATGCAGGACCATGAGTCTGGCCTGATCAAGGTGGCTGGCGCTGGACTCGCTGGCCTGCTGATGAAGACGTCGTGTTATCAGAACATCGGCGCTGATGGCTGGTTCGAATTCGTCTCCCCGCCTGGGGCGCCCGATGATTACGCCGAAGATTTTCCGTTCTATCGAAAGATGGAAGCTGCTGGCATTCCGCTCTACTGCGATCTTGATGTGAGCTTCGGACATCGCGTGAGTTCGGTGGCGTTCTGTTTGAAGCAGGAAGGCAAATGGTTGACGGTCCTTTCAGACACGCAGCCATTTACGGCCTTTCCGCAGCCTGAAGTGCCGCGCGAGCATCTGCGGTTAGCGAGGGCCGAAGACTTGATTCGCCTCCAGCGGCAGAAGGCTGGCGCGTGAGCTATCTCGTCGCGAATGGCACGATCGCGGTGCTTGAGCCAGATCAGGATTATGGGCTCTCGCGGCGCATTGCGCAGTCAGGGAGCCTGACCGACTACGATCCGCGCATTAAGGAACTGCTCTGCCCGATGATTCCAGTCGGCGGCGTGGTTGTGGATGGCGGAGCGTTTATCGGGGATCATACGGTCGCGTTCGCAGACCGCGTGGGGATAGAGGGCCATGTGTGGGCCTTCGAACCTGAGCCCGATGCCTTCGATTGCCTGATCTTCAATACGCAAGGCCGACAGCAAATCACGCTACTTCCAGCCGCCTTGGGAGCCTCGCGCTCGTTCGTGAAACTCGCCCGTTGGGAGCGGAACGGTAGTGCGACCTATGTCGTGCCATCCGAAGACGGGATTGATGTCGTGCCGCTCGATGCGTTTGTCTTTGAGCGCCTGGATTTCATGAAGCTGGATTTGGAGGGGTTCGAACTCCAAGCCTTGCGCGGCGCCGCGCAGACGATTGCGCGGCATCATCCTGTGATGGTCATTGAGAGCGGTATTCAGCTTAAACGCTACGGCGATAGCCATGATGATCTCGTGGAATGGCTGAATGCCAGAGGATATGACGTATCCCCGCTCCCCTTGTTGTATACGGGGCGAGATGTCTTCGATGTGCTCGCCCAACCGAGGGCCGCATGAGTAGCTCAGCGCTTGAAATTATTCGCGATGCGCTCCGCATACCAAATGTGTTGATGGCTTCGGATCCCTTGCCGGGGCCTGATGCTGCGGAAGCCTTCCGTTTTCTCAATCGATTCGTCGGCGGCCTTGGTCTCCAGACGCAAACGTATCCGAGCGTCTCGATCGAAACCTATCCGATCGTGGCGAACAAGGAAACGTATACGGTGGGACCAGGCGGCGATCTGAATACGGTCCGGCCGCCATCGCAAGCGGCTTTGAATGGGATTGCGCTGGTGTTGAATGCGATCGCGCCAGAAGTGGTGGAGATTCCCTATCCGCTGCTCACCGATGATGAATATCAGGCGCTGCGAATCAAAACCCTAGCGAATACGCTCTTCACGGGCGCGTGGTACAACCCCACATACATCGGCGGCTTGGGATCCCTTTCGCTGTGGCCGGTGCCGAACAATACGGTGAATTCGATTCGGCTGTATCGCAAGGCGCAGCTGCCGTTGTTCGTGAATCTCACGGCGGCCTACGATCTCCCGCTCGGCTATGACGAAATGTTCGTCTATAACTTGGCCACGCGCTTGGCCGGCATGAACGGACGATCCTTGCTGCCGGAAGACAAGCAGATCGCCGTCAACAGTCTCCGGCGCGTAAAGGTCAGCAATGTGAAGATCGTGACGCTGCCGGCGGATCCGGTGGTCATTCAGAACGATCGACGTCGGTGGTACTCCGTTCTACTGGGCGAGTGATCCTATGCCTATCGCGCCGCGACAGATTCTGCTCCTCGGGACGTTCAATTCAGATGGTACCGTCACCGGCGTCACTACTGGTACGAGCCAGCCGATTCAGGCCGACGGACGCGGCCTCGTCTCGATTTACCTGCGCAGCATCGGCACGACCAGCGGTGGCACCGTCGTGATTGAAGAAGCGGATTGGGGACCCCTTGAGCTGCCGTATTCAGGCACATGGAGCACGATCTTGTCGCAGGCGGCCAGCGGGTTTACCGGCGGCGTCCAGTTGGCAGTGCATGCCACGATCGCCGCGTTCGCGTGGTACCGCGTGCGGATTTCCTCGACCATCACGGGCGGCGGCTCTATCCTTGTGACGAGTCGAGATATGAGTGTGAATTCATGACAAAGAAGTCGGGCGCAATGACCTTGGCGGAGCGCCTGGTAGCGGCGCAGACGAAAAGCATTGCGCTCTATTTGGAACGGCAGCAGCTCGAAGCGCAACGGCAACAGCTGCTCCTTCGGGCGCAGCAAGTCGAGTTTGCCTTACTGGAATTGGATGGCGAGATTCGCGTCTTGACCGCCCTAATGGCGGAGTCTGGGTGACATGTCAAATTCGATTTTTTTAGGGTCAGGGGGGTTCACAAATAACGGCGTCACCATCAATCCCTCGTTGCCGATGGGTTTTCCAGCCGGCAGTGTGTCTGCGCCGTCAATCACAAATGCGGCGGCGACGCAGTCTGGGCTCTACTTCTCATCGGTGAGCTCTGGCAGTCTCTATCTCACGAACAATGACGGCGCCAACGCCATTGTGGGCTTGATCCCCAATGCTGGGATTGCCATGCTCGCGAGTCGATCCCTGTCGTGGACCAGTGCGACCTCAGGCATTGATCTCCAGACGGGCATCGACACGCAACTGACCCGGCAAAGCTCAGGCGTCGTAAATGTGACGACGGGCTATGCCGCGGGAGGGACCGCTGGCGTGGCGACGTTTGGTCCGAGTGCCGTCGCGAGTATTACCGTCAAGGGCGGCATTGTCACCGCGGTGAGTTAGTGCATGCCTGTTGGGACGCCCAAAACGCTGACCCGCGGGCAGCCGAGCGATGCGAGTGGTTATTGGGCGGAGACATGGCCGATCGGCGCGATCTTCTTGTCAGTGGATCCAGCGAATCCGGCAACCGTGATTGGCTTTGGCACGTGGGTCGAGTTTGGGAGTGGGCGCACATTGGTGGGCGTGGATACCGGACAAACAGAATTCGCGAGCGTGGAACAAACGGGCGGTGAAAAAACGCACACGTTGACGACGTCTGAAATGCCCTCGCATACACACGTGCAAGATGCCCACACACATACCCTGCCCGTCACGACCGGGACCGGCTTAGGCCTCTTGGGCGGAGGGGCCACGTCTAGCGCTGGCATCACCGGGAGTACCACGGCGACGAACCAGACTACTGGCGGCGATGGCGCCCACAACAATCTGATGCCGTATATTGCGATCTATATGTGGAAGCGGACGGCCTAATGCAGCCCTTCACAGGATTTTGCGGCCCCGCCTATCGGTCACGCTCGCAAACCGCGAGCGCGGATATGGCCATCAATCTGTACGTCGAAACGCTGCCTGGCCAAGCGAAGTCCTCATTTCTCTATGCGACGCCTGGCCTGAAGGCATATGGCAGTTCGGCGAATGCGGGACAGCGCGGGTGTTTCAGTCAGGATCGCCGGACCTTCCGTGTGAGCGGGAATGTGTGCGAAGAGATCAACACCTTTGTGAGCCCACCCACCGTGACGGCGCTCGGCATGATTCCGAATGATGGGAATCCCGTGTCGATCGTCAGTAATGGACAGGGCGGGAATCAGGTCATGATCGTGGGCGGCGGGACGGTCAGTATTTTCAATCTCGCCACGAATCTTTTCACCGGACCGATTGCATTGCCGCTGGTGACGTCCCCCGTGCAAGGGGCCTTCATGGATGGCTACTTCTTGCTGACCGAACAGATGAGCGACCGCATCTGGTTCAGTGCGCTGGAGGATGGCACTAGTTGGAACGCGCTCGACTTCTTCGCGCGCTCCCATGTCAGCGACACCGTCGTGGGCATTGCCGTGCTGCGCGATCGGATCTGGGTCTTCGGTTCCCAAACGACCGAAGTGTTCTACAACAGCGGGGATCTCAATACACCGTTCTTGCCCTACCCTGGCTCAGTCATGCAGGAAGGTGCGAGCACGCCCTGGGGGATTATCATCGCGGATGAATCGATTTACTGGCTGGCGGAAGACAATCTGGGCCGGGGCCGCATCAATCGCGCCAGTGATTATCAGCCCCAAGAAGTCTCCACGCCCGCGATTGATTTCGCGCTCGCTGCCTACGATGTCTCGACGGCGGAGGCTGGCTCGTACTTTCAAGAAGGCCATACGTTCGCCTGGTGGACCTTCTCCTCTGGCGATACCTGGTGCTACGACACGCGTGAGCAAGCGTGGCATCAACGGCAAGCATGGGACCAGACGACGGACACGTATCCACGCTGGCGTGTGCGCGGGGGCGCCTGTTCAACCTCCGCTGGCGTGCTGGTCGGCGACTATGCGACGGGCGATTTCTACCTGTTGGATCTGGACACGTTCACGGACAATGGTCAACCGCGCAAACGGCTCCGAAGGGCGCCGTATCTGAGTGCATCGGCCGACTGGCTCTTTCTTGATCAGGTCGAACTGGGCGCGCAAGTCGGGGTAGGATTGCCGACCAATACGCAAGGGTCACTAGCCCAAGTGATGCTGCGCATCAGTCGCGATGCCGCGCAGACATGGACGGAGAAGATTTTTGCGAGCGTCGGACAAGTCGGCGATTTCGTGGCGCGATGTATCTGGCGCAACCTTGGACGATCACGCGCCGATCGGCTCGTGCTTGAAATTTCACAGACGGATAGCATTCGCACCGCATGGGGTCCGGGTCTGTTTCTTCGGATAACTCCAGGCGCGGGGCTGCTGTAATATGGCTGGCACCTTCACGCTCTCGCCGGACCCGTGGCTCGAGTTCACCGATCAGTTTGGCGCGATCGCCAGCAATGGCGTGATGAACTGGTTTGCCGCGGGCAGCACGACGCCGATCAACGTCTACCGCGATAGCGCTGGGACGCCGTGGGGGCCGGGGACCGGCGTCGTGCCGCTTGATGCGAATGGGCGCGCGACGGTGTACTTGCAAGTCGGTCTCACCTACAAAGTCGCGGTCTATGATGCCAGCGGAAATCTCGTCCGGCCGGCGCAAGACAATGTGCTCGCGGTGCCGGATCAAGCCGGTACGACGACGACCACCGATATCGACTTCGTCCAAATCGAATGTTTCGTGACGTAAACCATGAGTAACGCCACTTCGATTGTCATCCCGAGCGGCTCCACGCAAGGCAAGGCCGTCAAAATCGCGGCGACGAGTACGCCTGGTACGACGATTCACACGACAGGTGTCAGCGCGACGACGCTTGATCGGTTGTATATGTTCGCGGTGAACTCAGACACGGTGGATCGTAATCTCACGATTGAATTCGGCGGCACGACCTCTCCAGATAATCTCATTCAGGTCTTTCCGGTGCCATTTAAGCAAGGCTTAGTCCTTGTCGTGGACGGATTGCCATTAATCGGGAATGGTGGCTCAGGCTTAACGGTCGGTGCGTTCGCGAGCGCGACGAATGTGATCATGGTCTATGCCTATATTTTGCGCGTGGTGCCGTAGATGGGCGTTGGAGCCATTCATCGCACACGCTTGACAGGAGACCGCTCGGACGCCCGTGTCTCTCAATGGTTGAAGCCGAATGGCATCAAGGCGGTGCAATCCTTCACCATCGATCTGACGGGGGCGACGACGGCCACGGCCACCATCGCCGCCGTCAGTACGGCCAATAGTTTCGTGATCTATCTCGGCTCGACGAGCGCGCTGGCCACGGCCGTGAATCGCGATATCGGTCGTCTGGCGTTGACGAACAGCACAACCGTGACGGGCACGCAGGATGTCGGTCATGGGGCGGATCCCTTGATCAGTGGCATGGTCGTCGAATGCTGGCCCGGTCTCATTAAGTCCGTGCAGCAAGGGACCGTGACCTTAGCCGCAGGGATCTCGGGGACCGCCACGATCACGGCCGTCGTCGTCGCGAAAACGCTGCTGCTCTACCAAGGCTTCTCGGGCCCGATCGGCGATCTGTCCCCGCATGCGCAGGCGACCGCGATCGTCCAGCTGACGAATGCGACGACCGTGACATTGACGGCAGGGGCGGCGACGAATATGACAGGGGGATTCACGGTGGTGGAGTTTTATTGATGCAGAATCCCCCGCCGCCGAATCGCAATCCGATGATCGGGCGCAACGATATCGTGGATCCCCGCTGGCTCGATTACTTCAACTTGTTTCAGCAGGGGGCGGCCTCTGCGATCGCGCCCTATGTCATCACCACGGCCGATGCCACGCTCACCGGCGCTGAAGATTTGGGACTCCTCGCCACGGGCTATACGTTTCTCACCGTGGCGGCAGCCGTCGCGGCGTTCTCAACGGTGCCAGCCATTCCGCAGCGGGATCTGCGATGGGCGACCGTCACCAAGACCTTTGCCGATACGGGATTCGTTGCGAGCGCGGGACAGATGGTGTTGACCGATGCCACCGGAGGCGCGACCACGATCAAGCTCCCTGCCGGACCGTCTGATGGACAGAGCGTCATCGTGAAGAAAACGGACGCCAGCGGCAATGCCGTCACGATCTCAGGCAACGGGGTAAATGTCGACGGCGCTGGCACGCATGGGTTGGCCGCCCAATGGAACAGCGCCATCTGTGTCTTCAGCGCGAGCTTTGGCGCGTGGGCGATTGCGGGGCAAGTCTGATGTTAACAGAGCGGCTCTTGCCCCCCGCAGAATGGTACCGGCTGCGCGGCACGCTCTTGGATCCCGCGTGGAAGACCTTCAGTCCGCTGACCCATCGCGTCATTGCGGTGGAGGACGGCGAGACGATTGTCGCGTGCACGGCGTTATTCCAAGTCTTTCATTTAGAGGGGAGCTGGATTCATCCGGCCTATCGGCGCCGCGTGAGCGTCGGCCGTCGGTTGTTGCGCGCCATCCGCGCCTTGTTCAAGGCGTTGCATGTCAGCGAAGTGTATATGATGGCCTATACGCCACGCACCGCCGCTCTGTGCCAGAAAATGGGCCAGGCCATGCCCTTGCCCGGCGAGCATTTCGCCGTCGTGGTCGCAGAAGGAGTCCCGATATGGGCGCCGGATTCTTCGGACCGATCATAGGGGGCGCGATCGGGGGCTTAGGCGCGATTGGCGCCGGGAAAGCCCAGCAACAGGCGCTCGAGCATGCCACCGACGCGCAAGCCCAAGCCTCACAGCGAGCGTTGGATTTCGCGCGGCAACGGTACACGCAGCTCCAAGAGAATGAAGCGCCCTACGTGCAGGCGGGGGCGACCGCGACATCAGGCATCAATGATTTGTTGCTACGCGCCGCGCGCCGGAACGGCTACGGATACGGAGGCTAGATGGCCAACGATCCTCCGAATTATGGGACGGACACCGGCGATTGGTGGCGACAAAAACCGCTCGCGCCTGGCGGGACCGGGGAGCCCTTAGCGCCGGGACAAATCAGCGGCTATGGCCAAGCGCCCAATGCGTATGTCCCCCCGTCCATCGCGCTCCCGAATTATCAAGCGCCGGCTGTGCCCACGTTCAGTGCCTTTGTGGCCCCCACGGCCGAAGAGGCTGCGCAGTCGCCGGGGACGCAATTTGCCCTCCAGCAAGCGCAGCTCGGCGCGGAACGTAGTGCGGCGGCCAAGGGCTCACTCCTCAGTGGGGGGTTTCAGAAGGAGCTCGGCAACTATCTGACAAATGTCGCCAGCGGGCTGTACGGCACGACCTTCAATCAAAAGCTGGAGGGAACGGGCTTCAATAATCAAACCCAGCAAACCGGCTTTCAGGATGCCAGTCAGAATGCGCAGAATCAGTACGCGGCCGGGGTGCAAAATTTCCAGTTGGGGAACTTGCAATCCCTGAACGCCTACAACACGAATTACAACACGAGCCATACCGCGGCAAATGATTACTATCAGGCCTTACTGGATCAGCAGCATGCCGGCCAGCAAGCGGCCAGCCAATCGGTGACTGGGTGAGTATTGGTTCGGAGATCACGCAGCTCCTGCTCAATCAGGGGAATATCGCGGCGAATGCCGCCCAGCAATCCGGCCAGATCGCCGGCCAGACGATCAGCGGGGTGTCGCAAGCGGCACAAGGCACGCTACAGGCGCTGACCGATCCGAAGATGCAGGAGTATCGGCGCTCCGTGGACGGGCGCAAAGCGCTGGCCATGGCGATAAAGAGCACGCCGATGGGCAAGAGTGGCCCCGACTACGAAGGGATCGCGACGAAGCTGAGCGCGCAAGGCTTTCCAGATATCGCGGAATCATGGCTGTCGACGGCGACGAAGAACAAAGAAAACCTGTCGAAGCTGGACGAGATGAAGCGTGCCGCGCTGAAGGCGAATCAGGATCTGCAGGCGCATACGATGGCGACGATCGGGGACGCGGCCTTCCATGCGACCTCGCCCGCAGATTTCACCTCAAGTGTGGGACTGCTCGCGGCGCATGGGCAGATCGACGAGAAAACCGCGAACGGCATTCTCGGGGCCGCAGACCAGAGCGGACCGAATGGTTGGGAAGCGCTTCGGGCGAACTATCTAAAATTCTCGCCAGCACGGCAAAAGCAGCAGGAAGAGCGCGCCAAGCCGGTCGTGCTGCCCCCCACGCCACGTGGCGGAGCGCCCGCGCAACAGGTCTCAGGCGGGCAAGTGCTGGCTACGGGTGGCGCGGCGAGTCCTGCGGCGCCCACAGAGACCGAGGTCGCGCTACAAGCCGCCGGCGGTGATCCGACGCAGGCGATGGCGATTTTGAAGCCGAAGGCGGCCGATAGCGATCAAAAACAGCCGGCGTTGATCGATGGAAAGCCTGGTTTCGTACTGGTCGATCCAAAAAAGCCCGGCGATGTGCGTGATTTGAACGGCCAGCCGATTACTGATGCCGCGAAACGCGTCAAGCCGATTCCCACAGCGGCGCAAGTCTCCATCACTGGAGGTACGCTGAGCCAAGCGGCCCTTGATCAAGCCGCACAGAAATATCTAGAGACGGGTATTTTGCCGCCAGGATTCGGGACCGCTGGCGTGCTGCAAAAGACGGCGATTCAGAATCGGGCGGCAGAGATGGATCCCAAGGCAGCGCTCGCGCGGAATCAGGCCGTCTTCAAGGCGGACCAAGCGAATTTGGTCAAGCTGCAGACGACCGAAGGCACACTCTCGGCATTCGAGCGCACGGCTGGCAAAAATCTCGATCAGTTCCTCTCCACGGCGGCGAAGATTCCTGATACGGGCGTGCCATGGGTCAATGCGCCGATTCGCACGGTAAATGCGAAATTGCTCGGTTCAGAAGATCAAGCGGCCTTCAATGCGGCTCGCGATGTCGCCTTGCGAGAAATCGCGCGAGTCACGAACGATCCGAAACTCTCTGGCGCGCTGACCGATTCGGCTCGCGCCGAAGTCGCAGGCCTCTCTCCGGCGAATGCGACCTTTGCGCAGATCAAGCGCGTGGCGCAAGTGCTCAAACAGGACATGGCAAATGTCCATAGCGGACTGAACGAACAAATCGCGAGTGTCAAAGCTGGCCTCGGTCAGAGTCCTATGGCATCTACTGGTACGCCGCCGCGCGTGCGCAAATACAATCCAGCGACGGGAAAGCTGGAATAGATGCCGCAGACTCAACAGATCGAGATTCCCGGTGTCGGCGTCGTGGAGTTCCCAGACTCCATGTCTGATGTCGATGTCACGGCAGCCGTAAAAAAACTCCACGATCAAGCCACGGCGGCAGCCTTGCCGATGCCTTCGCCGCACTCATCCCAAACGCCAGCGGTGTTATTGGGGACGGCTGCGGCGGCGTCTGCCGCTCCTCTCGCGCAACGGGCGCTCGAACATCTCGCGACAAGTCCGACCGCCGCACAAACAGGCGGAGCGATCGCGCGCGGCGCGACGACATTGGCTGCACTTGGTCGAGGGCTCTATAGCGGCGATATGTCCCAAGTGCTCGCGGCGCCGACCGAAGGATGGGTCGCGGGCAAGGGAGGGTACTGGCTCACGCAAGGACTTCAAAAAGTGGCCGCACCCATCGCCACCGCGCTTGAGAAAGCGGGTCCAGTGCTGAAGCAGGCGGGACCGCTTTTAGGAAGTCTGACGGCTGAGGGCAGCGCAAATGAGCAACTGAATACGCCCGAACATCTCGCGGCCTTTGCTGCGCATTTATCGCCAGCCCAACAAGCGAAATTCGATACGCTGTTGAAGTCGACAAGCGGTGCGAATGCCGATCAAGACATTGCAGCGGTGAAGAAATTGATTGCGGATGGGGCGCCACCCTCGGCAGCCGTAAAGCACGTCGCAGGCGATAATCCAACCCGCTTCGGTTCGTTGATGACGCTCTATCTCCGCTCTCGGCAGGTGAAGTGAGCGCGCATGGATGACCGAGAAGACGGGCATGGCCGCTGTTCTGCAATTCGCGCGTGATGTCGATGCGAAACACGACAAAGGTCATGGGCGCCTCCGCAGTGATTTGGATCGCGCGGAATCGCGCATGCTCGCTTTTGAGGGGGCCCAACGGGCCTTGGAGAATCGCATGACCGCCCTGGAGCAGGCCGCGAAGGCTCCGATCGATGTTGGGCAGATTGTCTTTAATCCTCGGATGGTACTGGCAATTATCGGGCTCGTGGTATCGATCGTCACTGGCAACTGGCTCACGAATCAGCCCATCCGAGAACAACTGGTCAGGGGCGAAGAACGCGCCAAGAGTGTCGAAGACAAGGTCGACAATCTGCAGCGTCAGATGGAAATGCGACGTCTGGAGATTCAGCAGCTGAGCAACGAATTTCAACGGGAGCGGAGAGACAAATGAGCAACGGAGATGATCAGCAACAGGTCAATTGCGCCAGTGGTGTATGCTGCAATCAAGGCGATGGCGATCGCGCGAAGCGCATCAAGTCGTGGGTGAAGCTCCTGACGCATGCCCTTGGCGCTGGCCCGTACTCGCCCGAGCAAATCGGCGAATATCTCGATGAGACCTGGGATGTCGCCGGCAAGGGGACGCTCTATGCCTTCAAGGAATGGGTCGTGAAGGTGTACAAGGCCGGGACTCCACATCCATGAGCGATGCCGTGCTTGTGGCGATCGTCGCGGCGATTCCGGGGACACTCTCGGTCCTTGTGTCGCTGCGCAACAAGCGAGATATCCGAGAATTGCATTTGGCGGTCAATAGTCGGCTGACAGAATTGCTCGAGCAAACCGCGAAAGCCTCTCATGCGGAAGGGAGGGCGGAGCGGCGTTCGGACGATCCGGCCGGGCTTCCGAGCTGGCCGAAAGGACCGAGATTATGAAGAATTTCCTGCTCCGGATGCTCTATGCCGTGATCTGCGTGGTGATCTTCCTCGTCGTGTTTCCGATGTTCATGAATGTCGTGGGCTTCGCGATGGCTGGCCAAGTCTGGGAACTCGTGCGCGTGCTCGTGGCCTGTATCGCCGTCGTGTATGTGCTCGTCGGGCCAACGCCGCCTGCTCCGTGGTAAAAAGGAACGGAATGAGAACATGGCTTGCGGTCGGCGGTCTCGCCTTGAGCATGGTCGGCTGCGCGACCCTGAAGGCCCACGATCCGTTCAGAAATCCCGATGGGACGCTGAACGCGCGCAAAGTCGAAGCCTTCGCCAAAGGCGGATTTGAAGCGGCATGTCAGCCTGGGCAGATGACGTTTGGGGCGAAGTCTTACGAAATCTGCAAGGACGGACTGGCGGCGTTTGATGCGATCGATGGGATCTCGACGAGCAATCAGGCGTTGCTCATCAACTCGATTCTGACGATCTTGCAGACGACGGCCCATGACCATCCTGAGCTCGAGCCGTACTTTGCGTGGGCATATCCGATCTTGCAGGCGGCGGTCTGACGGTAGTGAAAAAGAAAAGGCCGCGATGTCACTCACGGCCTCTTCCAACCACAGAGACATTCCATGATGAGAGCCAAGGAAGGTCCCAAACCAAACTGAATCTTAACATAGGAGGTCTTTGAATGAAACGATCGTTGCTTCTTTTTGCATTGTTCCTGCTGACGCCTCGCCTTGTGGCGGCCCAGGCCCATTACTGTGACACCCCCCAACCGACGAACGGATCGGCCATCGTCGGCGCCACGCTCACGCTGCAGCACTGCAACGACGGCAAGGACCAGAGCGGCACCGTGAATGTCGCCCCGACGTCGTTCAAGCTCTATGACAACGGCACCGGCACGCCGATCACGATGACGAAAGGCACGACCTCCGCCGTGAGCGGGAAGACGGTCTACAGCGGGAGTTACGTCGTGCCCTCCACCCCAGGGGTCCATACGTTGCAGACCACAGCAGTAGCTGGGACCTCTGAGGGGGCGAAGTCGAATGTCTTCACGTTGACGGCGACGGCTGCGGTCCCTTCTGCCCCAACCAATCTGTCGGGTCAGTAGGCTGGCTGCTGGTGCAGGGACTCGATACCTCCTTGCGGCCGGCGACTGGTTGGGTGCAAGTGTGTCGATGATGATCGTCACTGGAATGAAAGGCCTGCCCGTGGGGCAGGTCCATGATCCGCGTGCCGTGGGTCGGACGATCAAACGAGTCCGTCGACAAGCCTACGAATCCATCCGCATGGGTAAAGCGGTACAGGTCCCGGCCCACATGGGCACCGCTCCGGTCGGTCTCGCGCGTCAAGAACAGTTGGAGCATCCAGGCGGAAGCTCCGCCCAGCCCTTCTTCACGTTGCGGGAGGTCACGCAGGCGCAATACATCGCCTGGTATGAACGCGAATATGATACGGTCGTGACGGTCCACGAACGGACGCGCGATCTCGCGCCCAGTCGGCAACGCTTCTTCGAAATTTCCCTCGATTAATTCCTCCACGGCAAATGTTCCAGAAATGGCTAAGCGGTCAGCCCATCTCTGAACTGACCGCCTAGGGGTTGCTGCCTGAGGCCTTTACGGCCATCAGTAATCAGCTTTTGTGGATCCGACGAATCAAGTATAGCAAAAACCCTTGACACGGCTTCCACGATTGTGGAAGATTGTGGAACATGAAGCGCACGATTTACGGGACGACCTATCCATTGCGGCTTCCCGATCCGCTATTCGCCAAAATCTCAAAGATTGCGAAGTCAGAAAAGCGCACGATCGCGTTCATGATCCGCGAGCTTGTGGAGCAGGGTCTGATTCGTCGGGCAGAATTGGAGGCGCAGCAATGAAGTGGGTTGAGCTGATCGCCGTGCTCCTGGTGGTCTGGTGTCTCCTGGCGGGCTTTGCCGTCGGGGCTGGTTTGGCGACGATTGCCCTGGCTCGATGGTGGCACCGCCGACGGGCACGCGACATGTCTCGGCTCGGTCGGATCTCGATGGAGGCCATCGCGCGGATGGGGCGCAAATCATGACCGGTCTCCCACGCTGCTGCTCAGATACGCTGAAGCACTACGGCCCACGCGTGCCCCTTGAAGGGCTCGAGATCGCCTGCCGATGGTGCACGTCGTATCTGCGGTACGAACGCTTTCCCGATTCTGAGATCATCGGATGGGTGGTCCACGACAAACTCGGCGATTTCGTGAAACGCGAGAGCGATCCGATCGCCACGGAAGCCCGCGAGAAAGCCTACGAGCGGATCCTCGGAAAGCAGCGCGACCGATGAAGTGGGTCATCCTCTGTCGCGTCTGTAGGAAAGAGAAGCGCGTATATTCGTCCGCGGCGGTGAACGTGGAAATCTGTGACGCGTGTTTGTCGCCGAATGACAATCCCGAACTGAAGCGGCTGGAGTATTTACGCGAGGCGACGCAACGGTGAAGTTGATGACGATGGCCGAAGTGGATGCGGCACGGCGTGGCAAGTGGCTGCATAAAGGCCAATCAAGGCTTGAGCAGACCGTCGCCGGTCGCAAGGTGACCGTCATTGACGACAAGGCGTTCAAATCCGAAGTCCGTGCGCGCGATCGCTATCAGTGTCGGAAGTGCTTGAGAGCCGTCAAAGTGGTGGTTGCGCGCGTGCCAGAACGCTGCGAGGTGCATCACATTCATGGGCGCGGCGGGGACTTGCGATTTGAGTCAAAGGCCGCGCTCTGTTTATGTCTGACGTGTCATGAGCTCGTGACAGGCAAGGTGAATGAGCGGTGGATCATCGTCGCCACGAAGACGTTCACAATGCCGTCGATGCCTGGGCGTGAATTCACGGATGCCAGAGCGCCTGTGCAATTTGAAAGAGTTGCGTGAAGGCAAAGAGCCTAGCGGATCGTCCGCGGGCCGGGCGGGCGCCCCGATGAAGGCAAGAGGCGAAACGAACGAAGACGAATGTGGCGCGCGTGGACGGTTCTACGCTATCTGCGAGGACTGGATCTACCGCGGCGACGAGAGGGAGATAAGTCACTGATGTCTAAGAAAACTCGTGTAGAAGTGCCCGGCAGTGGCGGCGGTTTCGAGATTGCTACGGTCAATGCCGAGACCGGAGAACCCGTCGATGTCGATACCCAGGTGCTCGAAGAGAGCGACACGGCGTTCGATCCGACGCAGATGCACCTTGATCTCACGAAAGAGGAGAAGCGCCGCACGACAGCGCTGATGTTGTCGATCCAAGCCTATCAACATCTGATCATTAAGGATGCTGAATATCTCCGCGAGGCGCATTCGCAAGCACGGAGCAATGGCTCTGTGATTCGTCCAGCGACGATGGATGCGATAGTGATCGGGGCAATGAAGTTCGACGCCTTCATTTCTGGGCGCATGACGCTTCCGTTGGAAACACCACCGTCCGTCGACGCGGTAGATCCGGACGTTGAGAAAAGCACGGGCTGACCACGCGCGTAAGAGTCTTCGTGCCTTGTACTTGCACTGATTGTCGCGTCCAGAGGAGCGCCGGCCCATGCGTGAGCCCGAAAAGATTCGGCAGGATGACTCTGGCGACTATGTCTGCCAGCATGGCACGGCGATGGACGTGCATTGCTGCAACTGCCACAGCGGCTTCTTGTTCGAGACTGATCATCACTGCTGCGAAGAGCCCAACTGTCCGAATCCTGGCATTGAATGTCGCTTGCCGCCCTTCGAGGAGGCAGTCGAAGAGTATCTGTGCAGTGAGCATGCGGTGAAGGCGGGCTATTGCGGTGGCTGCGGGACGTTCATCGCTGGCTCATATGATCAGTTCGACTGCGGACTGTCGACGTTGTGCGAGAACTGCCGAAGCGAGGAAGGGTGACGCCGGCCGCGCCGATCGCCGGCGGGGCGCCGCGCCGGGGCGAGCGGACAGACGAAGAGAGAGTTTTCGCGAATACAGTCCTCCGGAGATGAGTGACCGGAGTGGCTACCGCGAGACAACCGCCGATGGAGATAAGTGATCGCTGATGACGACAAAAAACGAAGAGCGCCCGTTGTCGGAAGGTTATCACCGCGTCGGTGTCTATCTACCTCCGTCCATTGTTGCCATCATTGAGGCCGCTGGCGGCGCGCAGGATTTCCCGAGAGCGACGGCCTCGATCATTGGGGCGTTGCCATGGATCGCGGTCCAACTCAGCGAATCATTGTCGGCTGATGACTACAAGAAGTTCATGGTCATGATGAAGTCTCAGATTCAAGGCGCGTGGGACATCATGGCCGCGAAGAACGTCAGGAAAGCGTTCGACGAGGCATTCGAGGCCGCGAAGAAAGAGATCAACTGATGACGATCATCTCGTTGCGGTCCTTTCGCGTGGACGGGACGCTCGGGCCAGCGTCACCGGACTGTATACGCGGATCATCTTCGTCGTTATCGTCTTTCAAAAAGTAGGGTAGGGGGATGACGGAGCGATCGATCGCCGACCAAATTGAATTTGTGGAGCGGGAAGCGGCATGGCAAGACGATCGCGGGAAACGCACGCGTTCTCAGATGTGGAAGCAGCAACATCAGAAGAATGCCGAGCTGTTCCGATCGATCGCGGAGACGTTGAAGCAGTGTGAGAGTCGCAGCCCGGATGGTGACGGGCTCCCGATGGTAAAGGGGCTGAGGGACGGGGCTAGCCTGACGAGTAATCAAGGGGGGGTACTACCGCAACAGGTTGGCGTACATGCGCGCCAGACGCTCCTTGGTGAAAGCAGCCTGAAATCAGCAGACGGGTCAGAACCGTCCGACTCTCTCTCAACAGAGATAGAAGCCATTCGGTTGCGTGCCTACCGTCAGGCCAGAATCTTCGAGCCGAGCATGGAAGGCTATGGTGCCGCGATGTCGGTGTATCACGCGGCCTTTCCCGATGCCTTGATTGATGGACCTGCGGCGCTGCATATCGGTCACGCGGAATCACTCAGTCAACGGGCCGAGGTAGGGCCCCGCCCCGATCCGGCGCCGTGGCAGGCCCTTATCGAGGCAGCGAAACATGCGGTCATGGAATGGCGGCTACACGGCCAACTGACCGACTCATGTCGCGTATTGGAAGCAGCCTTGGTCGCGTTCCCCGTCCCGCCGGAGCGGCCATGACTCCGCAATTTCGCATTCGCAAGAAAGAGGGTCGTTATCGCGTCGAACGGTTCATCGGATATACCGATGGCCGTCCGTCGTGGGGACAAGAGACGCTCGTACGATTTGGCACTCGTGCTGAGGCGTCGACATTCATCGCGGAACGAAAGAAGCGTGTGTTAGCTGGCGTCCCTCCGGAGCGGCCCTAGATGAGCGTCAGGGCTCATGAGCATTTCTGCTACCGCTGTTACGGCCACAAGACGAATGGTGTCTGTAGTGGCTGGTATCGCTGCACAAACCAGAAATGCGTGAAGCCGGAGGCCAGTTGTTGCAGGAAACATACGGCGGAGCGGCCCTCCGCTGAGAGGCAGGAATGAACCGCACAGTAAATCGAATCGGGAATATCGCTGCGGAGATTGACGAGATCGATCGCGCTTATCGTCGGTTTACCGATGCCGTTGAAGGCCCCTGCCTGGAAGATTACGCCAACGACGAAGAGGCCTATCAGACACTTGAGGCCGCGACACGTCGGCTGCATCATGCGACCAGCGCATTACTCGATAGGTTGATTGCGGCGTCTCAGAGGCAGCCATGAGCGCCTGTGTACATGTTTTCCACGCAGGCCGCTGCGTGATTTGCGATCAAGAATCAGGAGATCCAGACGCCCGCCCCGCCCGCGCGCCGCATGGGAAGACGCATCTTCTGAAATGCTGGCCGGAGTTCTTCCGCGCCATTCAGCGGGGACAGAAGCGGTTCGAGATCCGCAGGAATGACCGAGACTACCAGGTCGGCGATTGCTTGGTGCTGAAGGAGTTTGAGCCGGACACGCAGACGTATAGCGGGCAGCAACTTGCCGAGCGCGTGATCTACATGACGGTGGCGTTTCAGCAACCCGAATTCGTCGTGCTGGGCATTGAGCATGTCGGCTGTCTATCGCCAACAGGGCAGGTAGACGCCGCCCTCGTCGTCCCCCACTCCTCGAATTTGCCTGTGATGACGACTGCGGGATCGGAGTTCGAAGGCGCTGCGGGAAAGCCGCAGACTGGCGATCCTCGCCTCTCCGCCACTTCCGACGGGTCGTCACAGGCAAATGCTCCAGCCGCCCTCGTCGCCCCCCGCGAGCCCGCGTTGCTCACAGACGAACAGCGTGAGCAGATGAAGCGAGACAGTCACTACGACCCGTTGCGTGAGTTGTTACGAACGAAAGTAGATGAACTACGACGGGACGCTGATGCGATCCAGCGCTATCTATCATCACCCTCGCAGTGTCAGGAGACATTTGCTACTCGCTACTTGGTTACTGAGGAGTCCGCCGCCCTCGTCGCTGGGCTGCGGCAGGCCCTCCAAGATACGCGTCACGCGATTGACGGGTATGTTGCTGACGCTGTGGCGGCTCATAACCACGGAGTAGAGACCGACGGCGTCCTCGCGAGGTTGCGCGCGCTGATCGCGCAGTTGGAGAAAGATCGCGATACGGCGTGGCACTACAATCGCTCGCCGGACAGTGAAGAGGAACGCCTCCGCTATGCCTGTGCGGCGGATCTCGATGGCGTCATCACGAAGCTGAACAAGGTGCTCGTGTCCGGCCGCCCCACCCGCGATCGCGACGAGGAAGTAGACGCCAACGTGCTGGGTCAGAAACGAGCAGTGCGCCCAGTCAGCGCCCGGAAGGAGCCATAGACATGCCGATGATAAACGCGGGCAGGCGGTTTTGCTGGTGGTGTCTGCGCCGGCACCGTTGGGGTCCGTGGCGAACGACTCGTCCCGGAAATCTCACGGAATACCTCTGGTGTGAGGACTGCGGCCATCTGAAGTTCGGAGGCATTCGTATCAAGGACCACGATCGAATGGCGGCGTCCCGGCCCCGGAGGAGCCCTCGTGATGAATGCCTGCGACGAAAAAGCCTGCGAAGGCGGACGAACGATCACCGGCTGGAATGCGGACATGGAGCATTGCCTGCACTGCGATCGCGAGGTGCGGTGGGATCTCGTTGATCATCCGTTCTTCGGGTTTCAGACCTGCGAGAAAATGATCAAGGTGGCGGCGGCGCCCGCCGCCTTGGAGACGCGATGAGCCCCCAACGATACGAAAAGACGAAGAACGATTTAGCGCACGTAGACGGGGAGTGCTTCTCCGAGCGACAGGATCTACCGCGTCCAGCAACGAGGTGATTCGTGGCTGATGATCCGGAATTGACCGACGGCGATTATCCGACTGATGAGACCCTTGAGCGCATTCGAACGGCAGCGCCGCGCGAAGCGTTGGAGCTTGCGCAACGCGCGTGGCATTGGGACGGATGGGCGACACGGGAATTGCGCGCTGATGAACTCCTGCTGGTCCGGGATGGCCACGCCGACGAGCCAATGCCTGACTATTACCGCTTCGCGACCGGTGGATGGTCTGGCAATGAGAGCATCATCAACGCGCTCGACGGCAACTTTCTCGTCGTCGGTATGTGCTGGCTATTGTCTGCTCGCGGTGGTTTGCATATTTACGAAGTACGTCAAGCGGTGAGCGCAGTAGATCCTGTCGGTGACGATGCGGCAGATCCGTCCACGCGCGATTGATGGATTTGTTCTTCTTGAAGGTGCGCGCGTCGTGCTCATGAAAATAGTCGCTGGCCTCGTTGGATTTCTTGGTTTCAATGCCTTCGTGGCGTACGTGCAAGCCGATATCACTCCCTTTACGTTCTGGCCGTCGTTTCTTGCAGATTGCGTCATCACCATGACACTTGCTCTCATCGGGTGCTGCATTACCTTCGCGCTCGGGGTCTGGCAACTACCCACGCGGCGGACGCGGTAGGTCAGCCGATGACTGGACCCCACTTGTCCATGCGGGACGGATCATCTTTGCCTGACTTACTCCTGCGTCTCACCGACGCCCGGACCGTCCTGCAGCATACCGAAGCACCGTATCCAACGGTAGATCTACGACTTACCGTCGGGGAGGTGGAGACGCTGATCGCGGCGCTCGCCAGCAATGAGTTTGATTCTGTTGACTGGATCGTCTCTGGCCAATCCGCGTCTTATGTGCCCTGCCCGAATCACTGTGGGCGCCTAGTTGCCGATCGTATCAATGGCCGCGATGTGCCGCTACGTATGTGCTTTCGTTGTCGCGTCGGCGCGCAGGACGCCGCCTCATGAGCCCTCCAGAGGGCTTTACTGAGGACTGGCTGGTCCAGCATCAGCGACGGCTCCAAAAGCGCGCGACGGGCACGCTAGGTCCCTTCCCGGCACCTTCTCGGCAACTACGCAGCCAGAGACCGCGGAAGTACAAAAACATCCCGACGCTGGTAACGTTCCGCGAGCTCGAAGTAGTGCACGGGCATCACCGGATGTGCCATACCTTTGACTCGCAAAAAGAGGCCGATTACTACCAGGCGCTAGCGCTCCGCCGGCAGGCTGGGGAAATCACCGATCTACGCCTCCAAGAGCCCTTTGCGTTGATTGTGCGCGGGCTGGACGGGCCTGTCGTCGTGGGGGAATGGCTGGCGGATGCCGTGTTCTACGAGTGTCCATCAGGCGTGCGGGTGGTGGCCGATGTGAAATCGGAGGGCACGCGGACGGCGGTGTACCAGCTCAAGAAGAAGATTGTCGAAGCCTGCTGGGGAATCTCGATCCTTGAGGTTTAGCCGAGCTTGGCGGCTTCTCTGAGCCAGTCCTCGAAACCTTCAGGCTCACCTTCTGGATCGTTGATGAAAATGCGCGCATGTCGCAGTAGATGATCCGCACGTCGCACAACCTGTTCCAAGGCTTTGAGATGCTCAAGCGTCGGGAGCTTGCGTGTCTCGCCTCTGAGGATCGCGCCGGCCTCGAGCAGAAAGTCGGTCTCAGCGAGATAGTTGGCAGTCATCTGGCCTTCTTTCGTTTAGGGATACATGGCAACTGTCCCGTCGTTGCGAATTCCATGAGCAGACTCGCCAGCTCTCCCGCTTGAAGCGTTGACAGCAACAGCCGATGGCCGTCGCAGCCAAGCCAGCAGCCATATTCCGTCGCCAGTGAGCTTTCTTGAACCGTCCCTTTCGCCCCATTCAGATCGCTGAATTCAAAGCCGCGAAGATCGCGGACCTTAAACGGTTTGGCAATCATTTAATTCCTCCACATATTCACCGCTGATCGGATGATCAGCAAAGCCACAAGCAGCGCCAGCATCGCGAGAATCCAGTGCAAATCGTGTTCAATTCCTGCGAGACGGATAGCTAATTCAAGGGGATTCATCCTGAGCACCCATCGGCCGCTCTCAGGGCCCCAATCGCGGCTTCGGCGTCACGTAGCAAGGCCTCGTCCGTGACATGGTGATAGTCGGCATTGTGCTTGCGACATTCGTGGACGAGCCGCCGGATGAGATCAATTAGTAGTGGCGCCTCTGGAATTCTCATCCTAGCGGCTTGCGCAATGGCTTCAGGTTCAACCCGAAGACGTGATCCTTTCGATCCCGATCCGATGATGGCTCGGCAAAATCGTAGCGCTGCTAGTAGATCCGGCGCGGCAGCAATCAGCGCATGGTCCGCAGGATTATCATTGCCGAGTTCCCAGACGACATGTTTGCCATTGGCGCCATACACTTCAACGCCCTCGACGCGCCAGGGGCCTGGGGTGGGGATCGCGCTCATCGGCTCGGCTCCTGCTTCTTTCGTACGCGTTTCCGTCGTTCATCGCTCGCCCAGAGTTCGATCGGTGTGGGTTGTGGCCGATCGGCGCGTCGTCGTCGACACCCCGTATAGTGCCTCCTACCTCTCAATTTTTGTCGGCGGGGCGTGCGGCTCGGCTCATGCCTTCATAACCTTTCCGAGATCTAAGAGCTTGAGATCAACAATTGAGAAGGTGAACGGATTCCAGCTATAACGCCAGCGCGGCACCCATGACACGATGAAGCGCGTCTTTTGCACATCAACGGCAATGCATGGGTAGATCGTGCCAATGCCATATGGCCCCGGCTCGTATCCTGAGATTTCGACTCGCACCTTTAGAACCATAAGCAGCGTCCAAATCATCACAATTCCGAGAAATACGAGGGCGTGGCGTGCGGCTCGGCTCACTGTTTACACTCGTCGAGAACGTGAAGACTCATACGCGCGTGGTCAGTCCGTGACCTTCTCACCGACTGGATCTACCGCGGCGACAGACTGTGGTTTATCGCGCTGTTCGATTGACTCCAAGGTGAATTCTTTGACGATGTGTACGGGTTTCACGGGCGGATACGTGGTCGTGTGAGAAAACCCGGCATGCACGGTCACGATGATGTGCTCAAGGTCCGTCGGGCAGAAATCGAGCATACGGCGGACGGCTTCCTTGGCTTCTTCCAGCGTGTCCCATTGCCGGATCGGGCGATGGCCATTCCGATATTCCGATTCGCGCTCAAAGTAGAACGCTTCCGGTGCCGGGTTGTACTTCAAGATTTGATATTTCATCACACGCCCTCAGTTGCTGATAGTCAGCTTGCCATCAAGCCAAGCGCGAAGCATTTGCTGCACGAGTTCGAGAAAGTTAATCCCCTGCTTCGTGCATTCACCGCGGGCCTCTCGCCACAAGTCGCCGTCGATCTTCCGGAAGACGTAGCTATTGGCCATTGGATTCTTTCGGGAGGATACGTTCAAAGCGCAGGACACAGACAAGTCGTCGCTGATTCTCAAATGACGGGATCTCGATTTCGCCCTGCTCAACGGCGTAGATGCAGCTCGCTTCCTCAGCGATCTTCAGCGCTTCGCTCTGTGTTATGTGGACAGCACGAGTGATGTATCTCTCGTTGTAGATTGTGCGTGTTTTCGTTCGACTGCGGTTCATCGGCGGTACCCGCAATCGTGACACTCATAACCATCGAAGGCGAAGTACCCGCAACGCGGGCACTTCCCATAGGTGCGAATCCAGTTCAGCAGTCGGCGCATTAGCGCACCTCCAGATACCCGTTGGCATTGCGCTCACGCACGTTGTTCGCGCGGTTAATGGCGAACTCAGCAGCGCCACGCACGTAATCAAGATTGTCTGCGCGTTGGCAATTGCTAAGCGCTGTTACGAGGAAGGCAATCAGTTCGTTGGCTTTATCGAGCTTGGCTTGGGTCTTCTGGAGCTTCGTCATGTCGTCCCCGCATTCGGCCTGTCGGCCAGCGTTAGAGGTCAGTCATTCGTAACTGACAAGAACAGAATACAGCAGTGATAGCAGCGTGTCAACTAATATCAGATGTCGCCATACACTTCAACGCCCTCGACGCGCCAGGGGCCTGGGGTGGGGATCGCGCTCATCGGCTCTCCTGCACCTGGTGCATTGTCCAAACAGAACGGACATAGGAACTTGTCGCCGACGGTGGTCACTGGCCTGATCGGTCGCACGTGCCGATGGCCGCACGCGGTCACAATTACGACAGCATTTTGAGGCCAGTAGTACGAGGGCAACACTTCAGCGACTGTGGTGTTGTTGACGGTCACCGCGTTGGCCAACCCGCTTCTACGATCAGCGGTCGAATGTGTAATTCTTCGTATTTGATCTGGGCGAGCATGGCAGCTTCGCGGATTTCAGTCGGCGTGAAATCGGCGCGCTCAATGGCGATGTAGAGCATATCCACCAACTGCCGGAACTGAGGATCCGTTGTGGTAGCGTTCGGTCGGTGACACTCTCATGGGTTGCGCTCCTCTGCTGGCATATCTCGCTGCAACGCATCGATGAGCGCAAGGCGGACATACGTAGATGCGTTTTGGCCTTTCTTCCCGGCTTCTCTCTTCACGCGCTCAAGCATAGATTTGGAGAGGCGGATTAAAAGACGAGACGGATACGCGGTGTGACCACTGCCGCGCTTCATGGCATCTCCATCATGTCTATTTCCATCGCTGTCGCGCCGCAGTCCTTGCAGGCCACAGATCCGCCGTCTTTGAAGCGAACAACGACACTCATGTCGTGCTCTGTTTTAGTGACCGGGCAGATACGAGCCTGCCGGCCGCCACACACGTGAGCAACGATGATAGATGGCCGAATACGAGAGCCTTCGTATCCGCAGATGAGCACTTCGGTATCGCCAGGCCCTACGCCATAACACTTATCAGAGTGAAAATGGTGCAATTTGTCAGCAGCTAATGCACGTGTCTCCATGTCTGGCAGGGCATCGCGCTTCGCCAGTTTGAAGGCGCAAGAGAGGCATTTGGAGCACATCGGCTGATTGGCTTCGTCGGCTACGCCGATAATCGTCTCTGACGTGTGGCCGCAGAGCAGGAACTTGACGAGCCCATCAACGGCGCTACGCGTCCCAACGACCACGGCGGACTCGCACACAAGATGCGAGTGTTTACCTGATACGTCTAAGCTCCATCCGAGAATCTTGTCGGGGGTCATCAGAAACGCCCCTCTGCGATGGCCTTGTCGTAATACTCTGCGGCCTTCACCGCGAGTTCTTCGGCACGACAGAAGGTCTGAACGCGCTGCATGATGGCATGTCCAGTCGCAGGCTGGATGTTGTAGTCAGCGATACGCGGTGCGCGTCCGCCTTCGGTCCAGTAAGCGGCGTAGTCCACAGCGAAGCTGTGACGATCGCCAGTCAAGCGATCAACCCAAGCGGCAAATGCATGTTGAATCATCATGTAGGACACTGTATAGCACTGTAGGTCTACGCGTCAAGAGGTCTACGAGTCAAGCGGTGGATCGCACGTCGGCAGGCGATCAATACGTCTCGAGCGTTCCTCTGAGGTATGTCCATCCCAATGGTTCGCCGGGGACCGCGGCAAATGGCCGAAGCGTCCCGCTGAGCGATTATCAAGCGGCCAGACCAGTTGCTCTGGGCCGTGAACGCAAACGCTCCATAGCCAATCGTCATCGCTGCCGGCGACCACCGCAGCGCGCTTCGTCGGCATAAGATGCGAGGGTAGTACCTTCGTGAGCGCGATCAGCAGGTCATCGCGCTGGTCGTAGACGCGCCGCATTTGCGCCTGCCGACGCTTCGCCTGGTGTTCCGCCAGTTCCTTCGCTGTCCGTGGTGTGGCGGTGCGAGCCTTTACCATACCGATATCCTACACGATTA
>Ga0307469_10000051_pt1 | contig 43571 bp, 40 predicted proteins | sample atmos_gasesAM2C__FD_203084 | JGI IMG/M metagenome (GOLD analysis project Ga0307469, IMG submission 203084) | Hardwood forest soil microbial communities from Morgan-Monroe State Forest, Indiana, United States - atmos_gasesAM2C_515 | ecosystem: Environmental > Terrestrial > Soil > Temperate... | reverse complement strand
CGGCTTGATCCTGTGGGGGATTGCGGTGACGTATTCCTCGATTGACTGGGTGATGTCGCTCGAGGCGCATTGGTTTTCGACGATGTACGGAATGATTGTGATGGTGGTGGCGGCGCTGACGGCCATGTCGTTCGTGGTTTTCGTGCTGCGAAAACTTTCCGAGCAGGAGCCGATTGCGCACGCCGTCACGGCCTCGCAATTCAACGATCTGGGCAACTTGATGCTCACATTCGTGATGCTCTGGGCCTATCTCTCGTTTTCCCAATTTCTGATCATTTGGTCGGGAAACATCAAAGATGAAATTCCCTGGTACACGGCGCGCGCATTCGGCGGGTGGGGTGCTATAGCAGCGATCCTGATCGTGCTGCATTTCGCGCTGCCATTTCTGCTACTGCTGCAACGCAGCGTGAAGCGGCGGTTGCAGATGCTTTCGTTGGTAGCCGGGATGCTGATAGTGCTGAGCCTGATGGACGTTTACTGGCTGGTGGCTCCGGCCTACGAGACATCCGGGCCGAGCCCGTCGCCGCTGGACGTATTTGCTGTTGTGGGAATTGGCGGCCTGTGGATCGCTGCATTTTTCTCGGAACTGAAGAAGCGTCCGTTGCTGCCGCAACATGACCCGCGGTTTGAAGGAGTACTCGAGCATGAGCACGGAGGCTAGACTCCGCGCGCCGCAGGATGGGCGCCGTGAGGGCTACGAGCGTAGCGATGCGGATGTTCGCAGTTTGCTGAAGTTCGGCCTCTCGCTGCTTTTGATTCTGGTTGCGGTCCTGATCTCCATGAGGTGGATGTTTTTCTATTTTGCGAAGTCGCAGCAGCTCGGGCCGCCGGCTTCGCCGTTTGAGAGCGCGCGAGCGCTGCCGCCGCAGCCGCGGCTACAGGTGGCGCCTCGCGTCGATCTGCAGGCGTATTGCGAAGCCCAATTGCAGGAACTGGACACTTACGGCTGGGTGGATCCGCACAACGAAGTGGTGCGAATCCCCGTGGACCGGGCGATGGATATGATTGTTGCCCGCGGCTTGCCCGCGCGGCCTGTCTTGAGCGAAGCATCCGGAGCTACGGGAGCATTGGAGGCCACGGACAAGGCGAGGACGCCGCAAGCGAATGGTTTGCAAGGGCCGTGCGGTTACCTGGTGAAACCTCCAGCAGAGGAAGAACAGAAGTAACCGCGGCGTCTGCGGCGCAGCTTTGCAGGAGTTTGAGGAGAAAGGGATCGGTGAGTCAACCGCTTAATGCGGCAATGGTCCTCCTGGCGAGCGGATTGCTTTCGTTCTCGCTGCTCGCGTATCCGGCTGTTTGGACGGCGCAGCTAACCGGGCCAGTGCAGAACATCGGCGTGCGCCCGGAGCTGCTGAAGGATGTCGGCATCGACCAAAAATTGAATGAAGCGATTCCACTGGGGCTGACATTTCGCGACGAAACTGGCAGCCCCGCCAAGTTATCGGAATTTTTTGGGCAGAAGCCCGTGGTCCTCGCGCTTGTGTATTACAACTGCCCCATGCTGTGCACGCAGGTGCTGAACGGGCTCGACCGCAGCCTCAAAGATGTGCCCATGGATATCGGCAAGGATTTCAACGTGGTGACGGTGAGCATCGATTCCAGCGAGGCGCCGAGGCTGGCTTCGGCCAAACGGGATCTGTACACCGGAATTTATGGCAGACCCGGCGCGGCCCAAGGCTGGCATTTTCTGACCGGTGAGGAACCGCAAATCCGCCAACTCGCAAATGCGGTGGGATTCCGCTACGCCTACGACGCGGATTCGAAGCAGTTCGCCCACGCGAGCGCCGTGATGGTGCTGACGCCGGGAGGAAGAATTTCGCGGTACTTCTACGGCATCACATACCCCGCGCGCGACATGCGCCTGGGGTTGGTGGAGGCTTCCGAGGGAAAGATCGGTTCTGCGGTCGATCAGGTGCTGCTGTTCTGCTACCACTACGACCCAGTGACCGGAAAATATGGGCTGTTGGTTTCGCGCGTGATCAAGGCCGGAGGACTGCTGACGATGCTGGCTATCGGGATCCTGGTCGTAGTGCTCTCACGCAACGAGCACTACAAGATGCCATAGCGCAGGACATAGAACAGCCTCGCTTCAGGAGCGACGCGCGACGAAGAATTTTTGCGGAATGAACATGACAGGGTTTATTCAATCCGGTTTCGATACGCTTGCGGCCATTCAGGAGGGGATACCGATCCGGCCGCCTGCGGCTTCGTCCATTGCCGAGGGCGTGGACCGGCTGCACTTTTTCTTAACGGGGCTCACACTGTTTTTCACGGCGCTGATCTTCGGCGTCATTTTTTATTTCATGGTGAAGTACCGCCGCCGCTCAGAGGACGAGCGGCCCGCCGAGACCGAAGAGCATCTCGGGCTCGAGCTCACTTGGACTCTAATTCCAACATTGCTCACTGTTGTGATCTTCGTTTGGGCATCGAGCCTCTATTTCCTGAACTCGCGCCCACCGTCGGCCGCGATGGAAATTTTCGTGGTGGGCAAACAGTGGATGTGGCACCTGCAGCACCCAGAGGGCCCGCGAGAGATAAATGAACTGCACGTGCCCATGGGCGTGCCGGTGAAATTGACCATGACGTCCGAAGATGTAATTCACGATTTCTACGTCCCCGCGTTTCGCGTGAAGAAGGATGTGGTCCCCGGGCGCTATACGTCTCTGTGGTTTGAGGCAACCAAGACCGGCATCTACCATTTGTTCTGCGCGCAATATTGCGGAGCGGACCACGCCGAAATGATTGGCTGGGTGTACGTGATGACTCCCGCGGATTATGCGACGTGGCTCAGCGGTGGCGCGAGGAACGAATCCATGACGCAGGCGGGCGAGCGGCTGTTCAACCGGCTTGGCTGCGTCACGTGCCATATTGCGGACGGCACAGGCCGCGGTCCTTCTCTCGTAGGGCTCTACGGCAAGCAGGAAAAACTTCGCAGCGGCGAAGTGCGCGTGGTTGATGAGGCGCTCATCCGCCAGGCCATCGTGAACCCGAACTCGATTATCCTGCCCAACTATCCGCCGATCATGCCCACCTTCCAGGGGCAGATCAACGAGGAGCAGGTGCTGCAGTTAATCGCGTATGTGAAATCACTCGGGCCGGAAGAAAGGAAGTCGAACGCGAAATGAGCACAGCAGTAACGGATATCCGAGACGGGGCGCCGGCTGAATCTTCGCGGGTTCACTATCTGAACGCGAATTATGGGATCAAGTCGTGGCTGCTGACCACCGACCACAAGCGCATTGCGCTGCTCTACCTGGGATCCATCACGCTGATGTTTTTCGTAGGCGGCGCATTTGCCGTCCTGATGCGCCTGCATCTGATCCAGCCGCAGGGCGCGCTGGTGGAGCCCGATACTTATAACAAGTTGTTCACTTTGCACGGCATAATCATGGTTTTTTTCTTCCTGGTGCCCTCGATTCCTGCCACCCTCGGCAACTTCCTCGTCCCGATGATGATTGGGGCACGCGATCTCGCATTCCCAAGATTGAATCTGCTGAGCTGGTACATTTACATCGTCGGTGCAATCTTCACACTGTATGCCACTATCTCTGGCGGCGCGGACACTGGTTGGACATTCTATACGCCATACAGCAGCGGCTTTTCTCACACGCAGGTGGTGCCGGTGGCGCTCGGCGTGTTCATAACTGGATTCTCCTCGATCCTGACGGGGCTGAATTTCGTCGTCACGATTCACAAAATGCGCGCCCCGGGTCTGACGTGGTTCCGCCTGCCGCTATTTATCTGGGCGATGTATGCCACCAGCATTATTTTCATTCTGGGCACGCCGGTGATCGCAATCACGCTCTTCCTGCTAGGTCTCGAGCGGTTGCTGCACATCGGAATTTTCGACCCGGCCATCGGCGGCGATCCGATCCTGTTCCAGCATTTATTCTGGTTTTACTCCCACCCGGCTGTGTACATCATGATTCTGCCGGGCATGGGCGTGATGAGCGAGCTGGTCACCTGCTTTTCACGCAAGAAGATATTCGGTTACAGCTTCGTGGGGTTCTCAAGCATGGCGATTGCCGTGATCAGCTTCCTAGTCTGGGGTCATCACATGTTCGTCTCCGGCCAGTCCATTTACGCCGGGCTGATTTTCTCGGTCCTGAGTTTTTTGGTGGCAATTCCTTCGGCGATTAAGGTGTTCAACTGGACGGCGACGCTCTACAAGGGTTCCGTCTCTTATCAGGCGCCGATGCTGTATGCGATGGGGTTCATCGGGCTGTTCACGATGGGTGGGCTGACGGGATTGTTCCTGGCCTCACTCGCGACGGATGTCCACTTGAACGGCACATACTTCATCGTCGCCCATTTCCACTACATCATGGTCGGCGGCGCCGTGATGGCTTATCTCGGTGGAATTCATTTCTGGTGGCCCAAGATAACCGGACGAATGTACCCGGACGGCTGGGCGCGATTTGCGGCGCTGGTGATATTCGTCGGCTTCAACCTGACATTTTTCCCGCAGTTCATGCTGGGCTACCTGGGAATGCCGCGGCGCTACGCCGTGTATCCCGCGGAATTTCAGGTGCTCAACGTGATGTCGTCCGCCGGCGCGTCGATCCTGGGCGTCGGCTACCTGATTCCACTGATTTATCTGGTGTGGTCCATGCGCTACGGGCCAGCGGCCGGGCCGAATCCGTGGCGCGCGAAGGGGCTGGAGTGGGAGACGCCTTCACCACCCCCAACTGAGAACTTTGATGAAATTCCGGTCATCACCGAAGAAGCATACGACTACGCAAATCCGAATCCGGGGGTGGCACGTGGCTGACGCGGCTGTTCACAATGTCCATCCTCCGGGCTTCGCACACCAGTTTGAAGACATGGAGCAGCAGCACCAGGCCGGCAACCTCGGCATGTGGGTGTTCCTGGTAACGGAAATCATGTTTTTCGGCGGCCTGTTCGCCTGCTACGCGGTGTATCGCGCGCTGCATCTGCAGGCGTTTGAGACGGGCAGCCGGCTGCTGGATGTCCGATTTGGCGCGGCGAACACCGCCGTGCTGATCGCCAGCAGCTTGACCATGGCGCTCGCCATCCATTCGGCACAAACGGGCAAGCGCAAGTCTGTGGTGATGTTCTACCTGGTCCTGACGATGATCCTGGGTGCGGCTTTCCTTGCAATCAAGTTCACATTTGAATGGCGCCATGACTTCGTGGAGCACCTTGTGCCTGGATTCGGGTTTGAGGTGCGGCCGGAATGGGGCGCGGTCGGCCAGCAAGTTCCCATGTTTTTCTGTTTTTACTTTTTCATGACAGGGCTGCACGCTTTGCACATGATCATCGGAATCGGCATTCTGACGGTGCTGATGATCATGGCTTCGCGTGGCCGGTTCAACGAGCAGTATTATGCGCCGCTGGAAGTCACCGGACTGTACTGGCACTTCGTGGACATCGTGTGGATCTTCCTGTTCCCGCTGCTGTACCTGATCGGAGGACACTACACGATGGGAGGCGGACACTGATGTCTGGGCATGTGGTGCCCGTGCGAGTTTACATGGGCGTTTTTCTCGCGCTGCTTGCCTTGACGGGTCTTACCACCTGGGTCTCTTACTTTGACCTCGGCCCGATGAATACTGTCGTGGCGCTGGCCATCGCCGTCACGAAAATGCTGCTAGTCATTCTTTTCTTCATGCACGTGAAGTACAGCTCCGGCCTAACGCGGCTCGTCATTGTTGCGGGGTTTTTCTGGTTTGCAATTCTTGCGACGCTCACGCTCTCCGACGAACTCACGCGCAATTGGAGTCCTTCACCTGCCCCCTGGAGCTTTCTGCTGCCCTTAATCCGTGGCTTGCTGTAGCGACTAGCGGGGAACGGCGCGGAAGGCGAGGACGGCGTTTAGCCCGCCGAACGCGAACGAATTCGATAGTGCCGCTTCTACCCGCGCCGGGCGAGCCTGATTCGGGATGTAATCGAGATCGCATTCTGGATCGCGCTCGTTGTAATTGGCCGTTGGCGGCAGCTCGCCATGGTGCAGCGCAAGAATTGTGGCCACCGCTTCAAGCGCACCCGCGGCTCCGAGCGCGTGGCCGTGCATCGATTTCGTGGAACTGACGGCGAGTTTGTCGGCATGTGCGCCGAAGACCGCGCGAATTGCGCGCGTTTCCACCGGATCATTTCCGGGCGTCCCGGTGCCGTGAGCATTGATGTACCCAACTTCCTCGGGGGCCATCCCGGCATCGCGCAGAGCGCCGCGCATCGCACGCGATGGGCCTTCCACGGTCGGTTGCGTCAAATGGTGCGCGTCTGACGTCATAGCGAACCCGGAGATTTCGGCATAAATCTTCGCCCCGCGCGCCTTCGCCGCTTCTAGTGGCTCTAGAATCAAGATGGCGCCACCTTCACCCAAGATCATCCCGTGGCGATCCTTGCTGAAGGGACGGCAGGTGTCCGGCGCAATCACGCGCATCGCTTCCCAGGCCTTTAGAAACCCGAATGCGAAGTTTGCCTCACTGCCGCCGGTGACGGCGAGGTCGGCTTCGCCGCTTCGCACCATGCGAAAGGCCTGGCCAATGGCGTGATTGGCCGAAGAACAGGCGGTCGTCACCGTGTAGGTGGGACCACTGAAACCCAGGTCCATGGCAATGTGACTGGCGCCGGCATTTGACATGGTCCTCGGAATTGTCAACGGATGAACGCGGCCGCGTCCCTTGAGGTACAGGTCTTGATAACCCTGGTCAATCGCCAACTGCCCGCCGACGGAGGAGCCGGAGATGACCGCCGACTGCTCGCGCAAGGCAGGGGTGAGCGCGATCCCTGAATCCCCCATCGCCTCCCGAGCGGCCACAACGGCAAACTGCGCAAAACGGTCGATCTGGGCGTCTTTCCCGCCCTCGAAATGCGCCAGCGGCTCGAAGCCACGCACTTCTGCGCCATTTTGAAAGCGGAGGGTGGAACAGTCCACAGACTCGATGGGACCTATCGCAGAGCGGCCCGTGCGCAGCGATTCCCAATTCGTCGCGAGGTTATTTCCCAAAGGAGAGATGATTCCCAGGCCCGTGACGGCAACTCGGCGCGGCGCCATTCCTTAATCCGCGGGCGTGGCCGAACCCACTGAAGTGCCCGGCGGGGTCGCGGGAATCAGCTTTCTCACGCCCTCGACGATATCGTTGACGGTCCGGATCGAGCGGACGTCATCATCGGGAATTGAGATTTGGAAGGCGTTCTCCAACTCAAAGAGAAGCGTGAAAACATCGAGAGAGTCGATGCCCAATTCCTGCAGATTTGACTCCAGGGTGATCTTGTCCGCGGGGATCCGTTTCACCGATGCCAGCGTTGCGATCACTCTTGCTGCCACGGCATCAGCCATCAAGCTGCTCCCGGTAAAGAGTGGTGTTGTTCGCGCAAGTGAATCTGCCCGCAGGGGGCCGGGCAGCAGGATACGTGTGAGTCATCAACAGCCAAAACCTAGCTCAAGCTGGGTAGAAAATCAAATCTTAACAGCATCCGTGTGTTCGAGACCCGGTGATTTTTTTATACGCAGAAAGACGCCCGATCTCCCGTTCTGCGTCAGCGAGTTGCTGGCGCGGTCGCCACGCCCCGGACTGGTGGGGGCGGCTCGAGGACTTTTAGGGCTGCCGGCGGAAGCTTTTCGAGCCGGCTGAGGAACGTCACTAAAGTCCAAATTTGCGATTCGTTGAGCGTTTTGTCCCAGGACGGCATGCCGGTCCAGCGAATACCGTGCTGCGCGATGTAGAAGTTCTGATTGTCGGGCATGTCGGGCGCGTCCTTGAAAAACTGCGGCACGGGCGGGTAGAAGGAGCGGCCGAACTGGCTGTCGGGGTTCGATGGCAGGCCATGGCAGCCCGCGCAGTTGTTGAGATAAATTTTCGCGCCTTCGACAAGGTTCTCATCGGTCGGCTGAATCGGATTTTTTCGATCGGGCGCATGGCGATCCATGGAAGCGTCGACAGCGGACATGGCGATTTTCTGCTCAAACGCGGACAGCGGTTGGTCCGCCTCGAACCTTATGTAGCCTTGCTTCGCAAAGAGATAGCCACCGGCGACAATAACGGCGCCAGTGAAAATGATTCCAAATAAAAAGCCTCTCATATTCTCACCTCAGTGGGCTTCTGCTTCCGGGACCGGTTGCACATTCATTTTACATTGGCCAGTCGATTGTACTTCCTCAAAACTTCCTGCAGCAGGTCGTGCGGCAGGGCTCTGACGGTACGGTTATTCGCTCGGGTCATCGACTTTGCGGCGATCAGCGCGTTTACCACAGCTTCCTCGGCCGCCTGCACGGTCGCTTCGAACAGATCATCCAACTGCGGATTACTGAGCGTCGTGACCACCGCTTGTTTGTCAGCCAGCCCCGCTCCGGCATTGGCCGTAGAGAATGCGATGAAGATATCGCCCGAGCCGTTGCCAGAGATGCTTCCCAGCCGGCCGAGCGCCAGCGTTGCCCTGCGCGCGAGGCGTTTCAACTGATGCGGCAGCAGCGGAGCATCCGTCGCTACAACTACGATAATCGACCCTGTTTCAGCGTCCCAGATGTCTTGCCCCGGAATCTCGCGCCCCACAGGGACGCCGGCAATTCTCAAGTAGCGATGCAAGCTGGTGTTGCATTGCACCAGGACGCCGACTGTGTAGCCCCCATACTTCTCGGAAAGTTTGCGCGAAGACGTTCCTGTGCCTCCTTTGAACTCGAAGCAAATCATCCCCGTGCCGCCGCCCACATTGCCTTCGGCGATGGGCCCGGCGTGCGCGTCTTCGATTGCCGCGAGCGCGTCTTCCGGTTTCACGTGGAAGCCGTTAATGTCGTTCAAATAGCCATCCCATGTTTCGGTGACCACGGGGAGCGACCACCAGTCATCGAGTGACCCGGGCGCGGCGTGCTTGAATTGCCAGGATATGACTGTGTCGCGAACTACGCCGACGCTGTGTGTATTCGTGATCACTAGGGGAGCATAGAGAAATCCCGACTCATCCAACCAGGTAGTCCCGGTCATCTCGCCATTGCCGTTCTCGGCGAACCACCCCGCGTAAACAGGATCAATCGATTTCTTGCCGCGGGGGAAAATGGCCGTCACGCCGGTGCGGACTGGTCCGATGCCAACTTGCAACTTCCCTTCTCCCGAGATCAGCGTGCGGTAACCGACTTCGACGCCGTTCACGTCTGTGATTGCATTCAGAGGTCCGGGTGTGCCATCGAATGGCACGCCCAGATCACGCGCACGTTGCGCCGTCTGCGCAGCGCACGGCAGCGCAGCCGTGAACATAATCAAAGCGACCAGAGTGCACGCCTTCACTGCTTTGGCGCCTCTGTGACGGAATCCAGTTTCTGTTTTGCGCTGCGAAGCAACGCCGAATTCCTTGCTAGCTCCTCTTCCAGAATCTTCGCCTGCTCGGCGGCGCGCTTCCAGTCGCCTGCCTCGGCGGCTTCAGAGAGCCCCGGCAGCTCGAGATGCGCGTAAGTGGACCGCGTGCCATAGATCGTGTGCTTGAACCACGGCCGCCCAGGAATTCCTTGCGCATTGCACCAGTTGCGCTCGACCTGCATTAGTTGTTGATTCACGTGCAAAGCGGTGGCTGGATCGAGGCGCCCGCCCGCGAATGCCAGCGAGATGCTGTGATTTAGCTCATGTCCGGCGGCCTGAAAATCCGCGAGGCCACGCAGCAGCGGCGCGAGCGCGAGCTGTCCGCTCACATGGGTTGCCGCGTCGAGATCTGCCATAAATTTGCGGATATTCGTGGCGTAGGATTCGAAATCATACGGGAGGATTTCCGCGTTTGCCAGCCGCAGTGCCGTCGTGCCCCAGAGTTGCGACATTAGTGCATGGTAGCGATAACTGGGATCTCCAAAATGATTCATCCAGTAGAAATCATCATACGCGGAATGATAGACGCCATACGGACCCGTGAAGGTGAACTCAATCGTGGGAATCCCGAGGTAATTCAGGAAAACGGTATGGTCTGAGCCGCTGCCGATCCGCGTGTCCGCGAGTTCAGAATCGAGAACAGGCTCCGCAACGTGCAGTTCCGCCTGGCGCGACACTTTCCACTCGTCGTAGAGTGTCTTGCCGGAGGGCGCAGCGAGCATGTGGCTTACGTCCACAAGCAACGGCGCGAGAGAGCCGACCGCGTCGCCTTGAAAATTCTTGCCGGCAGTCGCTTCGTCCACATTCAAGTACGCGACGGTTTTCTGCTTCAGTTCATCGGCAAATTGCTCTCCCCATTCGGTCGAACCTGTGAGCGCATATTCTTCGCCATCCCAACTGCAAAAGATAAGCGTGCGTCTGGGGCGAATTCCGCCCTGCAGCAGCTTGCCAAGGCTGCGTGTCATTTCGAGCATGGAAGCAGTGCCGCTCGAAGGGTCAACGCCGCCGAACACCCATGCATCGCGATGGTTGCCCAGGATCACCCATTCGTCGGGCGTTTCCGCGCCGCGAATGCGCGCTTCCGTGACGTAGTACGGCTGGATGCGGGTGTCCATGTCCACCTTCAGATGAACGCGCACGCGCTTCCCGCCGAGGCGGTATTGCACCGGCAATTCACCTTGCCAGCTGTCTGGCGCAGTCGGCCCGCCCAGGTTTTCGAGGAGCGGCTTCGCATCCCGCCACGAGAGCGGCACCCCCATAATTTTGGGAAGCGAGATGGCTTGATCTGTCGGAATGCGCTTTGCGCCTGGAACAGAGGCCCAGCCAGGCGTCAGTGGATCGCCCGGCTCGAGGAAATCGTATGTAATCGCACCGCGCTGAATGTGGCTCTCCGGCCCCCAGGGACCATCTGGATACACGTGCCCTTGCTTGAAGCCGTCTTCAGTGGGATCGGAATAAATCAGAATGGCAGCTGCGCCCAGCCGTTCAGCCGTGAGCGCCTTGAATCCACGATAGCTGTATGGATTCGAGTAGCGGACTAAGACGATCTTGCCGCGCACTTCAATTCCACGCTTTTTCAAATATGCGTAATCCTCGGGATTGCCGCTGTGCGCGTACACAACCGGGGCGGTCACTTCCCCCGAAGCGGAATAGCCGAGGTAGGCGCCGGAAATATTTGGATTTTTCGTATCGGGATCCACGTCGTAGGCTTCTTCTCGGAGGCTTGCGCGAAAATGCCTGGGCTTCACCATCTCGAGCGAAATCTCGCGCGGAGAAGAATTCAACACATCGTATTCATGTATGGTGACGTCTTCGAGTCCCTGTTGCCGCCATTGCTGGGCCACCCATTGCGCCAGCTCGTTGTTGCGCGCGGAGCCCGCCGGATGCGGCTCGGCGGTGAGATAACGGTGGAATTTTGTGATTTCATCAGCGGAAATCGCGGCCCGGTACCGCGTCTCGGTTGCGCTTTCCTGCTCTGCTGCACGCGGCGAGTAGCCGGACATTCGCAAATAATTCTGTGCGCCAGCGCGAGCAGCGACGACGAGTAAGACCAAAGAGAGGCCACAGAGGAGCCCGCGCCAACCACGGTCAGGCGCGCGCAGGGGAGCCTCCCGTGCCCGCGAGGTATGTCTTTTCGAGATCTGCGATGGCATGGTCAAGCCCCGCGGCGATCATTTGAATCATTTTGGACGTGATGGTGAAGGGTGGAGCGAGCAGGATGTGATCGCCGCGCGTGCCATCGGCGCAGCCCTGGATGGGATAGGTCATCACGCCCGATTCGAAAGCGCCCTCTTGAATCCGCAACGCAATTTGCACCCCTGGCGGGAAAGGCTCGCGCGTCTTCGCGTCGCGCACCAGCTCGATGCCGAATAGCAAGCCTATGCCGCGAATGTCGCCCACGACGGAATATTTCAGCAGAGGTTCAAGGGCGGCACGCAGCTCCCGACCCGCAGGCTCGACGCGCGCGAAGAGATTCTCACGCTCCATGTAGTCGAGCACGGCATTCCCGGCGGCAGCAGCGACGGGATGCCCGCTGTACGTGAAGCCATGGAGAAATGTGCCAGTGCCGCGCGAGAAAGCTTCGGCAACATGTCCCGCGACGATCACTGCGCCCAGCGGCGCGTAGCCGCTGGCAATTCCCTTCCCGACCAGGATCATGTCCGGCGTCACACCCCAATGTTCAACCGCAAACGGTTTCCCGGTGCGGCCCATCCCGCTCATCACTTCATCGGCAATCAGCAAGATTTCATGGCGGCGGCAAATATCCGCGATCCTTTGGATGTACCCTTCTGGCGGCGCCACAGCTCCAAGCGTTGCTCCCACCACCGGTTCAAAAATAAATCCAGCGACATCTTCCGATCCATCGCGTTCCAGCAGGCGCTCGAGCTCATCGGCGCAGTCAACGTTGCAGGAGGGATATTGCAGCCCCAGCGGGCAGCGATAGCAGAAGCAGGGATGGATGTGGCCCCACTCGGGAAGCATGGGAGCAAACGGCCCACGCCGCCGTAAATTGCCTGAAACTGCGAGCGCGCCGAGCGTGGTCCCATGATAACTCTGCCAGCGGGAAATCACGCGCCAGCGCTTCTTATGGCCGCGCTCGAGCCAGTATTGCCGCGCGAGCTTCAGCGCCGTCTCCGTGGCTTCGGAACCCCCGGATGTGAAATATACGCGGCCGCCTGTGCGCATGCCGTGGGGTGCGAGTGCAAGGATTCTCTGAGCGAGCCGGTCCGTGACGGCGGTGTGAAATTGCGAGGAGTGCACGTGCGCAAGCTGTGCGGCTTGCTCCGCCATGGCCCGCGCAACTTCTTCGACGCCGTGGCCGATGGTCACCACAGCCGCGCCGCCCGATGCGTCCAGGTAGCGCCGGCCCTCGGAGGTGAAAATAAAGCATCCCTCGCCGCGAACCGCGCGCGGATAGGACTTCAAGAAACTTCTAGGGAAGATGGCTTCGTCCATCGTCTATTTTGGGGCGCCACTGCGTCCTTCATTCGTAGGCGCGATCCGGGAGATGGGCACAACATCTCGTGCTTGAGAACGACCGATTCTAGCAGAACGATTCATTTGCAAATGGGAGCCTCATCGCCACTTCAATTTTTTCACATCAATGGAGGGCGGCGGCAATTTCATTTTCATTCCTTCCAGTGTCTCGACGATGACGTGAGAAACGGCGAGATTGCGAAACCATTTCTTGTTGGCTGGAATTATGAACCAGGGCGCGCGTTGCGTGCTGCACCGCGTCATTGCAATTTCATAGGCTTTCTCGTAATCGTCCCAATATTTCCGCTCGTTGAAATCCGCCTCGGAAATCTTCCATTGCTTTTTATGATCGTCCAACCGCTCAAGGAACCGCTTCTTCTGCTCGTCCTTACTGATATGCAGAAAGAATTTCAAGATCACCACATGGTTCGCTGTCAGGATGTGCTCAAACTCGTTGATTTGATCGTAGTGCTGCGCCCAGACATCTTTCGGCACAAGATTGTGGACTCGGACAATAAGAACATCCTCATAGTGGGAACGATTGAAGACTCCGAAATCGCCGATCTTGGGAACGGCCGCGTGGATGCGCCAGAGAAAATCGTGCGCCGCCTCTTCGGCAGAGGGCGACTTAAAAGATGTCACGCGGCAGCCCTGCGGGTTGACGCCGGACATGACATGCCGGATAGTGCCGTCCTTGCCGGCGGCGTCCAGTCCCTGGAAGACAATCAGCAGAGCACGCTTGTGTTCGGCATACATTAGGTATTGAAGGCCGTCCAACTTTCCGACGGCGTTCTCAAGGCTTTCCTTCGCCTTCCGGCCCTTCTGCCAGCCGTGCGTGGCATCCGCATCGTAATGCGACAATTTCACTTTCTTGCCCGGCTTCACTATCAGTTTCTTGCTGAAATCCGCCGCCATCGAATCACCTTTTTCCCCCTGAACCTCGGGCCTGGACGCAGGAGAAGGAAGAATATCGCTTTCTCTGCGGAACACCTACAGCGGGCTGCCGCTCAAGCGTCCAGGGCCCAGGTGATGGTCATGTTACACATTTTTCATATTGGATTCGCAGTTCAGAAGTATGATATGCGTTTGCATTCGAGCGCATTCTACATGGCTATCACGTTCCCAAACATTCCTGCCGCTGAGGACACGGCTCCCGTTAAGGTGGTTGCCACGAAGCGCCAGTACCCCGGCGCGCTGGTGGTTGTAGAGGGCATCGACGGCTCCGGAAAGAGCACGCAACTCTACCTGCTAAAGAGGTGGCTCGAAATTGGGGGCTATCGCATCCATTTCACGGAATGGAATTCTTCGCCGCTGGTGAAATCCGCCACCCGCCGCGGAAAACAGCGCCGGCTGCTTACGCCCATCACATTCTCGCTGCTGCACGCCGCGGATTTCGCTGATCGTTGCGAGCGGCAGATTCTGCCACTGCTCCACGGCGGCTACTTAGTCCTCGCCGACCGCTACATCTACACAGCGTTTGCCCGCGATGCAGCCCGCGGATGCGCCCCTCGGTGGCTGCGCAACCTCTACAGCTTCGCGCCCGTTCCGGACATCACATTTTATTTCCGTGCGCCGCTCGACGTGGCCGTGAACCGCATCGTCGCCGGCCGTCCCAAGCTGAAATACTACGAAGCCGGGATGGATCTGGGGATTTCGCTCGATCGCGCCGAGAGCTTTCGCATTTTCCAGGAACGGATCCTTAGCAATTACGACCAGATGATCGAAACGGATAAATTCATTCTTATGGACGGAACTGTTCGAGTGAACAAGCTCCAGAAATTGATGCGCCAGATCGTTGGCGAGCGGATTGACCTCGGCCAGTTTGCCCCAAAAAAGAAATGACGCGCCCCGACAAAGCTAATGGCTCAAACGCGGCACCCGATGGCGGGACCGCGAAGCGGTCCAGGAAGAAAGTGCAGTCGGAAGCTCCGTCGCGCTTCTATGGAACAACCTTGCCGGGCGTCAAACTGGAAGAGTTGAGTGGAACATTGTTCGTACTCGAGGGCACCGACGGGTCCGGCCGGTCGACACAAATCTCCCTGCTCACCGAGTGGCTCGAATCGGAAGGGTTCGCGGTGCAGACGATGGGACTGCGCCGCTCGTTCCTGGTGGGCCAGGACATTGACGCCCTGATGGCCGAAAATTCTGTGACGCGAACCACACTCTCGCTGATGTACAGCACGGATTTCTTCGATCAACTGGAGCGGCGCATTCTGCCGGCTCTTCGTTCTGGCTTGATTGTTCTTGCAGACCGCTATATTTTCACGCTGATCGCGCGCTCGGCGGTACGCGGAATCGGCCGCGACTATCTTCATGGCATCTACGAGATGGCTCTGCGTCCCGACCTGACATTCTGGCTGAACGTGCGGCCGGAGATCGCGTTTGACCGTGAATTCAAGAAAGCACAGACCATCAGCTATTGGGAATCCGGCCGCGACATGTCCCTCTCGAATGATCTCTTTCAGTCGTTTATCCGCTATCAATCACTGATCAAGCGCGAGTTTGAATACCTCTCGAAACGGCACGGCTTCATCGAATTGGACGGCGAGGGCAGCGTCTCCGAGGTGAATCGGGTGCTCCGCAAGCGGATCGCGTCGCATCTGGGAATCCGGAGCACGCACTACCAGCCTTCGCACGCCCTGTCGCACCTCTGGCGCTAAGAGTGGCCGCCCCCGTCCAACTGGCAGCGATCGACGCCGGCTCGAACGCCATTCGGCTCGCGATTGCGCGAGCCACTTCTCCCAACCAAATTCAGATCCTCGACAGCGAGCGCGCGGCTGTTCGTTTGGGGCACAACGCTTTCACACGCCGCATGCTAGATGAGAAGACAATCGCACGCGCCGCGCGGGCATTTCGCGAGTTTCGCAATCGCATGGACCGGCACAATGTCACGGCCTACCGCGCCGTGGCCACGGCAGCGGCGCGGGAAGCCCGCAATTACCGGCGATTGATGGAGCGGATCCGGCGCAAAGCGGGAATCGAACTCGAAGTGATCAGCAGCGAGGAAGAGGCGAGGCTGGTCTGCTCTGCCGTCCAGTGCGCTTTGGGAGACCGCTTGCAACCGCGGCTGATTTTCGATCTTGGCGGCGGCAGCCTGGAGCTCAATTTCTTTCAGCGTGGCGCGCTGGAACACCGCGTCGCATTGCCGCTTGGGACGATTCGCCTGATGGAAACCTATTCCATCGAGGGCGCGATTGATGAGGACAACGCCAGCCGTTTGCGTCACCACATTCTTTCGCTATTGCGCAGCGCGCTGCCTTCGCCCCCGGGACTTTCACGTGCGATTGCTGTCGCATGTGGCGGCAACGCCGAAGCTCTGGTCCGCCTTGCGTCCGGTCCCATGGTTGCACGAACACCCACCATCAATATGCGTTTGCTGCGCGATCAGACCTGGCGCTTGCTTGGCCTCGATGTGCCGGGGCGCATGCGGGTCTTCCATCTCAGGAAGGATCGAGCAGAAGTGGTAGGAATTGCGGCGATCATCATCACGACGCTCGCAAAGTGGCTGGACATGCGGACCATGCTTGTTCCCGGCGTGGGCGTGCGAGAAGGCATCCTGCTGGATCTTGTCTCGCAGCAATATTCAGCGGGCCACTCTTCGGAGGAAGAGAAGGGCCGTGCGGCGGAATTGCTAGCTGGGGTGCGCTGGTTTGCGCGGCGGCTGGACTACGATCCGCACCATGCGGAGCAGGTGGCCCGGTTGGCCCTTTCACTTTTCGATCAATTACGGCCGTTGCATGAGATGGGGCCGGAACTGCGCCTGATGCTGGAAATCGGCGCACTGTTGCACGATACCGGACATTTCATCCATCGCAAATCACACCACCGGCACGGTGAATACCTGATTCGCAACGGCGAGATCCCCGGACTGCGCGGCTGGCGGCGCGATATGGCTGCTGCCCTGGTCCGCTACCACAACTGCAAATCCGACCCGCAGCTCGAGCACGCTTCTTACGCCGCACTCGATGGCCCGCGCCGGCGCCAGGCCCGGCTGCTTTCCTCATTGCTCCGAATCGCAGAGAAACTCGAGTCGGAGCATGCACAGCGCGTTGCGGGCGTGGACGTGCAGATCGCCGGGCATAAAGCTATCTTTATAATTCGTGCGGCCGATGGCATCCGATTGGATCTCGCCGGACTCGAGCGCAAGGCCGAGCTGTTCGAGAAAGAATTCCACCTCAAAGCTGAATTCCGCCGCGCCCAGCGGAAGGAAAAGGTTGCATAAAGCATGATTCTCTATCTTGTGCGTCACGGCATTGCCATGGATCCCACCGATCCCAAATCGCCGCCTGAACCCGAAAGGCCATTGACGGCCAAGGGAGTGCAGAAAACGCGGGCGACCGCGCTTGGATTGCGCACGCTCGGCGTGAAACCCGACGTGCTGATCACCAGCCCGTACGTGCGCGCGGCCCAGACGGCTGAAATTTTTGCCGAAGCGTTGGAATTCGCCCCAGAGAAAATCCGTGCCAGTGAGGCGCTCAAGCCAAGTGGGAATCCGGTTGAGGCGATCAAGGAGATTTCGCGACTACGGGCCAAGGAAGTGATGTGCTTCGGCCACGCTCCGCATCTGGACCAGATGATCTACGAACTCGTCGGGGCGCGGGGAGCGTTCACGTCGCTCAAGAAGGCTGGAGTTGCCTGCTTCGAGCATGCAGCCTCTCACGGGAAATGGGAGCTTCAGTGGCTGCTGACTCCGAAGATACTGCGTCAACTGGCGGAGTAGCTTTTCTGGAGATCGACAAGAGAGACGGCTTGGATTGTATTTCCTCCTTGCAGCCCTCCGCGCCAGGCAAGCCAAAGAAACTCCTTATCGTTTGTTTTTGTGCGGAGCAGTTCTAGCCGGGCTTTCCGCTCCGTTTCGATCCTCTCGAGCCAAGCGGCCACGGCAGCGAGCTCCCGCCGGGCGCACCGGCGACGAATTTCGCTGCGCAGCACATCCAGATCGTGCACATCGCCCAGCAAGTCTTGCAATTGTCTCAGGTCGTCGCCCCAGGCCTCATACCGCTGCGGAAGAAAATTCTCGACGATATAGCGGAACCGCTTGAGGCCGATTCTCAGCCGATGCCAGGCGACACGGCTTCGGCCTTTCCGCGCCCGCTGGTATAGGTTGATCACTTCATTCAAGCTGGTCAGTGCCAAACGCTGGAAAACCACGCTTTCGAGCGGAAAGAACTGCGCCTTGTGGCTCAACTTCTTTGACAATCTCCGCCATTCCTTCCGGTCAGATTTGTTCAGTGCCTGCTCGGCGGCTTCGCGGTGTTTTCGCTCTTCCAGGCTGAGGACCCTTAACATATGCCTGCGGATCGGATCGTCCGGGGCCCCGAGCTTTCTCACCCACTCTCTTTCGACCTGGGTATCCCGGAGGACGCCGAGCGCGTGAAACAGGCCGCGGCTCGACTTTTTCAGCTTGCGCCAGCCTGTCCCGGGATTCACTTCGCTCAGCGCTTCAGCCATCGTCCGGCAGCGGCGAAGCGCCACTCGCAGGTCGTGCACGGCATCGGCGCTCCAACCGCGTCGGGCTTCCTCCGACTTCAGGAGGACGCGTTCCATCCAGAACATGAGGCCAATACGCTTAGCCGTAATGCCACGAGATATCGGAATCGAATGTGCCATGGAATATCCAACCTGTCAGGGAACAGGGAGGGAACGGATATGCTACACCTGAGGGCCCAATTTATCCAGCCGCGGCCAGTTTTAACGGCTCATTTATCTGGCGCTAACATGGCCCATGTATCACCTCCCCTAGCGCGTTTGATTCCGTAGGTCCCTGCCCGCCGCAATGCGCGGTGAACTGTCCCTCGGACGGGGCAACGCGGATTCGGACCCGAGACAATCCCTTGAGGAGAAAACATGATACGGAAGAATCTTCGTTGGCTCGCGGCTGGAATCATGGCGTGCAATCTAGGCATCATGACCCCGGGCAGCGCGCTCGCAGGGAATAGAAATGATGATGACGATTCCAAGATCGACAAACCTATCAAGCATTTGGTCGTGATCTTTCAGGAAAACGTGTCGTTTGACCATTATTTCGCCACCTATCCGCACGCCGAACCGAACCTCGACAAATCCGTTCATTTTCAACCCAAGTCAAGCACACCCACGGTAAACGGCCTCACCGGCGCGCTGCTGACCAACAATCCTAACGCCATCAACCCTGCGAACGGGGCCAACGCGATCAACCCGTTTCGTCTGGACCGCTCGCAGGCCTCGACCTGCGACCAGGGGCACAACTACGGTCCAGAGCAGCTGGCTTTTGACGCCGGCCTGATGGACATGTTTCCCGCGAGCACCGGGGCCGGAGAGAGCTCGTTCTGCGCTGCCCCGTTTGCCTACGGCAAGGACAAAGGCCTCGTGATGGGCTATTTCGACGGCAACACCGTAACAGCGATGTGGAACTACGCGCAGCATTTCGCCATGAATGACAACTCCTATGGCACGAACTTCGGACCTTCGACCCCAGGCGTGCTCAACCTGGTGTCGGGAGTCACCTTTCCGGCCACGCCGAGCGCCCCGCATCCCAAGATTGTGCCCAACAACGCTGGGCCGGGTACGCTGGTCGGCGATCTTGACCCGACCGGCGATGTCTGCTCCGCAGGGACTACCGTGCAGTTGGCCAGCCCGAACGTCGGCGACCTGCTGTCGAGTGCGGGCGTGACCTGGGGCTCGTTCATGGGAGGGTTTGATCTGACCATCACGAATCCGAACGGCACCACCGGCTGCAAGCGCTCGAGCCCGGCGACCCCAGCCAATGGCGGGCCGACCGCGGACTACATTGCCCATCATTCCTTCTTCAACTACTTCGCCTCGACGTCAAACTCGATGCACACGCGCCCCGCATCGGTGTCGGAAATCGGGAATGCTGGCCCGGCAAACCACCAGTACGACATCAACGACTTTTTTGCCGCGCTGAAGCATGGAAACCTTCCGGCGGTTAGCTTCCTGAAGGCCATTGCTGCACAGGACGGCCATGCCGGCTATTCCGATCCGCTGATGGAACAGTCCTTCATCGTCACTGTCGTCAACACACTCATGCAGTCGCGGGAATGGCGAGAGACTGCGGTGGTAGTTCTCTACGACGACTCGGACGGCTGGTACGACCACCAGATGTCGCCGATCGTCAACCCCTCGGCGGTCAACACGGGCGTTGTGAACGATAGCGACCAGCTGAACGGGCCCGGCGTTTGTGGCCACGGCGCGCCGCTGGCCGGCATCGAAGGCCGCTGCGGCTACGGCCCGCGGCAGCCGCTTCTGGTGATCTCGCCATTCGCCAAGGAGAATTTCGTCGATCACACGCTGACCGACCAAAGCTCGGTACTGCGCTTCATCGAGGACAATTGGGACCTCGGCAGGATCGGCGGCGGCTCGTTTGACGCCATCGCCGGCCCGCTCGACAACATGTTTGATTTCCATCACCGCCGTGACGAGAGGGTTTTCCTCGATACCTTGACCGGTCAGGTGGTTGCAATCGATCAGGATAATTAAACGGCGATTCCCCGTAGTTATACACACCACGTAACGCCCCCTGGCTCGCCCTGACCCTCGTCGGGGCGAGCCAGCCCCGTTTTTGGGCCACCGGAATTCCGTGTTCGGCTGTACCCTTTACAGTCTGTTTGCCAGGCGTTAGCCGTTTCTCGGGAGCCGCGCAAGTGCCACGAAAAGTTCGCAGCGTCGATCTCACCCAGGTCTCCGAATGGGATGATGGAGAGCTGCGTCGCAAGGATGACTATCTGGCCGGGGAAGAGCCGCTCGAGATCCGCATCGGCGAACATCCGCTGAGTGTTACCATGCGCACCCCGGGACACGACCTGGAACTTGCGGCCGGCTTTCTTTTCACCGAAGGCCTGGTGCAACGGCGCGAACAAATCCTGAAGCTCGAGAGCGCAAGTCCAGTTGGTGCGCCAAACAGTGGAAATGTCGTTCAGGTGGAACTCACACCTGATGCTGTGCCCGATTTCGAGAAAATGCGCCGGCACTTCTTCGCGGCGTCGAGCTGCGGGATCTGCGGGAAGGCTTCGATTGATTCAGTGCGCTCACGCGTATTGCAGCCTCCGAACCCCGATTTTCGTCTCGCACCAGAGATACTGCTCCGATTGCCCGATGCACTTCGCTCGTCTCAGGACGTGTTTGAGCGCACAGGCGGACTTCACGCCGCGGCGTTGTTCAGCGCCCGCGGGACCCTGCTGGCCCTGCGCGAGGATATCGGCCGCCACAATGCCGTGGACAAACTGATCGGTTGGGCGCTGCGCGAAGGCCGCCTGCCGCTCGCGGAGTCAGTCCTGCTCGTCAGCGGGCGCGGCGGGTTTGAAATCATACAGAAGGCGATCGTCGCGGGGCTACCCGTCGTGGCATCCGTCTCGGCGCCTTCGAGCCTGGCCGTGCAGCTTGCGCGTGAGTTGCGGCTGACACTAATAGGGTTCCTCCGCGGACGCCGCTTTGTAATCTACGCTGGTGAAGAACGCCTAGAAAAGTGATAAGGATTACAGCGGCGCTACTACTACGCGACGCTGCCAGTCTTCTCGGGATTAGAGACAGCGCGGCTATCGCGAATCATTTCTCGAAACTTGCCGAATAACTCTTGATCCCACCATCCGAGCTTTGCTTCGTCATCCATGACTTGCAGGGCTTCCTCGGACGGCACTGCGGTGCGGTAGGGACGATCTGTGGTGAGAGCATCGTAAACATCGGCTAGTTGCAGGATGCGAGCGGTGAGTGGGATTTCTTCGCCGCGCATGCCGTCTGGATATCCCGAGCCATCGCGCTTCTCATGATGATGCCGAATAATCGGAAGCACGGGCCGGAACGACTTGAGCGGCGCGCAAATGCGCTCGCCCACGACGGAATGTTTGCGCATCACGTCCATTTCTTCCGGCGTCAGCGGCCCAGGTTTGAGCAAGATCGAATCGGGCACCACAACTTTACCGATATCGTGCACGATACCAGCCCAGCGGAGCGCTTTGATGTCCTCCTCCGCAATTTCGAGCCGCGCTCCCAGGCGTGCCGACATATCCGCGAGCCGCTCGCAATGCCCACGAGTGTACGGGTCGCGTGCCTCGATGCTCTGGGCCAGCGTGAACACCACCGCCTCCGCATTTTCGAGTTCATCTGTATATTGTTTCAGCCGGAGCAACGAACGCGTGCGCGCGATGAGTTCATTGATGTCAATCGGCTTGCTCAGAAAATCATCGGCGCCCGCATTGATTCCCTCGATGCGATCCTCCGTCGCCGAAAGGCCGGTGATCAGCACCACCGGTGTGAGCCTGGTCTCCGGCGTGGCCTTGATGCGCCGGCAGACCTCGAATCCGTTGATTCCCGGCATCAGAATGTCGAGCAGGATCAGGTCGGGACGAAACGTGGCGCATTCGGCAAGCGCCGATGATCCGTCGCTCGCGTCGCGCACATCGAAACCCTCGCGCCGCAGTAATGCTTCCAGCGCTGACCGCGCGGCGGATTCATCGTCCACAATCAGAATTCTTCCGATCATGCAATCGGCTCAATCATCCCCAAATTTTCGGCAGGGTAAGAACCACAAACATGCGGGCCGTCTCCCACCAGTTGCCTAACGCAGCCAGCGGTGCCTAATGGACTTCGTTCTATAACGAAACAAATGTATCCTGTCCCGTATTTTCGGACAACCCCGATTCGGTGAATAGTGCGAGGCAACAGATGAAAAGGTCGCTCCCACCAGAGTCGTTGCGGGAGATTTCATTGCGGCTCGAGCCGGCGCACACGGCATTTCAGAAGCGCTATCCCGGCTCCTCCGGCGCGCGCCAGCCGGTCCATGTGGTTTACGGTGGAGCACATTTGTTCCGCGCAGGCACGGCGCGGCGCCTAGGCGAGCTCGCCCTGCGTTCGCTCGACGACTACGCGCCCGACTTCGCCGCCTTCGCGCGGGCCATCTCGTTGCCGGGAGCGGAGCGCCTGCCCGACTCGCCCGACGCAGCCGCCGCCATTTCCAAGTCCATTGAAGCGGACCCCGAAGCAGCCAAGAAGGCAAACCGGCCCGCGTGGTTTGCACACACCCTCTACCGCCGTGTCCGGGAAAAACTCCGGCGCGAGCCTGTGGAGGATTTTCGCATCGACTTTGAAGATGGCTACGGCAATCGCCCGGATGATGAAGAAGATGGCCACGCTGCAGCCGCTGCCGCGGAAGTAGCTTCAGGTGCGAATGCAGGCCAGTTGCCCCCGTTTATCGGCATCCGCATTAAACCGTTCACGGAAGAATTGCGGGCACGCAGCATTCGCACGCTCGACGTCTTTCTAACCGAATTGGCGGAGAAGACCCGCGGCGAGCTGCCCAAAGGTTTTTTCATTACGCTGCCCAAAGTCACTCTGCCCGATGAGGTCGCTGCATTCGCGGATATCTGCTCGCGCCTGGAACCGATGCTGGACCTCGAACCGGGTGCGCTGCGTTGCGAGTTAATGATTGAGACGACGCAATCCATCTTCAACGAGCGGGGCGAAGTGAATTTGCTGCCGCTGGTCGCCGCAGCGCGCGGCCGCTGCGTCGCCGCACACTTCGGCACCTACGATTACACCGCCGGGCGCAATATCACCGCCGCATATCAGTCGCACACGCACCTGGCCTGCGATTTCGCCCGCGAAGTGATGCAAGTAGCACTGGCCGGCACGGGCATTTGGCTCTCCGATGGCGCGACCAACATCCTGCCTGTGCCGCCGCATCGTGCCGCGGAGAGCGGCTCGTCTTTGACCGCACGGCAGATCGGGGAAAATCTCACTGCCGTTCATTCCGCCTGGAAGCTTCACTTCGGCCACATTCTTCACTCTCTCGCAAATGGATTTTACGAAGGATGGGACCTGCACCCCGCGCAGCTTCCCACCCGCTACGCTGCCGTGTATTACTTTTTCCTCGAAGGCCTGGATGCAGCATCGGAACGCCTGCGCAACTTCATCGACAAGGCAGCGCAGGCCACGCTGGTCGGCGAAGTCTTCGACGATGCCGCAACCGGGCAGGGGCTCTTAAATTATTTTCTGCGGGCCATCAATTGCGGCGCGATTACGGTGGACGAAGCGCAGTCGCTCAGCGGCCTGACGCTCGCCGAGCTCCGTGCGGCATCCTTCGTGAAGATCCTGGACGGCCGCCGAACCAAATCGCCCTCTTGATCATTCCTTCCGGAGTGTGGCTTCGATCAAGCCATGTGGTTCGTCCGTAGGCAGAAAAACCTCCGCGGGATTGTCCATGCCGAATGGTGAGAGGTCCACAAGATTAAAATGCTTATTCGGCAGCCGGAGATGAATCTCGCGGATACGATCGAAACTACCAAGCACTGCTTCACCCATTGCGTAAAGAGTGTGCTGAAGAGAATGACTGTCATGCTCGGCGAATGTCTCGAGCAGCGTTTGCCTGACGCCATGCCAAACGGGGCTGAACTCAGTTTCGTTTCCATCATAGAGCCATTGAGCATGGATGGTCGTCGAGAGGATGCGATTGCGGTCCTCCTTTAGAGTGGTATACGGGTCGCGCAGAAATCCGTCAAATGCAGATTTTGTTGTCTTCAGTACGGTCAAGCCCTCGATTCCGGCGCGGATCGCAGTTCCTTCGCGGGTACCGCTTAGATCTGCAGTGCGCTTCTCTAGCCCTGCCCGCGTGAACGTGAACGCGCTCGGCTTGCCACTGTGCGGCAGCCGTGACCAAAGATTTTCCGCGGCCTCAATCTCGACGCGCGATACTTGTGGGTTGTAAGTGAGGAAATGCTCGACTAGGTGTTGGCAGAAATCCTCGACCGCTTCGACGGGATATTGCCGCGCCAACACATACACGGTGTTCTTCATCGTGTCGGTCGGCAGGATTTTTCGGTTGTCGCCCTTCGTGTGCGCCGTCTCGAAATCACCCTCGAACCGGATCCCCAGCGTCAATTCCTTGATGTCGTGGCGGCCTTCCTGTTTCACCACGCGCAGCAGGCGGACGCGCGATTTCCCATAGTTGTTTTCGCCGAGCTTGATAGCCATGCGTCAGCTCCCGCGATACGTGGAGTACCCGTAGGGGCTGAGCAGCAGCGGGATGTGATAATTCTGCTTCGTGTCCCGCACCTGAAAAATGATGCTCACCTGCGGATACAGCCCTTCGGTTTTGCGTGAACGAAAATATTGCGCCGTTTCAAATGTCAGGCGATAGGTTGCGTCCACCAACGAGCCCGGCGCCAGCAGCTGCCGCAACCGGCCGTCGCCGTCCGTTGCGCCTCGGCTGAGTTCTTTCCAGCCGCCGCCCATTTTTTCGATCTCCAGAATCACCGGCATGCCCGCTGCCGGGCGTCCGATCGAAATATCGAGAACATGCGTGGTTATCTCGCTCATAATTCGAGGAATTTCTCCAGGCGCAGCCGCGTGATCTTGCGCTGCTCTTTGGCGGCGTTCCGCAATTCTAGTTCCGGTTCGTTCGACATTCTTTCTTGTAAGTTTCTTAGTATCTCTTCGCTTGACTTTCCACTGGCACAAATCAGGAAGACATGGCCGAATTTCGCGTGGTACGCTCGATTGGCAGCCGCCAGCGTCGCGAGCATGTCTGCCGAAGCCTTCTGCGCTGCTGACTGCTCGCCGGCGGACCATCGCCGCGCGGTTTCGGATTGCCTCCCCTTTGCGCGCCTCCCGCCGATTGCAGGGTGATGCCGAAAGGCTGCGAGCCACTCCCGGCGTCCGAGCAGACTCCACATCCTGTCAGACGCATCTAGCAAATTCGCAGCGCTCAAGAACGGACGCTGCGCAATCATTTGCTCCACCCACTTCTTCGAGCCGCAGCAGTCGAACAGTGCCTTGCGCGCCTGCGCAGCTGAGAGCTGGTTGAATCGCTCGATTCCCTTCAGACCTCTATCCAGCCGCTCCGCGCGCCCGAAAATACGCAGACGGCTCACGCCGCCGTCGGGATAAATGTTGAAGCGCACATGTGTGGCCGGGGCCGTAGTCTCGAGTTGTCGGCTGAAGAAATGCCGACGATTGGCTTTGAGCTTTGTCTCCGGCAACACAACCTTCCACGTAGCGAAGCCCATAGCCAGTTCATCCTTCGCCGCGTCCTCGACGTAATGCGATTCGATTGAACACCGATCAGGATAATTTCCTTTGAAGTGCGCCGTGTCCACTTCGATGCGCCGAATCACGCCAGGAATTCCGAGCTTCAGGATTACCCAGTCGTGCCCCAGGCCGCGCCGGCGCCGTGTCTCCCAGCCGTCGCCCATGTCCTTTCCGCGTCCGGGCATCAGCAGATTCAGCGGCGCGCTGAAGAATTCATCGCTCGATGCCACCACGCTGCCGCCATTCTCGATCGCAACCAGATCAAATTCTCTGCGCGATAGGCGCGCCTTTTGGGGAACCACTTCGCCATAGACGCGCAGCCGCGCCACCCCTCCATCGGGATAAATCTTCAGGCGCAGATGCGTGAACGTGCTCCCATGCACCACGGGAAATTGATTTAGCGTATCACCTTGCAAAGCTGTCTGCGGCACAAGCTCATCCCAACGCGTTGCAAGATCCCGCAGACGTTGTTTTTCGTTCTTGTATGGTCGGGACAGGCCCAGATCACAAGCGTCCAGCGAAAAGTGCGCTGGAAAATTTCCTTTGAAATGACTCGTGTCCACCACCACACCGCGAATTATTCCCGGTAGACCGAGCCGGATAATGCACCAATCGTACCCGGGCGTTCGGCGGCGCCGTGTTTCCCAGCCGTCCATCCATTTTCCGCGCGAGGTGTACTTCCCTTCAATGAAAACGGGCTTGGAGGCCTTGAGCAGATTTTCCTTGGGTGCGAAGAAATCGTCATTGGCTGCGAGTACCTTGCCGCCCAGCCGCGCCGAGGCGAGATCCACAAGTTTCGTAAAATCCTTCACGCGCTGCCTCGATGCAGAACGCGCCCGATCGGGCCGGCGCAAAATTCCCCGCGATCATAGACCTTCCGTCCGCGAAGAAATGTTGTGTCCACCACGCCCGCCAGTGCGCGCCCTGCATAAGGGGTGATCTTGTGGCGATAGTGGAGATGCGACGGCTCGACCACAAATTTCGCCTTCGGATTCCAAATCACCAGATCGGCGTCACAGCCCACGGCGATAGTTCCCTTTTGTTTCTCGAGTCCTGCGAGTCGCGCCGGTCCCCGACAGAGCCAGGCGGCCAGATGGGGCACAGCATAGCCGCGCACAGCTGCCTCCGTCCACATTGCACGCAAACTGAGCTGCAGCGATGCAATCCCACCCCAGGCGCGCGTGAAATCGCCTTCGTCGGGGAGCTTCATCGCCGGTGGGCAAGGCGAATGGTCGGTGGCGATCAAATCGATGGTTCCATCGCCGAGCGCGGCCCATAAGTTTTCCAGATTTTCGCGTTCACGAATCGGAGGCGCGCACTTGAATTCGGTCGCGCCTTCGTGGACTTCTTCCGCTGCGAAGGTCAGATAGTGCGGACAGGTCTCAACGCTAACGGCAAGTCCGTCTGCCTTCGCCTGCCGCAGTTGCGGAATGGCATCAGACGATGAGAAATGCACGATATGCGTGCGAATGCCAAATTCGCGGCTCAGGCGCACCAGCAGCGCGATTGCTTCGTTTTCCGCCTCACGTGGCCGCAACGCCAGCCACGTGGAATAGGATCTTGGGTCCGCTTTCGACAGGCCTTTCGCCGCCGCCGCAATCAGGCCGGCCAACTCGGCATGCGCGAGCAACGGCGCACCAAGCGCGGCAAGTTCGGGCGCTGCCATGCGAAGATCGGCTTCCGATACGTGCGCGAATTCCTCCACGCCACTCGGCACGAGAAAGCATTTGAATCCGAATACCCCGGCCTCCCACAGCGGACGAAGTTCGGCAGCGTTTCCCGGCACAACGCCGCCCCAGAAGCCCACATCTACCCAGAGTTTTCCTGCCGCTGCTGCAAGTTTTTCGCGATACGCGGCGGCACTCGTCGTTGCGGGAATGCTATTCAGCGGCATTTCGATCAGCGTCGTGACGCCACCGGCTGCTGCGGCGCGCGTTGCTGTGGAAAACCCTTCCCATTCCGTGCGGCCCGGCTCATTAATGTGGACATGCGTGTCCACGAGGCCGGGCATCACGATTGATTCGCCCGCCTCATGTAAAGGAGATCCAGCCGGGATGTCATCGAAGGCAGAAATCGCTGCGATAGCGCCGCTGCGAACTTGAATCCCCGCGGCGCGCTCGCCCTCTGGCAATACCACTCGCTTGCCGCGCACCACCAGGTCCGGTGGCGTCAGGGGGCTTGCCGGCGTGCTGTCAGCGGGTGACATTGCTGCTCAGGATGACAGAATCTCGAAGAACTCCGCGAGAAGATTTTGCGCCACGCGCAAGCGATATCGCGCTGTCGAGCGCATGTCGTCTATCGGCGCGATCTCGCGGGCGAGCGCCACCTGTGCTGCTTGCAGCACCGCTCGCGACGGTGATTCGCCGCGCAGCAACCTCTCAGTCTGCGCGGCACGCACCACCGTGGGCGCCACGCTTCCCAGCGCGATGCGCACGTCGGCGATTCGCCCGTTCTCGACTCGCGCAGCCCCGGCAAAACATACCTTTGAAATTGCTTGCGCCCGTCGCGTTCCCACTTTTCGGTAATGTTGTTTCCAGACAGCCGTCGTCCGCGCCAGGCGGATCCGCCGGATCAGTTCGTCGGGTCGAAGTTTCATTTGTTTGTAACCAGTGTGAAAGTCACGGTACGCCAGCCAGCGCGTGCCGGCGGCGGAGATGAGTTCGAGTTCCGCGTCGTACACAATCAGTGCCGGTGGCGAATCTGCTGCCGGCGAGGCATTCGCGATATTTCCGCCCAGCGTCCCGCGATTTTGCGTCGCAATGCTGCCAGTTTCAGCCGCGGCGCGGCAAACCAGCGGAAATTCGCGCTCGAGAGTTTCGTGGGCTTGCACTGCCGTGTAGGTGGTAAGCGCGCCGATCATCACGTGGTCCGGTCCTACATCGATTCCGCGCAGCTCTGGTAATTTCCAGATGCTCAGGTACTGCCGGTGCGGCAGCTTGCCGGCTTCGAGCAGAACCATCAGGTCCGTTCCCCCGGCAAATGGTTTCCACGCGCTGGGCTCATGCTTCATTCGTTCGAGCGCGGAAGCCAAATCGCGCGGGGCTTCCAAGTGGTACGAGGGAAGGTAAGCCCTCACGCGCGCTGCTCCGTTTTGCGGCATGCCTCCACCACCGACTCGAAAATCTTGATGTAGCCGGTGCAGCGGCACAGATTCCCCGCAAGTCCTTCGCGGATCTGCGCCTCGGTGGGGCGTGGGTGGCGCGCAAGAAGATTCACGGCTGCGAGAATCATCCCCGGAGTGCAGATGCCGCACTGCGCGCCGCCATGCGTGATAAACGCCTGCTGTACGGCATGCAATCGGTCGCCATCCGCAACTCCTTCGATGGTGCGAATTGACGCGCCCTCCGCCTGCAGCACAGGAACAAGACAGCTGTTCACCAGCACTCCGTCTATTTCGACAGAGCACGCGCCGCACTCTCCCTCGCCGCAGCCTTCCTTCGTTCCGGTCAACCCCGGTTGCTCCCGTAGCACGTCCAGCAGTCGCGCCATAGGATACGCATCGAACTCCGTCGCCCGCCCGTTCACATGGCACTGTACGCGAATCTTGCGCGCGGCATCAGGCATGCACGCTCTCCAGCATTTCCATCAGCGCTTCCGGGGTGGCGGGGATCCGCGTGATGTTTGCGCCAGTTGCATGCGAGATCGCGTTTGCGATGGCGGGGCCTGTTCCATCAAGTGGCAGCTCGCCGATCCCTTTTGCTCCGGCTGGCCCGCGCGCGTATGGAATTTCCTCGAAGTAAACTCGGATCGGCGGAACATCCATGGACGTGGGCATCACGTAGTTCGTCATCTGCGCATTCACCATTCGCCCTTCCTGCCAAACCACATTTTCGTACAGCGCGAATCCAATTCCCTGCGCTACGCCACCTTCAATCTGCCCCGCGGCGAGCACGGGATTGATCACCTTGCCCACCTCCTGCACGGCAACAAAATCCTCAACGCGCATTTCGGCCGTGCGCATATCTACAGAAACTTCGGCGACATAGACTGCCCAGGCATACGCGCCGTATGCGTCACCCTGATAGCGGTTGTCGTCCCAGTGAAGCTCGCGCGGGTGTTCATACTTGGCGAAGGAATGGAGCGGCCCGTTGTGCTCGATGTATTTGCGGCAGGCGTCGGCAAAATCCTTGGCGGTATATCTGGGTTTCAGTAGGCCGCTCTGCAACAGCTTCTGCTGAATTTCACCCGCGGCGGATTCCACTAGCTTTCCGACAATCATCGAAGTACGCGAAGCCACCGTAGGGCCGCTGTTCGGCACGCTGGCAGTATCGGGCTGCACGATTTCGATTTGCTCGACACCAAGCTCGAGAGTTTCCGCAGCGATCTGCGAGAATATTGTATTCGTGCCCTGCCCCATCTCCGTGCTGGCCGCCATCACACGTACGCGACCGTCGCTGGTTGCTTCCGCCGCTACCTCCGACGCGAGATACTCTTCGCCAGAGCCTGTGAACCCCGCTCCATGCAAAAACGTGGCGAAGCCAATCCCTCGCCGGATGGTGTTCTCGCGATTTTCCGCATCGAATCGTTTATGCTTCTCGTGATAGCCGCTCAATTCGAATGCGCGGTCCATCAGATGGCCCATGTCCACCTTTTCATGAACCACCTGGCTGACCGCCAGCGCTTGCCCTTCATGAATAAAGTTCCGGCGGCGCAATTCATCCGGGGCCAAGCCGATCGCGTTGGCCACACGATCCAGATGCCGCTCGAGCGCGAAGACACTCTGCGGCGCGCCAAACCCGCGAAAGGCGCCGTGAGGCGGCGCGTTTGTGGCCACAGCTCGGCTTAGAATTCGCACGTTCGGACAGTTGTAAGGCCCCGCTGCATGAATTGTCCCGCGCGAGAGCACCACGGGCGAGAGAGTCTCGTACGCGCCGCCGTCAATCGTGAAATCAATTTCCATCGCGAGCAATTTGCCGTCGCGCTTCACGGCCGTGCGGTGTCGCGTGCGCGATGGATGGCGCTTAGTGGTGGCCACCATGTCTTCCGCTCGGTCGTAAACAATCTTCACCGGCTGCCGTGCCTTCCACGACAGCAGCGCCGCGTGGGCCGCAATCATCGAGGGGTACTCTTCCTTGCCCCCAAATCCGCCGCCGGTCTCAGTTTGCACCACGCGAATGCGATCCTTCGGTAGCCCGAACAGCGCCATCAACGCCTTGTGAACGTAATATGGGCATTGCAGCGAGCCCCAGACCGTCACACCTACCTCCGGTCCTGCGCGGGCAATCATTCCCTGCGGCTCAATGTAGAGTTGCTCTTGCGAGCCGGTTTCGTAGGTTCCCTCGACGATAAAATCAGCGCCGGCCCACGCGCTGTCAATGTCGCCCTTCTCCACCCGGAACGACTTGAAGATATTGTCGGTTCCCCAGATGGTTTGTTTGCGTGCAAGCGAGTCCTCAATTGTAAACACGGCGGGGAGCGGCTCAATCTCGATGCGCACCGCCCGGCGCGCTTCCTCCAGCAAATATTTGTCACGGTGGGCAAGCAGCACCACCGGTTCTTCGGGATGGTTGACAAATTCAGTCGCAAGGCATGGCTGATCTTCAATCAGGAGCGCGATGCAATTTTTCCCTGGGATATCTTTCGCAGTTACAATGCTAAATTCGCTCCATGGAATTTCGCCTTCGAAATGAATTCCAAGGATGCGCCCCCGCGCTGCAGGGCTGCGCACCGTTACGCCGTGAAGCATCCCAGGCAACGAGATGTCGTCCACGTAGCGGGCGCACCCGGTGACTTTTCCGCGTCCTTCTTTCCGCGGCACTGACGTCCCGATGATGCGATTCTCCACTGGCAGCCTCAGTATTTGATCTTGTCCTGCTTTTTTTCCCAGGCTCGAAACGCCTCAAGCGCTTCTTTCCGCATCATCTGGATCATGGGAATTTTCCGCTGTGCGTGTGGCCGTCCGATTTCTTCATAAATGAATGAATCGTCAAAACCAGCTTCCGACGCATCTGCGGCCGTACAGCCGTAATAGACCCGCGCGAGGCGCGCCCAATAAATTGCTCCGAGACACATGGGACACGGCTCGCAAGTGGTGTAGATCTCGCAGCCAGTCAGCTCGAAATGTCCCAACTTTTTACAGGCTTCGCGCACCGCCACCACTTCGGCGTGCGCTGTCGGATCATTCGTTGAGGTCACGCGGTTGGTCCCTTCAGCGATGATTTTTCCGTCTTTCACGACGACGGCAGCGAAGGGGCCGCCAAGCCCCGCGCGGATATTTTCGAGTGAAGATTGTATCGCGCGAGCCATGAAGGGATTGTGCATTTCGATGTACCCGTTCGGCGCTACTGCCAGAGAAATCTTCCTGACCGCGTCGAAGCGATTGGGAGCGATTGTAACGCAGCCGCCTGGGATCGGCCCGCGAATGTCCTGGAGAGTTCAATGGGGATAACCGTACAGGCGCACGGCCTATTCAACAACCAGGCGGGTCCTTTCAGTGGTGATTTCTGCAGTCAAGAACGAGCACTCCTTGCGGCGCCAGAAATAGAGCAGCGCGATGCCAATCAGGATCAGCGCCAGGCACAACCCGGTCCACAATCCCGCGGCGCCCCATCCGAGCCGGAAACAGAGGTGATAGCCTAGGGGCAAGCCGATCGCCCAATAGAAGAACATATGGCAGAGCATCGGCGTTCGGGTGTCGCCCGCGCCGCGCAGTGCGCCCGTCGCGACGGTCTGCATTCCGTCGAAGAGCTGAAAGAAAGCTGCAACAAACAAGAGCGAACTGGCCGCCTGGATCACCATCGGATCCGGCGTGTAAGCACGTACGATAGGATGAGGAGCCACCAGCAAGATCACTCCCATGCAGGTCATGAAGCCTGTGCCCAGCGCCATGGCGGTCCATCCCGCGCGGCTGGCTGCATGCGCGTCACGCCGGCCGAGCGCTTGCCCTACACGCACCGCTGCCGCCGATGAAATCCCCAGCGGCACCATGTAGGTGAGGCTCACGGTGTTGAGCGCCACCTGGTGGCTGGCCAGAGCGACGGCGCCAAGCTTGCCTATTAGCGTCGTGGCCACAGCGAAAACTCCTACCTCCATCGCGAATTGCGTGGCCGCGGGAAAACCGAGCTGCACCAATCGCCACATACGGAAAAAACTCGGCAGCCTGCGCGTGCGGCGGAGGCCGGTCTTGTAACGATGATCGTAATAAACGGAGTAAACCAGCAAGACGCCCATCATATAGAGCCGCGCGATGCAGGTGGACCAGCCGGAGCCGACCGTTCCCATCGCGCGCATTCCGAGATGCCCATACACGAGCGACCAATTCCCCACCAGGTTTACAAAGTTGGCAGAAATCAGGGCGAACATTACCGGCTTCGCCAGATTCATTCCCTGAAGATAGCGGCGAAACACAAAATAGAGCAGCAGCGGGAGCGTGCCCCAATTGAGCGCGCGCAAGTAGGGAATCGCTTGGATCAAGACCGCAGACTCAATATTCGCAGAACGCAGGATGGGCTCGATTAGCCGAACGACGCCCATCAGCATGGGCCCGAGCGCCAGGCTCAAGTACACGCCGTTGACGAGCGACCGGTGGCAATCCTCCACATCTCCAGCGCCGTAGGAATGCGAGACCAGCGTGTCGAGTCCCAGCATCAGTCCGGTGCCGAAGATGGCAACGGCCATGTAGAGGATGCTGCCCAGGCTGACGGCGCCCATGGCTTCCGCGCTGTGTGCCTGGCGTCCGACCATCATGGTGTCCACGATGCCCATCGTCATCCAGCCCAGCTCCGCGAGGACGAGCGGGATCGCCAGCCGCACCATCGGCCGCACTTCTTCGGCGATGTAGCGTGAGAAGAGCCGCTTCAGCATGGGTGTTCGTTCCCTGCAAGTTTACTATCGCGTGCAACGAGCACGCCTCGCGCAAAGAAGGCAGCACATTTGAATGCCGATCGAGTCATTTCAAGTTTATCGGGAATTCGCGCGGGCACAAAACGCTAAAGTCAAGATGCGGGTAGGCGTGAGAATCCAATTTGACACGGAAATGTGCCAATGGAAAATCATGCGGCCGCCAAAGGCGACCTCCGGTATTACTCGGTGCGGAGCGCTTCAATCGGATCGATGGCCGCAGCGCGCCGCGCCGGCAGGTAGCTCGCCAGGATCGCCGCAGCAACGAGTGCGAGCGCAACGCCCAGGAATGTGACCGGGTCCGTAGGCGTCACGTCAAACAGAAGCGATTTCACTAGTCCCGTAACCGCCAGGGCGCCCGCAAGTCCAATCCCCACTCCGAGCGCTGCCAGCAGCAACCCTTGGCCAAGAATCATCCCCAAGATCTTCGATGGCTGTGCTCCGAGCGCGATGCGGATACCGATCTCGCGAACTCGCTGGCTCACTGCCAATGCCATAATTCCCCCGATCCCCGCCGCAGCAATGACGAGCGCCAGCCCTCCGAAAATTCCCAGTAGGCTGGCGGTAACGCGTGGAGATGTGGTGGACTCCGCGCGCGCTTGCTCCAGCGTCACCACATGCGTCACCGCTATCTGCGCGTCCACTTCGTGCACTGCGCGTACGATCGCTTCGCCCATAGTTCTCGGATCAGCTATGGTGCGCGCAGACAGGGTCGAAGGCGCCGCGATTTGCGCGTGTGGAATATAAATCTCGGGCAAAGCAGGACGGTCAAGGCCGAATTCCCTCACGTCTCCAGCAATCCCGACGATAGTTGCCCAGGTGGCTCCATCATCGTACGAAATACTCCTGCCAATCGGGTCTTCATTTGGCCAGAAACGCCGCTTCATCGCTTCGTTGATCATTGCTACGATCCGGCCTTTGCCGCCGTCTGCCTCCGTAAACTCTCGCCCTTCTTTCAGCGGGATTCCCAGCGTGCGGAAATAGGCCGGTGAGATCAGGGAGTAGCTGCCCACGGGAGGGGCTTCGCCCGGCGCGAGCTCGCGTCCCTGGATCTTGAATGATCCGGAGTTGGGGCCGACCGATATTGTCTCGGAGTCAAGAGGATAGCTCGACGACATCGCTGCAGAAATTACGCCTGGCTCCGCCTGCACGCGGTCGAGAATCTTCTTGATCACTTCCACGAGCTGTTCCTGCTTCGCGTACTTGCTGAAGCTGATAGTCGTGCGCATCGCCAGCACGCGCTGCGGCACAAATCCTGCGTCCACTCGCAGCATCTTAATCAGGCTGCGCAGCATCAATCCCGCTCCAATCAGGAGCATGAATGAGAAGGCGACTTGCGAGACGATCAAAGCGCTGCGCACCCGATTCTTGCTCTGGCCCGCGCCGGCACCCGTGCTCCCCTCCTTCAAACTCGACGACAGATTTGCTCGCGTGAACACGGCAGAGATGGTCCCAAAGATAATGCTTGTGCCCAGCGCGGCCAGGAGCGTGAACCCCAGAACGCTCGCGTCAATATTGATTTCGCGGGCGCGCGGTGTCAGACGCGCCGCAAATTCAGTTAAAAGCTCAAGGCTGCTGTACGCCAGGACCAGCCCCAGCGCGCCGCCCACCAGGGCCATCAAGAAGCTCTCCGTCAGAAGTTGACGCAGCAAGCGGCTGCGTCCCGCTCCCAGGGCGGTGCGCACCGCGAGTTCGCGTTCCCGTCGCGACATCCGCGCGAGCGTCAAATTCGCCACATTGGCGCACGCGATCAACAAGACAAACACCGCCGCTGCCAAAAGCACCAACAAGGTGGGACGGGCTCCATGCGTCAACTCCTCCTGCAGGGGGCTGGAAACCGCCGCGTAACCCATATTGTCGGGATATGATTTTGGATATTCCGATTTCAGCCGGCCTGCAATCGTGGCAAGATCTGCGCGTGCTTGGGACAGGGTAACTCCTGGCTTGAGTCGTCCAAATGCTCTCATCAGGCGCGCGTCGCGGTTGTCGATGAACGCTTTTCCGGACCGGAAAGGGCAGGCCGAAGTGGGCATGTACACGTCGCTCTCGACTGGATACTGCGGGACGGGCGGGAGCACGCCAACGACTGTGTGCACTCGGTCGTTCAGCTCAAAGGTCTTTCCCACGATACCGGGATCAGCGCCGAATTTGTTTTTCCAATATTCGTAGCTCAGGATCAGCACAGCAGGCGCGCCTAATTTGTCATCTTCCGCCAAAAATGCCCTGCCAAGCAGCGGCTGAACTTTGAACAAATCAAAGTAGTTCGCCGATACCACCGCAGTTCGGATGCGGTCGGGATCACCATGCCCGTAAAGAATGAACGACATAGTGTGATATTCCACCAACCCTGAAAGAGACTGATTCTGCCCGCGATAATCCTCGATTTCGTGCACCGAAAATGCGATATCGCTGATTCCCAATTTTTGCGCCTGCTGCCGGATGAAAACCAGCCGGTCGCCTTCGGGATACGGCAGTGGCCGGAGCAGCACGGCATGGACCACGCTGAAGATTGCGGTGTTCGCGCCGATTCCCAGACCCAGCGTCAGGACGCCGATCACGGTGAAGCCTACGTTTTTGCGCATCATGCGCAGGCCGTAGGCTAGGTCTTGCTTCAGAATTTCCCAATGCTCGCTCGGAGCTGTCCGGAATATTCCTGCGATCGTCTCGCCCCACAGCTTCAAAAAGTCCATTGGCCCTCCTCGTTCCCTGATTTCGCGCTCTTGCTCGTGGAACACACCTTCCATCTCGTGCCCGTAATTCGTCTGGAAATCGAAGGGTAGGACTCGCAATAGCGCGCGAAAAATTCTCTGCGATCGCAGGAGCGTAGCAGGGTTCATGGATCATCACCTCGTCAGGCTGGCTCGGGCTTCGCGAACAATTTCTTGCTCCGCGCCGTTTCAAGCAACTCTTCCAGGCGTCGCGCCTCGGCCACCGCCACCCGACGCCCCAGTTCTGTCAGCCCGTAGTAGCGTCGCCTCTCGTCGTCCAGCCCGGCGACCGGTCGCTTCCTCGACTCCACAATCCAACCCTCACCGTTCAGCCGCTTGATGATCCCGTATAGGGTGCCCGCGCTCAGCCGCACTTTGCCTGCTGTGCGCTTCTCCACCTCTTTCAGGATTGCGTAGCCGTGCATTTCTTCGTTTGCAAGCGTCAGCAAGACGTGAAACATCGCTGTAGTAAGTGGGTGCTGCTCTTCTTCATGGCCAGTCTCGCGGTGATGGCTCATCAGTCATGATCCTTCGTTCTGCGTTTGACTACATCGTCAGACGATATAGTGCTCGGCAAGTTAGCTTCCATTATCTTGAGTCCGTAAGTATGAGCAGTTGCAGCTAATTGCAACGATGGCTAGATATGGAATGACTATTCGAGTGTGCGCTTATGGGATAAGCCCGTCGCAAGGCCGGGCAAAAGGATTGGCTAGGTGGGGCATGATGGGTGCTCCATACGCTGTCGGCTTCGCTCTTGGATAATGGGTCAGTTTCCGATTACCGCGTTCATCCGGCACTGGCCTATTGTCGGCGCATTGTCTGAATTGCAATTGCATCGCAAACTGGGGCGGTTGAAGCGCGCTCTTTATGTGATTGCGGCTTTCAGTATTGTGATGATGGCACTTGCGCCGATCTCGCTTGCACAATCGGTAGCTGGAATCCAAGTAGGTGATCCCTCACATGCGATTAGAAAGCTGAACCTAAAACCATCTATATCTCTCAGTAGCCGCCATATCTAAATAAGTGCGTCTTTCAGATTCTGTGTGGCCGATGGGAGTGTCGCTTAGCTGCGACCTTGCTGTGGCGAACCCTTCAGCCACCAATTGCCTAGGTAGCGGCCACTTCGCCACCAGCCTGCAACTTCTTTCGTTGTCGTCATTTTCAGCATCTCTGCGAAGGATTTGGCATTCAAATTCGCTGCGTCAGCAGTCCACGTCCCGGAGAGCGACTGGCCCTTCGTCGGCCGAGCTGTCCAGGTGCCCTGCCAGCCCCGGCCCGTCCTTCGTGCGGACCACGTCCCTTGCAGAAGGATATCACCCGCCTCGTTGAGAAGTGTCCATGACCCTCGCGCCGCATTCGGATCCTGCGACGAAGACTGTCCGGACCATGTCCCACGGAAAATCTCGTTCGGACCAGCTGTCGCTGTCCACGAGCCAGCCAGGATGGGTGAAGTATCTTGGGCTAGAGCGCAGGAACTCAAAATCAGGGCAAGAATAACGCTCCAACCATTCATTTCGACACCTGGACCCCTGGCCGATGCTATCACGTCGCAAACAATTCTCTGACCGACCTTGGCAGGGCAGGTTAAATCCTGGTAAGTCGGAATTCCGGAAACTGGTCCGCTGCCACCCGTGGAGTGCGCTGAGGGGAGATGCCGTCCCGCGCTACAACAATTGGTCGATTTTGGCGGCGAGGATGAAGTCGCTTTCGGTCAGACCGTTGATTTTGTGCGTCCAGGTGGTGATCTCCGCCTTCCCCCAGGTCAGAAAAATGTCCGGGTGATGTCCTTGGTTTTCGGCGATCTCGCCCACTTTATTCACAAACTCAAGCGCCTGGCGAAAATCAGGGAAGGTAAATGCTCGGGTGATGTGATGCGCGTCCACCACCTTCCAATTCGGCAATTGTTGCGCGAGCTTTTTGAGTTCTTCTCCTGCAAGGGGAGGAGCGCCTCCCTTGCATGGCACACAAGTCTTGTCTGCAAGCGCGGTCATGGAATTTTTCCCTCCTCAAATTGGGGTGCACTCTCGCTGCTCGAAATCACCCTGAACCTCAGCGCCCGCTCGTGATGGCCGAACCTGAGCAATCAGCGTTTGCCGGAGGCGGCGGCGCGTGCATCAATGTATTCGCGCATATATCCGGCGAATATTTTCTCGAGCTTCTTTGTAATCGGCCCGGGCCCGCCCGCTAACTTGTGACCATTGATTTCGCTCACGCCAAGCATGCTGCGGTTGGTCGAAGAAATGAAAACCTCATCGGCGGCAAACAGATCCACAGGTCGTAACCTGTGCTCTTCCACGGGCACTCCCGCGGACGCCCCGATTTCAAGCAGCACGCCTCGCGTGATCCCCTCCAGACATCCCGCGGAAAGCGGCGGCGTCGCCACGCGTCCATCTCGCACACAGAAAATATTTGCGGCCGTGCATTCAGCCACCTCGCCGCGCTCATTCAGCAGCACCACTTCGTCAAACCCAGCCTGCTGTGCTTCGTGAAGGCTCCACACATTATTCAACCAGGATGTGACTTTCACCCCTGCGAGTGGCGACGCCGCATGGCGGCCGTGCTCGCGCAGTCCCAGGCGCGCCGGCTCGCGGTAGTTTGGTAAACCGGCGGAGTAGAGCAGCAAATCCACCTTCGGAAACTTTTCGTCGCTGCGCCAGAATCCCACTTGATTGTAAATCGCATAGATACGTGCGCAGCCCTCGCGCACATTATTCGCCCGCAGCACTTCGCTCAATTGCGCCCGCACTGTTTCCTCTTCGAACGGAAAGGGACAGTGTGTCCGCTCGGCATCGCGCACCAGCCGCTTCCAGTGCCGCTCAAACGCGAAGGGAATGCCTTCCACAATGCGGATGGTTGTAAACAGCCCCCAGCCGTTCAGCAAGCCCGCCTGGCCGGGCGAAAGGCGCACTTGCTCGATGGGCAGAACCCGGTCGTTGTGAAAGACGAAATGGTGAACCATGCGCTCCCCCTCCGGAGAGTGGAATCCATTCTAACGCAGAAATCCATTGGAGCAGCCACGCGCCGCGAAATGGGCTTACGTGCAGACGGATACTAGGCTGGCAGAATGCGGTCGGCGGGAACTTCCACTTCGCTGACGCCACGGAACGAAAAAAGCAGCTTCACAAGATACCTGGGAGGGTCTTCCGAGGTTTGCCGGACAATCGTGCCCAAAGCAGCGGAAACTGCTGCGTGAAACATGACACCGTTAACTTCCATTCCCGCGAGGTTCAAGCGCACACTTTGCCCCGGCTGAAACACAGGCGAACCCTCCCGTGACGGACGTCGCTTGGGCGCTGCGAAAAGTGCAATTTCTAAAAGTGGCAGGATTTCGCCCCGCGCTTTTCCAGATATTGCTGGTGATAATCCTCGGCGCGATAAAAATCTGACGCGGCCACGACTTCGGTCACGATCGGCCGCTTGAACACTTTCATTTTTTCGAGTACCGCCTTTGACCCGCGTGCAGAGGCCTCTTGCGCGGCATCGTGAAAGAAAATTGCAGAGCGATATTGCGTCCCCACATCTGGTCCCTGGCGATTGACTGTTGTCGGATCATGGCTCTGCCAGAACACGGAGAGAAGTTGCTCGTAGCTCACTACCGCCGGATCAAAATCCACTTCCACCGCTTCCGCATGGCTGGTCCGCCCGCTGCAGACATCCTCGTACGTCGGGTTCTTCAATGTCCCGCCTGTATAACCAACTGCCGTCGAAGTCACGCCTTTAATCTGGCGGAATGCTTCTTCGACACCCCAGAAACACCCTGCTGCAAATGTTGCCTTAGCCATAATTTAGTATTCCTCCTGTCTGAAGGGCATCCATCTCAAATCCCTTCGCGCCGACCGATTCCGTTCGGGCCTGAGCCTGCATCGGCTGAAAGCTCGATAGTATATACTTCTGGCCCGAAAGCGAAGGATATGAACTCCACAATTAGATTGCGCAGGCTGATTTTAGTTTCAGCGGTCTCAATTCTCGGGCTCTCGGGATCACGCCAAGTCCTTTCCCAGCAAGCTTCTCCACCACAATTCCGCGAATTGCGCTGGCGCCTGATTGGCCCATTCCGCGGCGGACGCGTTCTGGCCGTTAGCGGTGTCTCTGGCAAGACGAACCAATACTTTTTTGGCGCGGTGGGCGGCGGTGTGTGGAAGACAGTCAACGCCGGGGAAACCTGGCAGCCGATTTTTGACAGCCAGCCGATCGCCTCGATCGGGGCCCTTGCCGTTGCGCCATCACAATCTCAAACAATCTATGTGGGCTCCGGCGAAGCTGACATGCGCTCGGATATTTCCTTCGGCGACGGCATGTACAAATCAACAGACGGCGGCGCAACCTGGCGAAACATCGGCCTCCGCGATTCGCAACAAATCGGCCGCATCCTGGTGCATCCGCGCGATCCGAACATCGTTCTAGTTGCTGCGCTCGGTCACGCGTTCGGACCCAATTCCGAGCGCGGCGTGTACCGCTCGGCCGATGGTGGCGCCAACTGGAAAAAGGTTCTTGGGAAGAATGACGACACCGGCGCAATTGATCTCTGTTTTGATCCCGGCAATCCCCAGATCATCTACGCGTCGCTGTGGCAGACACGCCGCCCTCCGTGGAGCGTTTATGCGCCGACGAGTGGCCCCGGCAGCGGCCTCTACAAGTCCGTTGATGGCGGAATCACATGGCGGCAAATCAGCGGGCACGGATTTCCAACCGAGGGCGTGGGCCGCATCGGAATTGCTGTCCCGCCCGGCGGTAGCGGCAGGCGAGTTTTTGCACTCGTGGACGCAAGCGCTGGCGGCCTGTATCGCTCAGACGATGCGGCAATGACGTGGCGGCGTGTATCCTCCGATCAGCGCATATGGAAGCGCGGCTGGTATTTTGGCGGCGTGACTGCCGACCCGCGAGACCCGAATACAGTCTATGTCGCGAACACTTCTCTCTATCGCTCGACCGATGGTGGCGAGCATTTCGACGCCATCAAAGGCGCTCCTGGCGGCGATGATTACCACTCGTTGTGGATTGCACCCGATGACCCGCAGCGCATGATTCTCGGCTCCGACCAGGGCGCCGCTGTCAGTGTGGACCAAGGCAGGTCCTGGAGCAGTTGGTACAATCAACCAACCGCGCAGTTCTATCACGCAATCACGGACAATCGTTTTCCCTACATGGTCTATGGCTCGCAGCAAGACAGCGGCACCGCCAGTGTTTCGAGCCGCAGCGACTACGGCCAGATTACTTTTCGCGATTGGATCCCCATCGGCGGCGAGGAGAGCGGCTACATCGCGCTCAGCCCTTCCGATCCGAATCTTGTTTATGGCGGCGGCCCCTTGGGCGTGATCTTTCGCTTCGACTGGACTACTGGCCAATCACTGAATGTTGCGCCCGAGCCGGAGGTGTCTGCCGGGAAGCGGCTGCGGTTCACGTGGACTTCGCCTCTCGTGGTCTCGCCTCAAAATCCAGCCGTACTTTATTTCGGCGCGCAGTATGTGCTTCGCACCGAGGATCGCGGCCAGCACTGGCAGACAATCAGCCCGGATTTGACGTTCGCGGTTCGGTCGGTCAGCGCGTCAAACTCGCAGGAAGAACATAAAGGCGTGGTTTACACGATTGCACCGTCGCCAATTCGCGCCGGCCAAATCTGGGCAGGCACGGACAATGGTTTCATCCGCTTCACCTCTGATGAAGGAAAAACGTGGGACGACGTTACGCCGGCAGGACTTCCCGACTGGAGCATGATCAGTTTGATCGAGTCCTCGCGCTTCGATGCTGCCTCGGCTTACGCTGCGGTGGACCGGCACCAGGTGGACGATTTTCATCCCTACATTTATCGAACGCACGATGCAGGAAAGACCTGGCGAAATGTCGTCGCCGGTATTCCAGAGAATGCCTATGTGCATGCAGTACGCGAGGACCTCGAACGCAGGGGTTTACTCTATGCCGGCACGGAGCTCGGCGTGTTCTTTTCGCTCGATGATGGCGAACACTGGCAGCCGCTGCAGTTAAATCTGCCGGTCGCGTCCATTCGCGACGTCGCGCTCCACGGTAACGATCTGATTGTCGCTACCCACGGGCGCTCATTCTGGATCCTCGACGACATCGAGCCGCTCCGCGAGTGGGCCGCGCACGTCGAAATGCAGGACGCGTATTTGTACCACCCGGCGGCCGCGCTGCGCATCCGTAACAGCGAAAATCATGACTCCCCGCTACCGATCGAAACTCCCGTTGGAGAAAACCCGCCGGCGGGCGCGATCATTGATTACAACTTGATAGCGGCGGTCGCCGGAGAACTCGTGCTCGAAATCCACGACAGAGATGGCCGTTTGGTGCGCCGCATTTCGAGCGCGGACAAACCGCCCCGCGTCTCCGAGGTGCCGGAATTCCCGAACTATTGGCTGCATGCGCCGCAGACGCTGTCGAATGCGCCTGGTTTCCATCGTTATGTTTGGGATTTGCATTACACGCAGCCACCCGCGCTCCGCCGCGAATACTCGTCTGCGGCGCCGATCTCCACAGGCACGTATGCAGTTCCGGATGGTCCACTCGTGCTCCCGGGAGATTACGAAGTTCGGTTGATCACCTCCGGTCGAACGATTACGCAAAAGCTAGCTATCGAGCAGGATCCGCGCGTACATGTTTCGCGCGATGATCTCGTGAAGCAGTTCGAACTCGAGCAGCAAATCGACGCCTCACTCGTGCGCAATACCGACGCATACCGAGAAATCGAAGATCTTCGCGCGCATCTGAGCGACTTGAATGCTCGCGTGTTCGGAAATCCCAAAGCGAGGGAGATTCGCAGCGCGGCCGACGCTCTTGAGCATCAGGCGGATCAACTCGCCGGACACGAGGCCGAGTATCCGCTCCTGCCTACTGGACTCATCGAGCTTGATCGCTCACTTTCCTCGCTCGCGGTTTCCGTCGGCGGAGCCGACAGTGCGCCGACAGCGCAATCTTCATCCGCCTATGCCGCAGCTCAGAAACGGCAGCTGGAATTGCTTGCAAATTGGGAGACGCTCAAGAGGCAGGATTTGGCCGCGCTCAATGCGCAACTGCAAGCCGCAGGATTGCCAGCGATTGTTTTCGGCGGATCACCCAAGCCGGCTGGCCAGTAGCGTTTTTTCATCTCTGGTACCAGCCAACCGCGACCGTTCGAAAATCTGTTCCAGGATTTCCGGGATCTCAAAGACTGCACGATTTTCCAGCGCAGTAGCATTTGCGCGATAGCGAGCAAACG